>ERZ802824.295-NODE-295-length-28024-cov-13.6272_pt1 | contig 28024 bp, 23 predicted proteins | sample MGYA00345650_ERZ802824 | MGnify/ENA primary metagenome ERZ802824 (study PRJEB30503, sample SAMEA104212361) | marine metagenome | biome: Westerlies Biome; feature: [SRF] surface water layer (ENVO:00010504) within the epipelagic zone...; material: water... | reverse complement strand
CTGCGTCGTGAATTCTAAAACAGGAGAGATGCGATATACCGCGAGTGGACATCCACCGTTGCTTCATATCTCAACTGCAGGTGAGGCTGCGTTTGAAACACTGCATAGTCTTCCAGTTGGGTTTTTCCCTGAGGCGGAATATGAAGAAAAGACAATCCAGCTGCAAAAAGGAGAACGGGTTTACCTTTATTCTGACGGAGTTACCGAGGCAATGGATAAGGATCTTGAGCAGTTTGGAGATGATTCATTAAAGGAAGTTATTAGCCTGAATCGCTCTCGTGATCTCAATGCTGGTGTGGGAGAACTTCTTGAGAGTATTCAAGCTTGGTGTGAACCAAACGGTCCATTAGATGATGTCTCGATTCTTGGCTTTGAATGGCGAGGGCCGTCTTCATGACTGCTCAGGTCTGTAGTAACTACATCCCTTGCCTGTAAGTCGTTCGTAGCCAGAATTCAAACCAAGCATGGTCTCTGCACCACCAAGAAACAGTGCACCATCTGGGCGAATCGCACGAGCCATTTTTTCGAGTACCTCGCCTCGGGTCTTGGTGTCAAAATACAGAAGGACATTGCGAAGGAAAACAATGTCATACGGCATCATTATTGGCCATGTATCAGTGAGGTTCAGCTGGCGAAATTCTACAAGCTGTCGGCACGACTGAGTAATGCTCCAATTGCCTTGGAATGGATGAAAATATTTAGTGAGCAGCGGCTGTGGGAGGCCACGAACAATTTCAAGTTCACTGAATACGCCTTCCCGTCCCCGATCCAAAACTACATTTGAGATATCGGTGGCGACAATACGAACTTTCCATGATGCAAGGAGATCACGAAACTGTTCATTCAATAGTATTGCAATGCTATAAGGCTCCTGGCCTGTTGAGCATGCTGCGGACCAGATTGTGAGTTGTTTTGTAGCAGCTCGCTTCTTCACAAAATCAGGAATGATACTTTTTAAGGTTTCAAAAGGTGTTTTGTCTCTAAAAAAACTTGTTTCATGTGTCATCATGGCATTCAAGACATCATTCTCAAGCGGACTACCATTGACGGTCTGAATGCGATCAATGAGAGTGTCGAGGCTTGGAAGTTTTCGTTGTCTGACAATCGGTAAGAGACGGGCGACGACGAGGTACTGTTTGCTCTCATCAATGATCACCCCAGTTTTTTTCTTGAGCAGCCCACGGAGGTAAGAGAACTGCGGAGGGCTTACCTGCATATGGAAAAAACTCGTCTCATGATTCAGAAAATAAAGAAACTGGAAAAGACTACTGCTGTTGTCGACGGATTCGCATTGCAATATCCGGCCCAACACGATCGAGAGAGAGCACTGCATCTGCAAGGCCTGCTCGGACAACGTGACCAGGCATTCCCCACACAACACTGCTTGGTTCGTCCTGAGCAATAACTACACCGCCCTCCGATGCAATCATTTTACATCCCTGAAGGCCATCATTCCCCATGCCAGTAAGCACAAGAGCTAACGTGTCTGAATGAAATATTTTGGCTGCAGAGCGAAAAAGTACATCAGCTGATGGTCGGCATGAATTCTCAGGCGGTCCGTTATGAAGAGCCAGGATGAATGCTTTGCCACGTTTCTGGATTTCGAGGTGCGAGCCCCCGGGAGCCAGGTAGATGTGTTCTGGTTGGAGTGCTTGCCCATGACTCGCTTCGCTCACTCTATGCTTACACATTTTGGACAGTCTTTCGGCAAGATGTCCGGTGAATTCCTTTGGCATATGCTGCACAACCACAATAGGTGGGGCGTCTGCAACAGTCAGATGTGGAAGGATTTCTGCTAAAGCGCTTGGGCCGCCAGTCGATACACCAATAACAATAACGGATATGTTTTGTGATTTCTTTGTCCAACGGGATTGAATCGGTGATTTTGTGGAGGCCGTATGGTTGCCACATTCCTTGTTTGTACCGGGAGGTCGATAGACTGCCCTGAGTTTCGGAACTAATTCAGACTCGATTCTCGCCACGATACTGTCGTTGTCTGTAGCAGTTGGCTTTGCGACGTAATCGTTCGCCCCAGCAACCAGCGATTCCAAGGTTGCCTTTGCTCCTCGCTCGGTAAGGCTTGAAAACATGACAACAGGTAATCGGGAATATTTTTCCCGAATACGGCGAAGCGTCTCAATACCATCCATTACAGGCATTTCAATATCGAGAAGAACAATATCGACTTGCTCTTTTTCTAAAAAAGTCAGAGCCTTCTCTCCATCTGCAGCTGTCCCAATGACTTTGATGCCGGGGATATCGCGAAGTGTCTTGGAAAGTATTCCTCGTATTGCCGCGGAGTCATCAACGAGGAGAAGACGGATGGGTTTTTTTTCTGCCTTGTTTTGTACAGGTTGATTCGTGTGTGAATCAAATGACGAAGAACGTTGAGTTTTCGAAAGGGATTCGTTCGTGTTGTTTGTTTTCTGAATCAGTCCAAGTGCATTCAGTCGCGCCACAAGTTCGGTTGGCGTAAACGGCTTCGCAACAAAGTCCGTCGCACCGAGTCGCATCGCTGCTTCGATACTTGCTTTTGTTGAGTCAGTCGAAATCATCACAACGGGAAGATTTTTGTACTGTTGGCTTCGACGGATTCGACCAAGTAACTCAAACCCATCCATTTCAGGCATGTGACGGTTGAGCGTTATAAGCGCCGGACGCGGCATGTGAGAAAGCCTGTCGAGTGCCTCGACCCCATTCTGAGCTTCAATGCATTGGAACTGCAAGCCAGTCAGTACTTTCGTGAGAATACTACGTACTGGTTTTGAATCGTCAATTACAAGTGCATGCACGGTTTCAATCCTAGCGCGTCTGCTAGAGTGTCAAAGAGACGCTTAAGCAAATATAGAATTTAGTGTTCTGGCGTAATTCGTACCGCTCTATTGCTAGCAGTCTAGCAGCAGCACTCTAGACTGTCCTATCGCCTGTATTCATCAACCAATCGTTGGAGTCCTTGAGCCATGTGGGAAAGCTCCTGTGCAGAGTGCTGGGTATTGTTCGCTCCCTCAGCAGTATTTTGTGCAGCATTTGCCACCTGAACAATATTCTGTGCGATCTCAGTGGAACCGGTTGTTGCCTCCCCAATATTCCGACTGATTTCACTTGTTGTTGCGGATTGCTCCTCAACGGCAGTTGCAATTTTTGTTTGTAGAAGATCAATCTTTTCAATGACTGACGCAATTTCACTAATGGCGGTCACGGCTTTTTCGGTATCAGATTGCATGGCCTCAATTTTTGTTCCGATGTCTTCTGTTGCCTTAGCCGTTTCTCGAGCAAGTTCCTTGACCTCATTGGCGACAACAGCAAATCCTTTTCCCATATCGCCTGCACGAGCAGCCTCAATTGTGGCATTAAGAGCCAGCAGATTTGTCTGTTCGGCAATGGTAGTAATGACTTTTATAACCTGACCGATTTGGCTGCTTGACTGTCCAAGCTCATCCATTGCTGCAGATGTCTTATGAGCCATGTCGACAGATTGTCGGGCAACCGCGGCAGCATCCTGAGCACTGCGTGCAATCTCATCAATATTCAAAACGAGGTTTTCAACAGATGATGAGACAAGTTTGGTATTACCGCTGACTTGCTCAGCAGCCGAAGAAACTAGGTTTGCCTGAGCAGTGGTTTCTTCAGCAGTTGCACTCATCTGCTGGCTTACACTCGTCAACTCTTCAGAAGAGCCCGCTAGTGCATTCGTGTTATCTACAATTCCATTCACCAAGGATGCTTGACGACGGGCTTCCCTGGAAAAACGATGTGAAATGCTTACTGACACAAGGAGAACACCAATGGTGCTTAGAATAAAGATCGTTGTAGCGAAATTAAACAAGCTGCGCACGGGTTGAAGTATTTCAGCCCTATCAATTTCTGAGATGAGAGCCCAAGTGACATTTTTGTCTCCACCCCGTGAATCCTGATGGATAGTTACAGGTTGCCACGACGAGAGGACATCGATTCCACGGTAATCTTGTATTTCTGCTGTACCAGATTCACCATCATCTAGAGCCGAACGAACGGCGTCAGTGTCTACTCGCACCTTCGGGTTAATAATAGTTGATTTAACACCAAGATCTTCTGGGAACCGTGATTGACTTCTAAAAAGTCCATCATCAGCAACCGCATATGTCTCACCGGTTTCTCCCATTCCTGTTGTTTCGCTGATGATTGACGTGATTTTGTCAACGGGGAGCTGAAAGATGACAGCCCCCTTCAGTTCTCGGCCATTATAAATTGGTGCAGCAATAAAGCTTGCTGGTGCTTCGTATGATGGCAAGTAGTTTTCGAAGTCTGCGAAAGCAACAGTGTCGCGACGGCCACCACTTATAGATTCTTGGAAAGCTCTCGCAAAATTTGTGCCCGCAAAAGATCCCGTCTTCAGAGAGGTGACAAAATCCAACTCCTTAAAGACCGAATAGACAATTGTTCCAGAATCAGCATCGACAAGAAAAAAGTCATAGATCTGAAGTCGTTTCAAGAAATTTCGAAAGATAGGATGATACAAGGAATGAGCTGCTGAGTATGAGGATCCATCATCTGCAGCATTCAATAACTCTTTTGAACCAAGAGGATTTTCATTTTTCCGGATGTAAAGATACTGGAGATACGCCGATGAGTCCGATAGATTTTCAAGGAAACTGGTAGTTGGGGGCTCGTTTTCGGTTTGTTTCATGTATTCATTGGAGAATTCACCCGTGTAGTACGTCGAGAGACTCTTTCGGGCATCCTCGATTGATGATTCTGTAAGATTGTCATCACTTTCAATTTTCTGAAAGCCAGTTGTAAAGGCTTCAAGTGCTTCAAGAGTCATTCTGTTTTCAGCAGTAATCTTGAGCTGCTCTTCCATGGAAGAGAAATAATTGTCAACAGCTTTTGCAGTGATTTTGTTGACTGTTTGTAGTTTGCGTAGTGACTGGCCTTCAATGGCTTTTGCTGCTGACGAATAGGTTGCATACCCCATGAAGGCTAAGGGCAGCATAGAAACGGCAAGCAGCGACCAAAGCAGACGATCTTTGGAAAAACCAAAAAACCTTGAACTTAAAGTCGCCGTGTCAGTTTGAGTGTTGTCATGGGTAGCGTGTAAATCAGATTTCGTCATGGTAGTGCCGTCAAATAGGTAAGGAAGTTAGTTGTGTTTGTTTAGCCAACAGATAGTGATTCAGTTCGAATATCCAAGAGATTTTTAAGAATTTTTTCTGGTGACAAGAAGTGTATTAAGTGGTCAGTATCAGGGAGTACACCCGTGAGAGCACTCGAAGAGTTATTGGTGGGAGGGACAACCTGATGAGGGTCAAAAGCCTTTACGTCGAGGAGTTTGTCTACTAAAAAGCAGTACCATTCGTTGCTGATATCAACTATGAGACTGATTTGCTTGATGCTGTGTGGGGTAGCGGGGTACTCCAGGAAAACCCGAAGATCGATAGCCGGGACAATTCGCCCTCTGAGGTTGAGTAGTCCAGAGATAGCAGGTGATGCCAAAGGAACTTTGTTGATAACACCTCTTTGCAGCACTTCAGTAACGTTATCGGACTCAATAGCAAAGCACGTATCCTCAATAAGAAACGTGCAGCAGCGTTTTTGATCCGTTCTTTCCTCAGATGTGTTCATTACTATGGAATTCATGAAAGGGGGCTCTCCTCTGACCACTGACTTGCGGCAATAATATCCAGAACTTCAGTAGCACTGTCTCCAACCAGAAGAGTACCCAAGAGGCCACTCTTGGTTGTTGTCTTCTCAAGTGAGCCATGACCTGTTTCGACATCGATAATTCTGCGAACGGCAATCGCCTTATTTCCGAGTTCATGCGGCAGAATAACACCCACAACAGACGAGTTAGTAGGCTCTTTTTCTAGTTTCTCCGACGTGTGTAAGATCCGATCGGGATCAATGAGTTGCGTCAACTCACCATCCCGTTTTACAAAACAGGAGTCTCCGGCGGGGTCGATTTCAGACTGAAGGAAGTTTTCGAGACGTTGCACCTGGTTTAGGGGAACAGCAACACGGCGGCCATAATGAGTTTCACACACGAGGTATCGCGCAGATTCCTTGATGACTTCACTAAGTCCCTCCGAGGTACTTTGGAGATCACCTGCGCGACGAGTGTGAGCCGGAATGTCAGCGGCCATAGTGATTCCACGGAGATCAAGGATCAGGACCACGCTGCCATCACCCATGACGGTCGCACCTGAATAAATTCCCATTGGCGCCAAGAGACTGCTTATTGCTTTGACAACAATAAACCAAAGTCCAGTTGTTTCCGTGGCATGACTATGCTGGTTTTCAGACGTCGTGACAGCATCTACAACAAGGCCAAATTCATGGCTATCTACTTTGACAACAACAACAGTGCCAGAGGTCGGCCGTTTTTTCCAGTCGCGAAGTCCGAGCCACCGGTCAAGGTACACGACCGGAATAAGTCGATCTCGTAATCGTAGAACCGGTGCACCTTCGAGTCCGTCGATCCTATGACTCGTACCATGTTTTCTAAGAGCTACGAGTTCTTGAATATACGGCTGCGGTATTGCAAGCCGTTCGCCACCACTTGAAACAATCAGGGCTGGAATAATTGCAAGAGTAAGTGGAATGCGGACACGAACGACAGTACCGACACCACGCTGGCTACTGATATCAATAGTTCCACCGATAGATTCAATGTTTGTACGGACGACGTCCATACCAACACCGCGACCAGATATGTCGGTCACAGCGTTGGCTGTTGAAAAGCCAGGTTCAAAAATAAACTGAAAGATTCTCTCGTCAGACATGCCGGAAGCGGCGTCATCCGTAACAAGCCCTTTTTCAACTGCTTTTTTACAGACAGCATCAACTGAAATACCAGCTCCGTCATCCGACACCTCAATAGTGACTTGGCCACTCTCCTGAAAAGCGCGTAGAGAGACTTCTCCCGAAGTTGACTTACCGCCGGTGGATCTCACATCAGTGGATTCAATGCCATGATCTATTGCGTTACGAACTAGATGAGTAAGTGGATCACGTATTTTTTCGATAAGAGTTCGATCAAGCTCAGTATCGGATCCATCGATATGAAGATTTACTTTTTTGTCACATGCTGCTGCTACATCACGAACAATTCGAGGAAACTTATTAAAAAGTTGTTCAATTGGGGCCATTCGTGTTTTCATGGCCACTTCTTGTAACTCGCCCGTCACTGTGTGAATTCGATTGACAGCGTCTAATAGCGTAGGCTCGTCAGTGGCGGTTGTCCGTAGCTGGTTACGGGCCAGAACAAGTTCACCGACGAGGTCGACGATGGTATCAAGTAGTTGCACATCAACTCGTATAGTTGCGTCAATAGAGTTGCTTGCACGAGTGCTTCCGGAGTTTTTTGAAGTATCAGTGCTTTGTGCAGATACTAAGTTGTCAGCTTTAGCCTGATCGTTTGATGATACGGGATCTTCGTCATGGGCCGAAACGATGTGATCGTCGTGTTGATTGGATTGGTTTGTACTTTCAGTTGGTGATGCAACACGTTCTTCTCTTCGATTTATGGAAGGAGTGTCAACCGATAGACAGGCAGCGTCCAGTTTCTGGCAAAGATCAGGGAATGCGGCATCACCCTCTTTGCCAGTTGACTCAATAGACGATAAGAATGTTCGTATGGCATCAACTAGTTCAAGAAGCAGGGAAGCCAATTGCTCATTGAAGTTAATTGTTCCATCACGGAGGAGACCAAGGAGATGTTCGCCGTGATGCGATAAATTGCTCAACTTTGTAAAGCCGAAGAAACCACACGTCCCTTTTATTGTGTGAATTGTTCGAAAAATACTCGCCAAACGGTCGGGTGCATGAGGATTCTTTTCAAGTGCAACAAGATCCTGATCGAGTTGGTCTAGGTTTTCTGACGCCTCGATAAGAAATTCTGAAATGAATTCTTCGTTGTCAGCCATAAAGCAACGCTACAAATCTTCTTAACGGATTGCAGCAAGCTCCACATCTCCTACTGCTTCAAGTCAACAATACATTGTTAAAGCGGAAAGTTGACGTAGCCAGCAGGGCTTTTGTAGCCGATTGAAAAAGTTCAACCGTTATTACCAGAGTAATTGGTAGATATGGTCATTTCATTTGAAGACAGAAACGACAAGACAAGGATATTTTTTAAGACTCTCTCATAAAGTGTTCATTACCACCATAAATCAGTTTTACAGTAACCGTGCTTTTCGTAGCACGATTGTCAAAGTGAACGTGATAATGGCCGAAACAATCCAAAACATCTTATATCCGTGAATCCAAGCTGTTTCTGGCATGACTTCAAAATTCATTCCATAGACACCGCAGAGAAAAGTAAGTGGCAGGAAGATAGTGCTCACAACAGCTAGGCGATTCATTGTCATGTTTGTGCGATGTGTCATTACCGTGAGGGAAAAATTCATTGCACTTTCTAGGATTTCTCGGTTTGCTGTAATGTCAGCAAGAAGTCGCTCGAGTGTCCCAATCATGTTCCCCATAAATTGTAGTGTTGCTTCACTAACGAGTGTGGTTTTTCGAGAGACTAACTCTTCCAATACTCGACGAGCAGGCAGTACTCGTTTTCTTAACGCCAGAAGTCTTCCTGAGACATTCGCTAATTTTGTAAGCGTTGCTTCATCAGCAGATATACGAAGAGCAAGGCGTGTTTCCTCAACTTCCTCATCGAGGTGTCCCTGTACCTCCAGAAACTGTTCAATTTGTTTATCCCAAAACTCATAGAGCAGGAAACTTGGTGTCGCAGCATGTTGTTCAAAGTCTCGAATGTAGTCACGACGAACTGCATGCAGGACGCCACAGGAGCCTTCGGAGAATGTTGCAAGAAGGCCTTCCGTAATAACAATATCAAGTACTTCGCTGATGATTGTCTTTGAAGTATCCTTCGCCCCTACAAGGCGAATATGCAAGGCATCATCTGTTCTGTGTAGTGATGAGACCTGATCATCTGTGTTCTGCTGATACTCAGCACTCAGAATTTTTAGAACTGGCGTTTGGTCAGCTAGAAATTCTGGTAACTCTCGTTTGAGATCAGAATGTGTCTGGTCTCGAAGGTTTGTATCTATCCAGACAAATCGGCCAGCTGCAATTGCTGAGGAGACTTCATCAACAGCGATAGCACCGTGTGATTTGTCACGAAAGTCGAGAAACTCAGCACGTACGGAAGAATAGGCTGACATGGTGGTGTGGGGTATTTCCAAGGTGCGAGCAGAAATCATAAGGCATTCTTTACCCTTTTGAATAAGCATATCAAGGATAGAAATACCGCGCGAGTGGAACTCATTCCAAGTTCAATATGTGTGGGTCTGGGCACGAAAAATGTGTTTATTTCTCGAGAATTGGTGTCCCATTTGGAATAGATCGAGCTTTATGATCTCTGCCCCCGCCCAATATCCATAGGAAGTGCGAAGACGACGCACATTGTTTGTGAATTGGATCGCGCGGTAAAAGGTAAAGACATCTAGTTAAACGCATGGTTACTTCTTCTCAGGCAACGAGTCCATCTGACGACACAGCTGATATTCAGCTTGGTATTTCTCCAATCCTGCGCAAGGCAAAGCCTCGTCTGAACGATGAGAAATGGGCTGGTTACAATGCACTCATCTTACTGGTGAGCCTCATCGCTATTGGAATGCTTGTTATTGGTGTAGTCGTGGAACTGACGCCTTCAGCGAGATCCTTACTCGCGTACGCTGATCTTGTTGTCTGTGGCGTGTTTCTCGTTGACTTCGTTGTAAGTTTGGCCCAGGCCAAGAATCGGTGGACCTATTTTTTTACGTGGGGGTGGATCGATCTTCTTTCGTCGATTCCGATATTTGATTCGATGCGGTTGGGTCGAGCGGCCCGTGTCGTTCGAGTGGTTCGAGTTATTCGAGGAATTAAAGCCACTCGTTTTGTGGCATCACTTGTTTTTGCAAACCGTGCAAGAAATGCATTATTAGCCGGTAGTTTTGTTGCAGTTGTTGTAATTTTTTCATGTAGCTTTGCAATTTTGCAGTTCGAAGGAGCTCATGGTGGAAACATAACCACAGCCGAAGATGCTATCTGGTGGTCAATTTGTACAGTCACAACGGTTGGCTATGGAGATCTCTATCCAACCAGTTGGGAAGGGAGAATGGTTGCTTTCGTTTTGATGGTAACGGGCGCCAGTTCATTTGGTACTTTATCTGGATTAATTGCTGGACGCTTCGTGCAACAAGAAGACGACCACCAAGATGAATTGAGAGACCTCACTGCCCAAGTGGTATGTCTTAGAAAAATGATAGAAGAACATGGATTACCACGGTCTTCTTCAGCTGGGCCTGCTTCAGAAAACAAGCAAGTTGTTGAAGATCAGTGTCGAGCTGCTTGACCGGTTAATGAATAGAAGACCGCGCCGCGTCGATCCTCGCTGCTTGTTTTCCGGTATGACTCTCGTGGATGCGTCCCAAAGCCGTGTAGAGATCTGGTTGTCGAGCAAGGCCGAGCAGGGAATGTGCCGCGAGGTACGCAATCGATATTTCAAGGACACAGTCATAGGCACCGGTAATTTCAACTGCCATGATCGTTGCTGTCAGCGGAGTGCGAAAAAGAGCACCGATGCTAGCCGCCATACCAGCGACAAGGCAGACAGAGTGGAAATCAGCATCCACACCGCCAACTATAAATGCATAACTCGTTGAGAAAGCCTGCCCTGAAAGAACACCAAATAAGAGGGCAGGGACAATCAGCCCGCCGGGGGCACCAGTTGCATAACTGATCGCACTCAATGGAATGCGAGTAGCCAAAATAAGAATTGCTGGAATGAATGGTAGGGAATTCTGAATAGCATCTTCAAAAATCGTGTGGCCAATTCCGAGTACTTCAGGTTTCACGAGGAGAATGACTCCCAGAAGACACCCCCACAAGCCTGTGATGAAAATTAGTTTATTTGGATGGTGATGAAATTTTTGAAAACGTTTTGCAATAAAAAGGAGGAAAGTTTGAAACAAAAGACAGACGATTCCAGTACAAAGACCCACAAGAGCAAATGTTGGTAATTCTTGCCAGTCACGAAAGCCTTCGAGTGAGATCGGCAACTCTAGAACTGTGCCGTGAAAAAGTCGGCATACCCAGTCGGCGATTGCGCAAGCAAGAATTGTTTCAAAACAATTATGAGCATTAAATGGTTGCTTAAGGAGCTCAAATGAAAAGACTACACCCGACAAAGGTGCGTTAAAGGCGGCGGCTAAACCTGCAGCAGCACCGAGTTCAACTGTCCGTCTTCGGAAATATACCAGTCCAATTCCGAACTGCCTGAGGACAATTGCAGACATCGCACCGATTTGGACACTCGGCCCTTCTCTTCCGAGTGGCATGCCAGAAGAAAGTGCACAGAATCCAGCAAGAAATTTAACCCAGAGGATTCTAAGAGCTCGACGTCCTCCGACTGTGCGATGAGCGTGAAGAACAGCAGCAATACCACTCCCTTCCGCCTCGATTGCAAAACGATGAACAAGAAAAACAGCCGTTGCAGCCAGAACCCCACATGTCAGTATCACTCCAAATTGAGCCGCCATTCCATGAGCGGTTGCAAAAACGGCAAGTTCAGTCCGCACCGATTCGGCAAGATTCATCACGGCATGAAAGGCCACTGCAGCGAGCCCTGCAACAGCACCTATTACAACAGTACCTACCTGTTCTCGTAACGGCGGAACGTCATTATCAGCTGGTAGGTGATACGTTGTCATTGAGACACATCACGTTGAAGGTTAAGTGGATACCAGACAGTTGAGGAGTTCTAATTTGCTACAACTTACCCTCAGAGACAAGAATTGTGTTGATAAAACAACAATATTCAGAATGTTTTTGCGGGATATACTCAGTGCCATGAACCAGCGACTATTGCTTGTCTTAATTCCGTTATCTTTCGTACTTCATGCAATTGAGGCGGATCCACGAGTTGTTTTCTTGGTATCACTTTTTGCGATTGTGCCCTTGGTTGAAGTCATGGGGATTGCAACTGAACGGCTTTCAACTCGCCTTGGCTCAGTTATTGGAGGTCTTCTCAACTCAACCCTCAGCAATGCTCCTGAATTAATTATCGGTATTGTTGCGTTACGGAACGGACTCGGTCGAGTTGTCAAAGCATCTCTTACTGGTTCGATAATGGTTAATTTGCTGGTCGGATTAGGCTGTGCTCTTATCGTTGGAGGACTGAAGTACGGAGTCCATTCGTTCGACAGGCGGCAGTTGCGTTCGTCTGGCTTGATGCTTGTCATGTGTGGGTTCTGTTTTATTGTCCCCGCAGTCTTTCGTATAGGAACACCTCAGGGAACCAGGGATCTTTCTCTTGAGCTGTCATTTATTCTTCTGGCAATTTATGTCGGAAACGTAATGATTACTATTTTTGATGGTCGCCGTACTTCGCAAGATGCAACAATGCAATCAGCGGGAGCCAAAGAATCATACTCAGCGGGAAGAAGTCTTGCGATTCTCGGGCTCAGTGGAATAGCTTTGGCAGGTGTAAGTGAAGCAGTCACCGATTCACTGATTCCAGCGACGAGGACACTGGGATTTTCCGATACCTTCAGTGGGATTGTTCTTCTCGGTGGTGTGGGAGGTATTGGAGAAGTGCTGACCGCAATTCGGTTTGCACGCCAGGGGAAGCAAGAACTTGTCATGGCGGCAACAGTTGGGTCAACAATACAGATGGTGCTTTTCGTGGCACCGATGCTCGTGTTCACAGGACTATTTGTCGGTGAATCAATGAACCTGTCATTTTCGATGTTTGAGGTGGTCTCAATCGTATTAGCAATTATTATTGCACGAGAGATTATCAATGCGGGTAAGGCAACATGGATTGAGGGCCTTATGCTTTTGGCAACCTATTTAATCCTAGCCATTGGCTTCTATCACCTTCCTGATGCAGTTGTGGCACGTGATCAAAGTGCTGCCGAAGGGAACTCTATACCCACCGTACAACCAGGAGCACAGAACTTGTAGGGAGGCTAACTGGATGAAAGCGTTAAAGCGTTCTCAATAAGTCCAATATGAGAATAGGCCTGTGGATGGTTGCCTAGAGTTCTGCGTAATAGGGGATCATACTGTTCCGGTAATAATCCTTCAGGGCCGGCAAGTTCAATCATTGATTCAAATAAAGACTCCGCTTCATCACGGCGTCCTGCTTTAACAAATGAATCAACTAACCAACTTGCACAGATGAAGAAACCGCCCTCCCTGCCAGGCAAACCATCATCCGCAAGATATCGAAAAACAGTTGGACCCATTCGAAGGCGTTTATCAATGGCATCTATAGTTGCCATAAATCTTGGGTCCGTACAATCAACCAACCCCATGAGTCCAATCATGAGAGATGCAGCATCAAGGTCATCAGCACCATATGCCGCGGTGTATGCGTTCGACTCCTCGTGCCACGCCTTGTCGAGAATGTCTTCAGCAATAGTCTGACGAAGTTGTTCCCATGCTGGTTTTTTTCGGTCAAGAAACCGTTCAGAAATACGAATTCCACGATCAACTGCAAGCCAACACATTACCTTGGAATGAACGTGATGCCGTCGAGGTTTCCGGATTTCCCAGATACCATGATCTGGCTCATGCCAACGAGCCTCGACAGCTCCGACCATCGCCTCAACCAGACGCCAGTGTTCACTTGACACAGGTGCCTCGGCCAAAAGGAGTTGCCAGACGAGTTCTGCAATTGGGCCAAAAACATCTAATTGAACCTGTCCGCGTGCCGCATTTCCTACTCGCACCGGTCGAGATCCAGCGTAGCCGGCAAGTTCAGCAATTTCTGCTTCAGCACCAACTTCATGTCCAGTGACAGTGTAAAGAGGCATTAAGCGTTCAGGTGCTGCCGCGCGATCAACAACTGCGAGCATCCAATCAAGGAATGCCATCGCTTCAGAAAAAGAACCAAGCTTTACCAACGCCGATGCTGACATGGCGGCATCTCGAAGCCAGCAGTAGCGGTAATCCCAATTACGAATCCCTCCGAGGTGTTCGGGAAGGCTTGTCGTTGCTGCGGCTACAATCCCACCTGTCGGCCCATAGCACAGTCCTTTCAGGACCAGTGCACTGCGGCGAACGAGTGGGCCTTCGCGCTTTGGAAGAGCTAATCGATCTGCCCATGATTCCCAATATAACTTAGTACGTCGGTGACGTTCTTGAGGCGGCAGAGTCTGTTGTTCACGTAGTGAGCCTGTACCGTAACGTAATTCCAGCCGCAGTGGTTCACCTCGCAGGGTGACTGTACCCACAGCAGTTTGGTGCGATCCCTCTTCCAGAAGTTCCCATTCAACACCTGGTGCCCGTAGAACAATTGGGTCAATTGTATCATCGATTTCAAGTCCACCATCGCGAATGACCAGTCGAGTAGGAAGCCTTCCGAAATCAAGCCTCGGTGCAAATGTAATACGAACTTCACCACGCCCTTCGATTTGCCGAATTAAGTCAGTTCGGCCAGCACGTTGTGTGGGTTTTCCAGCGGAGCAATCCAAGAAGTCGGTTACCGTTAATCGGGGCCATGTTGTCTTTAGTACAAGAGAAGCCCCATCGTATTGTTGTTGAGGATTATTATCTGGTTGAGAAGGCTCAACTGTGAAGTGTCCCGCAGCCGGACCACCGAGCAACTCAGCAAATAAGGCTGGCCCATCGACGCGAGGTGCACACATCCAGCTAATTTTTGCCCCAGGAGAGACAAGCGCCATGACTCGTCCATCAGAGAGCAAGGCGTGCCTTTCTATTGGTACGGCATCAGCACCAGCCAAAAATGCTTCTCGTGCGCTCGCTAATCGAGCCAGTCGTCTTGCAACTTCAGTCGGGTCATGAATTCGAAATGTTGCGGCACTTTCTCCAGTGCCAACTTTTACAGATACGTCTGGGCCATGCAGTCTGACAAAAGCATCCTCGTCAGTTATGTCATCACCAAAATAGACTACCGCAGTTGCACCAACACGATGTCGCAGGGCATCAATGCAGTCTCCTTTTGATGTATGCACGACGGCTAATTCAATAACTTTCTTGCCAGATTTAACGCGTACGTCATCCCATGTTGCAGCTCCTGCAAGAAGTTCATTCACAGCCTTCTCAGCTTTATCATTTGCAACATTACGGTAATGAAAAGCAATCGATGCGGGCTTTGTTTCGATATGAAATCGATCATCCTGGGCAGCGATCCGATGCATTTCTTCAAGAACTCGCTGTCGCAGCAAAACCTGTTCTTCTGTAATCGTACGGACAAAATCTTGATCAAACTCACTGCCATGAGAGCCAACCAGCATGATCTGTCCATCCAGAGAACTCAGATTAGCAAGGTCCGAAAGTGAACGACCGGATATAACGGCGCAGTGTGTTCCGGATAGTGTGGCAAGTGCTCGAAGCGCGATAATCGATTCTCGCACCGGCTTTGCATCTTCTGGATTATCAACAATAGGTGATAACGTACCGTCATAATCAGTCGCGACAAGTAGAATGGGTACTCGTGCAATTGCCTCAAGGGCCTGGTCAAGATCATCTTCGATGATGTGTGTTGCGTCTAGTTCGTTCCCGGTCAAGAGTCATCTCCAATGGTGTAAAGTCCAGGATGGTAATCAGGGAGAGGGAGGGGGAGTGTCAATAGGTAATTGCATATTAGTTGATGAAGGGCGTGGCTGCTCTGCATCAAGGGCATGCGTGAAGTCTGATGCCCAAGTGTAGACGGTTCTCTTTCGGACTCGTTGCCGAAGGCTCCGCATACGGCGAGTCTGTTCTTGAGCAGGCATCGTGATGGCCTTTTCAATAGTGGCAGCCATGCCATCGATGTCATGAGGATTAACCAATACTGCCCGATCAAGTTCAACGGCTGATCCGGTGAACTCAGACAGAACCAATACACCTTTTTCATTTTTTCTACTCGCGACATACTCTTTCGCAACAAGATTCATTCCATCACGAAAAGGTGTTACAAGCATGACATCAGCAGCTAAGTAATAGGCGACGAGTTCTTCTATAGGAAGACTTCTTCGAAGGTAATGTACGGGCACTGACCCTACAGTCCCAAATTCACCATTAATATGCCCAACAAGTTTTTCAATCCTGTCCCGTACTTCAATGTACTCATCAACACTTTCACGAGACGGAACACTTACTTGAACCAATACAAGGTCATCTACGGTATGGTTGCCCTTATCGAAAATCTCATACACCGCACGTAAACGCTGGTCGATTCCCTTCGTATAGTCAAGGCGGTCAACGCCGAGCATGATTGTCCGATTCTCGCCAAGATCGGACCGGATGGCTTTTGCATGTTCAATAATCTTGGGATCACTGGCGAGCGACTCGATCCTGTCGTAGTCAATTGATATCGGATATTCCTTGGCAAGCACTTTTCTTCCATCAACGTTGACAGCTTGGCCACTTCCGCGATGTGACGTGTAGCGATTTACAAGTCGAACAAAGTTCTGCGCTCCATGACGAGTTTGAAACCCAATAACATCCGCGCCAAGCATGCCTTCTAGAATTCGCCTCCTCCAAGGTAACTGAGCAAAGAGTTCAACTGGTGGAAAAGGAATGTGAAGAAAAAAACCAATTCGAACATCAGGACGTAGATCACGAAGCATTCCTGGGACTAGCTGAAGATGGTAATCCTGAACCAGTACATGACCATTAGGCGCTGCTTCGCGTGCAGCGTATTCAGCAAATCGTTGATTGATTGCTACATAGGGAGCCCACCACTGGCGATCATATTGAGGAGTCTGGCAGGCATCGTGATAAAGCGGCCAGAGAGTACTATTTGAAAAACCTTCGTAGTAATCACGTACCTCCTTACTCGAGAGATGAAGAGGGACGTTGTAGAGTCCATCATGCTCGAAAGGAATGCAGTCTGTTTCAGAACTACCAGCCCAACCGATCCAGACCCCTTTATTTTCTTGCAGAATGGGCATTAGTGCCGAGACGAGACCCCCAGGACTCGTCTCCCATGGACTCTCAGGAGATGTGCGATGTACAGGCAGTCTGTTCGCAATGACTACCAGGTCACCACGCCTGTGATTTATACGCATTCTGGAACTATCAGGAGAACCCAAGGACAATCCTTACTGTCAGGAAGCCATCGAAAGAACCAAGACGAGGTTTCGACTATGGCTGGAATGACACTGCTGTTGATTGGTGGGGGCACAAACCTCTCTATAAACACAAAGATTAACCAACAGTATACACAAGTTTTCGTTCTGGTTGGCGTTCTTTGAAGCCGTCCCTAGCCGAATGCCCTTTGGCAGGTCAAACTACTGGTGATTCGGTGTTGAAATTGTTGATGTTGGTCAGGCGAGGTGTTCGTAAGGAGAGGTGTGTAGATCGATGCGGGGCAATGATTTTGTGGAACCGTTAGGCATGCGTGTTCTCATTCGGAAAGATGAGAGCAGAAATCAGACTCGTGGAGGCATTGTCCTACCAGACCAGGCTGAAATCCCAACGATTACAGGTAGGGTTGTCGAGGTTAGCCTTCAAATTGAACGCGATGCCGACTTTCCGATAGAAAAATATGACAAAGTTTTGTTCCATCCACGGAATTCAATACCAGTAGATTTTGAACAAGATAATCTGCTCTATGTCGTTCCTATTGAAGATGTTGTAGCAGTCTTCCGTCGCGACGAGTCATCAACCCCTCAAAGAAGAAGCAAGACGGATCCTGAGGAAGAATAGCCAGATTTTATTGCTGTACGATGCGCAAAACTTCTTTATTTTTTGTACAGATACTCCTAAAAAATTAAGATATGGTTTTAGGGTGTAACGAAAACATTCTCTATAAAGCGACACGTACTCGACCAGTAAAGAGTGGAGCTAGAAATTGAGTTGTGATCAGTTTCTGGAATAACTTGTAGCGTTGCGATTTCTGGAGGAAACTTTTTTACTAACCGCAACGTGTTTTCTTTCGGAATGATTTCGTCATCAGAAGCGGCCAGAACAAGCGTTGGACATTGAATGTCTGATACTAGATCAATTGAGCGGTACGGATCACTGAGCAGTAGTCGTATTGGTAGGAATGGGGCAACGCGTTGAGCAATTGCCTGAATGCTGTCAAACGGTGTGATGAGAAGAAGTCCCTTCGGTTCAAACTGCGCAGCCACTCCGATTGCGAGGCTCGTTCCCAGACTGCGACCCATAACCAGAATGTCGGAATGTTTGTCCTTGAGGTGCCTGTAAATGGCTAATGCATCGTGCCGCAGACCAGCTTCTGAGGGACTACCTGTGCTGCCACCGTACCCTCGGTAATGCACCATGTAGATTGCAACACCTGAAATCATTCGTGCATATTCAGGTAGAGACAATGATACATCTTCCGCATTACCACCAAAGTAGAGGATGGCTCGTGTGCTCTTCGGGTTGCTTACTGAAAGCCTGACGACAGACTGATCAGTGTTCACCTGTATTTGATCGACAGTGTTATTTTGTTGCTGACGAGGAAAGTAAATGAAAGAGCGCTGCGAAAAGAAAAAGAAGGCACAGATACCCATGTAGATAGAAGTGCAAATTATGATCGTGATGAATAACATTCGTCGTGTGCGCGGCATGCAAAAATTTTTAGAGTGTGCTTCCTGTAAGAAGCTGACGAGTAAGAATGGTCTGCAAAAGTCAACTCATACGATGCATATGATGAAAGATTATTCTACATAATCGATGTTTTGCCTTGGGTTCGAGTGTTTTGCTTCACCCTTTGAGAAACTGTCGCTATGCACTCCAAAGACAGCGAGTAAACAAAACTGGAGAATAAATTGTGCCAGGGCGTTTCCAATTTTGAATCGAAAATGTCAGAGTTGTCCTGAGATGTACGAAATGTGGTGCAGGTTAAAAAACGGAGAGGACGGGATTCGAACCCGTGGACCAGCTTTTGACCGGTCACGTCTTTAGCAAAGACGCGCATTCGACCACTCTGCCACCTCTCCTTATACGAAAACTCGGTACTATCGAGTTCCTCTAGACGAGAATGTTCGAGCGAGTCATTCTGAGGCACTAGCAGATTACTTGCAAGGAGGTACTGAAGAGGCCGCATGGAAATGCCTGGTTTTACAATTTGCCGACACTATATGAACCATCTGTTGGTTTGCGCGATTTCACTGTTTGGCAGTCAAGCAGTATTCGAAAAAATTGTTTCAGGCAATGAACCAGAAATTATTGTTGATACGAGTGATGTGGCAGACCATATCCAAGTGCTTGCGGACGATGCGTTCGAAGGGCGTGAGGGTGGCCGTCGGGGTGGGCGAGCCGCTAGTAGTTACATTGAGCAAGAGATTATGCCACTTGGACTCATCCCGGCTGGTGCTGAAAAGAGTTATTTCCAGTCGTTTCCAACACGATTTGGAACACTTCGAAATGTTTTGGTAATCATTCCTGGTAGTGACCCTGTATTACAAAGCGAAGTTATTGTTGTCGGAGCACACTACGATCATGTGGGATATGGAAACAAACGGAATAGCTTCGGTCCATTTGGATATGTTCATAATGGTGCTGACGACAATGCATCAGGTGTGGCTGGTCTGATCAAAATAGCAGAGACACTCGCTGAATTACCTGTTCCGTGCCGGCGTACAATTTTACTCGCGTTCTGGGATGGTGAGGAGCAAGGGCTTCTGGGTTCTAAATACTTCATAAAAAATCGCCCCGATTGTATTAATGACAAGAAAATAATTTTCTCAATCAATCTCGACATGATTGGTCGGCTTCGTCGCAGGCAACTCAACGTTTTCGGTGCGCGTTCAGCGACAGGTCTCGAGACACTTGTTACTCGTGCCAACAATCGGTACGAAAAAGAATCACTAGAACTAATTTTCAACTGGGACATTACTCCAGATTCTGATCATTATCCATTCTTGAAGGCAGAAGTACCAACACTCATGTTCCACACGGGACTACACCCAGACTATCACCGTCCATCTGATGATGCTCACCTGATTAATATCGAGGGCATTGAACCTGTCTTGGTAGTCACTCTTCAAACGCTCTTACAAGTTGCAAATAATGTAGATGACATGTTTTCATTTCGTGAGACAGCATTTCATGAGTCAAATGCGTCTCGAAAAAAACTCGAAGAAAAAGCATTCTTGCCAATAGGAAGTCGTGGTCGCTGGGGTATCGGGATTCGAGATGATCCAGCGAATCCGGCTGCTCCGGTAGTCGTTGCGATTCGTAAGGAGTCGCCAGCGGAAAGGGGTGGCCTGCAGATCAAGGATCGGATTTACGAAATGGACGACACACCGATTATCGATCAGAAAGATCTTATGAGGCGACTCTCAGGAGTTTCTCATGATGAAGGCATCAATGTACTTGTGTCGCGACGAGGGCAGTTTCTGGAATTAACCTGGACAGAGTAAACGTCTTTTCGTTGGATCAGCCGTAGGCTTGCATTTTTGAAGTAGCCTCGAAGAGATGATTGGGATGAACGAGGAGTTAGTCTTCTTCCTCCCAGTCGTCTTCATCTTCATCTTCCCATTCTTCTTCTTCTTCTTCTCCCTCCTCTTCGTACTCGTACTCATCATCTGACTCATCATCTGACTCATCATCTGACTCATCATCTGACTCATCATCAACTTCTTCCCACTCTTCGTCTTCCTCTACATCTTCTTCTTCCTCTTCTTCATATTCCTCTTCTTCATACTCATCATCATCTGACTCATCATCTGACTCATCATCACCTTCTTCGAACTCTTCTCCTTCATCTTCATCTTCGAACTCTTCGTCCTCATATTCTTCATCGTCATCCCAATCTTCATCCTCATCTTCATCTTCAGAAATAATGGTTGGGATGGAAGGTAGACAATCTTTTTGTGAACCAAACAAATCATCTACCAACAATAATTCGGGGAGTTCGTTCCAGCAGAACATCTCTCCATGAGATTGGTCTTGTTGCTTACCGGGATTCAGAACTATTGCCACAACTTCGTCTCCTAGTTTCGATTCACGATATCACTTGAGGAAGAATACATCACACTAAATTTTGAACGATAGTCAGCTTTTTAGCCAAGACCTTTTTCTACAATTCCAAATAGAAAATTTTAGCTTGGCGAAATTGTTTAGGAAAATTGTACTCCGACAAGTCGTTGTCGGCTTTTTTGAAACATAACTTTTGTTCTTACTTTATATAAGAAAATGGTTTGGACGCTATTCGGTGGCCCTTGGGCAAGGGTTTCACCAAAAAGGGAATGAGGTCAGGACGGGTCGGCAATATGCCAACGGAAGCGTCGCTGTGCAAGGACTAGGCTGATTATTGCCTAAGTCTCCCTTAATTTTCAGGATTCAGGGTCCCGTCTGATGGAGATTCTGGGTCCATGTCGGGAAGCTCTTCAATCCGGCCAAGACCGAATATACGTAGGAAGTAACGGCTCGTGACGTAAAAATTTGGCCGACCTAGATCGTCACTTCTGCCGCCAATGGCGATAAGGTCTCGGTCAAGAAGCTGTCGAAGCATTTCTTCGGAGCCAACGCCCCGAATTGCCTCAATTTCTGCGCGGGTAACAGGTTGGCGATATGCAATTATTGACAGTGTCTCCATTGCAGCGTTCGATAGCCTGTTCTCCGCGGTATAATCAAGTGTTCGTCGTACCCACGGCCCAAACTGCGGCCGGGTAATCAGTTGGAATCCTCCAGCGAGATGCTCAATACGAAAAGCTGTTCCAGACTTGTCAAACAGAGTGTTGAGTTTTCTAAGAAGTGAGCGAGCGCGGGTCGCATCGGAAAGCCGTGCGAGTTTTGCAAGACGTCGTATTGGAAGAGGTTCACGAGCAACAAAGAGAGCGGCTTCAAGCCGTGATAGTTCGTGACTCCGAAGATACGAAGCAATGACTAATGGCTTTTCACGACTATGCGGTTTTTGAAGGAAAGCAATTCCCCCACGACGGGGTTTGGTGGCAAAAGTAGCTGATGGCATTCGATTAACAAGTCGTGTGATAGATCGCTGAGGCGACCGTGGTGATCCAGGCCTTACTTTTTTACGCATCAGAGAAGAAACGAATCGTGTCATCAGAGCTACTTCTTTAAGACCTGAAAATCTAATTTGCCTCGGACGGGAGAAAGGTTTTTAGCATGCAGAATGTACTGTTATTAATATGATAGAGTTTCAGTTGAATTAGCCGTGATACGAACAGAGACTTGTTGTTGCCAATGGCGTACCTGTTGAAGCAACTTCTCGAGTGTTGCAGATTCAGTTGAAGCATGGGCATGAAAGAGCCGCTGCAGTTCACCTTGAGCATCAACGGCTATCCGGCAACTTCCATGGTATCCACCACTACTATCACTTGCTGGCTCGACAAGAAGCCGGTGTATCCCAGCAGCAATTAATTGATCTCGACAGGAAGAAGTGGGTGTCTTCACCTCGGTGGGAGGTTGAGTACGCTTCAATAAAGATGATTCAGTCGAAGTATTTGGATCATCTGATATATCGAGATGGGAATCTCGATTCACTAAAAGCGGAACATTTGGAGCGGTATCGAATGCAGACATTTCTTGGCCTGTTGACGATGCCACTGGTGGTCGAAATATTATTTCGGAGAAGTAATTGATTGGTGCGACGAGTAGTTCTCCGCAAGCTGTTCGCATCGCGGTTGGTACTTTATGTGAAAACATCGCAATCATTGGCACAATGGTCATGCATATGAACATTAAAAACGTGCGGAATTTCATGGGTTTACTTTGCAGAGAAGTATTGAATGAATTAGAAAAATAGAAGCATGACCTCCGGAGACGGACGATACCTAGAGAAACTCGCAAGAACAACGGGAAACTGGAGACTCAGAGAAGGTTAGAGAATTTCCTTGAAAGGCTTTTACACGTTCTCGGCTAAAATTTTGGGCAGGTCTGGACTCGGCAAAAGGCTTTCAATGTGAAAGACACATGGTTCACCTTATGTAACCCCAAAGAACACAATACTGTTTTAGGCTAGTCGATATGGACGAACGAATCTGTGATAATTCGCAGTTGAGCGAGTGGGTGACGTAATTTGTTAGTAAGAGCCGAATTTCTTTTTCGATCAATCAATCCGTTATGGCAACAATAGCAATTAGTCTGTGCGGAGAAGGTCGAGGGCATGCCACAAGGGTCTGTTCTCTCATAGAACAGCTTGAACAGATTCACGAAATTCGTGTTTACTCATCTGACGAGGGTTACAAATTTCTCAAAGATAAGTTTTCTAATGGCCACCCAACGGTGACAGTATCTAGAATCCCGGGCATAACCTTTCAGTACAGTGGTGGCCGACTGGATGTTATTCGAACAATAAAAACTGGCTTGGAATATCAAGCAAGTGAAATCGGCAATTTAGTCGATCGGTTGATTGGTGATCTTGAGACGTATAACGTGTCGTTAGCTATTACGGACTTTGAGCCTGGCTTGCCAAGAGCAGCAGCACGTTACGGGATCCCGCTGATTAGCATAGACCATCAACACTTTTTGCTTTCCTATGAACTCGATGCGTTACCACAAGTACTCCAGTGGCATGCATGGTTTATTGGGAATGCAGTATGGATGTATGTCAGCGAAGCTTCAGAAACAATTGTCTCAGCTTTTTTTAAGCCAAAACTTCGAGCAGGATGGGAGCACGTAGTACAAGTTGGTCCACTACTCCGCCACGAGATCACTTCAAAAGTGCCTCGTGACGATGGGTACGTTCTCAGTTATCTACGTAGACATACACCTTTTTCAATGATTGAGATTTTGGCTGATTGCGGCCTTCCCGTGAAGGTGTACGGTCTTGGTGAAAGAGAATCGATAGGACAACTCTCTTTCCAGCCGATCGATGAACATCAGTTTGTCGAAGACCTCGCGAATTGTCGGGCTGTTATTTCGGCAGCAGGCAATCAACTCATAGGAGAGGCTTTGCATCTTGGAAAGCCAATGTTTGTTCTTCCAGAAAGAGCTCATGGAGAGCAGTCAACAAACAGTTTTTTCCTTCGAAATATGGCCTGTGGCGACTTTGAATATCTTGAGAATGTTACCTTAGATCAGGTGAAGAGTTTCCTTGAAAATCTAGAACAGTATTGTGTTCCGTTAAAAAAAGTGGTTGGTCAGATGGATGGTACGGCTGCAGTACTCAAGATTATTCAGCGATGGATGAGTCGGCAAGAAGATAGCCGTTCCAGTAAAAATCACAGGCATTAAAATGAGACCGAATGCGCTTTCAGGTTTTTCACAATCATTGGGATGATTGCTCGGATGGCTCGGCCGCGGTGACTTATTAAACCTTTCACAGCCAGAGATAATTCGCCAAATGTCTGGTGGTATTCCGGAATAATAAAGTAAGGATCATACCCGAATCCTTCCTTACCATGTGCAGACTTGGCAATGCGGCCATAGCAACGACCCTCAGCTATTGCCTTTATTGTTCCGTCTGGTGCAGCCAATGTCGCATGACACGCGTAGTATGCGATACGGCGAGAAGAGGGTACGTCAGTGAGTTGTTCAATAAGCAGAGCATTGTTGTCGTCATCACTTGCCTCCGGTCCTGCGAAACGGGCTGAGTAAACCCCAGGCGAACCATCGAGGGCTTCAACGACTAATCCACTATCTTCTGCCAAGACCCAGTGATTGAGAGCTTGTGCTTGCTGGATAGCTTTTAAGGCAGCGTTATCGGCGAAGGTGTTCCCTGTCTCAGCGACACGTACGGCAGATGCAAAATCTTTTAATGAACGGCATTCAATTTGAAATGGCTCAAGCAGGGTGGCGAGTTCCTGCTGTTTACCTGCATTCGTTGTGCCAAGGACAAGCATCATTGAGGAAAGGCGATTCATCGGGGTTCATACCGCACGAGGAAAAGAGAAACACGTTTCCTTGTGGCAAGGGTTAACGTCGCCCCAAAGGGCTCCGGGGTACATCGATCGGCCGAGGGTCGACATCAAGGAGAATACCATTGATACGCTTGGGAAGAATGGTCCCGAGTGCAAGTTTATCAGGATCAGGGCCAAGGCCATTTTTTATTCGAATAATCTCAGGATGAGGTTGCTGAGAGCCATCTTGCTGTTCGATCGTCAGTTGAGAAAGACTTCCTACACAGACGACACTTGATTCTCGATCGTGGAATTCCCAAGCCTGCCAACCTTGTCTTCTTAATGCTTCTGTCAGTCTATGAGCTTTTTCAGCAGCCTGAATTAATCGGCTTTCTGCACCGTCATCTTGTGCAGCATCCATTGCGCCTTGATCGAAACCCCCGGCTCCAGTGAATGTGGCCACACGGATGCTGTAGCGGCTTGGGCAATCAAGCAAGCTATGGTCAACATCGGCATTCATTTCGATTACAAAAGAATCAAGTTGAGGTCGATTGAAATATTCAGATGGCAAAAGAGGATTGGGAATCATGAAGGCCATTCTCATGGGAGCTGTTGATGCTTTATCGAGGCCGAGCATGCGACGAAAGTCTGAGAACGCACGGCTTTTCCCCTTGTCACCCGTGAGCGCCTGAGGCCGAAATCCTTTGATTTTGGAAAGCGTTTTTTGTGCCCTTGAGTCATCACAGGAGGCAAAGTCTCCAACCATCACAGCCACTTCAAGAATTTGTGTTGAGTTGGCATACCGCATTTTCTTTGGTGAACCATCGGGATTAAGACCAAGTCCACGTTGCTCGCCTGTAAAATCAAATGCTTTTTCATGCGTGTATGCTGTAAGTTTGTAATCAGTTCGTAGTTCTTGTACCAGACGACGTGCATCATCTCGTGCTCCGTCGCCACGGAATGTTGTTGCCAGAACAAGCCAAGGACCACTGCGATCAGACAGAGGGTACATCGATCGAGGGTTGGTTTTTGCATGTGGAAACCAGCTCGTTGGTAGCCATCCACTCTGTGCAGATGCAGAGGCTGGCCAGATAAGGAAAGCCATTGCAAGAAATATTCCTTGCAATAGGGCCATACGAAAAAAGTTGGAATGCAGCACGATGATGATGAAAACAGGGCTGGAGGGACTAGATAGAAAAAGGAATTTAGCAACGATCAAAAACGGTGACGAGAGGAGTTTTATCACCAAAGAACTGGCAAAGAAGCCTAAGTAGAGAATTTGGGTAGACTGGTGATGATCAAAGTATTTTATGCACCCTCGAGGTAGTTTGAAACAACAGTGAGCGACAACTCCAGACTTGAAGAGAAGAATCTGAAGCCCCTGTCACGCATGCGTCATTTTCTACCTGGTTTTTTATTTGTAGGATGGTTGCTGCTCATGGTGATGCCACCGTTTTCTTTATGGATGCTCCGTAGCTCGTGGTTAGATGAGCTCGATAGCCCAAATGTTCAGGCTGAATGGAATGAGTTCCGGGATGACATGAAAAAACAGTCAGGCCGAAGTGGGCCTGTACAACATAAAATCCCAAAGAGTCCAGAGCCACCTTTACGAGTGTGGCTTCGTGATTATTTTTGGTTGGCAGTTGCCGCGTGGGGGATTCTCGGTTCAGCACTGTATGGTTTTTTTAGTGTCGCAGTAGTTGGTGTCACAAGATCGGCAGTCTCATCGTGTGCGATCTCTACTGTCCGGGATTAAAACGAGTAGTGACAACTACGCTGATAAAGAACTCAAGCGTTATTCCAAAAAAGCCAACCCATAAAGGCATGTGATTTCATCCTGGAAACATGGCCAGGTTCATCAGGTGAATTAACGTACTCGAATAGTGAGCTGTTCGATATTCTCAATCACAAGGAACTCACGCTATGCGCCAGTCACGTGAGATTGTTCACGTGTTTTGTACGTTGGGTGAGCTTAGCGACCGAATAAGTCGTCTGGCACGGTATCCCGAGCAGTTCGACCAACATCATCAAGCGTTCGACGCTGGCCCACTGTATGCCAAGGAGTAATGTCTGCAAGTTCAGGCATCATCTCAAGAATTTGTCCAATTAACTGTGACACGAGTTGACTGCCTGCATTATTTCCAACCTGTTCTCGAATGGCCGCTGCTGTTTTCATCAGTTTTACCATTCTTGATCGCACCAGAATGGGTCCAGAAAGCTGGTCTTCACCATCTTCTAAGAGTTCAGCAAGTGGTACATCGAGCACGAGCTGCCACCGTAATAGGTCTGAAATTCGTAGATCACTATCAGGCTTTTCTTGTTTACGAATAACAGCCATTTCTATGCCGAGTCGCCGAGCGACATTCCGTAAAGTAACACCCTGACGCTGTCGCACATCAGAGATTTTATGGAGTGATTTTCGGCGAGACCTTTTCTTGCCTATGTTCAGTCTACGGCGATTCGGAACATTCAACTCGGATGAGTCATCAATAGTTGCCTGCTCAGATTCAGCTTCAGCGCGAGCAACGTCCGAGTAAGGTGTGTCCGCTACGGCTAATGGATCGGGATAGCCGGAATCTTGATCGTCCAAGTCTTCTTGACTTTCGAGCCGGTATGGAACAGTAGCCATCGCATTCTCCTTCTCGTAAGCAAATCTGGAAATGTCTACGACGAGATTGTTCCAGGCAGAACGACGACACTGCTCTCCCAAGCCCACTCACGAATTACAGGCAGATTAGATGCGAACACCTACAGGAGCCGTGAGCGAGAAGAAGAATTGTGCCGTTTTTGCTCACCAGATCGGACTGTGCCTTGCCCGCACGTCCGGCTGGTAAGATAATAACGCCTGTTTCGCTAAAAGCAAGAAATAAAGACCACAATATGGTCCTAAATCATTATTTCTAGCGAAACTCAATCAATCATCACCGTTGATTTCTCTATTACGTAGAGGGCGGGAGAAACGTTCGGTCAAAAAACAAACATTTTTATAGTGTGGCCTTTCCCCCTTTATTTTCGGATCAAGAAGATTAAGACAAGTAGTTAATGAGTTCGTGTGTTTTTTATATTCTGATTTGAAAATTATTATGGGGTAGGGCATGTCCGTCATTGAGAAGCAGGAAGACTCATTAGCAGAGGGCTACTCATCGACACTGTTTCAGTTCGATGAGGTCGTAGTTAAAGGGCCGGATGCTGTTCAGTTCATCAGTAATTTTACGACTGCAGATATTAATGGCTTACAAGAACATGAGGGGTGTGATGGTTTCTTTTGTGACGCTCGAGGCTGGGTCCTTGAGATGGCCATTCTGTTGCGTAGTGATGAAGGCCTACGGATTCGTGTTGCA
>ERZ802824.290-NODE-290-length-28229-cov-17.0396_pt1 | contig 28229 bp, 25 predicted proteins | sample MGYA00345650_ERZ802824 | MGnify/ENA primary metagenome ERZ802824 (study PRJEB30503, sample SAMEA104212361) | marine metagenome | biome: Westerlies Biome; feature: [SRF] surface water layer (ENVO:00010504) within the epipelagic zone...; material: water... | reverse complement strand
ATATCTGCTGTTACTTCAGAAGAAATTAGTTGGCCTGAATAGATTTGGGGGCAACATAAAAAGTTATAACTAAAAAATGTTTTTTTTGCCTCACCTGATAGCTGTTTTAATTCCTGCGGGAAAAAAGAGTTCGTAAATATTTTTCCACTTTCAGTTGGTGCCAGATTACACCTTATTTTAAGTGAACGGCTTCCAGCGTTACTATGCCCTTCGACGTTAGTTATCTCTAGAAATGAGCTATTAGATATTTGATTTAAAATAACTCCCCTCCACCCTTGAACAGAACCAGACATCTCAAAGTTATAGCGTGCACCATTTTTTGGTGGTTGAAATTCTATTCCTCTAATTTGGTTCGCAATCTTAATAATTTTATAAGATTCCGTCAGAGCATCTGTAATTGTCTGCGAGCCATCAGCGGTTGGACAATACATGATGTCACTAACCGGGCCCCGCCAATCCGTTCCACTATCAAAACTCTTTAAACCGTTTCTAATACCAATAAGACAGCCAACATTCCCAGAATTGCAATCTGTATCCCATCCAGCCGTATTTACAATATTCATTGTTTTATCAAAATCACCCTCACCATATAACAAAGAAAGAATAATCAATGCGTGATTTGGAATGATATGACACCCACCAGGATAGTGCTGATACCCGTATCGGTTTTCAATACTCTGCCTTGTTTTCTTCCAATCTTTTTCTGATGAATGCCATTCTTCAATATCACTTATCAGTCTGAAAATACTAGAATCCTGCGGAATAAGGGTTTTAGCGACTGATAATAGTTTTGATATATCGGTCTCCACAAATGCATAGGATTCCAGAGCAGCAACAATCTTTGCGCCATACACTGCTTCGCCATCATGACTAACGCTTGCCGCTTTTCCAGCAAGCACCGCTGCCTTTTCCGGGTCACCTGGACAAACCATTGCCCATCCATCGATAAAGATTTGCGCACCTATTTGCTCTGCAACCACTTTCCCATTTTGTGCGATAGAACCACTCTGGGGGGCAAAAATACCGTTCTTTAGATTTTGATAAGCTGTATGCTCTGATGACTCCCCAACACCGCCCCACCATAATATCGTCTCTTTCTCAACAATATAGTTTAGCCAAGTCTGGCCAATTTGCTTTGCCTCAATATCACGGTCAGATTCATAATCCTTCAAAGCTCTTAAAAAGGTGAAGGTTCCTGTAATGTCATCATCGGTTACAATCAAAGGCTTGTTCAGCTTGTCATTTACATAGTAATGCACCTCGCCGATTCTTTGCATAATAATATCATATGTCCATTGTTCGAATGGTCTACCAAGATAGACGCCTATTATCTTGCCAAGCACACCTGCATATACTTTTTCGTGATAAATACTATCAAGTTCCATAACTACCCCTTGGTTCCGCCACTCGTTAAACCAGCTATAAAATTTCTTTGAAACAAAATAAAAAGTATTGCTAGTGGTGCCGCCATCATTATGGAGGCGGCACTTATTAATGCATAATTTTCTTCTCTTCGATTCTGAAAAGAATATAAAATTGTTGAAATTGGCTTGAACTCTTCATTGTGAATAAATGTCACAGCAAATAAAAACTCATTCCAAACTGCTAGACTTACAACAAGCCCAGTTGTCAGGAAAACAGGCCAAGACAAGGGCAAAGCAACGCGTGTGAATAACTGAAAGGTGGATGCCCCTTCCACAATCGCTGCTTCAAATAACTCTCGCGGAAGTTGAACCATATAGCTTCTAATCAAAAAAACAGCAAATGGAGCATTCAGCGCACTGTAAATAAGTATAAGTCCAATAACGGTGTTATTTAGATGGAGATTTTTCCAGATAATAAATAATGGCAGTATAAATAATTGGGCTGGAATACTAAGACCAACTAAAAGATAAATGCCTATCAAGATAGTAGCTTTTCCATTTGGGTTTAAAACAGCCAAACTAAATGCAGCCATGCTCGAGAATGTAAGACACATGATTAATGTTCCTGTTACAAGCAACAGCGAATTCATCATTACCTGCGCATAATTTCCAATTACAAATGCATCATAGTAATTCATCACTCTAACTTTTTCAGGAAAGCCAAGCGGATTTATGCCGAATTCCTCATCTGGCTTAATTGAGTTAAACACCAGCACCATTATAGGCAGAATGATGGTCAGTGCCAGAACCATTAAAATAATGTGATTACTAACAGCGCCTCTCAGCTTATTTTCAGAGATACGCATTATTTATATCTCCCAGCCTAATTTTCTTAGCGTCCAAAAAAACCCCAAAATAGTGAACACATAAACAAACATCAATGCCCCAACAGCAGAGGCATACCCAACATTCATATTTCTAAAAGCTTCAAAATACATAAAATTAGCAACGACTTCAGAGCTGTAGGCAGGCCCCCCAGAAGTGAGAATATAAACATAATCAAAGGCAGGGACAGACCAGATGATAATTATCAGAAAAGAAAACAAAAACATCGGTCTGATTGATGGAAATGTGACATATCGAAATGTTTGCCATTTTGAGGCACCTTCAATATCCGCAGCTTCATACAAACTTTCATCAACTTGATACATAGCTGTTATATAAATTACGACAAGGAAACCCCAAAAATGCCAACCATCTACAAATGCAACTGCATATAAAGAAGTCTCCTTGGTGGTTAGCGGCGATGTTGCTAACGACTCCCACCCTATATCTTTAAAAAAAGCAGCTAATCCATGAATGGGATGAAATAGATATTTCCAAATTAGACAATTAACGATGCTTGCCAAAATATAAGGGAAAAAGAAAACAAATCTGTAAAACATCTGAAATCGTTTTACCCCTGTTAGCAAAAAAGCGGCTAGAAGCGCCAAAGCAATGGGCACTGTTAGGAATAAACCAGTCCAGATTAAATTATGAGTGACAGCTTTTTTAAACACACGATCATCAAATAATTCCAAGAAATTCTCAAAGCCAACAAAATTAATTTTACCGAACCCATTCCAATCCGTAAAACATAGGGCAAGGCTTGATAATGACGGAATGGCCACCACAAGCAAATGTATAAACAATACAGGCGCCAGAAAAATCCAGCTTGTCATTTCTTTATTCGATAAGTTTTTCATAAGAACGATAAATGGAGCCGCAGAACGGCTCCATTCTTCCAATAGTTTCTATCTCGCTGCTATCGGCAAGAGTTCGTTATTCTTTCTTGCTTTTTCCCAGAGCTTTTGCTGTTCGCCCAGAAATTCTTCAACTGAAATATCACCAGCCCAAACTACTTCCATATCCTTCCAGATATGAGTTCCAGCTTCTGGCGGATAGTAGGTCCATGTTGTATACCCATAGTTGCCGTTACCTGTTCTTTCAGAAAAGTCTACGAGATAATCACGCAACTTTGGTTCAATATCACCTGCAAAGTCAGCTTCCTCATAATAAAGAGGCATTAGCCATTCACCAAAATTTCGGCTTTTGGTAAGTTCAATAATAGTGTCTTTGTTACTTAAAATCCAGTTAAGGACTTCAGCTGCCGCATCGGGGTTCTTACTTGCAGCGTTTATTGATAATGTTCCACCAACTGAAAGCTGATAGTTAGGCTCTCCGCCTTCCTCAGTTAGGATAGGAAGTGGTGCCCATCCCCAATCATCTGACTTATCATCGAGACCTGTTGCTATTTCAAAACCCCATGAACCAATTTGAAGCATTGCAGCCTCTCTGTTTTGGAATTGAGCCGAGAAATCATCCCACCCAACAGCATAGTAATTCTCAAGGCTTCCAGACCAGTAGCCAGCAAGCATATGCTTTTTAAGCAGTTCTAAAGATTCTACAAACTCTGGGTCCGTCCATTCTTTCTCACCAACCATTGCCTTATAAACGTTATCAGGGCCAGCTACAGTATTTAAATAGTTGCCTGCAAGATGCTCATGTGTCATTGGCCAGCCAGAAGAGCCATAAGCAAACGGATATAAACCTTGCTCTTGTATCTCAGCTGCTAGAGATTCATATTCAGCAAGATTAGTCGGAAGTGACCATCCATTTTCTTCAAACAATGTTTTATTGTAGAAATATAACATGCTTTCATAGTTTTTAGGTAATGAGTAAAGCTCATCTCTAAATACACCTGTGTTATAAGCCCATGGTAAGATTTTATCACTCCAGCCGAATTTTTCAGCATATCCTTCCAAAGATTTAAGGAAGCCACCTTCTACATATTTTGCGACATAAGTAGCACCAGAAGAACTTACTAAGTCAGGGCCTACGCCCGCTAGCAGTGCTGTCCTCGTTGTCTCGTTATACTCGCCTTCTTTAAAAATTATCTGTAATTCAATCTCATCCTGAGATGAATTAAAACCATCTTGTATATATTGCGTTAATGCTGCGTTTAAACCACTTCCCTCATTAGAATAATTCCACCAAGAGATTTGCGTTTTCGCAACCGCTGATGTTGAAAAAAGAAATGATGTGGTAATGATACCGTAAAAAATACTCTTTGAAATAACTTTCAATTTTTCCTCCCTTTGTTTTTTTACGCCGAATTTCGCCGAATAATCCTATACGGCTGTTTTATTGTCTGCCCATGTCCAATTACTTGTTTATTAAGACGTCCAATAATTAGTTTTGTAGCTTTTACTGCGCTATCTTCTTGGAACCTATCAATCGTGGTAAGTGCTGGTGTGACCAATTCTGCAGCTGGTATATTATCAAAACCAGTGACTGCGATTTGATCTGGAATAGACAATCCAAGTTTTTTTATAACTCTCATACATCCAATTGCCATCAAATCATTAGCGGCAACAATTGCGGAAGGAACGTGTCTTTTTGATAAGAGTTTTTGAAGCGCCATTTCACCGCCATTTTCATTAAACTCTTCTTCTAATTGGACGAATGGCTTAATACCAGCATCAGCAAGTGCCTTTTTATATCCTGAAACACGAAGATGTTGTGGCCCACCTTTTCCTGAAATCATACAGATGTCTGTGTGACCTTTATCAATAAGAAGTTGGGTTATCTCTTCAAATGCAGAATCATCGTCAACATATAGACTGTCAAAGAATTGCTGCGCTTGGGCTCTTGCGCTTGATTCAAGCCTCACTACCGGTATATTCAGTTCAGCCAATTCTTCAAAATGAGATGAACTAAGATTGAAAAACACCCCTACCAGTCCATCATACCTACCTTGCTTGGCAAGCTCTATATAATGCAATTCTCTATTTTTACTTCCATCGGTATTCAGCGTTACCACATCATAATCAGCAGCTTCGCATGCGCGTTGCACACCTTTTACAAGGGCTGGATAAAATGGGTTCGTAATATCAGGAATAATGCAGGCAAGAGTTTGTGTGCGGTTTGTTCGTAATGCTTTGGCAAAGCGATTTGGCTTATAATTAAGCTCCTGAGCAACTTTTTTGATCCGCTCTATTGTCTGAGACGGAATATTTAGCGCTGAAGACGGATTTAATGCGTTCGAAACAGTAGCTTGAGATACACCAGCCTTCGTTGCTACATCTTTTTGAGTGGCATTATTAAACCCCATTACACCAATTCCTTATTGGTTATACGTATTAGTAATTCGTATTAGCAATCATGACATGCTTTTAAAACTCGATCAACAAAAAATTATTCTGGCTGTCCCCCCTTTTTTTATGTTGGTTTTTTAGCAGCTGATGCGAAAAAAAGCGGGCCCAAAAATTAAAAATAAGTCTATAAAGTTTCAGCAATAAAAATAGTTTGAACATAGTGCGTTTTAGTTTGCAGCGTGATGCGAAAATAACGTTTGTGATTACAAAAAAATGCTACTATCATAAATATTGTTAACAATTGACAAAACTTAACTAAGTTTTATGGAGACACTAATGAACAACGATAATCCTAAATACAAGAATGTTTTAATTAACCCTAATTCACAATTAGGTGGTACTAGAAGAAAATTCATAGCTCATGGTGCCGCCATTGGTGCAGTTAGCCTTTCGGCTCCTTTCATTTCTAAAATTGCCAGCGCTTCTACTTCTGTAAATGTGTTAGCATTCGGAGGATATGAAGAGCCTGGAATGTTAACGGAATTTGAAGAAAAAACTGGTATAACAGTAAACCTGAAAATTCATGATGGCTCAGACGAGGAAATGATTGCCTTGATGGAAACTTCATCTCCCGGGACTTTTGACGTTATCACCCCTACTAGTGCTTACATACCAAAAGCAATAGAAGATGGAATAATAGCGGAATTAAACCCTGCAGATTTCCCTTTGGACGACTACTTTGACATAATCGCTAAATGGCCTCCTGTATGGAAAACTGGAAAGCTTTACGCCATCGTAAATAGGTTTGGGTATTATGGTATCACATATAACCATAAAAAATTCTCGGAATCGGACGTCTCATCTTATGACATTCTTTTCGACCCTTCTGTAAAAGGAAGAGTTGCCTTATTTGACTGGTTTTTGCCAAATATGGGATGCCTATCAAAATATAATGGTAACCCAAATCCGTATGACTTAGACGCTGCTGCATTTTCGGATTTAAATGACACTCTTACTAAGTTACGACCACAAGTAGGGCTGGTTGGTAATACAAGTCAGGTTATTCAGGCAATGGCAGGTGGATCCTATGATTTAGCAATTGCTGGTGAGTGGGTTCAAGCTGGAATGTATGATGATGGCCTGCCATTCAAAGCACTTGTTCCGGAACAAGGTGGTGTCACGTGGGATCAGGCGGTTTGTGTTTCCGCAACGACCCCTAACAAAGAAAATGCAGTTAAATTCTTGCAATATGTAACAGGCCCAGCTTTCCAGTCGAAGCTTGCAATTGCAAAAACGTATTACAGCATGGTTCCAAATAAAAAAGCAGCTGTTATGTTACCAAACGACAAAAGAGAACTGTTAAATCTTTCTAATATTGAAAAATTTGACGAGATATTTATGTCCAACCTTTCGCCAAGAAAGAGTCCAGATAATCGTGATGAATGGATGGCTTCTTGGGAGCAGTTTAAAAACGCATAAGTCAATAAAATTGATGGCTACATTTGGTAGCCATCAATTTTGAGGAAAAAAAATGAAATATATCAGCCTAGCGCAAACAATTGAGCCTCACTGGTTTTGGGATAGCTTCCCACTTGTATCTCAATCTTATGACGATGGAGATGAATTCCAAGAGTTTGGATTTAGATGGGCTGGAAAAGGATTTACCTATGCTAGCGCACCAGGCTGGCACTTCAAAGACAAGCCAACATTAGACGATTTTCAAATAGAAAATTTTGCAAGTATAGCTTGGGTAATCGACCTGACTCAAAGCGCTAAAACCGGGTTTATTGCGGCTGGAGATTTTACAGATAAAATCGGTTTGGGATCGTTACCAAAAATAATAATTCTAAAAACAGGTCATGCCGACGCTATACCTATGAGGCGACGAGAATATTTCACGCAAGTCCCTAAACTTGCCCCCGCAATTGCTGAGATCGCAGCCGAACGCGGAGTTGTTCATATCTGTGTTGATTTTTCATGTGATAGTTTTACGAGCAGAAGAGTTGATTTTACTCAGGCCATTAATAATCCTAATTCAGAATTCCGTGATAGGGCGCATTCAGCAGGATTGATAGTAACTGAAAATTTATGTAATGTTGACAAAATTGGCTCTGAGGTATTTCTCCTTTGCCTTCCCATTAAAGGTGAGGGGATGACTACCTCTCCAACAAGACCAGTCGCGCTAACTAAATGGCCATCAGACACACCTTCTATTTATGACGTCTCCACGCCCCTATTGAACCATTGGCGTTGGCGAATGGAAATATGGAGAAATAAATCACAAAGTCCAGATGGCTTTCTTGACCAAACACAATATATTCAATCGGGACATGCGTTTACCCATTGTGACGCTCCTCGACACATGGAACAGGACGGGCCAACAATTCAAGACCTTCCGAATATGGGATTAGATTTATTCTTAGGTGATGCAACTATAATTGATATTTCTGATATAGAATTGCCCTCACCTGTTACAGCTGATTTATTGGAGAGACGCTGTGGCGGAAATATAAAGCAAAATCAGCGTATAATTCTGAGAAGTGACTTAACAAACCGCCTTGGATACAAATCTACCCGTTGGCATACTCATGCACCAAACATTGATGCTTCTGCAGCCGATTGGCTGATATCGAAAAAACCCGATGCCATCTGTCTGGATTTCCCACAGGATTATATTGCGCGAGAAATGCCTGGACGCCATGTTTATAATCACGAATTTGAAATTCATCATAAAATATTTCAAGCCGGAATTCCCTTTATAGAAGACCTAAAAGACCTAGGTGAAGTAAAGAAGGAAAATATTTTCCTAGCAGCCGTCCCGCTTAAGATGAATTGTATTGATGGAGCTCCAATGAGAGCTGTTATCATAAATTGGTAACTGATATGAGCGCCTCTTCAAATACCATAAATCCATGGCCTTTTTTGTTGCCTGCGTTGTCTCTTTGCTTATTGTTTTTTCTACTTCCCACGCTGAATATGGTTATATTAAGCCTGACAACAGAGACAGGCTTTGGATTTGACAATTTCAAACTATTTTTTGCGACCCCTCACTTAACCCAAGCTCTTCATCGCAGTCTTATCCTTGCATCATCCGCTACCCTAATCGCGAGTTTGGTTGCATGGCCACTTGCCTATTTTATCGTATTTTGCGTACACAAAAAGTGGCGCCCTTTATTCCTTCTGGCAATTCTTGCTCCTTTCTGGACGAGTTTCACTATACGCGCTTTCTCATGGCAACTTGTCTTATCTGATAATGGTGTTGTTACGTGGTTTATTGAACTAATAACAGGTTTTTCGGTAACTCTTGGTATTCTCTACACCATGAATGCATCTATCTTCGGACTTGCTCTGTTTGGCTCGATGCTGACCACATTTACGTTGTATGGAGCGCTTGTCTCAATTGATGATAAACTAATAGAGGCGGCATCCACGCTGGGCGCAAAGCCTTTTCATATTTTCAAGGATATCATATTCCCACTCGGACTTCCCGGATGGCTTGCCGGTATTTTTCTAACCTTCATTGTGTGCGTTGGGGACTATGCAGTGCCAACTTTGTTAGGTGGCGGGCTAAAGCCTGTACTTGCTCAGATAATGCTATCCATTTTGAAAGGAACTTATGACCTTTCACAGGCAGCTACTATTGCAGTTGTTTTAGCAATAACAGTTATGTTATGTGGGCTTCCACTAATTATATACGGCCTTGCAAAGAGAAACAGAACAGCTGTATGAATAATTTAATTGTTAGCAAATTCATGTTTTCCTTACTTTCCGCCTTCTTCTGTTTGGCACTTATAGTAATCTATTTACCAATTATCGTAATGATTGTTTTTTCCTTTAACAGTGGGAAGTATCAAACACTTCCGTTTAGAGAACCCACCTTCGAGTGGTATGTGAATTTAATTGCGGATAGTAGTTTTATAAATAGCTTTTTCACAAGCCTTATGATGGCTTCCCTTGCAAGCGTTTTTGCGACCATTTTAGGGTTTTTAGCTGCTTATGCTTTTAGTAAAGCAAAGATTCCCGCACATGCTTTGTTATTTGGAATTGTTGTTTGCCCATTAGTTATTCCGATGATCCTTATCGGAATTGGAATGCGTCTTCAAATTGTATCTGTTGGAATTCAACCCGCCCTTTGGCTAGTACTATTAGGGCAAACCTTATATGTGTTACCGCTAGCGGTTATTAATTTAAAAAATAGAATAGATAAGATACCCAAATCCATGGAAGAAGCCTCAATTTCTCTAGGTTCAAGTAGGTTAAAATCAATTGTACTTATTCTTGCTCCTATTTGTGCGCCGTCTCTTTTCGCAACATTATTACTTACTTTTACTTTTTCGTTTGATGAATTTGTAATCGCCTATTTTCTAACTAACTTTGAAATTACTCTACCAATAAGAATATGGACCTCTCTGGTAACTGGCTTTGAGCCCAAAATAAATGCCGTTGGAACAGCTGTTTTTATTTTTTCTGTGACTTTAGGCCTTATTGCACAATTCATCTTGCTGTTTAAGCAAGCAGAATTGAACAAACACTGAACCCAATGAAAGAAATAGTCTGACATGAAATTACGAAGATCACCTACGTTAGAAATTGGCGAGAAAATTAAGGCTGCAAAAAACCAGAATAAAATATTATGGTCTTTATCTACACCCAATCTTCCAAGCTATGATGATGTTCTTCAGACAGATCCATCCTGGGGCAGGTTAACTCCGCCTGCTGGCATGCCTGAGCTAATAGAATATACAAAGACAGCTCTATTCAATAATTGGGACCAATCCAAACATGAAGTTATTATCGCTGCTGGCGCGAAGGCAGCTTTATTTGCAATTTTGAAAACCATAACTATTCCCGGAGATAAAGTGGTTCTTCCTTCTCCAACATGGCCTAGCTATTTTGATATTTGCTCAATAGCAGATTGCAAACCAATTGAGATGCCAACTCTATTTTCAAACAAGTTTGAAATGGAATTGGATATAATTCAGCAATTATATCAGCAAAACCAATTTAAAGTTATAATATTCAGCAATCCAAATAATCCATCTGGAGTGATTTATGATAGCTTATTTCTTACTGGCCTTATTGAATTAGCAGAAAAATCTGGGTTTTATATTATTGTTGATCAAAGTTTCTCTAGGATTATCTTTGATGAAGATAAATGGTCTGCATCACACTGCCGTAATTCAGAAAAGCTGTTCGTGGTGGATTCATTCTCGAAAAACTTCTTATTGCAAGGCGCTAGAGTATCCGCAACGCTTGTTCCTGAAGCGTATGCTGAGAATTTCACCAATATACATCAAACACTTCTAAGCTCTGCTCCTGCACCAGCACAAATAATGGCGTTAAACGCGGTACAAAATAATTTAGTAATACCATCATTAAGCAAACAAAAAGAAGCGACCAGAAAATTCATTACAGCTCAAAAATGGGATTTTGTTGAGCAATCAGGTTCCTTTTATTATTTTCCAAAGACAGATAATTATTCAGCTTTAGAAGAAAAAGCGGCATGCAGAGAGATTCTATTATTAGGAGGTCATATTTTCGGAAATAACTATAAAGAGCATTTCCGGCTATGCTTTGCCCGTCCATTATCTGAGCTAGAAATCGTATTCAATAAATTAGATGAAGTTTTAAATGGCAAATAATAACCAAATAGACTGTATATCCCCTAACACCGGAGCTCCTTTTGATAAGTGGAGCCAGACAACACCGGCTGAGTTACAAGCATTACTCGATACCGTTCATAAAAAGTCATTTTATGAATTAAAAGAGGCATCGTCACGAAGCTCTATATTATTATCCATCTCAAATTTGATTGAAAAACATCGTGAAGACCTTGAAGCATTAATTGTAAGAGAGGTCGGGAAAACACAGACCGAGGCAAAATCTGAAATTGATTATTCCAAGTCGTTTTTGACCTATATGGCGGACGCTGTCTCCTCTTTAGAGCTAACCGAGCAGATAGAATCTAATCGTAATGTAAACATTGTCCCAAGAGGTGTTGGGTTGCTGATTACTCCATTTAACGACCCGCTTGCGGGTATTACGCGCAAAATAGCCAACTGTATTGGCTCTGGTGCTGGCGCAATTATCAAACCGCCCGAGCTTGGAATAAAAACAGCAACCAAATTTGAAGACATTTTAAAACAGGATAAGCTCGATCATATTTTGAGCTTTCTTCGAACAGATGATAAAAATCTGATACAGCAACTTATGGCCGCTGATGAAATTGGAACGATTAGTTTCACAGGTTCAACGGAAGTTGGGATATTACTTTCAACGAATGCAGGAAGAAATCTAAAACCCTTTGTGGGTGAGCTTGGCGGTATAAATCCTTTTGTTATTTTCTCAGATGCCGACGTCAATAAAGCAGTTGATGACCTTGTCGTGCGAAAAATAAAGGCGGCAGGACAAGCCTGTTCCGCTCAGAATATCCTGTTTGTAGAAAAACAGGTGGCTGATGATACAATCCAAAAAATTGCGGATGCGTTTTCCAAGATAAAGGCGAGTGCAACTGATAGCGTTGCTGATGCTAAAATGGGTCCCGTTCGCACAAAAAAAGCATTAGAAGCTCTCTATACATTTGAAGAGAAATTAATTAAGTCAGGCGCAATTTGTGTAGCAGGCTCTGAAAATCGTACAAAAGAGGCAGGCTTCCTGTATGACCCTGCTGCCTATCTGATTAGTGAGCCAAACATATTCTTGGAGTATGAGATATTTGCGCCGTTATTAGGTATTTGTATTTTCGAAGACAGAGAAAAGCTTCGTGAAATAATTCGCTCAAACAAACAGCCCTTGGCATTATATGCCTATTCGAGTGACTCGCACTATTTAAAGGAATTTATATACGGATTGAATTATGGTTCTATCGGATTGAATGATACCGGCATTCAAGGTGCCCATGCGCCAACCGGAGGCTTCGGACAAGCAGGAATAGGAAGAGAAGGCGGTATCTGGGGACTGAGAGAGTTCACAACAACAATCAATGTAAAGGAAGTGTTTTCATGAAAATAGGGAAAGGCAAATGATAGAAATTATTAAAACAAATAAAGCGCCTGCTTCTACATCTCCAGTATCGCAAGGTACCAAAGGGGGAGGATTAGTATTTGTTGGTGGTCAGATGCCAAGAGACATGACAAGCCAGAAAATTGTAGATGGCGCCCTCAATCAGGCTCGCCTGTCCCTCAAGCATGGCATTACTATTCTCAACGAAGCAGGCTCCGATGTTGGAGATGTTTTACTGGCAGTTGTATATATGACTGATTTGTCTCAAAAAGATGCGGTGAATCAAGCATTTTTAGAAGTGTTTGGAGATAAACCTCCAACAAGGAATTTGGTTGAAGTTTCAGATATTGGTGAGGATACCATTATCGAGGTAGCCCTTACTGCAATAGCCCATTAGATGAGGATAAATTTATGTATAGACGTGAGACGCCTTTTCGATATTTTCAAGAACATGCTTTTCAGTAAGTATTCTGGCTTCAGACAAATTACCTTGGTCAATAAAACTTACAATTTGTTCATGATAGGTAAGAGACCTGCGAGAAGGAAGAGAATGATGCATGAGCTGATATCGGACTGGAAGAGAAACTTCATTTACAAGGGCTATTGTTTTTTTCAGAATGTCATTATCCGCAAAATCAATTATCATTTGATGAAAAAAAATGTTTTCCTGAAAATACTTATAAATATCATTTCTCTTAAAAGAAGCCTCCATTCTTTGGTTGGATTCCTTGAGCGTGGCAATCAGGTTGAGAAGGTCCTTGCCTTCAAACTCTATGATAACAAGTCCTTCGAGATTAGCTCTAAGCGTATAAATTTGTCTAATCTGTTTGGGTGTGTAATCTCTGACTTTAAACCCTTTTCTAGGTTGATGCACGACCAAACCTGTTTGCAACAACAATCTGAGAGACTCACGGATGGGGCCTCTAGAGGAGCCGAAGCGAATACTTATCTCTTCTTCTCGAAGAGTTTGGTTTGGCTTGAGAGTGCCATCAATAATATTTTCCCTAAGATCAGTGAAAATATAATCAGAAATTGTTGTTGGAAGCTTGGGTAGGAGCATGAGCCTCGACCATCAGAAAGAGTATTTTTACGAAAATCTAATTGAAATTACACGGTAAGTCAAAAATGTCTATGAAATTACAAAAGATTACTAAAATTTTTGGAAAAACCCTAGCTGTAAATGATGTTTCGCTCGAAATAGAAAATGGAGAATTTTTAACTCTCCTTGGACCATCTGGTTGCGGAAAAACAACCATTTTAAGAATTATCGCTGGATTAGAAAATGTTACTAGTGGAGTTGTCCAACTAGAAGGTGTTGATATTACGAATCTAAATCCAACGAAACGGGATATTTCGATAATGTTTCAGGATTATGCACTGTTTCCTCATATGTCAATAATAGAGAATGTGTCCTACGGTTTACGTATGAGGGGCATTGGCAAGACAGAGCGAGAAAAGCAGGCTGCCAAATGGCTCGAGACAATGCAACTCTCTAATACTCAAAATCGATTTCCGTCAGAATTATCAGGGGGACAAAGACAAAGGGTTGCGCTAGCAAGGGCGCTAATAACCAATCCAAAAATACTTCTCCTTGATGAGCCGTTAAGCGCGTTAGATGCTAATCTGCGGATCAGGCTGCGAGAAGAGCTGCGAAAGATACATAGGCTGATCGGAACTACTTTTATTTGTGTTACACATGATCAAGAAGAAGCCATGGCACTAAGCGACCGAATTGCAATTCTCAAAGATGGTCAGATAGAACAAATCGGAACACCAAATGAACTTTATGATAAACCAACTTCTGAATTTGTAGCAAATTTCTTTGGTAAATGTGCCCTTTGGCCCATAAATAAAAGTAAAAAGGAAACAGAAAAATTACTGCTAGAGCACACTAATTTACACTTTAAAACTACAATTATGCCAGATTCAAAAACTGCTAGAGCCGTCATCAGACCAGAATTTTTAGAAATTGCTGAGCAACAAATAACATCTAAAAATCAGTTAAAAGCGAAAGTTCTTGATATTCTTACAAAAGGAACAAGTAACCTTATAACTGTGGAATTCGAAAATGGGTTACTGTTGGACATAGATGTTCCCAGAAAGTACGTTTTGCCAGATTTGTCAGAACATGTTTACATCAACTTAACGCAAAATGAGCTTCATATAATTAATGATTAAACCCGTAGATAATCTATCAATTACCAAAACATTTGAAAGTACAGCTGTAAATACTTTCAAATTATCGGATACACCGCCAGTATTTGTAAGAGGAGATGGGCCTTGGTTATATACGCAAGATGACGAGCCGTATCTAGACCTTGTTTGCGGTTCTGCAACATCTAACCTTGGACATAATCATCCAGCCCAAATAAATGCCATAAAAAATGCGCTTGATAGCGGCATTCTTCATACTGGTACACGTCTTATATCGCCGTTTAGAGCAGCACTTTATGACCAACTTAGTCACTACGCAGGAATGCAAAATATATCAATTCATTTGTCTAATTCTGGGTCCGAAGCTATTGAAACTGCTATTAAGCTCACTCGTTTTATTACGGGAAAAAACCGATTTATCGCGTTTGAAGGAGCTTATCACGGTCGTACATTAGGCGCATTAAGTGTTACACATTCTAAAAATATCAGACTTCCGTTTATCGGGAAAATAGGCGATTTTGTTTCATTTTCACCCTACCCTCGAGACTCATCACAAGTCCAAAACTGTTTGCAGCATTGCGCCATGCTTTTTGAACATTTTAAGAGAGAAGGTGAGCCAATTGCTGGATTATTAGTTGAACCTATTCAGGGCGTATCTGGTGTTTGGGGCCCGATCCCAGAATTTCTAAATGAAATTCGCAAGCTTGCAGACAGTTATGGATGCTTGCTTATAGTAGATGAAATCTGGTCTGGATTAGGCAGGTCTGGAAAGAAATTTTCTTTTCAGTATTCTGATATTAAACCTGACCTTATCGTGATTGGAAAGGGATTATCTGCATCCCTTCCGCTTTCTGCAGTAATTGCAAAAGGAGATTTATTAAAGCAATGGAAGGCTGGAGCTCACACATCAACATTCCAAGGAAATCCTCTTGCCTGTGCTGCCGCATCAGCTACGCTGCAGGAAATAGAGGAATCCAGTCTTATTGACCATGTTAACAATGTGATAGAACCCTGTTTTTTAAGGCTGGCACAGAGCCTCAAGGAAGATAAAAACGTGGGGCAAATTCGTTTTGTTGGCGCTCAATGTGCAATTACATTCGAAAATGCACTGACTGCAAATGATATACAAAAGTTGGCGATTGAAAAAGCTAATATTTTAACCTATGGCGGGGGTTTAAGTGGTGAGTGTGTAATGCTAATACCACCTATAAATATTTCTCGTGAATTACTATCCGATAACTTAAGCAAGCTCGCAACAATTATTAAAGACAGATTTCATTAATCGTTTTTACAATAATTTCACATCCTTTCTCGACCATCAGCACATCAATGTTTAGTGGTGGCACGAGACCCAAACATTCTCCAAATTCACCGCACTCCCATGTGATAAGGCCCTCACTCAGTGCAAGCTGGCGGACTCTTTTGTTTATCTCAGCAGATGCAAACTCCACCACAAAAATGCCTCCAATTCCTCTTACATCAACTACCCCAGATAAGTTTTTAATTTCACTTAGCCTTGTATCGAACTTAATAGCGTTGTTATTTATGTTTGCAAGAATATCCCCATTTTTAATTTGGTCGACAAAAAACAACGAAGCCGCAGCCGCAACTGGATTAAGTTGAAATGTAGATGATTGTGTTCCTTTCTCCCAATGAGTTAATATCTCTTCATTGGACACCACAAGACCAGCGGGGAAGCCTACAGATAATGCTTTGCCAAAAATAATCATATCAGGGACAATGTCATAATGCTCAAAGGCAAATATCTTGCCTGTGCGCCCAAATCCCGTAAAAGTCTCATCAAAGATTAACGGAATTTTTTTCCTATTAGCGAATTCTCTTAGCTCTTGGAGTGATTGCTTACTTACGAATTTTAAACCTGCCGTTGCCTGAATAGGTTCTATTATCACACCTGATAATGGCTCATTTACTAATTCAGATAGGCTAGCCGTCAGGTCGTCACCATTAGTTGGAAACTCAATAATTTTAGTATCTGGATAAAATGGTCCAAGAGAAATATTTTTGCCCTTCTCGCCTGAAACAGCAAGTGCGCCGAGGGTGCGGCCGTGATACCCGCCCGTAAACCCAACAAATTTCTTAGCTCCAGTAAAATGCATAGCAGATTTTATTGCTATTTCTGTTGCTTCAGACCCGCTGATTGACGGGTGAAACCTGCATAACTCAGCAGGCAGAATAGTACTTAATTCAGAATAAAGTGCTGCCTGAGTACTTGTATTAAAATGTGGGCCAATATGAAAAATGCCTGTTTGAAGCTGTTCTCGAACTGACCTTAATAACGCCTTATGACCATGGCCTAGAGCAGTAGTGCCTGACCCAGAAGCAAAATCTAAATAGGATTTGCCAGTTTCATCTACCAATACAGAGCCTACACCATCTCTGAAGATCGGAGGGGTCTCCATTAGCGAGAAATTCTTGGTTCCAGATGATAGCCTATCTCTAATATTTTTCAGATCAGATGTTACAGGCATCGTGAATAATCTGCCTAACCCATTTTTATTATATCGATTACCTGTTAATTCAACGGCATCTTTTACAAGAGCACCAACGGCTGTCAACACAGGCAGGTTGATGAGCATCTCAAGTTTGGCAATTTGTGAAGAAAATGATAGCCCACCTCCCGCTATTACTACCGCATCTGGTGTCTGTGCGCTCAGTTGCACAAATTCAACAATTTTCTCCAATAAGATTATTGGAGAAAAAGTATTTATGCGTATCTCATCGTTTGCATCAAGCGATAAAGAGGACAGCGTATTAATCTCATATTCCAAGAGATAATTCACACAGTTTTCGGTTATGGTTTTTGTGTAGGGCGAAATCAGCAATATATTTTCAAGATTGTATTTTTGGGCTAATTTAACGATTGACCTACTAGGAAACGTTACTGGACATTCCGCAAATTCTTGCAGTTTCTCAATCAAAAATTCTTCGTGTTTTTTTCCAAGAATAAAACTAGCTGCATGATCACCGCAAGCTACCGCATCAAGCTTAACAGATTTAAAAATACTTGCGGCCCTTCTCAATGTTTCAAGAGAGGCATATTGCTCCAAATTATGATGCGTTAACGTCTCTGTTTGCGTACCAGCGTCATACCTTGCTGTAAGCCATCCGATATTATCAGGAAGAAAATGCCAGTATTCCTGATCATTCAAGCCATCGCATGGCCACAGAAACCCAATATTCTTATCAAATTCTGACATTAAACTCTATCCCTGATAGTTCCATCAATGCTGTCTGATACCTAAGCGGTATACGCGATAGCTTCTAGATCTGGCGTGTACAAACTTTCTAAAATTGAAATAAGACTATCCTGCATCTCGATATGTGAGTGAGGCAAAGGAACATCACTTGGCAATAATTGATAATGGCTCAAGCACATTGTAAGATGCTCCAACTTACTATTTTTTAATTCAATGAATTGTAAGAACTGTTTAATATCTGGCTGCTTTAATTGCGCAATAAGTTTTGTTAATTTGGTTTTTGTATTGCTGCGAAGCTGATGCCGAATTTTATCTATTACAGCCACACCATTCGAAGACTGTACCCTGAAATAAAAATTCATCCTACCAAGGTTTGATAAAAATTCAGGATAGATATACAAATCATGACGATCAGAGGAATTCAGATTCAAAGCGCCCTGAAACCCAGTTATTGTTTCGGCTGTTAATATATAGGATGCAAGCCAAAACAAATAATAATCCCGCGCACCACTAGCCTTAAAAGCAAGGCTAATAGCTACCCTTGTTTGATTGTCTTTTTGCCCCACCTTTTTAATGCCGCCTCCCCATTGCGGCGCACCCACCAAGCACTTGCTTAAGAATGGAAGGGTCGCAAATTTATTATCGACACAATCAACAAGCTGTTGATGCTCTATATTACCTACCATGCAAATTAACGTATTTGCGGCGACGTATTCTTGTTTTAGAAAATCTTGTAAATCTTCGATTTGTAACTCTGATAAAGTCTTAAAACAACCTACGATAGGTCGTCCATACGACTGTTTAGGGAAGCAAATCGCATTAAGTGAGTCAAATAGTGTTTCATCCTTATCTTGCGATAATGTATCTATTTCTCTGCAGATATCAGATTTAGCATCAATCAAGCCTTGTTTGGATAACCATATTCCAGAAAAAATATTCCATAATACATCCACACATGCCTGAAGCTTGTCTCGATTTATGAAATTAATAACAAAGCATGTATTCTCTAACTCGGTGAATGCCGTGAGCGCGAATTCCTGATTTGCAATTCCAGAATAAATATCAGAGCGATGGGTCTGCGAATATGCCCCAAATAAAGTATGTTCTAATAAATGGGCTAGACCGTTTTTCCCCAGTGGATCAGAGCTACTTCCAGATTTCACACATAAGCATAAGGTTGTGCTTGATACGGTGGCATCATAGTGGCTTGCAACCTTTAGCAAGTTGGATAATTCAGAAATTTTCGTTTGTTCCATTGGTATCATTACTACATTTCAATATTTGAATTTTGCTTCCATATATTTCGACAAAAACATTAAAAATCCAACTATCAAAAGATAAAGACAAGTAAGCTCGATTAGTACTTCAATGACAACAAAATGAACAAAAATGAGGTCATTTGCAACTTTTGTTAGCTCATTTACCGAAATTACGGATAGCAATGAAGAAGCTTTAATAACATTTGCTAATTCGTTGGTTAGCGGCGGAAGACTTAACCTTAGAGCCTGAGGAATTAACACTAACCTGAATGTTTGAATGCGCGACAGTCCAATTGCCCTTGATGCATCTACCTGCGATGCACCAATTGAATCAATAGCGCCTCTGAAAATTTCAACTGAATAGCCAGCACCAATAAGAGAGAGAGCGACAACACCTGTCCAAAATTCGTTAAAGACAATTCCAAATTCTGGAAACAAAAAGTAAATAATTGATATATGAACTAAAGGAGGTGCACCTCTGGTAAACTCGACAAACGCAATAATAAGATAACGAGATATTCTACTGCCCATCATACGAAACGCAGTAAGGAAAATACCTATAATCACTGATGCAATCACTGTAATCAAGCTGATTTTTATAGTTAGCCAAAATGCAGCTAGCATATCTGGCAATATCTGGTACATAAACGCTAAATCTAAAGTCATTTTCTATCCCTTGGTTCCTATAATCAGCGTTGAGACAGATTTTTAATCTGGAGACTAGTGCCAATTCTTCTTTCCAGATAAATAGATAATTGTGTCATAGCAACAACAAAGGCGACATATAATACTGCCTGAGCAAATAACATTTCAAGAAATTTAAAACTATCGGAAATGATGGCATTCGCGGCCTTATGAAGTTCAAAAACTGTAATTACAGATAAAACAGACGATGCTTTAATGAGATTGGACATCTCATTAGCCATTGGGGGCAACATTCTTAAAACTGCCTGAGGAAGTATCACGAAAAAGAGTGTATGAAATTTTCCAAGCCCAAGAGCAAAAGCGCCTTCATACTGTCCATCATCCATAGACAGAATTGCGGCTCTTGCAATTTCAATCTGATAGCCAGCGCTATTAAAAGACAAAACCACAATGCCTATCCAGAATGGAGATATTTTAAGACCAAAGACTGGCAGCAAAAAATAAGCAGCATATATTTGGACAAGGATTGGCGTACCTCTGACTACAAACACATAAAAATCAATTATTATAGATACTAAAAACGGAATGTTATAAGCTCGTAGAATGCCAAAAGGCACACCTATAACTGTGGCTATAAAGAACCCGACCAAGCTTAATTCTATAGTAAGCATTAGCCCCGGCAAAAGCCGGGGCATTTGGTCTATGATAAAAATGAAATCCATAATATGATTCCACTTATGAGCAGCAGCTTACCAAGTTGGTGCCTCATCTGGCAGTAAATCAACAAAAGACTGACCAAACCATTTTTCTTGCAATGATGCCAACGTGCCATCTGCCTTCATATCTACTATAATCTGATTGACTGCAGACCTAAATGACTCGTCTTCCTTACGAAACGCCATTGATGTATATTCCGCTTTCCACATGTTAGAGGTAAATGGAATAACAGTAAAATCATCACTTGTTTGCGCAAAAGCGAGGAGGCTTACAAGTGTTGATGCATAAGCATCAAGACGACCAGAACGCATTGCTGCATATGCCACTTCATCTTTATCATAAGTTTTGACTTCACCGTCATAAGTTATACCGTTTTCTTTTGCGGCAAGTGCAAGCTGATTAATTTGTGGTGTGCCGGCTCCAGCTGATACAACTTTTCCGCCAAGCATCGCGGGAGACGTAATTCCTGAATCCTTCATAACCAACAATCCCGAACTTGCATCCATGTATGGATATGAAAAGTTAACCCGCTTATATCTCTCTTCAGTGGCTGTCATACCACCCAAAATCAGATTAAAATCGCCATTATATAGTGATTGAATAACAGTTGACCAATTTGTGTCTTTCGGTGTTGGCTCAAGACCACCAAGGCGTTTACTGATTTGGGTTCCAACATCGATATCATATCCTACTAGGTTGTTATTTTCGTCCAGAAATTCGAATGGTTTATAACCGGCCTCAAGACCAAACACTAGCTTACCACTAGCTTTTATATCACTAAGCGTATCAGCTGCCACCATTTTAAATGGCAACAGAATGGCTATAAGACCAACACATAATATTCTTAACATTTTCTTCTCCTTTTCTATTTAATTTAAAGTCAACGCTTTCATAGCAACCAACTTTTCTAAATTTGGGATTGGTCTGGATAATTCCTCACTTCCCAAAAATGCTTTTTCAATAGAATGAGCCGCATCAAGCAAGAATGCGTCTCTATTCTGCTTGGCGACAATCTGAATACCGAATGGCATGCCGAATTCATCCATACCGCAATTGATAACTACTGCTGGACATTGTGTTAGCGTGATGCCCCAACTAATTGCTTCCCAGTCAAGATAGCCTTCATAAACCACATCATCGATATTTGATGGATATTCAAGCTCATGTTCAAATGGTGACACTGACGCAGCAGGTGTAATTAACAAATCAAACTCATCAAAAAAAGCATCACTTTGGCGCACAATGCTACTGTGTTCTAAAAAGGCATTAGCAATATTCTGCGAAGATAACTTCCTTGCAAGTTCGAGCTCTTTTATGATTACGTCGCCTAATTCGTCCCCAAATTCTTTTTCCATAAGCCCAAAATCACCCAGAAATCCGATGCTCCGCAAAGTCATAAACGTTTTATAGGCGGCTGAGAGATCCATATGCGCTGTTTTAGTAAGTGCAAATAAGGGACTAAATTTTTTTATTTTCGCGTAAAATGTATGCTTGTAGGATTTTGACATAATCGCAAAACCAAGATCATGTGATACAGCAACCTTTAGCTTTTTTAAGTCAATTTCTTCGGCTGGTTGAAGTAGCTCAACAGACTGCGATTTCGAAAATGGGTCTAAGGGATGCGATTTTGCCATATGACCGAGCAGAAGCTTGCAGTCTGCAGCGGTTTTTGCCATTGGTCCTTCAACATCGAACGGAGACCAAATGTTTGAGCGCCTGCCAGTTCCCACAATACCGTTAGATGGTCTCACTCCAGTTATTCCGCAAAAGCTGGCGGGCGTTCTAAGTGACCCTGCAAAATCAGAACCTGTTGCAAGTGGTACTATTCCAGATGCAACGGCGGCAGCACCTCCGCCGGTTGAAGCACCCGCGCTAAGTAAGGGATTAAATGGATTTCCAGTACTGCCTTGTAATGGGTTTGTTGTTGTTGCACCAAAACCATGTTCAGGCACATTGGTTTTTCCAAAAATCATTGCTGATGCATCTTTTAAATGAGCAACGACATCATCGTCATTTTCAACCTTATTATTCTGGAAGAGAGGAGAGCCATAAGTGGTCTTCATCCCCGCAACATCATTTAAGTCTTTGATCCCAATGGGTATGGGAAGAAAACGCTCGTTTGCTATTCTTTGCTCAAAATTTTTGTCAACATCTTTGCTTACGGATAATGCGTTTTCAAAATTTGTTTCTATAACCGCGTTAATCGCCCCATTTACTTTTTCGTATCTTTGAATGCAGCTTTCCATCAAATCGACGCAACTAATCTCTCTCTTTTTGATAAGCGTAACTAAATCTACGGCACTTTTCGCGCAAAGTTCATCTGATTCTATCGGTGTGGCTTTTTTATTCATACGTAATATGTTGACTGTTGACATTATAGATGATTACTGTAGCTTTTTTTTTATCTACAGTCATGTGCTAAATTTATGTCAGAGTGATGCAATAAAAACATCATCATACATAAGGAGTGTATGTTATTATTTCAGCTAGTATGTTTTTTAGAAGGAAAATTAAATGTCATCTGCTACCATCGAACAGGTTTTGCATTTTAAAAATAAAAGAGAGAAGAGATTCCATCATCCTAATCTAGATGAGCTTCAAGGATGGAAAGCGGCACGAGATGAGAAAAATATTCCAAAAGATAGACTAAACGAGGAAAAATCATGGGCGCTAAAGATGGGGCTAACAGGCGCTGACAGTATTGAGGACCGCTCAATACCCACATTCTCGCGCGGAGAGCTTCCTCACTTCGCTGGAATAAATACGTTTTTGAAAGCGCCTTATGCAGAAAATGTGAAAGATGTTAAAAACTATGACGCCACGATATTAGGGGCACCATTTGACGGCGGGACAACTTACCGGCCAGGAACCAGGTTTGGGCCTCAAGGAATTCGAAAAATATCTGCATTATATACGCCTTATAATTACGAAATGGGCGTTGATTTACGAGAGCAGATGTCTTTGTGCGATGCAGGCGATATTTTCACAATCCCTGCTAACATAGAGAAGACTTTCGATCAAATTTCTCGTGCGTGTTCTCATGTTTTCTCTAGTGGCTCATTACCTGTTATTTTAGGCGGGGATCATTCTATTGGATTTCCGACAGTAAGAGGGATTGCGGAGTGCACCTCCAAAAGAATAGGCATCATTCATTTTGATCGGCACGCTGATATTCAAGAAAAAGATTTAGATGAGAGAATGCATACAACACCATGGTTCCATGCAACCAATCTTGAAAATGTTAGACCTGAAAATTTAGTACAGGTCGGCATCGGCGGATGGCAAGTGCCAAGAGAAGCGGTAGAAGTAGCACGAGAGCGCAACACTAATATTTTAACAATGAGTGACGTTGAAAAATTAGGAATTGATAAGACAATAGAAATGGCATTGGAGCTAGCGTGGAAAGATACCGACATGGTATATATGTCTTTCGATATTGACAGTATAGACTGTGGTTTTGTGCCTGGAACTGGTTGGCCAGAACCTGGTGGCTTCCTTCCACGAGAAGCATTGCAGCTTGTTGCGGGCGTCGCAGCAGAAGGGATATGCGGCATGGAATTAGTTGAGGTATCACCACCGTACGATCAATCGGAAATAACAGCCCTTATGGCGACAAGGGTTATCGTAGAAGTATTAGGGTCGATGACTATGTCTGGCAGTCTTGGTAAACATCGTAAACATATTGATAAACCTGTTGAAATTCTTGCCGGAGAATTTGAAGGAGACAGATGGTCAAATAATGGCTCTGTGAGATAGGAATATTATACATGTTGAGAAATATCCATATGCATGACGGATTTTTACATTCTCACATGTCTGAAAGTGACATCAAAAAGGATATCCTTCTTTTAACAACTGAGTTTATTGATGGGTTTAGCCAGTCAAATGATAAAATGGCGTTTCTTACACTGTCTGGTTTTCCAAATGAATTAGATTCTAAAACTGGCGGCCCGTCTCTAAAATTGGTTAATACTAGAATTGAGACGAATTGGCAGCTTGGTACGGCTAACCCCTCTTTTGGCAGGGAGGAGTTGAACTATCTTCCCTACCCAAAAGAACTTGTAACGAATGTAACTAACATGATTTTTACCTATGTATCTTTGCATGAAAAGCATGAGGTTAATTTGATCAACTGGATTGCTAAAAAGCATTTTCCTGAAATAGACCAATAGTTCAATTAAATGTAAACACCTCTTTTCACTCACTTCATCTCAAACATTAATAGACAAATAATTTATATTTTTAGTTGTGAATTCAACTAATAAAACCAGAACTAAGATTTATAACTTAACCTGTTGCACCAATTTTGATTTGTTCATCATGTTTGATGTTTTGTTTTAGGAACCATTTTTTTGCCGTAATAATTAGGCAAAAATAAATACATACTATTTTTAGATGTATCGAAAACTGTAATCAAGCAGACTAAATGAATTTAGAATATTTTTCAGCCTCACCGCCTAAAGGGGATGCCACACTTTTTTAAGAAAAATGCAAATAATGCAAATATTGTCTAATAACATACTTTTATTAGTAAATTTTTTCTCGGTGGCGATAAAATGTATGAATCTAAAAAAGAGAACACTATACTCCTAGAAATACATTATATATTGATGGAGAATTAAATTGTTTAAATCACTTTATACTTCGGTGGTGACTATTGTAGGGCTTTGTATTATTGCTACTTCTGCGTATAGTGCCGAATGGAAATTTAATAACGGTTTGCCAGAAGGCCGCGGTGAATCCAAACAGCTTGAAACTTTTGCAGCCGATGTTGCCGATTTAACAGGTGGAAGCTTGAAAATTGATGTCTTTCACGGTGGTTCATTAAATCTAAAAGACAATGATGTAGCGCGATGGCTGCCAAAAGGTGCTGTTGAGATGGGTCTTGTTTGGGCTAATTATCTAGGGCGCGATGTACCTGCGTTAAATGCGGTGATGGTCCAAGGTTCTGTTGGAAGTTCAGATGAATTAATAACTGCACTTCCTGAAATACAGGAAATTTACAAAGAAGTTTTAGGTGAACTTGATATTGTTCCTGCCGGATTTATGGCGCTACCAATCTTAAAGGCATCAATTTTCTGCCGAGAGAAGCCAGTGAGGACTTTAGCAGATCTTAAAACCAGAAAATTAAGAGTTTGGAGCAATGACCAAGTTGAAACCTTCACAAAATTAGGCGTTTCTGCTCAGATTGTTGGTCAAAATGATTTGTATGTGGCCTTGCAAACAGGTGTTGTTGATTGCGCCGTATATCCAGCTCTATTTGCGCATACAATTTCATTACAGGAAGTAACAAAATACGCATCATATCTATACCCTGTAGCTGGTGTTCCTTACGTATTAGGCGTATCCGAAGGAGCATGGAATGGCCTAGACGATTCAGAAAGAAGTGCAGTTACAACTGCGGCAGAACGAGTCTGGGCACGCACAAACGAATATTCGCAAGCTGAAGAGAAGGAAAATGCAGCAAGGCAAAAGCTTTCAGAGCAAGGAATTGAGTTTCTAAACGAATTCTCAGATGAAGATAGAAACGCATTTCTAATAGCTGCCTCTGACACGTGGAAATCAATGGCAGAAGATGCTGGAGGCAAGGCACCTGAATATCGCCAGCGCATTTTAGATGTTCTTGGTCGTTAAACCCATATAGAATATTTTTGTTCAGGAGCTAAAATATTGGGAGCGCAAACACGTCACAGCACACTCTGCTTGTTAAGCAGAAGAACTGAAGTGTTTGTTACTCCCATGTTTTATTTCATGGCCGTTCTTGCGACTATTGCTAGCGTAATGATTATTATCCTTATCGGGGGTAGCGTTACTATGCGTTATTTAACCTATACCCCATTTAGGTTTACAGAAGAACTTGTTGGATTACTAATGACATCTGCATTCTTTCTTGCGTTGCCGTTAGTAACACTGCATTCAAAACATGTGAGGGTTCTAATTCTGATTTCATCACTGCCAGATAAAATAAAGCCGTGGGTTGCAGGGCTTGCTTCTCTCTTTGGAGTAGTCTTTTGCGCATGGTTTATTTTACTTTGTATTCCATGGCTTGAATTTGCGTATGACAGACAGATAAAAACGGAAGTTGGGCGCTTAATTATGTATCCATGGATGTCTATTTTACCTCTATCAATGCTCCTTACCATTATTGCTTTTATTATAAGATGCGTTTCAGATAGTTTGAAGGTAGCTGAATGATATTCTTCTGGAGTGTACTTATCAGCGGGTTATCTTTATTTGCGGGCTCTGGATTAGCACTTGGTGCAGCGCTTGGCCTTACAGGATTATTGTTGCTTCATTTTGTTGCTGGCGGAATCACTTTTGTTGCTGTTGACGCGGTTTGGAATGTACTTAATTCCTTCACACTTAGCGCCATACCGCTATTTATTATCCTTGGTGAGATAATGCTTCGAAGTGAAATAAGCAAAAAAATATATTTAGCCCTATCGCCTTTATTCCAAAACATATCAGGTGGTCTTTTACATACAAATATTGCTGTATGCACATTATTTGGCGCAGTAAGCGGCTCTAGCCTCTCCACTGCTGCTGCTGTTGGCTCTGTTGCATATCCTGAAATGACAGAGCGGGGCTATGATAGGCAAATGGTTGTTGGCTCGCTTGCAGGGGGAGGAACGCTCGGTCTTTTAATACCGCCAAGTCTTTCTTTATTAATTTATGGGGCTCTCACAGAAACATCAATTGGAAGATTATTTCTAGCAGGTATCCTACCTGGTATCATTTTGGCATCTATGTTTATGATTTATATTTATCTAAGGTGTAGGCAGAATCCATTATTAGCGCCACGCATTGAGTCGCAGCTAAAGATAACACTTATTATAAAAAATATTCTTGCTATTTGGCCTTTTTTAATCGTCGTTATTGCGATAATGGGTAGCATTTCGTTCGGCATCGCGACACCTACAGAAGCTGCTGGCGTTGGGGTTATAGCAACCATTATATTAGGCAAATTCTGGGGCTCCTTAACACTCAAAAAACTAGTCGAAGCCATATATTTTGGCACGTTGCTCTATGCATCGATTATGTTTGTGGTTATTGGCGCGACTATTCTTGCCCAAGCAGTAAGCTTGCTTGGAATCCCGCAGATTATTCTGGAAACAGTTCGGGCGGCAGATTTAGGGCCATTAGCGGTATTATTTGCAGTTATACTGGTATATCTCGTTTTGGGATGTTTCTTTGATGGACTATCACTGATGATCATGACACTTCCTATATTAGTGCCTTTGATGGTCGGGCTTGGATATGACCCAATTTGGCTGGGTGTTATCATCACAATAATGATTGAAATTGGGCAAGTGACCCCTCCAGTAGGGTTGAATTTATCAGTGCTGGTATCTGTTACAAAAGAAAAAGTGACATTAGGGGAAGTCGCTATGGCAACTATGCCCTATTGGTTAATTCTATTAGTTGGAATAATGCTATTAACTGCAATTCCACAAATTGCCCTTTTTCTGCCATCAAAGCTTATGTAATTTTTGGATTTTATCTTTTAATAACCAGTTTTATCATTCAAAAAAAATAATTAGTACTGTTACTAATAAATCACTTTGTTATCTGGTAATCGTTGTTTTGATTATTTCTTCCAGGCCAAGTGGCAATGTGTTCATCATCTCATGTCCATTATCAGTAACAAGAAACTGGTTTTCAATAATCATGCCGCCAAGACCGTCAATATACCAAGGACACTCTAACGCCATCACCATTCCTGGCTGAAGCTTG
>ERZ802824.284-NODE-284-length-28382-cov-20.5167_pt1 | contig 28382 bp, 34 predicted proteins | sample MGYA00345650_ERZ802824 | MGnify/ENA primary metagenome ERZ802824 (study PRJEB30503, sample SAMEA104212361) | marine metagenome | biome: Westerlies Biome; feature: [SRF] surface water layer (ENVO:00010504) within the epipelagic zone...; material: water... | reverse complement strand
ATAAATAAATTAATAGTTGCTACAAATGAAAATGATATCTTACACAGATTTATAAATACAGGAATCTACCAGACAGAAAGTGTAAAAAAAACAACAAGCCCAAGTATGGATATACAAATAGCAAGTAATTTTGAAAGACTTTTATTTGATATCATGAGTCAGTCAAATGAAAAAACAGCATCAGCAATGCATTTATTTGAAGAAAAGGGAAAATTAACAGTAGAGCGACAGGACTTAAATATTATTTCAAATATCTTTGCATCTGAAAGCACACATCAAGAAGATGTTAACAAAATAATATCAAATGTTCATGAAATTCATTCATACCTCATTGATCCTCATACAGCTACCGGCATAAATGCCTCAAGAAAGACAAATGATAGTGATCGCATGAATTTCACATTATCAACTGCTCATCCTGTAAAGTTTTCAGAGACAGTTGAAATGGCTGTTGGAAAAAATCTTGATTTATTAAGTAATTACAAGGATTTATTTAGTAAAGATGAAAAAATTCACTCCATCCAAAACAATACGGATGAAGTGAAAAAATTTATTTTAGAGAATAAAAATTAAATGTCCTTTTTAACTACATATTACCCAAAGAGAATTGAATTTGAGCTAAAAGGCAAAAATGTTTTTTTAAGACCTCCCGAGTATAAGGATTGGAAAGCTTGGTCATCATTAAAAGAAAAAAATAAATTTTATCTCAAACCGTGGGAACCTCTTTGGTCACCGTCAGAACTTGAAAGAAGTTCATTTGTAAAAAGAGTTAGATTTTTCGAGAAGCTAGCTTTAGATGACAGTGCTTACTCTTTTTTAATTTTTGAAAGCAAAACTAAAAATTTAATAGGTGAAATAAATATCAACAATGTTCAAAGAAGCGTTGTGCAGTCATGTTCAATAGGATATTGGATTTGTGAAGAAAAAATGGGTCAAGGTCTAATGAGTGAAGCAATAAATTTAATTAAAAAGTTCATATTTGATGAATTAGATCTTCATCGGTTAGAGGCTGCATGTTTGCCAGTCAATAAGCGATCTCTTAGAACACTTAAAAATAATGGCTTTGCTATTGAAGGACTCGTAAGAAAGTATTTGAAGATAAACGGTAATTGGGAAGATCACCTCCTTTTATCTTGTATTAAAGATGAAAGTTTATAGTATGCGCCTATGGTAGATCTTATAGGAAACAAAATTCCAGATATTAAGCTTGTAAAAATGGATAGTGAAAAAGGCCCACAACCTCTTTCTGTATTAGACTATTGTAAAGACAAGAAAGTAGTAATGTTTGGTGTTCCTGGTGCTTTCACACCGACTTGCTCTAGGAATCATTTGCCTGGATTCATAGATAAAGCTGATGAAATGAAAGCTAGAGGAATCGATGAAGTTATTTGCTTTGCTACAAATGATATATTCACATTGTCTGCTTGGGAAGAAATGTCAGGCTCCATTGGAAAGATTCTATTTTTATCAGACAGCAAGGCAAAATTCTCAAAATCTATTGGAACTGATTTTCCTGATAGCTTTGGCACATCAACAAAAACTCAAAGATGTTCGATATTAATCAATGATGGCACGGTAGAGAAATTTTTTGTTGAAGACGAAGATGGACAAGTAAGCGTTAGTAGTGCAGATAATATGCTCGAAAATATCTAATTTGATATTGCGGAAGTAGCTAATTTATCAGCTATTTCATTTCCAAAGTCACCAGAATGACCCTTAACCCATATCCAGTCAATATTATGTAGTTCAACAAGTTCATCAAGATCCATCCAAAGATCTTTATTTTTGACATCTTTTTTGTTTGCAGTTTTCCAATCATTTGTTTTCCATTTTAAGATCCATTCTTGGATACCTTGCATTACGTATTTTGAATCTGTAAAAAGTTTTATTTTTGAATTCTGATCAACGTACCGAAGAGCTTGAATAACAGCTACTAATTCCATTCTATTATTGGTCGTGTCTTCATCAGATCCATTTAACTCAATTTTCTCAATACCTTTTTCAATATAAACCCCCCAACCACCTCGTCCGGGATTTCCAGAGCAAGCTCCATCTGTGTATATATGTAAAATATCAGAGTCCATATTCACTGGCTTTTCTTACTGACTGGTGAAATCTCAACTTAGAAATATACTCATTTGGATCTTTTTTTAAAATTAAATCACTGTCTTCATGAGAATAAAAATCAAGAAGTCTTGTCAGCAAATATCTTAATGCGGATGCTCTGGCCAACAGAGGCAGGGCTTCAACTTCTTCATTAGAAAATTTTCGTTCTTGGTTATAACTTCCTAATAGGTACTTAGCTTTGGTTGGATTGAATTCATTATTACTATCCTCAAAACACCAGGCATTGAGACAAATAGCAATCTCATATGCATAAAAATCATTACACGAAAAATAAAAGTCAATAATACCTGTTAGATTATTTTCTTCAAAAAAAATATTATCAGGAAATAAGTCTGCATGAATTATACCTGATGGTAAGTCTTTATTTATTTCTCTTGATAAAAATAAGAATTCATCTTCTATGAATTTTAGTTTTTCATCATCAATATGCTTTTTATAAGTCTTTAACTTTTCAATAATAATACCAAGCTTATCGAAACCCAGCTCATTTTCTCTTTTTATATTAAGTTTTTCAGAGGCATTATGCATTTTGGCGATGGTTAGGCCTAGATTAGAACAATGAATAGGTTTTATTTTCTCTAAAGAACTGCCTGTTAGGAATGAAGTAATAACAGCATGCTTTTGTTTAATAGAATTTGAGAAATTACCCTGTTTATCCTTAATGACCTCAGGACATTTGATATCATGGGCATTGAGATGATTCATTAAATCAAAATAAAACGGAAGATTCTCTTGATTTGTTCTTTCCTCAAAAATAGTCAGGATAAATTTTTTATTATCTGCAGTGAGTAAGTAGTTTGAATTTGAGGTTCCACCTTTGATACCACTAAACTCATTTATATTATCAATGTTATATTTGCTCAAAAAAACATTGAGTTCATCAATTGATATTTGTGTATATACAGCCATTAACTATATTTATAGCTCAGAATAAGTTAATTAAGTAATGATTTATGTCTTGAGTTTATTTATCTGGCTTATTGATTGCTCAACTAATTTTTTTGAGCTCTGTTCATTAATATTTTCAATGATAATTTTTTCAGCAATATTGACCGAATTCGCTACTATCTCCTCATTTACTTTAGAAATCGCTACTTTTTCTGCTCTTGATATTTTATCGATTGCTTGCTGCTCAGCTCTTTTTATAAATTCTTCTGCTTTAGCTTTAGAGGTTTCCTCATGATTCTTTGCAATTTCTTTAGCCTGATTAATGATGTTGTTTGCTTCTTCATCTGCTGACTGAACTTTTCTTTCGTATTCAGCAACGAGAGAATTCGCTTCTTCCTTTAGTTTTCTTGCATTATCTAATTCAGATTTAATATTTTCAATTTCACCATCAAGAAGCTTTGCTATCATTGACGGCGCTTTTATGAAAAGTGCGACTGCTATAAAAATTAGAAACGCTACAAATACCCAAAACGAAGGATCAGAAAATAAATATGACATTAGTTATAAATTTCCATATCAATTAAGCTTTTTTGAGATTTCATCATCACTAGGAACAGTCTCAACATACTTAGAAACGATAGATTTAATAGTGTCTATAGTAGCTTTTTTAATTTCCTGTTCAGACTGTTGTTTTTGTTGATGAATTTTCTTTTCAGACTCTGTAATCATTGCATTAATCTTGATTTCATTATCTTTTTTTAATTTATCTAAGTATTCATTCATAGTGGCTTTTGAACTTGAGACTATTTCATTTGACTCAAGAGATGCAGAATTCATTTTATCGTCATAATTTTCTAAAATTTTACTTGCTTCAGAATTAAGATTTTCAGCATCGTTAATATCATTAGAAATTTTATCTTTTCTTTCTTCTATTGTTGTGCTCAGCCTTGGGATCACAAATTTCCACATGAATAAATACAAAGCTGTAAAAGTAACTATCAGCCAGAATAATTGTGATGGGAAAGTTGAAATATCCATTTGCGGAAGGCCAGCAGATTTCTGACCTTCAGCATAAGCTTCAGATAAGGGCAAAACAAAAATAAAAATTTTAAGAAAAAATTTCATTATGTTTTAACCAAAAAGAATTAGGAATGCTATTACGAGAGCAAATAGTGCGATTGCTTCAACGAGTGCAAATCCTAAAAGTACTTGTCCAAATGCTTGCGGTGCTGCTGATGGGTTTCTAAATATACCTGAAACGTATGCTCCAAATACTGTTCCTATACCAGCTCCAGATCCTGCAACACCAATTGTTGCTAATCCTGCTCCTATAAGTTTTGCTGCTTCTACTTCCATTTTTGTTGTCCTTTCTTTGTTTATTAAAATTTAATGATCCGGATGAAGGGCATCATTTAAATAGATACAAGTTAAAATAGTAAATATGTATGCTTGAAGAGCTGCAATTAATGTTTCAAGTGCATATAAAACTACAAGAAAAATTAATGGAGCAAAGCCAAGAAAGCCAAGCATCACGATAAATCCTGCAAAGATTTTTAATATACTGTGACCCGCAAGCATGTTTGCGCACAATCTTACGGATAAACTGATTGGCTTAGATAAATAAGATATGATTTCTATTGGAACAATTAAAGGTGCTAGAAATATTGGAATACCTGATGGATAGAATATTCTAAGATAACCAAGGCCGTTCTTCATGAAACCAATTATGGTTACCGCTAGAAAAATTAAACCAGCAAATGCAAAGGTAACAATAAGATGACTTGTTACTGTGAATGTATAAGGAATAAGGCCTATAAAATTACAAAAGAAAATAAACATGAACAAAGAAAAAATAAATGGGAAATAAGCTCTCCCTTGATCTCCGACCTGATCACGCAACATGTTGGCGATAAAATTGTATGATAACTCGGATAGCATTTGCATTCTATTTGGAATGATGGACCGTTTTGATAAGCCTAATATAAAAAGAGTCATCGTGGCTGCTATCGCGAAGACCATGAATAGAGATGAATTGGTAAATGAAATATCTATGCCTGCTATTTGCATCTCAGCAATTTTAGAGATTTCAAACTGATGTATTGGATCTATAGGATTATCTGCAGCCATTGAGTTATTTTTTAGTTATTTTGAAGGCTTTTTGCAACCCTAAAAACATTAAGAATTCCCGCTGCGCTGCCCAACAGGAAGAAGATAATTATAAATAAGGGTCGCGTCTCAAAATAATTGTCTGCCAAGATCCCTATGCCAAGGCCAACGGCCATTGCTGCGACAATTTCTACCACCACTTTCATGATTTTTCCTATGGGTTTAGGAGTATTTGGAGTGTCTGGTGAGGATGACTTTTTGGCTGCTTGAATTTTTTCTTGCAGGTTACGAATGTCATTCTGATCAGATGACATTTAAGCAACAGCCCCAATTTCCTCAGCTTTCTTAAGATCTACGGAGACTATTTGACTAACTCCTCGCTCAGCCATCGTAACTCCAAATAGTCTGTCCATTCTAGACATGGTCAGGGCGTGGTGTGTTATTATTAAAAACTTAGTATTGGTCTTGTCTGTTATGCTGTCTAACAGGCCACAGAATCTCTCTACGTTAGCGTCATCCAGTGGAGCATCGACCTCATCAAGTACACAAATCGGTGATGGGTTGGTAAGAAAAACTGCAAATATTAATGATAGTGCAGTAAGAGCTTGCTCTCCACCTGAAAGAAGAGACATAGATTGCAATTTTTTACCTGGCGGACTGACCATCATTTCTAATCCAGCTTCTAACGGATCATCCGAGTCAATAAGTTCAAGATGAGCCTTGCCTCCATTGAATAATTTTACGAATACATCTTTAAAGTGACTATTTACAGTATCGAAAGCTTTCAATAACCTTGTTCTACCTTCTTTATTTAAATCCTCAATTGAGATTCTCATTTTTTTAATTGCACTTTCGAGATCTTCTTTTTCTTTTGTCATGTTCTCTAATTCATCATCGATTTCTTTTGTTTCTAAATCAGCTCTTAAATTTACGGCACCCATTGTTTCACGTTGTTGCTTTAATCTGTCTAATCTCATTTCAGTTCTATCTGCATTTGTTTTCATCGTATCTAGATCCTCGGCAATATTTAAAACACTTACGATGTCATGCGGTACACAATTAAACTTTTCTTTTGACTCATCTTCTAACTCTTTCAATCTGGATTCTGCTAATTCTTTTGTGGCCTCTGTTCTTCCTTTTGACTCTCTAATATTAGCTAGATCATTTTGTGCTTTTCGAAGTTTGGCCTCAATTTTTTTGAGCTCATTATCTGCTTCAGCAAGTCTGTCGGCAGCAAACTGCCTTTCTGTTTCTGCAAACCCTTTTGTTTCAATCAATTGCCCTCTTCGTTGAGCAATTTCTTCAGGCCTATTTGAAATTTTTTTCAATTCTTCTTCGGATTTTGTTTTTCTTGATGCTAATTTTTCTATCTGCTCTTTGGACGATCTAATTGTTTTACTTAATCTTTGATATTCGTAGGTCCAATCACTTTGCTTTTGTTCAACATCTTTTTGTCTGAGTTGTTCTCTCAGTTCCAATGACAAGGTTGCAGCTTTTTTAGCTTCATTACTCGACCTATCGTAGACATTTCTTGCTTCTTGAGATGCCTGATTTGCGCTTATTACCTTTTCGGTTATCTCTTTTAAGTGGAAGTAGAATTTTTCCTTAAACTTAGATGTCCAATTATGTGGATCATCATAGCCTTCAACCTCTTTAAGAGTTGACTCTCGTGATTTTAAGTTTTCTGAAGTTATGAGTGTATCTTGCCATTCATCTCTTTTAGAATTTTTTATTTGATTGTACTGTTCTATCTCTTGATCGAGATCTAGAATTTTTGCTTCTAATTTTTCTTTTTCTACTTTTAGTTGGTCTATTGTTTCATTGCTTATTTCATCTGTATTTTGACCATTATCTTCTGTATCCCTTCTAGATTTTAATGCCTCAAGATCTTTGATTGCATCCTCAAGCTGAAATTGCTCTCTTTCATTGTCACTAATTATTTGTTGTATCGAATTTTCGAGGTTTTTCTTTTCATCTTTTATTCTTTCCTCTTCTTGATCAAGAGTGTCTCTCTCAAGATTAATTCGATTAAGCTTAGCAGCGGCTTCAATCTCTTTTTCTCTTAGAGGCTTTATCTTCTCATTAGATTTTAGTTGCTCGTTAGTTGCTTGGGTAACCTCTAGAGTAAATTTTTGAATTTGTGATTCACTTGTTTTCAAATCCTCATCAGACTTTTCGAAAGACTCCTTTAATGAGGTCCATTTTAAAAACAGCACTATGCCCTCTAATTTACTGATTTCAGAGGAGATGGATCGGTAAGTTTCAGCTTGTTCTGCTTGTTTTTTTAGATTGTTTATTTGAGTATTCAGTTGTTTCATCAAGTCTTTAACTCGCTGGAGATTATTTTCAGCACCTTTGAGTTTTAGTTCTGCCTCATGTCTTCTTGAGTGAAGGCCAGAAATCCCAGCCGCTTCTTCCAATACTGACCTTCTGTCTATTGGTTTTGCATTTATTAGAGCCCCAACTCGTCCTTGGCTAATAAGAGAAGGTGAGTGAGCTCCGGTAGAAAGGTCTGCAAACAGTCTCTGCACGTCTCTTGCTCTAACATCTTTGCCGTTAATTTTGTAATCAGAACCTCTTTCTACCTCAATTTTCCTTTTTACTTGAATTTCTGTTTGATCATTAAATTCTGATGGCGCCTTTCTATCTTCATTATCTAAATAAATTGTGACTTCAGCATTATTTCTTGATGGTCTATCTGCAGTACCTGAGAAAATCACATCTTCCATTCCCGAGCCTCTCATACTTTTTGCTGATGTTTCTCCCATACACCATCTTAACGATTCAACTACATTAGATTTACCGCATCCATTAGGGCCTACAATTCCTGTAAGACCTTGTTCAATGTTTAACTCAGTTGGGTCAACAAAAGATTTAAAGCCTAAGATTTTAATTTTTTTAAATTTCATTAATTAATTTTTTTCTCAATTATCTTTTCAAACTCTGAAAAAGACATATTTCCCGAATAGAGGTCTCCATCTATGATAAAGGATGGGGTAGAGGAAACATCATAATCCTCAACGGCATCTATTCTCATTGTCAAAATAAAATCTGTTATTTCTTCATTTTCCATGCAGGAATTGAATTCGTCCTCAGAAATGCTGAATAATGTAGAATATGTTCTTAATGCATCTGTGCTGTTTTCTAACACTCGGTCACTTTGTTTTGTAACAATCCACTTTTTTTGATCCTGAAATAAAAGTTTTTCCATAGCAAAAAAATCTTTTTCGTCTGTGCAGTGTAGTAGTTTAAAAGCATTTAAATCAATTGCATTCAACGCAAAGGGTCTGACCTCAAATTTAATTTTTCCCGTATCAATATATTTCTCTTTAATTTCCGGAAAAATATTATTGCTGAAATCTGCACAGTGACTACAAGTTAAAGAACGGTACTCAACAATAGTCAATGGAGCAGCATCATCTCCAAGCTGCATTCCTGTTAATGTGCTACTTATGGCTAGCGATTGATAAGACACCAAGAGTGACACAAGAAAGATAGAGAATTTATGAATACTTTTCATTTTTAATAACTATAGCCTACATTTTGTATACAATGACTAAAACAATACACAACATGTTGAATATACTCAATTTTTACCGATTTTAATAGGTTTTATTGTACAATTCTAAGTACAAAAAGAATTTGTCAAAATTTCGTCTTAGAAATTTTTGAAGCAATTTTTTCAAAGCTTTTTTTTAGTTCTGGAAAATCTGATAGCTCTTCATATGTCTTATTTTTCTCTTTAATTTCACTATCTAATTGATTGAAATTAATATCTTTTCTGGATTTTTTATTTTTTAAATTGATTTGAATTATTTCAATCTTCTCAACCGCATTGTAGCCAAAAAATAAATTTATTTTATCTACAATTTTTTTATGCTCATGTTCAAAAGCAAAAGATATGCTTCTATCGACTTTAACCACAAGTTTGCCCTTTCCTTTAGGGCTCGAGTTCGTTGTTTTGATTTTAGTTGGGTAGGACAATTTATTAAAACTTGTACCAACAATTTTCTCCCAATTTGAAAGTAGTTCTAGTTCAAAAAATCCTCTGTTTTTTAATAATTTCTTTGCGTCATTTGGTAGAAGATTTGATAGAATTTGAGGTCCACTAAGTTTTTTATAAGACATATTAGAAATTAGCATGAAAACTCATAATAAAGATAAATATTTTTCAGAAAATTTGATCTTATGGTTTAAAAAAAACAAAAGAAATTTACCTTGGCGAAGATCTGTATCACATAAAGACTATCCGTACAGGGTACTCGTGAGTGAGTTCATGTTGCAGCAAACTACTGTTTCTACAGTCATACCTTATTTTAATAAGTTTCTTAAGATCTGGCCGAATATAAAAACTTTGTCCAAAGCTAATATTGATGATGTATTAATTCAATGGCAAGGATTGGGTTACTATTCAAGAGCAAGAAATTTGCTTAAGACTGCAGAAATAATCATGCTTAAACATCAGGGTGATATTCCTAGAAGTGAAAATGAACTTAAAAGTTTACCTGGTATTGGAGAATATGCTTCTGCGGCGATCCGATCAATAGCATTTAACAAGAAAGCGTCAGCAGTAGATGGAAATGTAAAAAGAGTAATAGCAAGATTTTATGGCCTAACGGGAACCCTTGACGAAAATAAAAAAAGAATTGATGAAATTGCTAATAGGATTTGTCCCAACAAAAATAATAGAGATTATACACAAGCAATTATGGAAATAGGTGCATTAGTGTGTAAGGCAAAAAAAATTAATTGCGATGCTTGCTGCATATCCCAAAAGTGTACTGCATATAATAAGAAGCTAGTTCATTCTATTCCTGAACCTAAAGTGAAAGTTAAAAAGAGAAAACTGAACTGCATTTCATTTATTTCAATTTTTAATGACAGATTTGTGTTATTGAAAAAAAGATCAAGTGAGGGAATTCTTTCTAATCAATGGGAGTTGCCATCAACAGCATGGAAAGCAAAATCTATTAAGTTTTCAAGAAAAGAAACTCCATTTCCAAATGCACATTGGGAAAAGACAGCCATAAATTTTAAGCATTCTTTTAGCCATATGGATATTCAAAACGTTGCTTATTACGCCAGGAATAATAATAAATGCTTATCAAGCAACTCTTCTAATTTAAAGTGGGTTAATATTGATAAATTGAGTGATTATGCTGTAACCACAATGAGCAAGAAAACATTGAAAAAGTTTAATTTAATTCCGATCTAAGTTTTTGCCTTAGAATATCGATTGGTTTTAATTCACCTTCAACATCAAAATGCCAGAAAGTCCATCCGTTACATGCTGATGCCGATTGAACCTCAGCGCCAATTTGATGAATAGAGCCTGTGTTGTTAGAGCTAATAACAGAACCATCGGCTCTAACTTTAGCTTTAAATTTTCTCTTGTTATCATATAGCACGGTACCTGGCTCAATTAATTTTCTTTCTATTAACCACCCAAAAGGTATTCTAGGCTCTGCCTTCTTTGACTGACTTATATTTAAAGATTCAATTTCATACGAATTAATTTTACCTATGCGTTTTTTTGCGGAATTTACATAGTACTTATCCTTTTCAATACCAATATATTTTCTTGATAATCTTTTCGCTACGGCTCCTGTAGTTCCTGTTCCAAAAAAAGGATCCAATATAACTTCACCCTTATTTGTTGAAGAAATAATAATTCGGTGCAAAAGTCCCTCTGGTTTTTGTGTAGGATGCAGCTTTTTACCCTCATCATTTTTTAGCCTTTCATGACCACTACATATTGGAAGATACCAATCTGAGCGCATTTGCATATTTTCATTGAGTGACTTCATAGCATCGTAATTAAAAGTATATTTTTTAGAATTTTTATCTTTGCTCGCCCAAATTAGAGTTTCATGAGCATTAGTGAAACGCTTACCTCTAAAATTAGGCATTGGATTTGCTTTTTGCCATATAACATCATTGAGTATCCAATAACCTAAGTTCTGCATGATATAACCAATCCTAAAAATATTATGATAGGAACCAATAACCCAAATTGTACCTGTTGGCTTTAATACACGTTGTGCTTCTTTAAGCCAGGCATGAGAAAACTTATCATATTCTTCAAAGCTCTCAAATTGATCCCATTCATCGTCTACGGCATCAACTTTTGAATTGTTTGGTCTGTATAGATTTTGATCAAGTTGTAAGTTATATGGAGGATCTGCAAATACTAAATCAACACTATTGTCAGGAAGATTCTTTAGCTCTTCAATTGTCTCACCACAGATAATGTTGTCAGAATTTACTGCCGTATTTGCATGGACCGTTTTCATAGCGGGTAATATGATTCAAAATAGAATCCAGGTCAATAGTATTTAGAATCAATAACTTAAATAATCTTCTTAATTCAATATATTGTGTACTGGTTTAAAAGATTTCCGATGTATTGGGGTAATTCCATAGTTTTTTAGAGCTGAAAGGTGCTCTTTTGTTCCATAACCTGAATTGGTTTGAAAGCCATATTCTGGAAATTGCTTTGAATATTTAAGCATAATTTCGTCTCTATAAACTTTAGCAAGAATAGATGCTGCGGCAATCGAAACAGACTTACTATCTCCTTTAATAATACTAATGGTGTTGTTTTTTATATCTGGTTTGAAATTACCATCGATAAGTGTTGTTTTCGGAACGACTGATAGTCTATCACTCGCTCTTTTCATTGCTAATAATGAAGCTTGTAAGATATTGATCTCATCTATTTCTATCTCGGATGCGGCTCCATAGGCATAAATACTATTCTCTTTTATCTTTTCCGCTAACAATATTCTCTTAGCTTTAGGAATTTTTTTAGAGTCATTAATTCCTTCTGGAATATTTTTTCTATCAAGTATTACGGCTGCTGCAATTACTGGACCAGCAAGTGGACCTCTACCAACTTCATCAATACCAGCAATGGGCAAGGAAAAGTTATTTTCAAAAGCAATTAATTTCTGAGGGTCAAATTTCAATTTATATTTTTACTTTTTTCTTTAAACTTTTTAAATCTTCCCAAGAAAACTTTTTTTGAGCTGGCTGTCTTAACAAGAAAGCTGGGTGGAATGTAGGTAGTATCGGATACTTTTTTTTATTAATTTCTATATCTAACCACTTTCCCCTAATCTTGGTAATCCCCTCATTATTTTTAATTAATGCATAAGTAGCAGTGCTTCCTAATAACAAAATTGCTTTTGGATTTACTATTTCAATATGCTTTTTTATCATTGGTAAACATATCTCAATCTCTTCGTCTGTTGGCCTTCTGTTATTTGGTGGTCTCCACGGAACAATATTCGCAATGTAAACTTTTTCTCGATTTAGATCGATGGCCTCTAGCATTTTATCCAACAGCTTGCCACTTCTTCCAACAAAGGGCCTCCCTTGAATATCCTCATCATGACCTGGAGCCTCACCTATAAGCATGATTTTTGCACTTGGGTTTCCATCTGAAAAGACCATATTTGTTGCGCTTTTATGAAGTTCACAGCCTTTAAAATTTGACATGTATTCTTTTAATGATTCTAGACTATCAATATTGAGAATATCTTTTTCGATTTCATGCTGAGGAAAGTCTGTTTCTTCTTTTGACTGGAGCTTATCAGGCGATTTTATTGTTCCTTTTCCATACCTATTTTTTGCCATATTTCCTATATTTTCATCAACCCCGCTTAATTTATATTGATTTAGTAGTTTTATAGTATTTTGAATATTTAACTTCGTCATAAACAAATTGAATTATAATGCTTATAAACTAAATATATAGTTAATAATGGAGACTGATACTCAAAGAGAAGCGATGGAGTACGACGTAGTTATCGTCGGAGCGGGACCCTCGGGTCTAGCAACTGCTATCAAATTAAAGCAAATTAATGCTGATGCAAACGTGTGCATAGTTGAGAAGGCTTCAGAGGTCGGTGCCCATATTTTGAGTGGAAACGTATTTGAAACCAAAGCACTAGACGAACTATTACCTGACTGGCAGTCTATGGAAGGCTGCCCTCTAAAAACCAAAGTATCAAAAGAGAAATTTTTAGTTCTATCCGAAAAAAGTTATTTCTCTGTTCCATCATTTTTGTTGCCTCCCGTTCAACATAACAAAGGCAATTATATAACCAGCCTTGCTAATTTATGTAGATGGCTTGGGCAAGTTGCTGAAGGTATGGGTGTTGAGATATATCCTGGATTTGCAGCTTCAGAAATTCTTTATGATGAGCAAGGGAAAGTAAGAGGTGTTGCGACAAATGATATGGGTCTTGATATAAATAATGAAAAAAAAGACTCATATGAACCAGGTATAGAACTGCATGCCAAAGTTACTGTGTTTGCAGAAGGATGCAGAGGTCATCTAGGTAAACAATTAATTAATAAATTTAATTTATCAGAGAATTCTGATCCTCAGCAATATGGAATTGGTTTAAAAGAAATATGGGAAGTTCCGGAAGAGAATCACGACGAGGGAATGGTTTTACATTCAGTTGGATGGCCTTTAGAAAATGATACTTACGGTGGCAGCTTTGTTTACCATGCAGAAAATAAACAAATTTATTTAGGGTATGTTATTGGCTTAGATTACTCAAACCCATATCTCTCACCTTTTGAAGAATTTCAAAGATTTAAAACACATCCAGCCATTAAAAAAATGTTATCTGGTGGCAAAAGAATTTCATATGGAGCAAGAGCATTAATTGAAGGTGGACTTCAAAGCTTACCAAAAATGTATATGCCAGGTGCGTTACTTATTGGATGTGATGCTGGTACTTTGAACATGCCTAAAATTAAAGGATCGCATACTGCTATGAAAAGTGGAATTCTAGCCGCAGAAGCTATCAATGAATTTATTTCCGAAAGAGTGTCTGATTTATCAGTTTACGAGGAAAAATTTAATAGTAGCTGGCTTTATAAAGAACTTCATGCAGCACGGAACGTGAAGCCTTTCTTTACTAGATTTGGAACAATGTTAGGCGTCATGTTAGCAGGAATTGATCAATGGTTGTTTTGGGGAAAAATGCCATTCACTTTATCCCACAAGCACGCTGACCATGAAACACTTATCAAAGCTAAAGACGCAAAAAAAATTGAATATCCTAAGCCTGACGGGGTACTAACCTTTGATAGGTCAAGCTCGGTTTATTTGACGGGCACATACCATACAGAAAATCAACCTGTTCACCTTCAACTAAAAGATAGTGAATTACCGATAAGTTATACACTGAACGAATACGACGAACCTTCACAAAGATATTGTCCTGTAGGAGTTTACGAAGTCCATCAAGATAATGAAAGTGAAACACCTAGATTTGTGATCAATAGTCAAAATTGTATTCACTGCAAAACGTGTGACATCAAAGAGCCATCGCAAAACATCAATTGGGTGACACCTGAAGGTGGAGGTGGGCCAAAGTATGCAAATATGTAAAATTAGACGAGTATGAGTATTATAAGATTACTCTCTTTCATCTTAATATTTATTCTATCTTTCAGCTCAGCGAATGCCGCTAAAACAAATTTACCAAAAATAGGTGATTATTTAGTTGCAAACATATCAAGTAATTCAAATGATTATAAAATAACCAAAAGGTATTATCAAAAATTACACCGATCAAACCCAAATGATCTATTAGCTTTAGATCGATTACTACTTCTTAGTATCTTAGATGGTGACTTGTACAGCGCCAATAACTATTCATTTAAATTAGCTCAGGCAGGCTGTGATAAAAAAGTAAACTCATGCTGCATGAACAATCAGTCACCTCAGGGTCATCTCGTAAATGGCATTTCATATTTAAACTCTTACAAGCAAGGTTTTGCTGATCAGAGTTTTGCCAGTATATGGAGAGGAGAAATATCAGACAGTACTTTTGTTAGGCTTTTAAGGGCCTGGGTTTGGGCCGATAGTCCCTCTCTTGATAAGAGCATGGCATTGATCGACCTGATATCATCTGATGATCATCAATATCTTACCTTGGTTCATAAGGCTCTCATATATGACTTTGCAGATGAGATTGAATTAGCAGAAATTTTTTATGAGCAATCACTTTCTATGCAAAACGATCTTTATGTAATGCAGTTATATTTAAATTTTTTGAACAGAAATAATCTTATAAAAGAAAAAAATAATTTTGTAAGTGAATATTTGTCTGATTATGATGATGCTTTTATAGAGAAGTTTACTAAATCCAATAATAATCGAATTATTCAGAATCCATTGCAGGGAATTGGTATTGTTTTATTCAACGCACAATCATTAATCAAAAACGTTAATCAAGAATTGTCCCATATGTTGTTTCAATTGGCCTTAGAGACATCACCTAATATGCATGAGATAAAATATATATTTGCAACATTCTTGAGCCAAACACAAGATCAAGATAAAGCTCGAGATATCTTAAGCTTAATACCTAAAACTCATTATCTAGGACATTTTGCAGCAATTCAAATATCGGAAACATATAGTTATGAAGATGAAAGTGCAAAAGCTATCAATAACTTAAAAAATTTTTCAGAAAGTGAAGAAAATTTTGAAATATTTTTATCACTCGGAAATTTTTATCGATACGAAAAGGATTGGGACAACGCAATTAAGTCGTATCGAACAGCACTCGATTTAGGAGAAGCATTAGATGAAGATAACTTGTGGGAAGTTTATTTTAATATTGGGATAGTTCATGAAAGAACAAAAAATTGGAAATTAGCTGAACAAAACTTTATCAATGCGTTAGAACTTTATGAAGAACAGCCAGATGTATTAAATTATTTAGGTTATTCTTATATTGATATGGATCAAAATTTATCTACAGCCAAGGAAATGATTGAAAAGGCAATTTCTTTAAAGCCCAACGATCCTTACATTATTGATAGTCTGGCTTGGTATTATTATAAGGTTGGGCAATATGAAGATGCGCTTTCATTGCTTGAATTTTCAATTGATATGATGCCTTATGATCCCACAGTTAATGATCATTATGGAGACGTTCTTTGGATGCTTGGAAATGAAATACAAGCGAGATATTATTGGAAAAAAGCAATAGAACTGGATATTGATGAGCCTCTTCAAGAAAAGATTCATAGAAAACTACTTAAAGGAATCTGATATCATTGCACAAGCATACATTACAATCATACGCAAAAATTAATTTATTTCTTGAAGTAATTAAAAAACTTAAAAATGGTTATCACGATTTATCTTCTATTATCACAAGAATAAGTATTTCCGATAAAATTAAAATTGATACAGCAGCTGATTTTTCTGTGAAATTTATAGGACCCTTTTGCTCGCAAGTAAGTCAAGAAAGCAATATTCATACTTTGTTTCAATTCCTATTAGATAATAATTTTATCAACCATAGTAATTACACAATTCTTATTGATAAACAAATACCAGTTGGCTCTGGATTGGGAGGCGGATCCTCAAATGTTGCTGAAATTCTAAAGTACTTAATGAGCGAGGGTGTTCTATCAAAATCACAATGTTTATTAGTTGCAAAAGAACTAGGTTCTGATATTGAATTTTTTTTAGAAGAAGGTTCAGCTTTAATTACTGGCACAGGTTCTGTTAAAAAAAGAATAAAATTATTCTCAGATAAAATTTTTCTCCTAATTTACCCACAAATTTTAAGTAGTACGAAAATAATTTTTGAGCAGCATCAAATATTGAGTAAGAGTAATTTCCTTTACGAGGGCCAAAAACAAATTAGCGATATATTGCAGGAAACCTCAAATGATCTCGAGGAGACAGCTATAACTCTTCATCAAGAAACAAGAATGGTAAAGCAGTTTCTCGAAAGCGATGAACGTTGTAATTTTACTAGAATGACAGGAAGTGGATCAGCTTTTTTTGGATGTTACAATGATGAAGCTATTGCAAATGAGGCTGTCTCTAAAATCAAAAAACTCCATCCTAAATGGTGGACTTGCCTTGCTAGGACAATATAATCATTGCAAAATCTATTTGTTAAACTAAATAATGTATGAGTGTTGGGGCGTGGCCAAGCGGTAAGGCACCGCTTTTTGGTAGCGGCATTCGGAGGTTCGAATCCTCCCGCCCCAGCCAAGGAAAAAAAATATGAGCAACTTTTTAAACAAATATAAATCTGTATATGATGTGTTTTTAGATAACTGGAGTTATCAATCACATTATGTCTTATACCTTGAGGCCTTAATGCGCCAACAAACATTACTGCCCAATTATATTAAAGAAATGATCTTTGCCTACATATCTGGCCTCAATGGATGCCAATATTGTAAAAATATTCACGCTGAAATATCTAAGAAATTATTAAGAGACGCAAATGATGAACAGCCACTGCTAGATATTGAAAATGCTGGCATAGAAGAAAAGTACAAGCCAATTTTGAAACTAGCTCATAAAGTTAATGTGGATATAAAATCAATAGTTGATGAGGATGTAGATCAAATACTTCAATACGGCTTCGACGAACGAGTAATTTCAGAAATTATTTCAATATGCGGTGCCGCACAATTTATGAATACAGTAGTGGTAGCTCATCAGATAAAACCTCTCGACGACATTCAAAATATCGGATCCGCAAAGATGATGATAGAAAAAGGTTATGATGGACTCGCTGAATATATGATCTCAAAAAGAAATAAATAATCAGGCTACTCGTAATAAACTCATTCCTAAGAAAAAAGCTCCAACTGTTAGAGCGAACGTTCCAATTATATATAAAATTGAAATCAAAATACTACCATTTTGAATTAGCTCAAAAATATCCACATTAAAAGAAGAGAAAGTAGTAAAGCCCCCCAAGAATCCAATAGTGATGAACATTTTAAGATTATCAGAAATATTAATTTTAGCTGCGAAGTAGCTCCATGCTAAACCAATAAGAAATGCACCTATAACATTCACTGTGAGAGTTCCATAAGGAAAAGAACTTACAAACGATTTATTAATTTGTTCTATAAGAATATATCTAGTAAGCGCCCCTATACCACCACCAATAAATATTGAAATAAATAAACTCATTAATCTTTTATGCCTACCAGATGAGTTAAAATTCCAAAGTGATCACTGGGATAAATATCATTTGATTTATTTCCTATTAGGCAACTTTTTACAGGTTGGCCCAAACCTTTAGGCCCTGCTTTAGAAGAAAATATATAATCAATTCTTCGGTCATACTCTAGAGTTTTCATTGCCCATTTATTTTCATTGGACCATGTATAACCTGGTTCACCTATATTTGTGAGGTTCCAAACGTCTCTGAGAACTGTTTCATTGATGGGCTTTTTGTGCCCAGTGATCATTTTTATTTCATCACTTTCAGGATCTGCATTAAAGTCACCACACAATAAAACTGGAAATTTAGATTTTTGCAGATGGCTTATATACTCCATTAATTCTGTAACTTGGCTTTCTCTTACTGGTTGATGCTCGTATTTGTAGTTAAGGTGCGTACATATGACATTAATTGTAATACTGTTTTTATAGAGTAACTCAGCATGTATAAATAATTTCTTCTCATCTTTCTTAGGGTCTGCTTTAAACATTATTACTTGATGATTTTGTATTGGATACTTTGAGATTATAGCATTTCCAAACGCAACACCGTCAAACTCAAAAGATTTTCCATAAATATATTGGTAGCCTAGTTTGTCTGCTATTATTTTTGCTTGGCTTTCATCTTCCTCTTCCCATACTTCCTGTAAGCACATTATATCAGCGGCTGTTTCTTGAAGCTCTGATAGAATTAAATTTTCTCTTTCCTTATAAGACTCAAACTTCCACCATAAGTTCCAGGTCACGAGCTTAATTGTCTCACCGCTCTCTTCAATTATTATTGCATCAGGATCAGGAAAAGATTTATCACTCATTCAGTTACGGAAAGGCAACCATAATCGTTTCAGCTACATAAGCTGGCTTATCTTGACCTTCAATTTCGAGGGATACTTCGCTGATTACTTGCGTGCCACCGTTATCTAATTTGTTAACTTCGTTTATTTTAGCTGACATCCTTACTTTAGAATTTACGGGCACCATGTTAATGAATCTAACTTTGTTTAAGCCATAATTTATTACCATTTTAGCGCCTGAGATAATCCATACTTGAGCGCTCAAAGGCACTGAAAGAGAAAGGCTTAAAAATCCATGAGCAATTGTACTTTTAGTTGGCAATTCTTTTTGAGCTTTTTCTTCGTCAACATGTATCCATTGATGATCACTAGTTGCTTCAGCAAACTGATTTATTCTTTCTTGATCAATAGTCATCCACTCTGAATGACCCATTTCTTTGCCTTTGTATGACTCGATTTCATTAACATCAACTGTCAGCATAATATATCTCCCAATTCGTAATTTTTAATTGTAAAATCATAACGAAAATAAGCTAATAATAGAAGTTTTATAATGGAAAATATTCGACGAACTAAACCTGATGATGAAATAAATATATCTAGTTTGCTGGATGAAGCATTTGGACCAGGAAGATTAGCAAGATCTGTATATCGTTTGAGAGAAATAAGACCTTTCATTGATGAATTTTCATACGTCTACTTGAATGACTCAAAAATTGCGGCAAGCATTAGTTACAGTGAAACGTATATAAACAATTTATTTAAAGGACTTTTACTAGGCCCTCTAGCAGTCAGTCCTGCCTTAAAAGGCAAGGGTCATGGTAAAGAATTAGTAAAATACACAATTAATAAAATAGAATTGAGCAATATTTATGACTTTATAATTGTCGTCGGTGACTTAGATTATTATTCAAAATTTGAATTTAATAAAGTTGAGAAGAACTTAGAATTTTATGGTCCTGTAGATAAGGATAAAGTTTTGATAAAATTGATTGGCACAAAAATAAATATAAATGATATTGAGCAGTATAAATTTACGTAGAAAAAAATAATGAGTGATGATCCAGTAAACTTGAAGGGTATAGAAACAATCTATAGTTTCAGTAAATCAAATAAGAAATCTCTTCCTCCAATTGAAAAATGGAACCCTCCGTTTTGTGGAGATATTGATATGACAATTTCTAAATCTGGAAAATGGTATTACATGGGATCAGAAATTAAAAGACCTGCCATGGTCAAATTATTTTCAGGTATTCTTAGATTAGAGTCTGACAATTCATACTATTTGGTTACTCCAGTTGAAAAAGTAAGAATTCAAGTTGAAGACGCACCTTTTGTAGCGGTAGCTATAACAAAAGAGCAAAGTGAAGGAATGAATACAGTAACTTTTCGGACCAATCTTAATGATGAAATTGTTCTTTCAAAAGAGAATCCATTATCAATTGAAATAAAGAAAAATGATGAACCCTCTCCATACATAACAGTTCGTAATAATTTAAGAGCGCTTATTTCTCGATCAGTTTTTTATGAATTAGTAGACTTAGCTGAGACTATACCAATTGATGGCGTGCCGTACTTAGCGATAAAAAGCCAGGGGGAAATTTTTAAAATTCATAAAGTAGAAGATTTATGATCGAAATTTCTCAATTGAGAAAGCTTTTTAAAGGGCCTGAAATAATATCACACAAATATTTTGACCAATTAACTGATGATTTGATTACAAGAGCACATCATCCGTTGGCAAAACTTAAAAAAGAAAGTTACAATTTGATACCGTCCGCAGTTTTAGTGCCAATTATTTATGAAGAAGACAATGTAAAGATATTGCTTACAAAAAGACCTACAAATCTTAAAGATCATGCAGGTCAAATAAGTTTTCCAGGAGGTAAAATTGAGACAGGCGATTTAACTCCTATAGAAACCTCTCTAAGGGAAGCATCAGAGGAAGTTGGGCTTTCTAGAGAACAAGTTGAAGTGTTGGGAAATCTTGATGTTTACGTAACAGGAACTGGCTTCAGAATATTACCAATTGTTTCTGTAATTAAAGATTATTCGTCACTAAAAATTAATAAAAGTGAAGTAGATGAGGTCTTTTATCTTCCTTTAGAATTTCTTATGAATAAAAATAACCATCAGGAGGAAAGTGCTACTTACAGTCATGGTAATGAAAAATATGATTATGTTTATAGTGTTTTACCTTACGAAAACTATAGAATTTGGGGGGCAACAGCAGGAATGTTAATAAATCTTTATCAAATTTTAAAATAATATAAATATGCTCTTGCTATGAGCAATTATTCTTCCCTAATCTCATCTGAAGAAGTTAGTCAAATATTCAGAATTTTTGAAACTTTTAAAAAGAACAGCATTTTTCTTGTTGGTGGTTGTATCAGAGATGCAATTTTGCAAAAAGATGTTACTGACATTGATTTTGCAACATCGTTGACTCCCGATGAAACAACTAACTTGCTTGATCAAAGTAATATTCAGTCTGTGGATGTAGGTAAGAAATATGGCACTGTTACTGCGATAATAAATCAGAAAAAATATGAGATCACATCTTTTAGAAAAGATATTTCAACTGATGGCAGACATGCAACGGTTACATTTACCAAGGATATGAAGGAAGATGCTCAAAGAAGAGATTTCACCTTTAATGCTCTCTATGTCGACAGTAACGGAAAAATATTCGATTTCTATAATGGCCAAGAGGATTTGAAGAATGGCAATGTTATTTTTATTGGAGATCCAAATGAAAGAATTAAAGAAGATTACCTTAGGATTCTTCGATACTTTCGCTTCTTTGCACTTTTTGAAAATAGCGATATTGATCCTGATTTACAAAAAGTATTTACGGTCAATCATGCTCATTTATCAAATATCTCCAATGAACGGAAATGGCATGAATTTAAAGAAATTTTAAAATTAAAAACACCTCATAATTCACTTCATATGATGGAGAGTGTGGGAATATTGAAAACTCATTTCGAAGGAGCTTTACTGGATGAAAATTTTAAAAACTTAATTGAAATTGAATCAAGAATTGGCGCAGTACCCAATCCTATAATTAGGCTAAGCACACTTATAGGAAGCTCACTTGAAAAAACAAACCATTTTATTAATAGCTTTCCATTATCCAAGGCAGATTCAACAGAGTTACTGAAATTATCAAGTCTCAATAAAAAAATTGTTTCATACCTTTCAATGAAAGAAGTTCGCTACTTATTGTATAAGCTTGGTAAAACTGAATTTCAAAATCAGATTATAATAAATTGGTCTCGAGATACTCAAAATAAGAACGAAGTTAACTGGAGATCGTTGTATGAAGTTGCGGATAACTGGACCAAACCTGATTTTGGAATTTCACCCAAAGACATTATAAACATGGGGATAGAGCAGGGACCAATGGTTGGAAGAATAATGTCTGAAGTTGAAGATTGGTGGGCCGAAAATGACTTTATCGATGATAAGTTTTCTCTTATAGAGCGCTTGAAAGCGATTGTTCAGGCTCAAAAGTAAAAATTCTTTTATTTAAATTCAATTTTTTTAATATCGTAATTCTTTTCACCTTTTGGTGTTGTCACAGTAACAAAATCTCCTTTTTCTTTTCCAATAAGTGCTCTCGCAACAGGTGACTTATAGGACAATAAGCCTGATTCAATATCTGCTTCATCATCACCAACAATTTGAAATTTTGTTTTAGATTCATCATCTAAATCTGACAACTCAACAGTTGCTCCAAAAACAACTGTCTTCTGAGTTTTTGGAATATTATCAAGATCTATTATTTCTGCATTAGAGAGCATAAGTTGAATTTCTTGAATACGTCCTTCAATGTGACCTTGCTCTTCTTTGGCGGCATGATATTCAGCGTTTTCTTTTAAGTCACCATGCTCCCTTGCTTCAGCTATGGCTTGTATTACCTTTTGACGCTTATTGTTAATAAGATCATTCAATTCGTCTTGAAGTTTTTTTGCTCCTGCTACTGTAATTGGCTCTGTATCCATTTCTATTTACTTCCATTTTGCATTAGGCGGCATTGACATTAAAATCGCATCTATATTACCGCCACTATTTAGTCCAAATTTAGTTCCTCGGTCGTACAAAAGATTATATTCTACGTAACGGCCTCGTTTCAACAACTGAATTTCTTTCTGTTTTTTTGTGAATTTTTCAAACATTTTTCTGCGAACAACATCTTTAATAATTTCTACAAAGGTTAATCCTACGTCTTTTACAAATTCAAAATCATTATCCCAATTATCCATTTTGTAATCGAAGAAAATACCGCCGATGCCTCTTATTTCTTTTCTGTGCGGCAAATAAAAGTACTCATCGCACCATTTTTTATATTTAGGATAATAACTCTTGCTGTGCATATCACATGTATTTTTAAGTTTAGAGTGAAAGTTCTTTTTTAATATTTTATCTTCTAAGCATGGAGTAGCGTCAATTCCTCCTCCAAACCAACTTTTGCTGGTAATAATATGTCGCGTATTAAAGTGCAATGCCGGAACTTTTGGATTTACTGGATGGAGCACAACTGAAACACCTGATGACCAGAAATTATTATTTTTTTCAGTGCCGGGTATTTGCTTTGCAAAGTCTTTTGGAAATTTCCCAACAACGTTTGAAAATGCAACGCCACCTTTTTCAATTACATCACCTTCAATAATTCTATACTCTCCCTTTGACCATTTATTCTTCTTGAACTTAGCGGTTGATCCATATTCTTTTTCAAGCTCAAGAACTGCCTTACATATTAAATTTTGAAGTTCTATAAACCAGTCTTTACAAATCTTTTTATTATTATTTTTCATATTATATTATTTTTAATTGCCTTATGGCTTCCGAGATTACTATCGCAGATGATGTGGCTACATTGAGTGATCTCGCTCCCGCTTTCATATTTATCTTAAGAACCTCATCTGAATCTTGATGAACATATTCTGGCACACCCGCACTTTCTCTTCCTACGATTAGATTGTCTGTTTGATTAAAGCTAAAATCATAATGAGATTTACTTCCTTTCGTTGAAAGTAATATTTTTCTTCCATTTCTTTTTGTCATGTAATCTTCCCAATCATCAAATTCGCTTATCTTTACATTTTTGATATAGTCCATTGCAACACGGTTTAGTGATTTTTCAGACAAAACAAATGATGCAGGATGAATAATATCGATATCCACATCAAAACATGAGCAAATACGAATCATAGCACCAGTATTTTGAGGAATATCAGGTTCAAATATCGCTAAATTCAATTTTAAATTTACCCTTCTAGATTTTTAGAGAAATATGCGTCATCTTGACCCAATTTATCCTTCAATTGCTTATTTTATTTCGCATAAAAATGCTTATTTTAGAGTATATTAGCAATTAAATATTGGGAAGAAAATTTGTCAGACAAACCTGTTACAAGAAGAAACTTTTTGTACATCACAACCGGAACATTTACTGCTGCTGGAGCTGCTTCATTGGTATGGCCTTTTGTAGATCAAATGAATCCAGATGCATCAGTAAAAGCTCTGGCTTCAACGGAAGTTGACTTAAGACCCATTGCTCCAGGCCAAAGCATTACTGTTTTGTGGAGAGGTAAGCCTGTTTTTATTAGAAGAAGGACACCTGAAGAGATTTCAGAAGCTAAAGCTGTATCTCTCGATGACTTACCGGATCCCCAAGATGATGCCGCTAGAGCTATAAATCCAGAGTGGTTGGTAATGGTAGGAATATGTACTCACCTAGGGTGTATTCCACTTGGTCAAAAGGGAGAATATAACGGTTGGTTCTGTCCATGCCATGGTTCACACTATGATACATCTGGTAGAATAAGAAAAGGTCCAGCCCCTACCAATTTGGAAATTCCCGACTATGTATTTCTTAATGATAACACTATTAAAATTGGATAAATAACATGAGCGATAACTACGTACCAAAGTCAGCAGTTGGAAAATGGTTTAATGAAAGGTTACCTTTACTTGACCTAATCTATGGACACTTAATGCCATACCCAACTCCAAAAAATTTAAACTATTTCTGGACGTTCGGTGGAATATTAACTTTTTGCTTAGTTACGCAGATTATAACTGGGTTAGTGCTTGCTATGCATTATGTTGCAGATGCTGATTTAGCTTTTGCAAGTGTTGAGCACATAATGCGCGATGTAAACTATGGTTGGTTACTAAGATATATCCATGCAAATGGCGCATCTCTATTTTTCATGGCTGTCTATATCCACATGGCTAGATCTATGTTTTATGGGTCTTATAAAGAGCCACGAGAACTTATTTGGATTATAGGTGTATTTATCTTCTTATTAATGATCGCTACTGCATTTATGGGATACGTTTTACCTTGGGGTCAAATGAGCTTTTGGGGAGCCACCGTGATAACCAATTTATTTAGTGCAATACCGATTGTTGGAGAATCTGTGACTAACTGGTTATGGGGAGGCTATGCTGTTGGAAGTCCATTACTGACAAGGTTCTTTACATTACATTACTTAATGCCTTTTCTTATCTTTGCATTGGTAATTCTTCATGTTTGGGCTCTTCACGTACCTGGAAACAATAACCCTGAGGGAATCGATGTTGTTAAAGGATCTCAGGATACAGTTCCATTTCATCCACACTACGTAGTAAAAGATTTATTTGCACTTGTTGTATTTTTAATCATTTTTGCAGGGTTTGTATTTTTCGTACCAAACCTACTAGGACATACCGATAATTACATTCAAGCCAACCCACTTCAAACACCTGAACATATTGTTCCAGAGTGGTATTTTTTACCTTTCTATGCAATCTTAAGGGCTGTCCCAGACAAACTTGGTGGGGTAATTCTGATGGTTTCGGCGATAGCTATTCTTGCTTTCTTGCCATGGTTAGATACATCAAAAGTAAGATCAGCAAAATATAGACCTCTTTACAAACAATTTGTATGGCTCTTCTTTGCAAACACTATTTTTCTTGGTTACTTGGGAGCGCAAGTAGCAGATGGCTTATTTTTAATCATGGGAAGAATTGCCACTGTATACTACTTTGCTCACTTTATAGTAATTTTGCCATTGCTGGGTTACATAGAGAAGACCAAACCGCTTCCAAAAAGCTTAAGTGAACCTGTCTTGACCAAAGAGGAAAAAGAAATGTTAGCCTCAGGAGCAACTACTTAAGTTAAATGCAATATTTATCAAAAATATTAATTTTAACTCTCGTATATTTTGGACTCTCTCAAATAACTATACAGGCAGCAGAAATGAAAGAGCCACTTCATCCAGAATGGTCATTTCAAGGGCCATTGGGTAAATTTGAGCGAGCATCATTACAAAGAGGTTACCAGGTTTATACTGAAGTATGTTCTGGTTGCCATTCAATGGAATTATTGAGTTATAGAAACTTAATGGAAGATGGTGGCCCTGAGTTCTCTGAAGCACAAGTGAAAGCTATGGCAGCTGCATTTGAGGTAAAAGGTGCTCCAGACGAGTATGGAGACGTAGTTATGCGACCAGCTATCTTGTCAGATAAATTTGTTAGCCCCTATGAAAATGAACAACAAGGAAGAGCGGCTAATGGTGGAGCATATCCTCCAGATCTATCTGTAATGGTTAAAGCAAGACATGGTGGAGCAGATTATGTTTATTCATTGCTGCTTGGATATGAAGATGCCCCTGAGGGCATGGTACTTGACGATGGTGTCTACTACAATATTTATGCAAAGGGTCAAAAGATTGCAATGCCGCAATTACTCTCAGCTGATGCTGTTGAGTATAGCGATGGCACGGAAGCAACGCCGGAGCAAATGGCTAGAGACGTTACTATGTTTTTGACATGGACAGCAGAACCTAAATTGGAGGCGCGTAAGAGAATCGGTTTTAAAGTCATAACGTATCTATTAATACTTTCATTCTTGCTTTACTTTACTAATAAGCAAATTTGGAAAGAGTCACACTAGTACAATTATAAATATACTCATTATTTCAATAATTTAATTTTTTTCTTTACAGTAAATTGTAAACATCTTTATCCACAAGTAGATAAAATCTGTCTCGAAAACCATTTTTGATTATTATAATATTTAAAGTTAACTAGATGGAGGAACTTAATGTTAGAAAATATTTTTAAATTGAATGAAAATGGAACGAGCGTAAGAACAGAAATTCTTGCTGGGCTCGCTACATTTTTAACAATGGCTTATATCATTGTTGTTAACCCAGCAATTTTATCAACTGATGGTACAGGCATGGATTTTGGTGGAGTATTTGTTGCAACCATAATCGCAGCTGTTGTTGGCTGTCTGGTTATGGGATTATGGGCTAATTGGCCAATAGCACTTGCGCCAGGAATGGGACTAAATGCATTCTTTGCTTTCGGCGTTGTATTTGGGATGGGTTACACCTACCAGCAAGCACTTGCTGCAGTATTTGTTGCAGGTATTGCATTCTTAATATTATCTATAACACCTGCTCGTCAGTGGATTATTAATAGTATACCCGTTAGCATGAAATTTGGAGTGGGAGCTGGAATTGGATTATTCCTTGCTATCATTGGCCTAAAGAATGCAGGAATAGTTGTTGACAGCCCAGCTACTCTAGTGACGCTTGGTGATGTTGCATCGATGCCTGTTATGTTAGCTGCTGTTGGTTTTGGAATAATGGCAGTATTAGATAAAAGAGGAATACCCGGTTCAATAATCATTGGTATTTTGGCAGTAAGTCTTATTGCATGGATCACAGGCGTGAGTGCAATTGACGGTGTAGTTGGATCTGTGCCACCGGCTGTGCATGCTTTCTCAATGGATTTTAGTTTATTAGCAACAGCTGGATTTATTGGTGTAGCATTCGCGTTTCTTTTTGTCGATTTTTTTGATACCGCAGGAACACTAACTTCCGTAGCAAATCTAACTGGTAAAGTTGATAAAGATGGAAATGTTGATGGCATTGGTAAAGCTGTCTTAGCAGACTCTGCGGCAACGACGGTTGGCGCTTTAGTGGGAACATCAAATACAACTTCTTACATTGAATCAGGAGCAGGAATAAAAGAGGGTGGCAAAACTGGTCTAACAGCTGTAACTGTTGCAGTTTTATTTGCTATTTGTTTATTTTTAGCACCATTGGCTCAAAGTATTCCTGCATTTGCTACAGCTCCTGCATTAGTATTTGTTGCAACTTTCTTCCTTAGAAACTTGAAGGATATCGAATGGGATGATGTTACAGAATACGCACCAGCAGTGCTAGCTGCGATCTTAATGCCATTAACTTTCAGTATAGCTCATGGAATAGCATTAGGTTTTATTGCCTATGTGATAATAAAAGCCTTAAGTGGCAGACAATCAGATCTTAATGCTGGATCAATAGTAATAGGAGCACTTTCGTTCTTATACTATATCTTCTTGTAAGATTTAATGATTGGCTTTGTCTTCCTCATCCCAGGGGAAGACAGGCCAAGTATCTTGA
>ERZ802824.283-NODE-283-length-28483-cov-16.6095_pt1 | contig 28483 bp, 22 predicted proteins | sample MGYA00345650_ERZ802824 | MGnify/ENA primary metagenome ERZ802824 (study PRJEB30503, sample SAMEA104212361) | marine metagenome | biome: Westerlies Biome; feature: [SRF] surface water layer (ENVO:00010504) within the epipelagic zone...; material: water... | reverse complement strand
TACACAATTTTTATTAAAATTATTCATATATATATTTTTATTATTAATGTTATTTTATATTTTTTGCGTGTTAATTTAATCTTATTTTTCTTTATGTCAATTAATGGATAATATTTTAGAATTGCACGATTTAATAGATTTTGATTTCTCTAAAATTAATTTAGGAAATCCAACATTAATTCATGGAAATAATTATTATACAAAAATTAATATTGGAACTTATGATAAAAATTTATATATTCAATTGCCTAAATGTAAAACTAAACAGGGAATAGTAAATACAAATAATAAATGTTATTGTGATTTAGTATATAATGCTTCTGATTCTAATATTATTAAATGGTTTGAAAATTTAGAGAATTATTTTCAAAATCAAATTTTTAAAAAACGTGATTTATGGTTTCAGACGGATATAAATATCGATGACTTACAAGAATTAATGACACCTATTATGCGGACATATAAATCCGGAAAAAATATATTAATTAGAACATTCATAAAAAATAATAAATGTAGTCTTTATGATGAAAATGAAAAACTACTTTCTTTAGAAAATTTGAATAATGAAAATGAAATAATACCGCTAATTCTAATAAATGGTATTAAATTTTCATCTAAAAATTTTGTTACAGATATCTTATTACCTCAATTAATGATAATCACGCCACAAGAAGAATTAGAGAAATCATGTTTAATTAAAAGTAAAAATAATAAAGAAATACCTACTCTAGCAACTAAGAAAAATAATTCTTTAGCAATTCCTGAAAATAATACCTTGAAAAATACAGAAAACAATGAAAACAATGACTCAAATGATAATTTAGCAAGTGCTGAAAACAATGAATCCAATGAATCCAATAATACTTTAGAAAACGCTGAAAATAATGGATCCAATAATTCAAATGATACTTTAGAAAATGCTGAAAATAATGAAAATATGGAAAATAATGATAACAATAATTCTAGTGATACTTTAGCAAGTACTGAAAACAATGAAACTAATGAATCAAATGAATCTAATAATATTTTAGAAAGTATGGGAGATATTGAAAGTTCTAAAAATAAAACAAATTATTTAGAAGATTCAACAATATGTTCCAATAATAATTCAAAAAATGAATTCAGAGAACTAGATTTAAATTTATTAAATACTTTAAATGAATATGGTAGTAGTAGTAAAACCAATGAGATTTCTTTAAAAACTCCCAACGATATATACTATGAATTATATAAAACTGCTATAAAAAAAGCCAAGGATATTAGAAAAAATGCCATTGAGGCATTTTTACAAGCAAAAAATATTAAAACAAAGTATTCATTGGAAGATTTAGATATTTCTGATACTGATACTGAAGATTATACAAATGAAGAATATAATCAATAGTAAATAATTAGTAAATAATTATTAAATATTTAGTAAATATTTAGTATTAAAAATTCTTAATATTTTGATATTTTTGATAAATTAATAATAATTTATTAAAAATATTTTATAGTTTATTTTATATAAATGGAACTTCTAAAAAACTTAGATAAGTATATCAAAGATTGGCATATTTTAACTTTTCTTGGATTATTAGTTTTAGGATATGTTATATATGAATACGCTATGAAACAAAATATGATATTAACCCCGTATCAGGGTGTATCGTATGAACAAAAGTCCACGCCAGCTTCTACCGGTGGAAATAAACAGGCTGTATCTGGATCACAAGGATTAGCCGGATCACAGGGTCCTCCTGGATTTGCTGGTGATTTAGATAATTTAGATGGACCCGCGCCAGTTAATAATGATCCAGTGGTTTCTACAGTACCTCTTACTGGTGGTGTAAATAAAGATATATTAAACCCTAGTGATCTCTTACCAAAAGATGTAAATAATAGTTGGGCGGCAGGATTAGCGCCCGACAATGAATTAAAGAATGTTAATTTATTAACCGCTGGCCATCATGTCGGTATTAATACCGTTGGAAGTAGCTTAAGAAATCCCAATTTACAATTGCGGTCTGAGCCTGCAAATCCAAGAGTAGAAAATTTATGCCCATGGAATAATTCAACAATTGATGCAGATAATATGAGACTACCTTTAGAAATTGGATGTAAGGCTTAAATTGTCATAATTATATTTTTAAAGTAATTAATATTTGATAAATATATATGGATCAAAACGTATTAACATATATATTTATTGTTTTTATTGTAGTAATTTGTATTAAAATATATTTAGATTCAGATATGTTTAATTTGAAATGTATAATTTCGTCAGTTGATGGGAACAGATATTGCGTACGTGAACGCGCCAAATTAGAAATGGCGGCTGATCATTTAGCAAATGTTACCAATAATATGAATAAATTAGTTGATCACTGCAAACAAACCTATGCTTCTCGTGAAAATATTACTCGCCTTGTTAATGGTTACAACCCTGCAAAAATATATGAAATATTACCAACTAGTGAATATACTGCGTATAGTGAAAATAAGGGAGAGAAATTAGCGTTTTGTTTAGAAACCGAAAAAGAAAACGGAGAAGGATCTTTAATAGATTTAAATACATTAACTTATGTCGCAATACATGAATTGAGTCATATTGCTTCTGCTAGTATTGGACATAACGATGAGTTTTGGAATAATTACAAATTCTTATTAAAAGAGGCTGAAAAATTAAATATTTATACACCAATTGATTATAAGAAAAATCCCGTTAGATATTGCGGAATAAATATTGTTGATAATCCATATTTTGATAAATAAAGTTAGCGGGTGTGGGGAAATCGCCCCCATGCGTGATATTTTTTGATCAATATTTTTTGATCAATATTTTTTGATCAATATTTTGATCAATATTTTGATAAACTCTATCATATATTTTAAAATCATAATATAAGTTTGGTACATACTGCTCTGATTGATTTGTAAATTTATATTTGCTCGTATTGATTTTAGGGAAAAATACATCACTTTCAAACTCTTTATCTATGTAGGTTACATAAATTTTATCTATTTTGATTAATTGATCAGTTAAAAATAAATTATATATTTTACTTCCACCAATTACCCAAATTGTCTCATAATTTCGATCATTGCAATATTCATAAATTTTTTCTATTGTATCAAATGATTTTGCATAATAATTTTTTTTATTTTTGTCATCATATTTTTCAATATTAATATCTAATGATTTAGAAAGAATTAAATTGTCTCTGCGCGGAAGTGGTTTCATTGGTAAACTATTCCATGTATTTTTACCCATAATTATTGCGCTATTTCCATTTCCTCGTGTTAATTTAGAAAATTTAAATAGATCAGACCGAATATTCCATGGCAAATTATTATTTAAACCGATTCCATAGTTTTTACAATATGCTACTATTATATTACAGTTCATTTATATAAAATAATATGTTATTATTTATATAAATGTCCGAAATATTTAAATTATATTATAATAATAATAATACAATAGCAAATATATATATATTTGTAGGAGATTATTTATATCAATCAAAAAAAAAAATAGATGATATAAAAGATCTTTTTATAAATAATCCACAAGATACAATATTTAATGAAATATTTAATAAATTAGAACTTGAAAATATCATTAAAAACAAAACTCCGGTGGAATTCATTGATGACATTATTTATCAAGACGATTCCATAGAAATTATAAAATTCAAATTATTAAAATATCTTAAATCGTATGCATATGAGGAAATCTACTTTTATAGTTATATTAAAGATCCCATTAATAATAATTTATTTCAACAATTAACTCAAAATGGAGCATTAGAGTTAACTAAATTTAGATTATTGCAATTTTTAATCAATATTGATAATCCAACACTAATTGAAAAATTACCAAATAAAGAAATATATAATTACGATGATTTTATGTCTTTAGATTTAAAAAATATTTTAATAAAAAAATCGATAGGTCAAAAATTTGTAGGATTAAATTATGATTTAGTATATACAGTTAATCCATTTGATGTAGTTAAATATGATACTATACTAGAAAAATCTGCAGAAAATATTATCAGCACTAATAATAAAAATTTATTATTTGAATATAAAATTAAAGATAATATAATTTATTTTTGTTTTCTTAAAGATGTTATGATTTATGCAGATAATAAAAATCTAAACCAAGAAAGCACTATAAAAATATATTTTCCATATCTTTTTAATAACGAAATAACTACAATAGATCAATTTAATTTAAGTCAAAAAAAATTATTAACAAAAACTAAAAAAATTATAGATTCAAATAATTTCATACACAATAACGACAGCATCAAATTATTTAATAACTTATATAATAATAAATTAGAATATATTGAACAAGGCATTAGAGTAATAGAATTAAATATTCATCCACATAATAAATTCAATTTCCCCCTTGATATTATTTTTAAATTAATTCATGCGACAAAAGACATACCATTTATTAAGTTTAATCCTGGAATGCGTCAAGAAAATATTTATAAATTATATAGTGAAAAAAAATCTATTACCGGTAAGAAAATACCATATTTGAGTAAAGGAATTATTTTTAAATTACTTAAATTAATCGGTAATTCTAAACGGGTAGCCATGTATATAATAAAAAACGACATACCAATAATTGTTGAATTTAACAGTAATGCTACTATTTACGTAAAGTTGCAATTAAATGAATCCAAAGATCTAATTTTTATCCAACAAATGATTAAAGAAATCGTTAATCCGTTAATAGATATATTACAAACAAATATAGAACAAAGTGGTTACACGTTAAATTATTTTGATAATATTTTAAGCAATAATATTGAAATAATAAATATAAACTATTATGCTAATATAGAAATTTTAAAAAATATAGATTTAAATTCCATAAAAAGTTGTATATCAAATATTTTTAATATTATTAAGTATAAACTGAATGAAGGAATAGTTATGAGATATAAACGAGTATCTAATTATAATGAAATGAATGCAATAGATAGTAATATTGTTGAACTATTAAAACGCGAATTTAATGAACAAGAAATTATAAATAATTTAATAGATAATTATAAGTTATCGCAAGAAGATGCGAAATTAAAATTAGCAACCGCTATAAACAATTTACAATTAATTCAGAATTTATTTCAAAATAAAAAATTAAAAATAAAAAATAATCCTGGATTTTTAACAACCATTGATAAAGATAAATTCAAGAGTAATATTATTATTAATGTATATAATATTGATGATATTAATTATTTAGACCATATACCAGTTATATTAAATAGTATTATTAAAATTACTCAGAAAAAAGGTTTTGAAAAAGACGAATTAGAAGTTATCAATACTCTTTGTCGCAATAAAATTATTAAATCAGAAATATATACAGAAGATATTGTTGCCAATAATGAACAACAATATATTGATAATGACAAAATTGTTATTGAAGCAGATGAAATTAAGTTTGATGATAGTGACGATGAATATGATGATGAATTATTAGATGTATTATTGGGGTATGATGATGATGAAGAGGGTGAAGCGGGTGAAGAGGGTGAAGCGGGTGAAGAGGGTGAAGAGGGTGAAGAGGGTGAAGAGGGTGAAGAGGGTGAAAATAAAGTTGCTGGAATGAAAAATCACGATGATCAAAAATTAAATGATTTTACTGGAAAAAATATATCAAATCCGCCATTATTTTTTAAATTATTGAGAGAAAGAGAACCTACGCTATTTTTAACTAAGACTGATGCTAAATTTAAAGCATATTCTAGAATTTGTGCTTCTAATATTAGAAGACAACCTGTTATTTTAACGGATGAAGAGAAAGAAAAAATAGATAAAGATCATGCCGGATCATATGATAAAGCTATTAAATATGGCAGTAATCCTGATAAAAAATATTGGTATATTTGTCCAAGATATTGGAGTTTGAGAGATAATGTTAGTTTGACACAAGAACAAGTCGATTCAGGAGAATATGGTAAGATTATTCCTCCAGATACAAAAATTGTAAAACCAGGAGATAATATTTACGAATTTACGGATGATACATATCATAAAGATAAAGATGGAAATTATAAAAATTTGTATCCTGGATTTGTGGAATCAGATCAACATCCTAAAGGTTTATGTATACCGTGCTGTTTTAAAACATGGGATACTCCAAATCAAATTAAACGACGCAAAGAATGTTTGGAAGATCAGAAAGAACCAAAAGCAGATCTGCCCGAACCAAAAGAAGATCTGCCTGAACCAAAAGAAGATCTGCCTGAACCAAAAGAAGATCTGCCTGAATCAAAAGAAGATCTGCCTGAATCAAAAGAAGATCTGCCCGAATCAAAAGAAGATCGGAAAGAATCAAAAGAAGATCGGAAAGAATCAAAAGAATTCGAAAAATTAGACGAATATATTAAGGGCCCTGAAAAATTTCCATTAGATAAAAATAAATGGGGATATATACCAATAACATTACAACATTTTTTAAATTATGATAGTAAAAAATGCCAAATTAGTAATATTAATACTAATTTAAAACCATTCCATACTTGCATATTAAGACGCGGTGTCGAATTAAATCATAATCAATCATTTTTAGCATGTATGGCAGATATATTTCGTGATAATATGAGTGTTAATAATTTTAAATTATTATTGGTTAATGCTATTACTATCGACAAATTTGTAAATTATAATAATGGTAATTTAGTTCAATTATTTAAATCCGCGGAATCAAAGGACTCAACGGACTCAAACGACATAAATATTGATAAATATAATAACAGTTTTATTTATAAAAATATAGATGTTGATAATGTGGATCATGTTAATATTCTTAGAACCATCGCCAATTCTTATAGAAATTTTATAGATTTTATTAATAGTGATCAAACTATAGATTATACATATCTTTGGGATATAATATGTAAACCCGATAAAGATCTATTTCCAGAAGGAATAAATTTAATTATATTTGAATTAACAAATGACGATATCACCAATAATGTAAAAATTATATGTCCTACTAATCATTATTCTAACCATTTTTTCGATATTAATAAAAGAACCGTTTTATTATTGAAACAAGATAAATATTATGAGCCTATATATGCTATAGAAGATACAAAAATAAAATATAATATTACTAAATTATTAAATTTAAAGTCAAAAACTTTATTGCCCGAATTAAAAATGATTTTAAATAAAATAAAAGATTCATTGACTGATAAATGTTTACCGAAATCTAGCATACCAACTATTGATTTCCAAAAAAATATAATACTGGATAATGTTTTAAATATACTTTTAAATCTTAAATATGAAATCTTATTTCAAGTAGTAAATTATCAAAATAAAATAATAGGGGTTATTGTAGATAAAAGTGAAAATAATGATATAGTTGGATTTATACCAGTATATCCATCAGCTATTAATTCTGCTTATGATATTCCTATTAAATATATGGATGATGTAGAATGGAATAATTATACTGATACTATAAAATTATTAGAATCTATATGGAATAAATCAAATAATCGAATAATTTGCAAACCGCATGTGAAAATAATAGAAAAAGATTTATTAGTTGGAATATTAACCAATGCAAATCAATTTGTACAATTAAAAGAACCAGAAATGGATGTATATAATGATTCTTTAGAAAAGATTAATGATACAAATTATTTGCTTGTAGATAAAAAAATACAGATAGCAGATAGCGACAGTGTTGATATATCTAGAAATACTTTTATTAATAATATTACTCTGGAAACCGATTTTTATAATTTTTTTAGAAATATGATTAGAAATGCTCTATCTAATAATGAAAATACGGATGAAAAACAATCTATACAAGATATTTTGGAAGATAATTCTATTTTATATTTAGATAAATTGCAAAAAATTGATAAAATATTGAGGGATTTAACTAGTGAAAGTATTATTTTTAGTGAAATTGATAAGTCTACATTATTACATATAGATAAACTAAGCCAATGTAATAAAAATAGTAGTACAGAATGTAAATCAAATTCATTTTGTATGTTGGGTGAAGAAAATCAATGTTTACAAATAATACCAAAAACCAATTTGATCAATGGATTAAATAATGAGGAAATTTATTATGCAAAAATAGCTGATGAATTAATTAGGTATAATAGACTTAAATCATTTATTTTAGAACCAGAAAATTATTTAACTTTATCTAAAATAGATTATAATTTAACCGATAATGAAATACTTATTTTACAATCATTAATAACGCAGGAATATTTTGAAAATTTAATTAGTGTTGAAAAAAATAGTTTTGTTAATAATACTACATTTGATACTGTTAATCCGGATAAAACAAAGGTATATAGTTCTCAGGCTGAAATTGATACAACTGTCTTAGAAATAGATGATGATATTGAAAAAATGATAGAAATATCAGATACTGGTTGTAATGTAACAAAAAAACAATTAATTGGTTATTTACAAGAATTATTTCCACCCAAATCTTTTGAATTGTATTATAAAACACATAAATCTATATGTAGTTATGAAATATTTTTCAATATTATGAGAGATTATAAACCATCCGAGCAAACAAATATCGATAATATAAAACAAAAATTGCCTGAAATATATGATGAATACAGAGATCAATTGAGAGAAATATTATTATTATTAATTGAATTAAATAAAAAAATAATAATAGAAAAAGTATTAGATAAACAAATAGATTTAAATGATTTACTATTAGGAGATGAATATTATTTAACATATGTAGATATGATTTTGATTGCCAAATATTATAATTTACCTATAGTATTAATTAGTAGTATGCCCATTAATAATAAAGCCAATGATGATACTTTCATTATACCTAATAAAATTAAATCAGATAAATGGTATTTTATAAAAATTCCCAGTGTGGTAACTCGTGTTAAAAAAAACGATTTTCCTGTATATAAATTAATTACTTATAATAATAAATTAAGTATTTCATTAAGCGATGTCTCTGAAAAATTACGCAAAGATATTTTAGAACAATTAGCTGATCCTACAGATATTTTAACATTATATTTGGAACATAGTAAACCCAAGAAAAAATATAAATTAAAAGTAATTGAAAAGGTGGTACCGGTTAAACAAAAATTGAAAATTGTTGAATAAAATTTTTATTAAAAATTAAAAATTAAATTTAGTATATTATATTTTAATTAAAAATAATATACAGTTAATATAATGGGAGCAGGAGCATCTAAAGCCAACTTGGAAAAGGAAATCGAAGAAATAACGCAAAAGTTAAAACCATTAGAAGATAAGGTAACTAGTTTACAAAAAGAACTAGAAAAAAAAAAAACTGAACTGTCTAAAATACCAAAAGAAGAAACTGGAAAACATTCGGAAGAATTAGATTCACATGAAAGCCAAAAATCTCCACCAGACCCCCCAGAAAAAGTCGTACCAGTCGCACCAGTCGCACCAGTCGCAACAGTCCCACCAGTCGCAACAGCCGCACAAGTCGCACCAGTCGCAAAGAATGGCGGTGGTAAATCTAAACGACGAAAATTAAAGGGTCGAAAATCAAAAGAATCACATGAAACTGCAGTTAAAAAACAAACTCGAAGGAAACCCCGCATTAGTAAAGATAACAAATAAATTTTTCACTATTTCAATAAATATTATAAAATATTATAATACTTATTAAATATTAAAATATTATAATAAATATTTTTTCACACGTATATTTATATGGGTGTTTATTCCAAAACTGTTTTAGAATCTCCAAATACTGTAAATATTTCATCTAGTTATAGTGCCAATCAATTTACTACTAATAATGGTCAAACCAAGGCTTATAATGGTATGCCAGGAAAAGATGGTGTAGCTGATCATGGAACAACATTTGTTTTAGGGAGACGGGTATATTCTAGTTATCGAAAACCAGATAACATAATGACTTTAGAACAATTATATAAAAATCAAAATTTTACTACAAATATTCGTTATAAACAAACTAGTAATTCATTAATAAAATCTACACAAGTAGAAATCGGTAAACCTATTGCAGATAATAGTAGTGGGTTATATGTTAATAGACGTAAACATTTAGCAATTGGAAGCGGAAGTACAAAACCCAGGACTAGCGATAAAACTCTACAATTAAAAGGTGGTGAAGATAAAAATTATAAAAATCAAAAGTTGAATTATTGTAAAGCTGGGGGTAGTATAGCACCAAATATGACAAGAATCGGCCCATCACAACCATCGATATTTTGTAGACATTCTATAAGATAAAATATTATATTATATATAAATGATACAAACAAAAAAATTAAGAATCAAAAAAAAACATAAATTACGTAAAATACAAAGTAAGCATCCTACAAAAAAACATAAATTACGTAAAATACATAGTAAGCATTCTATAATGAAAAAAAAAGCAGCTGCGCCTGAAAAACCTTATACACAAACAGGAAATTTAAATCAATTTTGGGTTAAAAACATTGAACCTCCATTTTCACGCGTTAGCTATGTTGTGGATCCAGATAGTGGAACATATTGTCATTCTACATTTAAAGCTCCAGGAGATAAAATTAGTTATCATTATGGATTTGAAGCAAATTCAAATTTACAAAAAGGATTACATCATTGGACAACGCCTTATAATAGTGATTATCCGGAAGTTTTGCGTAAATATTTAGAAAATCTTTATAATACGCATTGTTAATATGGATAAACAAATAGAAGAAAACTTTATTTTAGAAATAGATGATTTGGGGTATATATCAAGTAAACGAACATTAAATGAAGATTTTATTAGAAAAAATAAAGATAATGTAGATTGGTTATATATTTCTTCTTGTCTAAAATTAAGTTGTAAATTTATTAAAGAATTTTAAGATCGTGTACATTGGGATAGTATATCAAAATATCAAAATTTAGGCATTGAATTTTTAAGAGAATATAAAGATCGTGTAAATTGGAAACATATAACAATATATCAGGTTCGTAGTTTCGATTTTATTCAAGAATTTAGAAAATATTTACATTGGACAAGAATATCTGATTTTTATTTTTTATCAGAAGAGTTTATTCGAGAATTCAAATATAATATTGACTGGCAAAAAATAAATAATTATATTACATTGAAAAATAATGTTTTATATAAAATTAATTATATAAAAAAATATATTAAACGTAATAATAAAAATAAATTAAATATATATTATTCGGTGGGATTTATTATCGATCTGGAAATGTTGGTTATGTAAATTCTTTGGCTTCTTTAAAAGAAGATTTTACTGATATGAAAATTGATTGAAAATTGATTGAATATTGAATGAAAATTGATTGAAAATTGATTGAAAAATGATTGAATATTGATTAATGAGATTTATTCTTGTATACATATTATTTACACATAAAAACAATATGTATATTATATTAGAATGTCACCTATATTTCCTATGTCATTGTCATTATTACTATCTAATATAAAAAATATTATGAATACTGTGAATACTGTGAATACTGTGAAAGATAAAATATTATCGCATGAATTTGATAAAGATACAGTTTCAATGTTTTATGGATCTATTGCGTCTATCAGTTTAGTAATTTATTGTAATATTTAGGATTTTCCCACTAATCGCGTGCTTATTCCCACATATATACTTTTAAATATTAATTTAAAACCATTTTGTGTATTAAATTAATAAGCTTTTTTAAAGCTATGACGATCATCAATGATTATCTCTCATATACTAAACAATATTCAGAAACTTACGGCGAAAAAACCCTCGTTTTAATACAAGTCGGTTCTTTTTTTGAATGTTATGCGCTTGTAAAAAAAGACGGAACATATCACGGTAGCCATATACGCCAATTCGCTGAAATAAATGATATGACTATTAGTCGCAAAAACATTTGTGTTAGTGGTCAAAGTGTTGTTATGGCGGGATTCGGTGTCCCTCAATTAGAAAAATATGTTAGAAAAATGCAAGATCATGGTTATACTATCGTAGTATTCACCCAAGATAATCCATCTAAAAATACTACTCGCAGTCTCTCATGTATTTATTCCCCTGGAACATTTTTTTCTAATGAATCTTCTTGTCTTGATGCAGAATTGTCTAATAATACAACATGTATTTGGATTCATTATTCCAGTAAAAATCGCTCGATAAAAGAAATGCTTACCATTGGAATAGCAAATATAGATATTTATACAGGGAAAACTAGTATTAATGAATTTCAAACGGAATATTATCATAATCCAACCACATATGATGAATTGGAGAAATTCGTAAGTATCTATAAACCAAATGAAACCATTATTATAAGTAATTTGTCGAGAGAAATTATAGAAAATATTATTCAATTTGTAAATATTATGAGTCGTCAAACTCATATAATTGAATTGGGTGATTCTTCTGAGTCATCCGAATTACAAAAAGAAGCATTAAATAGCGAACGCCAAAATTATCAACAACAAATATTTAAGAAATTTTTCGGGATCGCCAGGGGTCGGAATGAAAATTTCGATAGTGATAAAGAGAACGAAATAATCGCTACCTATTATGATTATTGTATTGCTACACAAAGCTTTTGTTTCTTATTAGAATTTATTTATAAACATAATCCGAATTTAGTCAATAAAATCGAAAAACCGATTATAGAAAATCTGGGAGATAGATTAATATTGGCAAACCATTCTTTAAAACAATTAAATATTATAAGTGATAATCGATATATTGGAAAATTGGGTAGTGTGGCAACACTCTTAAATAATGCGGTAACAATAATGGGTCGGAGACGATTTAATTACAATTTATTAAATCCTGGTACAAATGTAGATTTATTGAATAAATCTTATGATATAACAGAACATTTTTTGAAAGAGAACAATTGGGATTATATAAGAAATCAGTTGGCAAACATTAAAGATTTTGAGAGAATAAAAAGAAAATTAATAATGAATAAAATTACTCCGAGAGATTTTTATAATTTATATCAGAATCTCTCTACTCTTCAAGATTTATATCGAAAACTTCGGAAAGATAAAACATTTATAAACTATATTTCAGGATATATACAGGAAGATTTGATTGAATCAACTACGACCATTGTACAATTTATAAAAACTCATTTCTCTCTTGAACGCGCCAAATATATTGATGATCTCTCAACCGATAAATTAAATAATTATTCTGTTGAAAACGTTCAATTTATAAATCGGGGTGTTTCTGAAGAATTAGATAGAAAAACCAAAACATGCATAGATTCTCGCGAAGTATTAGAAACTATTCGAAGTTGGCTTTCACTCCAATTAGAGGAATATGAAAAATCTGGTCGATCTAACAAATCTGGAAAAACAAATGAATATATTAAGATACACGAAACACCAAAAGCCGAACCAATGTTAATCGGTACTAAACGTCGCGTTACAATATTGAAAACTGTAATAGATAAATTGCGACAGGATCCTAAAAATCCTACAGGAGAGATTTTACTTAATTATAAAAGTAAATATAGTAATACTGAAGAGTCATATACATTATCATTGAATGCATTAGAATATAAACCTCATGGAGGCAATCAATCTAATCTTGTTGTAACCAGTCCGCTAATACATAAATTGACCAATTATATACAATCTTCTCGGGATTATTTAACTACTGAAATTCAGAATACATATTATCAAATTACGCAGAATTTTATTACGACAATTGAGATAAATGGAATAAATATTCTGGATGATATTATTAATTTTACTAGCGAATGTGATTTAATTCAATGTCGATGTTATATTGCCAAGAAATACAATTATTGTAAACCCGTTATTATGAAAGCCGATAAATCATTTGTAGATTTCAAGCAAATACGTCATCCTCTGATTGAACAATTAAATCAACGTGAATTATATGTGACAAATGATTTTGTATTAGGATTGGAATCTGGCGGAGAATCGGATCCAAACGGTTTGCTTTTATATGGAACGAATGCGGTTGGAAAAACTAGTTTTATTAAATCAATAGGTATCTCTACAATAATGGCACAGGCAGGATTATATGTTCCATGTAGTAGTTTTACTTATTGGCCATATAATTATATATTTACCCGTATTCTTGGAAATGATAATATTTTTAAAGGTCTCTCAACTTTTGCGGTTGAAATGAGCGAATTAAGAACCATATTAAAACAAAGTAATCGAAATAGTCTTATATTAGGCGATGAATTATGTTCGGGAACCGAATCGACATCTGCATTAAGTATTTTTACTGCCGGATTAGAGCGACTTCACGAAATAGAAGCTAGTTTTATATTCGCAACACATTATCATGAGATAGTTAAATATAAAGAGATACAGGATTTGCGGAGATTAAAGTTGTGTCATATGAGCGTTCTGTTTGATCGTGAAGCTGGGAAACTAATATATGATAGAAAATTACGAGAAGGACCCGGAGAGAATATGTATGGACTAGAGGTATGTAAATCATTAGATCTTCCTTATAATTTTTTAGATCGAGCACATGAACTTAGAATGAAATATAGTAGCCAACCGGTTGTTCAAGTGTTAAAAACTAAAGCATCTCGTTATAATAAGAAAAAATTGCGAGATATGTGTGAAATATGCAATACAGAGATGTCTACTGAGGTTCATCATTTACAACATCAAAAAAATGCGGATACGGGAGGAATTATTGGGGGAGAATTTCATAAAAATCATAAAGCAAATTTAATAAATATTTGCGAATCGTGTCATAGTAAAATACATGAACGAGATGTGGAACATCGGATTGTTAAAACAAGCGATGGATATGAAATATTAGAAATCAGATCATAGCCATAATAATAACGATAAATATTCTTATTTAGAAAAATAAAAAATATAAATTGTATTTTTATAATTTATATTTTCTTTTTTCTTTTTCTTTTTTCCTTTTTTAATATCCCATAACCGTTTTCCAATTTATGATTCGTTATACTTTTTTCATATGATTTTTAATAAGCAATAGACTATCGATCCATGGAAATCAGTAACCATTGATTTTAAAATAATATCATTATTACATCCCATAATAGCGGGTTCGGTTAGTGTTATCCATATTTTTACTCCCGTATAAAAATCTGTTTCAATATGTTTAATTTATTTTAAGCCTTTTGCTGTATTTTTCCAACTTGAAAATGTATTTGGAACAGATATCGAATTATATCAATCACTAATTGTTGTTTGCATATGAGCAATATTCTCGTCTTTCGTAAGATATATTGATGATTAATTTGTTTCAGGTTCTTCTGTTTTTTCAACTGGTTCAAATAGCGAGTTTGGGCAAATATCTTCTCTATCAAATGCTTCCATAATTATCTTTGATATTGTATTTATATTTATAAAAATATTATATTCTAGCTACGTCGTAATTTTCTTTTTCGTCTTCTAGTTTGTTTCTTTTCTTTTCCACCAATTATTATTAATTTATATATAATAAAATAAAATTATATAATAATAATGTTAGATTTACCAAAATATATGACTACTCATATTCCATTTATTATATTAATAATTGTTAGTATATTAGGAAGTATTGTAGTATTTTCTATTTTAGGAATATCTTTTAATGCGCCAGAAGTGAGTGTGTTAAAGCGGGCCGCCATAATAGAAAATGTTTAAACAATTAAAGTTAATAATTTAAAAATTGATATAAAAATTGATATAAAAATTGATATTAATATTATTTTTTATATTATAATATAAAATATGATTATTCCCATTAAGTGTTTTACTTGTGGAAAAGTTTTAGCTGATAAATATAGATATTATCAAGAAGAAGTTAGAAAATTGAAAGTAACCAAAAATTTAGATAATTCTAAAATAGAATATTTAACAAAAGAAGTTACCGATAAAACACCGGAAGGTGAAGTCATGGATCGACTAGGATTAACAAAATATTGTTGCAGACGTCATATGTTAACTCATGTGGATATTAACTAATATAATTATAATGATTTAAGCAATTATAATAATTTAAGCAATTATAATAATTTAAGCTAATCAACTAATATATTTAATAATATTTAAAAAATTAATATTTTTTAAATATATATGAGAACTACATTAAGAAAACATAAAACTAATAGAAAAAACAAATCGCGTTATCATAAAAAATATAGATCTACACATAATACGCGCAACCGTCGTCGAAATAATCGTAGAGTAAATAAAAATAACAAACATAGAAAATCATTTAAACATATGAAGGGCGGTGCCGCGTTATGGACAGGTAGTCCAGGCGATAAAGTAAATCAAGTATCGTATCAAATAGGTGGACCACAAGGCTCGGCTAGAGATACTTATGATAAACATACAGATAAACCTACTGGACCTACTAGTTATGTAAATGTTACCCCTCAACCATTATTAGATTTAATTTGGGGGGCCCAAACTAATGTAAAAAACTTTTTTAATGAATTTTTAGGCCAACCTAAAGAATATACATCTAGTCCAACAGATCAGCCTTTAGGGAAAACAGTGAATCCATATATACCAACTCCTATAACAAATTCCCAGTTAAACCAGTTTAAAACCAGTTTATTAAATAAATTTAACTCTAATTAAAATTGATGATTATTTCTTAAATAATATAATATTTTTTATTATATTATTCTATAAATGAAATATTTAAAAGATTTTAGAAATCTCTGTACGCCAGCATCTGTATATTTAGCAATAAATGTTATAATTTTCATTGTTATTGCAGTTCAAAATTTCGGCAATACTACGAAATATTGTGTAGGCCAGTATAAGTGTACTGTTCCAAATACATTTGTAATGTTTGTATTTAAAGCAGTCTATATATTATTCTGGACGTTTGTTTTAAATTCTATATGCAAAGCAGGACATAAAGAAGTCAGTTGGTTTTTAGTTCTTTTACCAATAATTCTATTATTTGTACTTTTAGGCTTAGTCTTAATTAATTTTGGCGCGTCTAGTTTATTGGAAGGGTTTAAAGAAGGTGCAAGACATGATGCGGAAGATGGTGAATCTGATGATGCGAAGAAGAAGAAGACACCCCAGCTGGAATTAAATACGAAAAATATAAGGTAACCAATGATTTAATGAATTCTAATAATATATAAAAATTCATTAAACTTAAAAATTATACTTTATTATACTATATTAATATAATGGAAAATCCAGATATACTTAATCCCAAATCAAAATCTAGTTCCAAATCTAAATCAGGCACGGAATCAAAACCGGGTACAGATTCAAAATCCAATTCCAAAACTTTAATAGAAAATCAAGAATTAATTTGGAATGTTATAGATCATTATTTCAAAGACAATCCAAATCTTTTAGTAAAACATCATTTAGAATCATATAATCAGTTTTTTAATCGCGATATAAAAAATATTTTCCGAGAGAAGAATCCAATCACTATTTTAAAAGAATTGGACGAAGAAACAAAAGAATATTCTCTTCAAGCAAAAATGTATTTTGCCGGAAAAGAAGGCAATAAAATATATTATGGAAAACCTATTATTTTTGACGATAATAGACAACATTTTATGTATCCAAATGAAGCCCGTTTACGAAATATGACATATGCCACTACTATTCACATTGATATAGAAGTTGATTATAAAATAATGAACCCAGATAAAACTATGACAGAAACAAGTATTACACTTGAACAAATTTACTTAGGGCGGTTTCCTATCATGTTAAATAGTGATCTTTGTATATTAAATACATTGGATCCCTTAGTGAAATTTAATATGGGTGAATGTAAAAACGATCTGGGTGGATATTTCATAATTAATGGAAAAGAAAAAGTTATTGTTTCTCAAGAAAAATTCGCAGATAATATGTTGTATGTGAGAGACAAATATAATGAAATATATAGCCATAGTGCTGAAATCCGCAGTGTTAGCGAAGACGCATCAAAACCTATAAGAACACTGGCCGTTAGAATATTATCACCATCATCTACTTATACAAATAATCAAATTGTTGTAAATGTTCCCAATGTTAGAAAACCGGTTCCACTATTTATTTTAATGAGAGCATTAGGTGTTGAAAGCGATAAAAGCATAATAGAACATTGTTTATTAGATTTAGAAAAAAACAGTGATTATGTAGATTTATTTGTTCCATGTATTCATGATGCCGGACAAATTTTTAATCAAATTACTGCACTAAAATATATAGCTACTTTCACGAAAGGAAAGACCATCCCACATGTACTTTATATTTTAATGGATTACTTATTACCACATATAGGTGAAATAAATTTCCGAGAAAAAGCCTTTTTCTTAGGTCATATGGTCTTTGAATTATTGAAAGTATTCAAAAAAATAAAAAAACCAACAGATAGAGATAGTTTTAAATTTAAACGAGTGGAATTACCTGGAAATCTTATTTATGATTTATTTAAGGAATATTATACCCTTCAACAAAAACATATATTTCAAAAAATAGATAAAGAATATTATTATAAACAAGGCATTTATAAGGCGAATTTCACTAGTTTGATAGAAAACAATGTTAATGAAATATTTCGCGAAAAAATATTAGAAACTGGATTCAAAAAGGCATTTAAAGGCAATTGGGGCGCCGAAGCACATACTAAACGGCCCGGAGCAGTTCAGGATTTAAACAGATTGAGTTTTAATTCATGTTTATCACATTTGCGAAAAATCAATTTACCACTTGATTCCAGTGCTAAAGTTGTTGGACCACGTTTGTTGCATTCTAGTCAATGGGGAATAATAGATCCGGTTGATACTCCAGACGGTGGAAATGTTGGTTTACATAAACATATGGCTCTAGGTGCGAATATAACAAGTGGATGTTCTGCAAAACCACTAATGAATTGGTTAAGAAATATTGGAAAGATTGAATTATTGACAGAATGTAATATAAACTATATCGCTAATTCAACTAAAATATTTGTTAATGGTGCGTGGATAGGAATAACAACAAATAGCGAGGATTTATTAACAGTCTTGAAATTATATAGAAGAAATGGTTTAATACCGATTTTTATAAGCATAAGTTGGGATATAAATCAAAATATTATATATTTATATACTGATTCAGGTAGATTATGTAGACCATTATTTTATGTGAAAGATATGTTGCCTAGTTATGCAACTGGAGAAATATTAAAAAGATTATTAAATAATGATTATTCATGGAAAGATTTGATATTTGGGTTCAATAAATTACTGGACGAACGTATGGCGAGGAATATTAATGATTGTAATTATTATGAAAAAATCAATGATCTATATAATGTAACTGATTTGGAAAGTTTAAAGTCAAAACAAGGCATTATTGATTATATCGATACTGCTGAGAGTGAAACTAGTTTAATTGCAACATCATTAAACAATATCGTAAATAATACGACCAATTTGGAAATACATTCATCTCTTATTTTAGGTATAATGGGAAATCAAGTTGTTTTTCCGGAGAATAATCAATTACCCCGTAATCTTTTTTCATGTGGTCAAAGTAAACAGGCAGTAAGTCTTTATCATAGTAATTTCTATAATCGAATTGATAAAATGGGTGTTGTTCTTAATTACGGAGAGATCCCATTAATAAAATCCAGATATTTGAAATATATAAATAATGAAGAACATCCATGTGGATTTAATGCAATTGTTGCGATAGGGTGTTATGGAGGATATAATGTAGAAGATAGTATACTTTTTAATGAAGCAAGTGTTAAGCGGGGAATGTTCCGAACTACATATTTTAATATGTATGAAACATTCGAAGAAAGTAGTAAAATAGGAAATAATGTTATAGATTCCAAGTTTGCCAATATTGAAGGTGAGAATGTTATTGGTTTAAAACCGGGATACGATTATAGTGAATTAGATAAGAACGGTTTAATTCAGGAAAATATTCGGGTTGATGATAAAAAAGTTGTAATTGGTAAAATAACTACAAATTTAAATGAACCAAATACATATTTGGATAATAGTATCACACCAAAAAAAGGCCAATTAGGTTATATTGATAAAAGTTTCATTACTGAAGGCGAAGAAGGTTTCAGAATCGCAAAAGTGAGAATACGCGAAGAAAGAATACCTGCTATGGGTGACAAATTTTGTAGTAGATGTGGACAAAAAGGTACGGTTGGACAATTGATTCCAGAAAAAGATATGCCTTTTACTGAGAATGGTATGAGACCAGACTTGATTATTAATCCACATGCATTGCCTAGTAGAATGACAATCGGTCAATTAGTAGAAACCTTAATGGGTAAGGCATGTGCAATGTATGGTGGTTATGGCGATTGTACTGCATTTGTAAATGAAGGAAGTAGACATGGGATTTTTGGAAAATTGTTAACAGATATTGGATATAAATCATCGGGAAATGAAATACTTTATAACGGTGAAACTGGTGAACAATTGCAAAGCGAAATATTTATGGGACCGTGTTATTATATGAGATTGAAACATATGGTTAAAGACAAAATAAATTATCGTGCTCAAGGCCCGAGAACTGCTTTAACTCGACAAACTGTACAGGGTCGCGCCAACGATGGTGGATTGCGAATTGGAGAGATGGAGCGCGATGGAATAATTGGCCATGGTGCAACTGCATTTTTACAACAGTCAATGTTAGTTCGTGGTGATGACTATTATATGGCCGTATGTAATAAAACAGGATCTATCGCGATCTATAATAGTAATAACAATGTTTTTATGAGCTTATTGGCCGATGGTCCTATTAAATTTACTGGAAATACGTCAGAAAATATGAATATAGAAAATATTACAAAATATGGTCGCAGTTTTAGTATTATACGTATACCATATGCGTTTAAATTATTAATACAAGAGCTCCAAGTAATGAATATTCAAATGCGAATAATTACTGAGGATAATGTGAATCAACTCGATAGTATGGGATTCGGACATACTATCGATTTTGATTTAGAAAAAGAATTAAAACCAAAAAAGAAAAAATTGGACAAAGAAATTGGGGAACCAGAAAAAGAACCAGAAAAAGAACCAGAAAAAGAACCAGAAAAAGAACCAGAAAAAGAACCAGAAAAAGAACCAGAAAAAGAACCAGAAAAAGAACCAGACGAAGAATTAGAAGAACCGCATCAAGAATCGGATAAAGAAAAACCAGTTGTAGAGAAGTTAGATGATGATGATGATGATGACGACGATTCCTATTTACATCCAGTAACTAGGGAAGCTGTAGCAAGAGCAGAAAGAGACGCATTGGAACGTGAAGATAGTGACGAGGATGATGGTGAGCTAGAACCTTTAAAAATGGGTGAAACAGTTTCAGAAGATGAATTGGGTATAGAAGACATAAATTTAACGGAAAAATTAAATAAAATAAAAGATACGATTTTGAATAGTAAAAACCCCACATTAGAAGAACAATCAAGTTTAGAACAAATAATAGAAACTACACCAACCTTAGAACAACCTACAGAACAACCAAAATTACCACAAACAATTACAATTACCGAAGAAATACCAAATGCAAAACCGTCTGATAATATTTTATTAACAATTGATAATAAACAAGATGAGGATTCTATCGATAATAATGTTGCGTCCAAAACAATTAATATATAATAATTATTTTTTATGGTAAAAATTTTTTCTTTTGTTTATATTATAATATGCATAATAGTGATAATCATGAAGATAACAATCCTAATGATATTATAATTAAAATAATAGGCAATAATAATGTTACAAATATTATATTATTAAGTCCGGGAGCAACTATTACTTCTTAGTCAGGTGAAGCGGTTACTAATAATTAAATAGAATCAACTGCGCCTATTGCAAATGACTAGAAAAAGATATGCCTTAATATATATTATCAAAAACTAATATATATTATTTTTATTCCTTTTCTGTTAAATATACATTATCACATACTTTTTTTATTACTTTTTCTTTGCAACCTTCAACTGAACTTGTACATTTTCTTATTAAATCTATATATTCAACTTGTAATTTTTCATCTTCCATGTAATCTGGGTGATTCTCTGTCCATTGTTTAATGTTTTTCATTTGTTTGTGTTCCACTTTTTTTAATAAACTATTAATTAATTCTTGGTTTTCATCTTTTTGCCATTCTTCATTTTTAACATATAGGGTTTCTCTCTTTTTATCCGTACAATGCATTGGTCGTTCGTATAATGATAATTTATTCATATTATCTATTATTATATTTGATAATCCTTCCCCTAACCCCTTATCTTTTGTAGTTAATAGATTTTTCATAGATACTTCTATTTTTTCTATAAATTGATCCATTGAAATCGCGTCTTTGCATTTTTCATTTAAAAACACATTTATATTAAATCGTTGTTTCACATTATTTGTAGTATTATTATTTCCTATTTGTGGGATTAATTCAAAAATTTGATTACGTAATTCTTTATTTTCTTTTAGTAATGTATTCTTTATTTCATTATTTTCTGTTATTAATTGAACCACTAAATCTTTTAATCCCTGTTGATTATCTTCATTATCTATTAGTTGATATACATTTTCTTCTTCGCCAACATTTTTATTAGCATATTCAATCATTTTATTTTCTTTATAATGACATTTTTTCTTATGATTATATAAACTTTGTGAATGTTTATATTTTTTACCACAATTACAATGAAACGGCGTAAAGGTGGCGCAGCCATCAGTATTGATAAGTCGCTTGTGTTTTTGGGTTGCAATATGTCTATTATAATCTGATTTTTTACTGCATATAAAGTAACAATTTGTGCATTGAAATATTTTAGGCGTTTTTTGCGCTTTTTTATCAGTATTAAAATCAGTCATCGATCAGTATATTATACTTATAAAAAAACGCCTAAATTTTTTTTTATAAAAATTTAAGAATTTTCAAAAAAAAGTTATCGTAACAAATATTTTAAGAAAATTACGAAAACACACCATTATGCTTTAAAACTAAAAATGTGCAATTTTGACTTTCTATAATAGACTATAGAAATAGAAATTGGACATTTTAAAATGTCCATTTTCCAAAAAAAATACCTCTTATAGAAAAATGATTTTTTACACTTTTAAAATAATGGCGCCAACAACTAGTTTATTCATATATATTTTCTCAGCATAATAAGTGCAATATATTAGTAATTCTATTCAATAGTTATACTCTTTAATCGATTTTTCAATTCTTCTAGAAAATCACTTTGATATGTATTTAGCTGACTAGATGTGGATTGTGATCTAATTGATATCTGGGGCGGTGGAATCGGTGGAGGAATAGGAGGAACAGAAATCAAAGAATTAATATTACTATTATTTGAACAATCAATTTTATCAATTTTATCAATTTTATCAATTTTATGATTAATATTATTGATTGATTTAATACATAAATCAATTTTTTCATCTAATAATTCATTTTTAGTTTCATTTGATTTTGCAATTATAAATAATTCACATATAACCTTCATAATATGATCTATTTTTGAATTTAATTTAAATAAATCATCATTAATATCGGTATTATTCATATATATATTTTTGATTTTATAAAATAATTGATTTATATTTAAAATATAAATTATATTTATATTATCAATAATGTCTAATCATCTAGTAAAACAAATATATAACTCTAGAAAATATATTTTGGAAATTTTAGAAGAAAGAGGATTTGATATATCAGACTATCAAAATTTTAGCATGGATGAAATACATTCTATGGTACCCAATCAGCAATTAGATTTACTTTTAACAGGAAAATCTAAAAAAATATATATAAAATATAATATTGTTAAAGCACTAAGGCCTAATAATTTATACGATTTAATAGACGATTTATATAATTTAGAAAATATTTTAACAAAAAACGATGATTTAATAATTATAAATAAAGATGAACCGAATGACACTTTATTAAATACTGTCAAAGAAATATGGTTAAAGGATAAAATATATATAGCAATTATAAATATTAATAGATTACAATTTAATATTTTAAAACATGAATTAGTACCAAAACACACTATTTTATCAGATAAAGAAAAAGATAAGATGAAAAAAAAATATAATATTTCAGATGATAATATGATTCCAAATATTTCATATTTTAGTCCAGTTTCATTAGTATTAGGAATGAGACCAGGTGATATATGTAAAATTGATAGATTTAGTAAAACGGCCATCGATGGAGAATTTTATAGAATTTGTACTTTGGATGTAAAATAATATAAAATTGAAATTAACTCAAACTCGAAATAAAATAAATATAATATTAATTAAATATAATATTATATTAATTATGGATAATTTAGATATTTACTCATATAAAAATTCGTATACTTTACCTGACGTATGCCATAATATGATGTATGAAGCTCCTGCCAGAGGTAATTCATATTATTGTAGTAATTATGCTTTTATGAATAATTCACCATTCTATATGTTAACTGATGTATGTCATAATGTCCAATCTATTTGTGGTGGATATGATGCTAGATGTTATGTATCCGCTTCAACTGGATCAGATATAAGTATAAATGAAATAACAAGTTGGGTAGAATCATTGGCTTCAGATATATGTGATCCTTTTTCTACATGTGCCGAAGATATATGTAATAATAAATATGGTCTAACGGGTGGCTATAGTTTATATGAGAAAAATAATTTATCAACACCTAATTATATAGTACAAAATCCTAAATATCAATTTAATGATGATTTTAATTCTATTTATAATGAAATATCAGGAAATTTAAATAAATTAAATAATACTTATACGAATTATAGAACAGACTGGTATAAATATATAGATATTTCGGACAATATAAGAATAGATTTAACTATTTCAAATCCACAAACATTAAAAAACTATGAAAATACAATATATGCTTATGAGAATGTTCAATATGATATAGATCGCAATTTTTATAATTTATTTGATATTCAAGCTAATTTAGAATCCCAATTATATAATTTAGGTAAAGAAATACAATACAATTCTGATTATCTACAATTATTAAATGAGAAATTACTAATCGCTTCCGAATTTTTTAATAATTTAATGGGTAAAGATTCAGGTGCTATAGGTATGTTAAAAGATAATAAATATAATACATCTATAGTATTAATTGAAAATGTCACATTAATATTAACAATAGCTATTGTACTATTTGTATATTTCAAATATATTAATAAAACATAATATATTTTCACAATATAAATTATATGAATATATTTAATAAAAATATGTGTATATTATTTTTAATATTAGTAATAGTTGGTATTATTATATATAATAATAAAATTCTAGAACCGTATATATTTAGTGATTGTAATGTAAATAAGTATTTTAACAATTTAAATGCACGTATGTTTTCCACCGACGACAATTATATAAAATTATATGGTTGTAATCATGATATTGGAGCATTAGCCGGAACACAATTAAATTTTTATACAGTAGATACTGTCCCATATATAAGTAATATATTAAAGGATACATCAAACACTGGTTTTACCGATTTTAGTAGTTGTGCTAGTAATGTAACTACTGCAGGATATGATTTTTTTGTATTTAATGATTCTAAGTGCACTTACGGTGATTTAAATTATGGATTAACATCAGACGTTAGTAATCTTTTATATATAAATTGTGTTTCTGAAAATAAACCAAATGTAGGTGGATATAAAAATCAAGGAGCGGGTTTAATAACAGAAAATGGCCTACAAAAATTAAAAGATAATAATTTCGATAGATTAAGTGAAGTAAATAAATATTGCAATGATGATTATAATATTAATACAGATTTCAATTCTTTAGAATCTTGTCTATCTACCGCATATAAAAAAGAAAATGTAAATGAAAAAATAACAGAAATGGGTGAATGTTTTTCTACAAAAGGTAATTCTATAATCGATTCAATATCTAATAATTATGAATATGTATGGAACAAATTTATACCTTTTAATAGTGTAAGTCGGGCAGATAGAGATATAGATTTAACTAATAGTAATTATATTAATAATTTTACTGATGATATTCAATTTTTATCCGATACATCAATCAATGATTTATATAGAGGTGGTATAAGTGGATATGAAACTACTTTAGCAAATTTTAAAGATACGGATTTAGATTTCAAATCAAATTTTCTATTATATTTATTTTTAATAATTGTTATAATCATAGCAGTGATTTTAGTAATTTTAAGTATAACAAATCCGGATATAGTTACGGCAGAATTAGTAATTGGGTATGTAATATTTATAGCATTAATTTTATTTTTAGGAAGCAAATATTTTAATTTATTTAAAGAGGACGTTAACAAATATTCCCATGTAAATTATTAGAATATCTGGTTTATTAACATAAAGTTAACATAAAAGTATTATATTATTTTATATAAATAATATAATATGAATAATAAAAATAATTTATTCGAATCAATAGAAAATAATGAAATAGTGAAAAATATAGTCGATGATTCAAAAAAAATGTTAGATGAATTTTTGGGACTAATGCAAGGTAAAAAATTAAAAGAAGGATTATATAATCGACAGGATAATCAATCTAATGCGGATACACTATCTACAATTAATATTATTGAGCCAAAAGAAGGTTTAATGAATAAACCAGCAAATAATAATTACGGAACATATGTTACTGCATATACATTGCGAGAGATTGATCAATATGAAGATATGAGTGGCGATTATAATTCATGTCTTATTGATATGAATCCACCTATAACTGGTGGAACCAATACTTATATATCGAATAACCGTATATTTTCTTTATCGAAGGAATTTCTTGAACAAATTATGAAAGAAAAAAATATTCTGTTAAGTGTGTCTGATGCCTTTAATTTATTGGTTTTATTGGATAACAAAATTAAAGGAAGATTAGAAAAATTATTAGGAAGTACCGATTTTGAAAACTGTTCAAAATATTCTGAATTAAAAGATTCATTAACTGATAGCGAGTATTATTTTTTAACATGTAGGCCTATTCAGAATCCAATACATAATAATTTAACTGAGACAGATTCAAATACGTATATTGCTAATAATCGAGATAAGTTACCAGAGGGTATATCTGGATGTTTACCGGTAAATGGAATTACTTTAGAAGTTAAAAGTCAGAAAATAGTTGCACCAAGATTTACTACTATATTTTTATCTAGAAATGGTAATTTTTATTCCATAGATTATAGTGATGATTCTAACTATCCTGGATCAACAATAGATATTAATTCTCTTGCAGGTAATGAAGAAATAAAAAAGTCTAAATATATTTTTCAATTTGAGAGTTTTAACGATGGGATAATGTCGACAAAAGATTATACAAAGTATATAAATTTAAATTTTGGAAGTATCTTTCATAAAAAATTTGATATAAATCTTTTAAATCATGAACCATTTAGTTATACTTCACGAAAAATACCCGATAGATTAAAATTTTCTATCTCAGGAGATAAAAATTTTAGGGAAAGAATTAGCGATTTAATTAATACGGAATTTTTATTTATGTTTGCTGATCCAAAATCTATTTATAAAGTAATAACTCTAACAGATACAAATTCTACGTTAACATATAACTCGCTATTCGCAAGTGAACAATTAACTATGGATAATTGGAATGTGCTAAATTTAGATGAAGGTATAGTTTGTGCCTTAGATTATTTGGGTTGTTATAAAGATGATGGATATAGAACCGGAGGAATTCTCAACGAATATATTGGATCATATCCCGGAAGTGTGAATAGAGCGTTATATAAAGCCGATAAGGAAGCCCAAGAGAAAAACAAACGAATGTTTACACTTCAGTATGATAATCAAGTATTTCTATCAAAATTTGATTATATAGGATTGGCAAATATTGATTGGGCAAAAAATTTTGCCAATAAAGAATCTGAAGAAGCTATAACAGTGTTAAATGATTTATTCGATATACATATAGATAAAGAATTTTCACATAGATATAAAAAACTTACAGAAAATGTTGATAATAAGAGCACAGATGACGCAATAAAAAATTCTACAAGGTCAAATACATGTCAATATGATCCAGAATCTGGATTTTTTACAGGAGGAGCATGGGCGAATGCTTATTATAAAACTACAGGAGAATCTTGTTTTCAATATACTGATGTTGAATTAAGATTAGATGAAACCGGATTTTATCTACATAAATTTGATGAAAAAAATCAAAAAACAGAGAATACATATTTTTATAATCTAAAAGAAAATGGAATAGTTCATCATCGCGATTTAATGTCAAATCCAGCATGGAAAGATAAACATATTGCATTTCCAAATGGTGTAATGAAATATAATGAATTTTTATCATATGGAGGTGCTAGCGAATCAATTGTTAGTGTTCAAAAAACTATGAGGGTTTGGATCGATTTACAAGGATGTTTCCGAGTAGAATTACATTTTAATCCTTGTGCAACAGAATTAGAAAATCATATTAAATCAATGAAACACCAGTATT
>ERZ802824.279-NODE-279-length-28621-cov-14.626_pt1 | contig 28621 bp, 22 predicted proteins | sample MGYA00345650_ERZ802824 | MGnify/ENA primary metagenome ERZ802824 (study PRJEB30503, sample SAMEA104212361) | marine metagenome | biome: Westerlies Biome; feature: [SRF] surface water layer (ENVO:00010504) within the epipelagic zone...; material: water... | reverse complement strand
CTCGAGGAAAAGAAGAGAAACGATAGGGTTCTGGGGCGGAAGTCGCTCCGGCGATCAATCGGGAAATAGGGGAACAAAGTGAGAAAATCCAAAATGCTTTTGGCGAGCGCTCTGCTTGCAATTGCGCCTGGTTCGCAGGTGATTGCTGCTGAAGAAGACGCAGCGATTGAAGAGGTGGTTGTCACCGGTTCATATCTGAAGCGTAGCGCGGCCGACTCGCCGTCACCGCTTTCAGTAGTTACTTCGGCTGACATTGAAGACATTGGCGCCGCGGATGCGGCTGAAGTCATTGCATCGATGCCTTGGAACTCAGGCTCGCAAACGCGTGCAGCGACTTTCCAGGGCGAAGGCGCTGATGGTCGGATGAGCATGAATTTGCGTAACCTGGGTAACGGCGCGACGTTGCCGCTGGTAAACGGCAGGCGCCAAGTTCCATCTTGGTATAATGGCCGTGGCAACGCATCGACTAATATCAATGCATTAGTGCCTACCATTGCAATCGAACGAATCGAGGTCGTAAAAGACGGCGCTTCTGCATTGTATGGTTCGGATGCGGTAGCTGGAGTTGTTAACTTCATCACTAAGCGCGATTTTGAAGGCTTAGACTTCACCTACCAATATACTTCAGACCAAAATACGGGTGAGGGCGCTACCGGAACGCTGAGCATGATTTGGGGTGTTCAAGGTGATCGCGGTGGCATTATTGCATCTGCCTCAACCATGGATCGCGGTGAAATTAATGTCGCAGACGACTATGAGCGATTCGGTGGCAGCACCCTTTCTTCGACTGGTCAGCCTGGACGTTTATTACCGATCGCTGGACAAACCGTTACGTGGGCAGCCAATGGTCTTAATCCGGGTGAGCAAGTCGGAGCGAATGGCGAGACAACGTTAAATAACCTGCCGCGAGCAGCGGATGGTTCAAGTTATGGTCAGGCAGACGTCAACTGTGAGGACGCAGCGGCCTTTACCAGAGGCAACGGTGGTGCTCTCGGCAACTTCGCAAATCGATGTGTGTACGACTACGGTTCATTCTTTTCGATTCAGGCCGCTGAAAAACTACAGAATATGTTCGTGGCCGGTCACTATGATGTAACCGACGCGCTCACGGCGACCTTCGAATTTGCTTCGAACAGTTCTGAGTTCAACCGATTGAACTCTTTGAATCCTAACGCGCCCGCATTAACGATTCCTACAGGCACCAGCTACATCGACGCCAATGGCGACGTCCAGATTGCCGCCAATCCGGGCAGTGTAGAAGACGCGTTCCGAAGGGGCATCGAGCCAATTAACTACGCGAACCTAACTCGTCTCCAGGGCTATACAGCCGAGCAAAACGGCACAGCGATTCGTCCCATGAAGACCTTCACCGATGTTAATCGTAGTGATCAGCGCTTAGCCATTGGCCTCGAGTGGGATGTTGAGGTTGCGGGCAATCCGTGGGTAGTGACTGCGAATATCACCGCAAGTGATCACAGCTCTCAGGTCGCGCAGGTGCAGGACACGTTGTCGACTCACATGGAACTGGCCTTGAATGGCTATGGTGGCCCGAACTGTGATTTGGTTAATGGCGTACCTGGTGATGGCAATACGTCTTATGCGGCCTCTGCAGGGGATTTTGGGGCAGGGTCTTGTTACTTCTTCAACCCGTTTGGTAACAGTGCTTGGGAGCGCGATGGCACTCAGGGCTACTCGAATGGCGAATTGACGAATCCACCAGAACTTTATGAATGGCTGATTGGCCGCGCCAGTAGCGACACTGACTTTGGTCAACGCGTATTTGATGTCGTCGCAGCTGGCGATTTGTTCGATACGGCCTCAGGCCCTGTTGGGTTGGCTGTAGGCGTCCAGCGCCGCATCGACACTGGCCAGGTCGTACTAGATTCGTCTTTGACATCAGACAACCTTGACTTCGTATTCGGTGCAGATGACTGGAAAGGCACTCTTACCACCACTGCGGCATTTGCTGAGGTTGCGGTCCCTGTTGGCGATATGATCGAAGTCAACCTTGCCGCCCGCTACGAAGAGTTCGACGAAATCGGCGAAGACTCTGTGGATTCGAAAATCTCAGTAATCTTCCGCCCGATTGATTCGTTAACCTTGCGCGCGTCTGGGGGTAGTTCTTTCCGTGCACCGTCGTTGCAGCAATCTTTTGGTGCGCTGACCACGGTAGCCAACCAGGCTGACCTGATTGGTGGTACGACGTTTAAGCCATCGATTACCAAGGGTAATCCAAATCTTAAGCCCGAAACTGCTGACAACATCAACGTCGGATTGTCGTGGATTCCACAGGAAGGTCTGCTAGAGGGCTTGTCTGTTGATGTCGACTACTATCAGTACGAGTACGTTGACATCATGACACGTGAAAACAGCTCTGCGCTGCTTGCAGCGGACAACGCAATAATTCAAGCATATGCTGATGCAAATGGGGTAAGCCTCGCAGATGCTGCCGTCGCCTCGGCGCGTAACCATGATCAGGTTATCCGGAATTCTTCCGGCATCTTGTTGCGTTTGTTGCCGAACTTCTCCAACGCAGATTCTGCTGAGGTGAGTGGTGTGGACGTAACCTCTTCCTACAGGTTCGATAATAGCTGGGGTAACTGGCGCGTAGGTCTGCAGGCTGCATGGATTGGCACCTACGATGTTAAGGTGGGCTCAAGCACATTTGATGCAGTTGGCTCTTACAACTTCACGACACCTGTTGCTCGTCCGTTGCCTGAGTGGAAGGTCAATGGCACCGTCTCATGGAGCATGGATAACCACCGAGTCTTCATGTTGGCGCGCTACATCGATGAAGTTGATGAAGATATTCCTGCCGGTACGGCGGGTTTCTTCAAAGCTGTAACTGCTCTTGCTGGCAACTCGTCCACGGCTAATCAAATGGCCGATGGCAAGATCGACAGCATGTTGACGGTTGATTTGCAGTACAACTACTCCTTCGGCGAAGTTGCTTTCCTAAGCGACTCCAACGTAACAGTGGGTCTTCAAAATATCTTTGATGAAGTGCCACCGGTTGTATCTTACGTGACAGCGTATGATCCGACGTTGCACGATGGACGTGGACGGCTATTTTTCTTAAGAGTGGGCGGCTCGCTCTAGAGGAACATATCCGCTTGGCCCCCTCGATTAGAGGGGGCTTTTTTTTGCATCAGATTAAGCAACCCGTAGATTGTCACTCACGGGTATGATTCGCTGGGTTAATTCACAGCGGGTGATACCATACCTGAGTTCAACCATCACAATCGGCTAGGTAACTTCATGAAGCGATACTCTTACTTGGTTTTGATGACTGCTTTAGTCAGTGCAAATAGTTATGCCGACCAGGCCTCATCCTGCTCGCAAATTGCGGATAGAAAGGAGCGACTCGAGTGCTTTGATCGTGCGTTTCCCAGCGAGGCTAGTGTGCAGTCTGAGAATGTATCTCCCAAGGTGCCCCGGTCCACGGCAGGGCCTAAGGCCGCAGCGCCGATTGAAGATGCGAGGATAAAGGAAGCATCAGTTCAGACGCCTAAGCGAAAAATGTCGCTGGGCGGTCTTCTAGACTGGAAAACCCAGCCCGAGGTTGAAACCGAAATAACCGCTATTCGTAGCGGCTCTAAGCAGCGTATGGTGTTTCGATTGGCAAACGGCCAAATATGGATGCAGTCAAGCCCGCGCGCTCTGCCGTTCAAAGCCGGCGACAAGGTGACAATAAAAAGCGGCAGAGTGGGTGGGTTTATTATGCGTTCCGCAAGTGGCACCAGTTCCAGAGTGACCCTTATTGAGGGATAAAAGCGACCGTGCTTAAGCGCCCTTCGTTGCTTTCGAAAATACCCAGATTAGAATTTTGCCCGCGTTCAACTCTTATGTGTAAATGTCTGAGTGGAAAATAATTGTGGGCCTCTAAGCGCTTGCTCAATTTTTTGGGTAGAGGGTGACTCGAAATGCCGCATTGGCGGCCACTTCTTCCTTAGAGAAAAGCATTGGCAGATCATCGTCATTTGCCCAGTTTTCTAGCAGGTTATCGTAAAACTGCGATCTTGGATCACCCGACTGCCCCGGCGCGCTAGTCATTCGTGCCGCGTCCCAATTACCCACATCAACAACCATACGAAATGATGCGCCGCTGCGCACGACGAAGTCGTCGGTTCGAAAACCAGTGTTATTGGTGGTATTACTGCTGCCACCCCGTCCGTATTCTTTCATTTTTAATGTCTTTCCAACATCCTCGGAGACAAGGTGAAGCAACGGGTGCTGGAATTCAGTCCGATGCAGATTACCCCAACGCCACTCCTTTGGCTCACTGCCGAGCAGTTGTTGTGTTTCTGACCAGGCTCTGGGCAGTGTGGTGTAGGCCCGCTGTTTGCCTTCTGGAGTGTCTAGTAGTTCAAGCGCAGTAAGTGTGTCGAGGCTCGGTGACGTTTTGGTGTCGGCACTTTCGTCAATTAATCCTATCAGAGCCGGTTCTAAGTGGCGGTGGTACCAAACATTCCACAAGGCTGCAGCCGCCGAATTTCGGCCTAAAACTGCGTTCCAGCCGCGAAGCATCGGCCCACCCTGCGGGACCACTGCTTCAAGTTCGGGAAGTCGCGCCAATACTTCTCTGGCGAAGATTGAATGGTAATCGCGCTGCAGATTGGCCGAATCTTGCATGGAGTGTTGATCTTGGTCTGCTAGTACCTCCCACAGCCGCTTGTAACGCCATGGCGCTGACCATTCGAATCCCACCCGAAATTGGTCGATTGGGTAGTCCTTGGGGAGGCTCATAGCATTTGCAGTGCCACTGAACCCGCGCTTTGGGTTGTACTCCTCAGGCAGAACATCCATGTCGAAGTAGCCGTCCCATTCATATGTACCGTCGCCAGGGACCGGCAATAAACCGTCCCAGTTATCTCGCTTAGGGAATCGCCCGGCCGGTTTGTAACCAATGTTGCCTTCAATGTCGGCATAAACTTGATTTTCAGAGGGTGCGCCCCATCGATTCAGAGCACCCACGAAGGACCGAAAATTTTGCGCGCGCATGTATTCGATGCTGCCAAAGTAGGGCGCCATACCGGGTTCTAGCCAGGCCGCGCGGATTGCAAACAAATGCGTTTTTGTTGCGGCCACCACTGGTCCGTGGCGGGTAAATTGCAGTTCGACCACGCGCGGATTTTCTGCCCCAACATGAATGGTCTCTTTTACCGTTTGCAGCGGTTCTTGTCGCCCTTGGTAAACATAGCCTAAACCTTTGCGCTCATAGACGTATAGGTCCTCTTGATCGATCGGAAAGATCGTTAAGCCGAACGCTATTCGCTCGTTGTGGCCGATTGATATGCCAGGCAGTGCGGGTTCTCCTGCACCAATAACGTTGATGCCCGGGGCGTTTAGGTGTGCGATATAGCGCAGCGAGGGTACCGCATGGCCGCGATGTGGATCATCTGCCAGTATAGGTCGGCCCGTTGTGGTTCGCGCACCACTGACGACCCAGTTGTTGCTGCCTACGTCACCGCGGTAGTTTTGATAAGCCGTGGATGCGATGGCGGCTTGCTCATTAGACCGCCCGCCCATTGCGGCAGTAAAGTCCACCGGGCTTTTAGCCAAAAAATAAAGATCTAATACGTTGTCGGGAATCGCACAGGGATCTAAGCCGTCAGGGATTTCAGTGACCCAACTGGGTTCCAGTACTTTCCATTTAGCGGCTAGGTCTAATTTGCCTTGGCAAGCGAGTCTTGCGCGCCAGACTTCTGTAGCTACATTGCGCCATAGCCCGTTACCGCGAATGCGCACCACATCCTCGGGTGCCCACTTTGCTGGTGCATAACCGAGCAAGCCAAATTCTGGGGCGAGTAGATCAGCGTGTTTTTCGGTCAGATCGATGTATGCGTTAATTCCAGAGGTAAAGGCTTCAGTAATTTTTTTTGCATCGTTGCCATAAGCCAGCCATTCGCTGTACATATCGCCGCGATACAAAAATAGTCGGGCGGCTTTGTCCTGGTTAAAGTAAGCCGAGCCCAGTACCTCGGATAGTTGTCCAAGTCCACGCCGGCGCCATGTATCTATCTGCCAAAGTCGGTCTCGGGCCGCGTTAAACCCTTGAACAAAAAACGCGTCATAGTGATCGTTAGCGTAGATATGCGGTACGCCCCACTGGTCGACAATTATCTCTGCCGGCTTGGTTAACCCCGCTACCGTATACTGAGCATTTTGATCAATTTTTGGTGTTTCGGCGTAGGCGAATGCACTGATGAGTAGTGTGGCGATAAGAACGACGATTCGCATTGTTGCGCTCCTCGATAGCAGTTATGGGTTTGTTTTATGTCGTCCATTATTCCATGAAAGTGGCAGTGCAAAAAAAACCCCGCTTTGCGGGGTTTTTCTTGGCTTTAAAACGTAAGACTAATCCCAAGTCAGTGCACCACCCGTTTGATAATCGGTAACGCGGGTTTCGAAAAAGTTTTTTTCCTTTTTCAGATCCATAATTTCAGACATCCATGGGAATGGGTTCTTCACGCCAGGAAACTGCTCGGATAGACCAATTTGCGCTAATCGGCGATTAGCTATGAACTGCAAGTATTCTTCCATCATATTGGCATTCATGCCAAGAACGCCCCGGGGCATGGTGTCACGTGCGTACGCTATTTCCAGTTCTGTACCTTCCAGAACCATGGCACGCGCCCACTCTTGCATGTCCGTTTGCCATAGTTGCGGATTTTCTAGTTTGATCTGGTTGATGACATCAATGCCGAAATTCACGTGCATCGATTCATCTCGCAAGATGTATTGGAACTGTTCCGAGGTACCCGTCATCTTATTGCGACGGCCCATAGACAGTATTTGTGTGAATCCGCAGTAGAAGAATATGCCTTCTAACACACAGTAATAAGCGATCAGGTTTTTCAGCAACGCTTTGTCGGTCTCCAGTGTTCCGGTATTGAACGTTGGGTCGTTAATTTCTTGAGTATATTTCAGTGCCCAAGAGGCTTTTTGCGCAACTGCAGGCACCTCGTGATACATGTTGAAGATCTCGCCTTCATCCATGCCTAGCGATTCAATACAGTACTGATATGCATGGGTATGGATCGCTTCTTCAAAGGCTTGTCGCAGTAGATACTGTCGGCACTCTGGGTTGGTAATCAAACGATAAATCGCGAGTACGAGATTATTCGCAACGAGCGAATCAGCGGTTGAGAAGAATCCGAGGCTGCGTTTAATAATCGTACGTTCGTCGTCACTTAATCCTTCTTCCGATTTCCACAACGCGATGTCTGCGGTCATATTTACTTCTTGTGGCATCCAATGGTTAGCACAGCCATCAAGGTATTTTTGCCATGCCCATTCGTACTTGAACGGCACGAGTTGATTGAGGTCAGCGCGGCAATTGATCATTGCTTTTTGATCAACGGTAACTCGCTCACGACTTTCGCCGCCCTCAAATTCGTCAGTTGTTGCCGGCGCTTCAGTTACCGGCTCGCTGGCTACTACGGTCGGTGTTACCACAGGGGCGGGCGCTGCGGTTTCTATAACCTGCGGTGCCTCGGGCTCTGCAACTTGGGGGGGCATCGCTGCTTGCTCAGAGGTGTTAAGTGTTTGCAGTGCTGCGTTATTTACTACAGCGGCTTCTTCTGCATTGTTATCGTAATCATCCCAACTCAGCATGATTTAACTCCTAAACTATATTATTGGCATGCTTCACAATCTGGATCATCCAGAGAGCAAGCCAGAGGTACAGGGGCTGCGTCGCCGAGCTCCAGATCAGCACTGCTTACCGGGTCAAGTGCCGGTGGCGTGGGTTCTGGAGTCGCCACTTCGGCTGCGACGCTATTTGTTGTTGCGGTTTGTGAGGAAACCGCGTTTAGCGTGCCACGGTCCAGCGTGGATTTCTCTGTGCTGGTGGCGCTCAGGGCACGCAGGTAATAGGTTGTTTTCAGGCCTCGTAGCCACGCCATACGGTAGGTGATATCGAGTTTTTTACCCGACGCACCAGCAATATATAGATTCAATGATTGCGCCTGATCAATCCATTTTTGCCGCCGGCTGGCTGCATCTACAAGCCAGCGAGGCTCGACTTCAAAAGCGGTCGCATACTTTTGCTTCAGTTCTTGCGGGATCCGCTCGATGGCTTGCATGCTGCCGTCATAGTACTTCAAGTCGTTAACCATGACTTTGTCCCACAAACCGAGATTCTTTAGATCACGCACCATATATGGGTTTACCACGGTGAATTCGCCGGATAGGTTCGATTTGACGTAAAGATTCTGATAGGTCGGCTCGATGGACTGTGACACTCCTGTAATGTTGGCAATGGTCGCTGTTGGCGCGATCGCCATGACGTTGGAATTACGCATGCCATTGATTTGCACTTTGCTGCGTAACGCACTCCAATCCAACTTGCTCGACATATCGATTTCTAAAAATCCATCGCCTCGTTCTGCTTGCAGTAGTTTCAGCGAATCGATGGGCAAAATGCCCCGGCTCCACAGAGACCCTGCAAAGCTTGCGTAAGCACCGCGTTCTTTAGCTAGGTTGCTCGAGGCGTCAATCGCGTAGTAGCTGATCGCTTCCATTGAATTATCTGCAAATTCTACCGCGGCGTCAGAGCCATAAGCTAAACCCAGCTTGTACAAAGTGTCTTGGAAGCCCATGAGACCCAAGCCTACAGGTCTATGGCGCATGTTAGATGTGCGCGCCTGATCTACCGAGTAGTAGTTGATGTCAATGACGTTGTCGAGCATGCGTACCGCTGTGCGGGTGGTCTGTTCGAGCTTGTCGAGGTTCAACTCACCGTTTTCGATGTGCTGTACCAAGTTGATTGAACCCAGATTACAAACAGCAATTTCATCAGCAGATGTGTTCAGTGTGATCTCCGTACACAAATTTGAAGAGTGCACTACACCGGTATGCTGCTGAGGCGAACGCACGTTGCAGGCATCCTTAAAGGTGATCCAGGGGTGTCCAGTCTCAAACAACATAGACAGCATCTTGCGCCATAAGTCAGCGGCTTTGATCCGCTTAAACAGCTTCAATTCGCCATTACGAGTTTGCTCTTCGTATGCTAAATATCGTTGTTCAAAGGCTTTGCCGTAAAGGTCATGTAAGTCAGGGGCATCAGCGGGCGACAGTAATGTCCACTCTCCGTCTTCGGTAACCCGTTTCATGAACAAATCTGGGATCCAGTTTGCAGTGTTCATGTCGTGGGTACGGCGACGGTCATCGCCGGTGTTTTTCCGCAGCTCTAAGAATTCTTCAATGTCTAAATGCCAAGACTCTAGATAGGCGCAGACGGCGCCCTTGCGCTTGCCACCCTGATTAACCGCAACGGCGGTGTCGTTGACAACTTTAAGGAACGGCACAACACCCTGAGACTTGCCATTGGTGCCTTTGATGTAGGTCCCCAGAGCGCGCACTGGCGTCCAGTCATTACCCAGGCCACCGGCCCACTTGGACAACATCGCATTGTCTTGGATTGCGCCATAAATGCCATGCAGGTCATCAGGCACCGTAGTTAAGAAGCAGGACGACAATTGTGGCCGTAACGTACCTGCGTTGAATAACGTTGGTGTTGAGCTCATATAGTCGAATGAACTGAGTAGATTGTAGAACTCGATAGCGCGCGCGCAGGGGTCGTCTTCTTCTGCCGCGAGACCCATTGCTACCCGCATGAAGAAAACCTGTGGCAATTCAATACGGATGTCGTTGGAGTGAATGAAGTAGCGGTCGTATAACGTTTGCAAACCTAAATATGTAAATAGGTGATCGCGTTCGGGCAGCAGCGCTGCACCAAGGCGTTCTAGATCGAAGTCTGCAAGTTGTGGCGCCAGCAATTCCAGCTCAATGCCCCGTGCAATAAATTGCTTGAGTGCTTGAGGGTATACCGCTGTCATTTGCCCTTGAGTAGCGCTTTGTTGCGCGCCACTGCCGTCTACGTTGAGAAACGTCAGCGCTTCGGTGCGTAGTTCATCTAATAACAATCTAGCACTTACATAGGTGTAGTTTGGCTCTTCTTCAACCAGTGTTCGCGCAGTGATTAACACAGAAGTGGCAACATCTGCAGCGGAGATACCGTCATACATGTTGTTTAGAGAGTCACTGATTATGCGCTCGGCATCGACGTCGCTTAAACCTTCGCACGCTTCAGTGACGATTGTGCGGATTCGTGCGACATCTAGCGGTGCTGTGCTGCCGTCGTTGAGTACGACAGAAATGGCTGAAAATTTTTCATCTGTCGGCAACGTTCGTGCTACTGGCCCGCGCTCTTGTGCGCGCTGTTCTCGATATAGGACGTATGAGCGCGCCACTTTGTGTTCGCCTGAGCGCATCAACGCCAGCTCTACTTGATCTTGAATTTCCTCAATATGCAAAGTACCGCCAGAGGGTAACCGCCGCTTGAACGTGCTGGTCATTTGACCGGCAAGATTAACAACCAACTCGCGTATACGGGGTGATGCTGCCGCAGTGCCACCTTCAACTGCCAAGAACGCCTTGGTCATAGCGACGGCGATTTTGTCCTGCGTATAAGGGACCACCGTGCCATTGCGCTTAATGATTTTGAGTTGCCCTGGCGCGGTAGCTGTCAGTGATGGTGACAATGGCGGCGCATTGAGTTGTTGATCCTGAGCGTTAGATTGGGGTGTTGGGCCGGTCTGCGTTTCCATTTGCATCGGTATAAATTCTCTCTCTTAAGTGCTTGCGGTTTTTTGACCGCTCACACACTCCCTAGTAGGTTGTTTACTTTTAGTTGACTGATTTTTTGTTCGCTAGTTTTGGACTTCACGTTCGATTTTTGCCCGAATAGACGTCTTGAGCTTTTTGAATTGTTTTAGTTGTTGCTGTTAGGCCTCTTACGTGATTCAAATTCCTCTCTTTTCGTTTCCCTCTCGTTTTGAGGAGCTTTTTGTTTCCTGCGTTATAGGCTAGTCGTTTTTTGCTGTCTTGCTCCAGTTTTGTGCTGCCAGTTCGACTGCAGAGCAATATTAAAATTGACTTAGTCAAAGTTTGAAAACCCCATATGTAGGGTTTGAGCGCGATATACACACAAGATAATGGGTTACCAAATCCTTTGCAAGAAAAAGTCTGTGGATAACCTGTTTACAGCTTTGGGTAAATTTGTGATTAAGGTATGAGCAACTAGAAAAAGCCTAAGCAGGAGATTTTTTTGCCTTTCTCTTACTTTTTGCTGTGCTGAAACAGCTTTAGACCCGTTGCAGACAATCCATTAGCATTAGTCGCGCAACCCACCGAAGTTTGCACAAGGGGGACACTTTTGATTTACATCATGGCTCTAGATCAGGGCACATCCAGCAGTCGCGCGATTATTTATGATGCGCTAGGCCAGGTCGTTACCGTCGCCCAGGCAGGTATTGACCTAGTTTGTCCAGCCGATGGGTGGGTAGAGCAAGATCCAGAGCAGCTATGGCAATCCATACTCACTGTAGGTCGCACAGCTATAACGCAGTCGGGTTTGGCTGCTGAAGCAATTAAAGCGATTGGTATCACCAATCAGCGCGAGACGACCCTCTTGTGGGAGCGCGCGAGCGGTAACTGCTTGCACAACGCCCTGGTATGGCAGGATCGGCGCACTGCTGCGCAATGTCAGAAGATGGCCACGGATAAGCTGGTCGACGGTAGGCCGGTAGCCGAGGCAATAAGTGCTATCACGGGTCTTATCATTGATCCGTATTTTTCCAGTACGAAACTCACTTGGTTGCTCGATAACGTGGCGGGGGCTCGCCAAGCGGCCTTAAAGGACGAAATTTGTTTCGGTACGGTGGACAGTTTTTTGTTGTGGAAACTTAGCAAGGGCCAAAGTCACGTCACGGATGCGACCAATGCGAGTCGAACTCAATTGTTCGATATCAACGAGCAGGCCTGGAGTAAGGAGTTGCTGGCCTATTTTGATATCCCTCAAGGGTTGCTCCCCAAAGTTTTGGACAGCGCCGCCGATTTTGCGGTGGCGGATCCAGAATGGTTCGGAGCACCAATTCCGATAACCGGTGTGGCGGGCGATCAACAAGCCGCGTTAATAGGCCAAGCCTGCTTTGCTCCGGGGATGTCAAAAAGCACCTACGGTACGGGTTGTTTTGCCATGACCAACACGGGTGCCGCGCGTCCTTATTCGAAGCAGCAGCTACTGACAACCGTCGCGTATCGGATTGCCGGACAAACTAGTTACGCCTTGGAAGGCAGTATTTTTGTCGCTGGTGTGGCCATTAAGTGGTTAAGAGATCAACTCAATCTAATCGACGATGCGGCTGAAACTCAGGCTGCCTTTGAGCGCTGTCATGGCGACAGCAATGGTGTTGTGGTGGTGCCAGCGTTTACTGGCTTGGGCGCCCCCCACTGGCAGCCAGATGTGCGTGGATTGATTACCGGCTTAACCCTCGACAGCAGTCGCGATCATGTCATCACTGCTACATTGCAAAGTGTGGCATTGCAAACGGCTGAGTTATTGAGGGCTATGGCCGGTGATGGTGCTGGGGTCAATACCCTGCGAGTAGATGGCGGCATGGTAGTCAACGACGCGCTATGTCAGTTCCTCGCCGACATTTTAGACGTTCAGGTGCAGCGCCCGAAGGACGTTGAAACGACGGCGAAGGGCGCGGCCGTATTGGCTGCACTGGGCTGTGGCCAGCTTGCAGACTTAGAGGATGCTGCAAGCGCTTGGCAACTCGATCAAACCTTCGCGCCTCTAATGCCCCGAGAGCGTCGCCAGCAGTTGATGGAGGGCTACGCTAGAGCTGTGGCTCAGGCGCAAGCCGGTTAGGCCGTTGTCGTAGCCGACTCGTTGTGACCGAGCAACAAAAACTCAACCAAAGCCTTTTGGCTGTGTAGTCGGTTACCGGCTTCTTGCCAAACAACGGAACGTGGGTCATCGAGCAGACCAGTGCTGATTTCCTCACCCCGATGCGCGGGCAGACAGTGCATAAATAAGACGTCCGGCCCTGCTTGATCTAGCAGTGCTTCGTTCACCTGATAGGGTTCGAATGTTGCTCGTCGCTGGGCTTCTTGGCCCTCGTGACCCATCGACGACCAGACGTCGGTAACAACTAGATCGGCTCCAACGACCGCCTCGCTAGCGGTCTCTACTCGGCGGGCATTGTGACCATTGCCGAGAATATCGGCATCGGGTTGATGCGAGTCGGGGCATGCGATTCGCAACTCAAAGTCCCATTGCGTGGATGCATTAATGTACGAGTGGCACATGTTATAGCCGTCGCCGAGAAATGCGACGCGCTTGCCTTTGATAGAGCCGCGTTGTTCTTCGAAGGTCTGTACATCGGCGAGCAGTTGACATGGATGCAGGAGGGAACTCATCGCATTGATCACAGGGATGCTGGCGTGATCGGCCAGCGTCTGCATATCAGTTTGTTCGAGTGTTCGAATCATGACGATATCGACCATTTCTGACAGCACGCGCGCCAGATCTTCTATCGGCTCGCCGCGGCCCATCTGGCTGTCTTTGGTGCTTAAGAAAACGGCGTGTGCGCCCAGCTGAGCCAAGCCGGCTTCGAACGCAAGGCGTGTGCGAGTGCTACTCAATTGCATGATGACTGCTGCAGTACGGCCGATTAGCGGTTGATAAACGTCACCGCGCTCGTGCATTTTTCGGAACATTTTGGCGCGTTCGATAAGGCTACCGAGTTCCGCTTTAGAAAAGTCCAATAAGGATAAAAAGTCCCGCTTTGACATTGTCATAGTTCCTCAAGTCAGGAATGGGGAATTCAGCGATTAAGTAGCGTGGTGAGTTTACTCACCAGTTCGTCGGCTTCTTGATCGCTTAAGTTCAGAGGTGGTAACAGCCGCACGATGTTGCCCTGAGTGACGTTGATCAGCAGGCCAGCGTGCAGCGCGTCGCTTACCAACGCGGGCGCATCACTATTGAGTTCGACGGCAATCATCATGCCCATGCCGCGAATCTGTTTCACTGAATTATTGCCGGCCAGTGCTGTTTGAAGGCCGTCAACGATGCGCCGACCCTGGGTTTGTGCCTGTGCACAGATATCTTCTTCCTCGATGACGTCCAGCACTGCATGAGCTGCGGCACATGCCAAAGGATTACCGCCAAAGGTAGAACCATGATTGCCCGGCACAAAGAGGCTTGCTGCCTCGCCGCGCGCCATACATACGCCAATCGGCACGCCATTGCCCAACCCTTTAGCTGTGGTTACAACATCGGGTAAACAATCGCTGTGCTGATACGCGAAGTATTTGCCAGTCCGAGCGTTGCCGGTCTGCACTTCATCGAGCATGAGCAGCCAGCCTTTTTGATCGCAAATCGTGCGTAGTGCTGGCAGGTAATCACTGTCTGGGATATATATCCCGCCTTCGCCCAGAATGGGTTCGACCAGAACCGCAACCACGCCTGGATTATTGTCCGCAATGGCTTGAATGGCATCGATGTCGTTAAAAGGCGCCCGAACAAAACCCCCGAGTAAGGGCTCAAAGCCAGCATGTACCTTGCGGTTGCCGGTGGCTGTCAGAGTGGCCATGGTGCGACCGTGGAAGCCGCCATCTACCACCACCACAGCTGGGCTGAGGTTGCCCGCTCGATTACCCTTTAAACGCGCCAGTTTGATCGCGGCCTCGTTCGCTTCCGCGCCGGAATTACAAAAGAAGGCATTATCCATACCTGACAATGTACAAAGTCGTTCTGCCAGTCGAGTTTGGTGTGGAATGTCATACAGATTAGAGGTGTGCAGTAAGGTTTGCCCTTGCTCGCTCAGCGCCTTGGCTATTTTCGGGTGAGCGTGGCCAAGCCCACACACAGCGATACCGGACAGCGCGTCTAGGTACTGTTTGCCCTGATCATCTTGCAGGTAAGCGCCGTTGCCTTTTACGAAGGAAACAGGAAGACGCCCATAGGTATTCATTACGTTGCTCATGGCTATATGCAAGTGTGCGATTTACGCGGGTCTTAAAATGACAACAGGCCGCTTAAGCCGCCTGTCCAAGAGCGAAACACTACTAAAGCAGACGCTAATCTTCAAGTCAGGCGAAGTAGTTCTTAAATGCGTAATGCCTGGTTTAAACGCTGCAGGCCTTGGGTCAGCAATGCGTCCGGGCAGGCAAAGTTGAAGCGTATATAGTCGGGATGACCAAATTGCGTACCATCGGAAATGCCTAAGCCGTGCGACTCGAAATGGGCTTCAATGTTGTTTAGCCCCAAGTCCGCAATGTTGATCCACGCAAGATAGGTGGCCTCGACGTGTGTCATTCGTGTTCCCGCGACGGCCTCTAGCCTCGCTGCGTTGGCGCGCAGATGCTGCAATAAAAGATTTAACCAATCGCTTCGATCATTGAATGCCGCCTCTGAAGCGACCAAATTCAGGGGTCCGATACCCGATACTAATCCCGCCTCTTGTGCTTGAAAGCGCTCGCGCAAGTTGTCGTCAGGTATTACCGCGGCGGCGCAACCGAGACCGGGAATGTTGTAGGTTTTAGTCGCCGCGAACAGACTAATGGTGCGGTGGGCGATATCGGGAATCCATTGCGCAACGGGAAGATGTTGGGAGTCCTCAGCTAAGACGATGTTGCAGTGGATTTCGTCGCTGACCAGAATCAGGTCATTGCGCTCTATAAAGTCCGCTAAAGCCTGCAGCTCAGCAAGGGTATAGGCCCGGCCAGTAGGATTCTGCGGGTTCGCGATCATCGCCATCTTCACCCCATCGACCTGGGTTTGCATGGACTCGAGATCCATGCGCCACAGGCCTTGGTCGAGGGTGAGCGGAACCCTTACATCCTGCCGCTGCGCGTTGTTGGCGATTTCCAAAAACGGGTAATAGACGGGGGTCGGAATCATGATCTTCTGCTGTGCTTCGAGGCAGCGTGCGGCCATGTTCATGCCGGGCACTACACCGGGAAGCCAAACCACCCATTCCTCTGGAATCGACCATTTATAATGGTGCTGAAGCCAACCCTGAAACGCCTCAGTAATGCTCGCTGGCGGTTTGGTGTAGCCAATGATTGGATGGTCGAGCCGTGCGCGCAATGCAGTGAGAATAAAGTCAGGTACCGCGAAGTCCATATCAGCGATCCAGAAAGGCAGAATGTCTCGGCCGGCGTATTTTTCCCACTTAGTACTGTGGCTGTTGCGACGATCAATTATTTGGTCAAAGTCGTTCATGGTCTGGTGGAGTCAACATAACGAAGTTAGATAATAGTCCTCTAGGGATTGCTATTACTATGACCGACTGCAACGACAGGGTAGACTTTTACTTTCACAAGAAAGCGTTCACGCCAGAGCAGCATAGGAAATACTCATGTCTGAAGAAGTCATCGATACCATCAAGCAACAGATTTCGGAAAACCCTATCATTTTGTATATGAAGGGTTCGCCCCAAGCGCCCCAATGTGGATTCTCTGCCCAAACCGTGCAATGCATGGTGGCATGCGGTCAACGTTTTGCTTACGTCGATATCCTCAGCAACCCGGAAATCCGTGCGGCGATGCCCGGCTACGCAGAATGGCCCACGTTCCCTCAGCTTTGGGTGGAGGGTGAGCTTGTGGGTGGTTGTGACATCGTTACAGAGATGTTCGAATCCGGGGAGCTAGAGACGTTGCTCACGGACACGGCAGGGAAGCACGAAGCGCCTGAGTAGCCCTCGACGCATCCACACAGTAGTGGATGGGGCGGGATTTAGGATGGATGGTAGAGAGGTTTGCCCTTATGACCGCCTTTGGTACGGTTTTTACTGATGAAATGATAATCAGCTGGAATGACGGCAACAGTTGGAGTGCGCCAGAATTTGTGCCCAGCGATAGCCTCAATCTTCATCCAGCGGCTCATGTGCTGCATTATTCCAGCACCTGTTTTGAAGGTCTAAAAGCATTTCGTCATCCTGACGGCAGCGTCAAAATCTTCCGTCTGGATCAAAACATAAAGCGTTTTGTCCAAAGCTCGGACTTGCTTTATCTGCCCCCCATTGATGCCGCTTTAACGCAACAAATGATCGTCGACGCGGTCGCAAAATTTGCTGACCAGGTACCGGTCGCGCCAGGCTCTTTGTATATTCGCCCTGCCCACATGGGCACAGACCCTGCAGTGGGTAACGCTGCCGAACCTTCAACGACCTCTGTTCAATTTATCTTGTTGTCACCGGTTGGTGACTACTTTGCTGGTGGTGGTGAAATTGCCCTGCGGGTGTTGCTAAACGAAGATGGCACACGCTGCGCACCACATATGGGTATGGTGAAAAGTGGCGGTAATTATGCCAGTGCTTTAGGGCCTATTATGCAGGCAAAAAAAGCGCTTAATGCTGATCAGGTACTGTTTTGCCCAAATGGGGATGTGCAAGAAACGGGGGCCGCCAACTTTATATTATTTGATGGCGACGAGGTTATTACCAAAGCCCTTGATGAATCGTTCCTGCACGGCGTGACGCGGGATTCAATCCTGACACTAGCTCGTGATCGCGGCATGCATGTACAGGAACGCGAATTGAGTGTGGAAGAATTGCTGGAAAGGGCGGCCCGGCCCGGTTGTGAGGCGGCGCTGTCTGGCACGGCTGCTGTTTTAACTTCAGTGGGTACGCTCATCAATAAGGGGCAGGAATATCAGGTAGGTAATGGCCAGCCGGGCCAGACGACACAAGTTTTGCGTCAAATCTTAAATGATATTCAGTGGGGCTTGGCCACGGACACCCACGATTGGTTAACTCCCATATAAGTAGCCTTGAGCCTGGTAAAAAGTAGCCTTTCTGCTTGCGGATAAAAATGATTTTGATAAAGCCGAAGGGCGCGGGCATCGCGCATTGGTGCACGCTCAGATTGTTTCGCCATATGATCTGCCGATAAGCGAGTTTTGTGGTGCGCTGCGCGGATTAACCAAATTGCGCGCGAGAAAACTTAGATCGTTAGTCCATTGAGCCAGCTGAATCCAGCCAAGCGGTCTGAAAATCCCAGGTATTGACGATGTGGCAGAACAGTTCGGCTGTTCTGTCTGCATCGTATGCTGCGCCGTGGGCACGTGCTTCACTAAAATCGATGTCGGCCCGTCGGCAAGCTTCCCGCAGTACTGTATGACCATAAGCCAAAGCCCCCAGCGTCGCCGTATCTAAAGCTGTGAATGGATGGAATGGATTGCGTTTTATTGCGCAGCGTACGCAGGCGGTGTTCAAAAACCCCTGATCAAATGATGCGTTATGAGCGACAATAATGGCGCGATGACAGCGCTGCTGCTTCATTTCTCCGCGCACCAATGAAAAGAATTCTCGCAACACAGTTTCTTCGTCTACCGCGTTACGATCCGGATCATCGAGTTCGATACCGGTAACCTTAAGGCTTGCCGGTTCTATGACGAGGTCGGCTGCTGGCTCGACGTTCCAGCTCTCCTGTCCTTTGATTAGCAGCTGATTGTCATGCATATGCAGAAAACTGCAGGCGAGTTCGAGGATCGGATTGGTTTGGTGATCGAAACCACCGGTCTCCAAGTCTAAAACCACAGGTAAATAGCCGCGAAAACGTTCGGAAAGTTCCATGTCTGCATTCTAACAGGATCGCAGCTGAGAGGGGGGATCGTTGAGTCGATACTGTTTGGTTATCTTGCCTGCTTGCATAACCCGAGGCATCGCATAAGATTGCGCCCGAATTTTGAGGGCGCACGCGTGGCAGAAAAAAATAAAATCGTTTTGGCGTATTCCGGTGGCTTAGACACGTCGGTGATTTGTCGTTGGTTACAAGAAACCTATGCAGCGGAAGTGATTACTTTCACAGCTGATATCGGGCAGGGCGAGGAAGTGGAGCCCGCTCGGGAAAAAGCCAAGGCCATGGGTGTAGAAAAGATTTATATCGAAGACCTTACCGAGGACTTTGTGGCGAATTATGTATACCCGATGTTTCGCGCTAACACGGTATACGAAGGCGAATATCTTTTAGGCACGAGCATAGCGCGGCCGTTGATTACGCGTCGTTTGGTTGAAATCGCGCGTGAGAATGGGGCTTATGCGGTTTCACATGGATCCACTGGCAAGGGTAATGATCAAGTGCGATATGAGCTTGGTGCCTACGCGCTAGATCCAGATATTAAGGTCATTGCTCCTTGGCGCGAGTGGGACTTGAATTCCCGTGAGGCATTGATGGACTTCTGTGAAAAACACCAGATCCCAGTCGACTACAAGCGTGGTGATAAATCGCCATATTCTATGGATGCCAATTTATTGCACATTTCATACGAGGGCGGTGGTCTTGAAGACCCAGCAAGAGAAGCCGACGCCGGTATGTGGCGTTGGACCGTAGCGCCAGAAGATGCGCCCAATGAAGCAGGCATCATTGAGCTAACCTATAAAAATGGCGACCCAATTGCATTGAATGGCACCCCGCTGAGTCCTGGGGAAATGTTGCGCGAATTGAATCGATTGGGCGGCATTCATGGCATTGGGCGCGCAGATATTGTTGAAAATCGCTTTGTTGGCATGAAGTCCCGGGGTTGTTATGAAACCCCTGGCGGCACGATTTTGTTGCGAGGACACCGGGCCATGGAATCCATCACACTGGATCGCGAGGTCGGGCATCTGAAGGACGAGCTGATGCCCCGGTACGCCAAACTAATTTATAACGGCTATTGGTGGGCACCAGAGCGTAAAGTATTGCAGGCCCTCATCGACGCCTCCCAGAGCGTCGTGAACGGTACCGTTATTTTGAAGCTCTACAAAGGGTCGGTGAGCGTACTGGCCAGAAGTTCTGATGACAGCTTGTACGATGCCGATGTAGTGACCTTTGAAGACGATCAAGGGGCTTATGATCAGCGAGATGCTGGCGGTTTTATTAAGTTAAATGCGCTACGCCTGCGCCTGGGTGCCAAGCGTGGACGTGATTATTCTTAAGTGTCGGCTGGGTGCTGTGCACTACAAAAGGGCCGGCCTGAAGGGCGAGAGTAAAGAGGCGAGCGCGCATGATTGATGCGACGCTGCCTATCGGTGTTTTCGATTCTGGAATGGGCGGTCTTACGGTATTGAGAGCACTGCAAGCTGAGCTACCCAGCGAATCGTTTATCTATCTTGGCGACAGCGCCCGGCTTCCCTATGGCAATAAGAGTATTGCCACGGTGCAGCAATATGCCTTACAGACGTCCGCAGCCTTAGTTGACCGCGGAATTAAGGCGCTCGTTGTGGCTTGCAACACAGCCTCTGCCGCAGCGCTGCCCTTGTTAGTAGAGAAATACGCGCCATTACCGGTGTTTGGTGTGATTGAACCGGGTGCGCAGGCCGCCGCGCATGCTGCATGCGGTTCTATGGTGTTGGTGCTGGCCACTGAAGGCACAGTCATGGATGGCACCTACCAGCGCGCGCTCTTAGCTGCAGACGCCGATCTCACAGTTTACGCAAGGTCGTGTCCGCTCTGGGTTACTCTGGCGGAGCAAGGTTATGCTGAAAATTCTCATGAGTCCGAGTCGGTAGCTGAGGCAGTGCTTACTCATGCTTTGCGCGGGTTTAGAGATCGGCGTTTGGTCTTGCTTTTAGGCTGCACACACTTTCCAGTATTCCGTAAAAAACTTATCAACCTACTCGGAGATGCGGCCGTGATTGTGGATTCAGCCGAGACCACTGCTCTGCAGGTTGCACAAGCGATCCAGCCGACCAGCGCACAGTTAGTTGGTACTGCAGGCAAGGTAACGTTTCTCGCGACAGATGGCGTCGAGCGGTTTCGTCGGGTTGGGGCTTATTTCTTAGGGGAACCCATTGGCGCCGTGGAACTTGTAACGATCTAATCCTCAGCTGGATACTCTGTCTTTGAACACATACAAATCCTCGCGTGGAGCAAGCGCTCCGCAAATGTAACGGCCGCGCAAAATCAGCCGGTGATGCACGTTGACCTTGAATTCTTCTGGTACCACTTTAAGCAGCTTTTCCTCAGCTTGGCGCAGATTTTTACGAGGTGCCACCTTGGTGCGGTTAGAGCTGCGAAAAATATGTCTGTCGACAGCAATAGTCGGATGGCCGCAAGCGCTAGTGAGAACAACGTTCGCGGTTTTGCGGCCGACACCGGGCAGCGCTTGCAACAAAGTTCGATCCTCGGGGGCGTTGCTATTGTGTTGGGCGATCAGGGTTTTGCATGTCTTAATCTCGTTCTCAGCTTTGGCATTAAATAGGCCGATCGTTTTGGTGTGATTTTTTAATCCGCTTACGCCTAGGCGGCAGATGGCCACTCACGTATTGGCTCTGGCGAATATGGGCCAGTGGCTTTATTGACGCTCACATCGGTGGCCTAAGCAGACAGCATGGCGGTTAACAGTTCGAATACCGAGCTGTACTGCAACTCAGTGGTGGGCTCTGGATTTTCGGCCTGAAGCCGACTCAGCATCGTGCAGCGTTTGCTCGATTCATTTGTTAGACCTATGGCGATCTGTAGCGATCTATAGGATACGGGTTAAAACCTTGCCCCCGGTTGCCGTAAAAACATCTCTTCTTCTGTTGTAGAGGGCCGCTTTAAAGCGTCGTTACGATGAGGAAATCGGCCGAATTTTTCGATGACAGCACGGTGTCGTTGTGCTGACCTTAGGTTGCCAGTTGCCTCGATTGTTGCAAACAGTTTCACGCTGTTGTGTTGATGCGCCGCAGATTCGCTATGCATAAAAGGCATATATAAAAAAGCGCGTTTGCTGGGCGCCAACTCTAGGTCCAACCCTAATTTAATGGCCGCTCCGGCCTGTTCCTGAGCGATTCTGTCTGATGCGTAAGCTCGGGCTTGGTTACGGTATAGATTGCGCGAAAATTGATCGAGAATAAGAACTTCGGCCAAACGGCCTTCCGCGTTACTTCGCCAATGGGTTAAGTCTCCATTCTCTGCGATACCGTGCAAATACCCGAAACGTCGGCGTACTTCTGCGTCGAAGGCCAGATTCTTGCGCCACCATTGGGCCGGTTTGATTTCTTCAAACCAAAACGCTAGAACCTGCTCTACTTGTGTCATTTCTCGTAGTCGACTGTTGCGTCAACTTGAGCGCTTGGATTGTGAGTCGCGGGCGGCTTGGACTTTGCCAACCCCTGTGCCAACGCAAAGAGCAGACCCGCGAGCAGGAAAGCGCCGGGCGGAAAAAGAGCCAGCGGCACAACCGCAGTACTGGACAACTCGATGATCCAACTGCTCGCTGTTTCGCCAAACAGTAAATCCATTTCGCGCAGTAATGTGCCATAGCCTAATATTTCGCGGACGCCGCCTAGTATTAGCAACGCCAGAGCAAAACCCACCGAGGCACCTAAGGCGTCGAGAACAGCAACGCCAACCGGTTGGCGGCTCGCAAATGATTCGGCACGCCCAAGGATCATGCAGTTAGTGACAATAATTTGCACGAACAAGGCGATGCGTAAATACAAGGTAAATGCAAAGGCCTCCAGAACCATTACCGTGATCGTGGTAAAGGTGGCGATGATCAATACAAAGCAGGGTAGCCTCGCGACATCGGGTATGCGATGACGCAAGAGAGAGATTGTGAGATTCGATCCCAAAAGCACAAACCCACTGGCTAATGCTAGGCCTAGCGCATTCACTACACTATTACTGACCGCGAGCAGCGGACATAGGCCCAACAGTTGCGCCCAAGCAGGGTTGTTTACAAGCACGCCGCGATTGAAGGTGTTCATTGCGAATCACCCTCTGCCGGTTGCGACGTATTTTGACAAAACATGTTTGGCGCGTCGCCATCCATGCTTTGCGCGGCTGATTCTACGGCGCGACGCAGCGCATTGTGGGTAATCGTTGCGCCGCTGAGTGTGTCGGTTGCCTGCCATTCAGCTTGGGTCCAATTATCTCGGTCGGGCAAATAGTTGCTGCGTTCATGGTCGATAAAGTCACCGATGCCTGGAGTCTCCAAATGTTTAAGAACCCTGAGCTTAATAGTGCTAGGTAGACCCTCGCCAGAGGTGTGCAAATACGCTAAGAATTCTATTGGGCCGGCATAACCGTTCTCGGTCAGCCTGAGTAACCACCAGTCGGTACAGGCGCTGAGTTTATCCTCACGCCAAGTGTCTACTGTTTTTAGTTCTAGTTGTTGGCTCGGCAGCAGCAGGCTGTTCATAAGCGCTCGTGCTTGCTCCTGACGTTGTATCTCTATGCGTGGCGCGGTGATGTTATTAACCCAGACCAGTGCGGTACCGCAGCTGCCCGCGATGAGCATAAGGCTGAGGAGGCTGCGCCAATCGAGGGCGCGGCTATTCATGGGCTGCTCGCTGTGGCTGTTGATGCATTCGATTGAACAGTGGGGTGGTGCAGTTGGCCAATAAAATCGCAAAGGCGATGCCGTCAGGTAGGCTGGCTCCGGTGCGGATAACGAACAATATAACGCCGATCAGACAGCCAAATAGTATCTGATGTCGAGGGTTTGCTGGGTGTGTGACCGGGTCGGTGGCGAAGAAAAACGCGGCCGCAATGGTGCCGCCAGTGGTCCAGTGGAACCAAGGTGAACCAAGGCTTTGCGAGGACCCCTGATCGTAAGTCACCGCTGCAAGAAATCCGACGGTCAGTAACATAGTGGTTGGAATGCGCCAGCTTATAATGCGTCGAAACAGCAGCCAGAGACCGCCGAGCAGGAACATTCCCGCAGTTAATGTGGCGTGGTGTGCAGCGGTTGCAACGCCAGGCATAAACTCGGCCACAGTAGTGCCGCCGCGGTAGCGAAAATCGCTCAACAGGGTGGCGCCGCTGAGGCCGTCGGTGCCCGCGCTGGGATAAGTCGCCATTAGGGCGGGGAATGACAATAAAATCACTGCGTAACCAACCATCGCCGGATTGAATACGTTTTGCCCCAATCCACCGTATGCGTGCTTTGCGAGGCCGATCGCAGCTAAAGCGGCGACGGCTAATACGCTAATCGGCAAGCTTGGGGGCAAACAGACCGCGATCAACCAAGCGGTTAACAGTGTGCTGCCGTCACCAACGTGGCGAGACAGCTCGTTAATGTAATTAACGGGTCGCCGCGCCAGCACTATGGATAGTTCAATCAGCACGCACAAAACACTCAGTATAATTCCGTTCAGCAGTACGCCAAAACCAAAGAAATATGCTTGGGCGATCAGGCCCGGAGTCAGTGCCGCCAGGACGGTATACATTATCGTGGATGTGCGGTTTCGAGCGATCTTGGTCACCCGCGCTGCTCCCGTTCTTGGTCGACTTCCTTGACTAGAATTCGACGGCCGCGATGTCGTTGCAAGCGCTCGGCGCGGCGTTGTTGAGCGGATTCGCGGCGCTGCACAGCGCGCTCCTGGTGGGTTGTGTAGCGTTGTTTTATGGCTTCCTTGTGATCGCGCTCTGCACGTTCATGTGCCTCGATGCGCTTCGCTTGTGTAAAGATCTCGGCGAGATTGATATCGCTGGGGCAAACTCGGTCACATAGCCCGCATTCGATGCAGGCTTGCAGCCCAAGGTTGGCTGCGGCTGACCATCCTTGGCTTTGGGTGAGCTTAAACAACTGGTCGGGAGGCAAGTCGCGCGGGCATATGTCTATGCACCGGGCGCAATTGATGCAGCCGCGGCTCGAAATTGCCAGTTGCGCGGGTTGGGGTGGTGTCGCTGCAGGTATACTTATTAGGCTGATGCAATCTACTGGGCAGGCAGGGATGCAGAGCTCGCAGCCTGTGCAATCCTGGGGAATTACTGTGTGCATAAAGCCGTTTGCTCCGACGATCGCATCCACTGGGCAGGGCGGCAAACACAGTGCGCAACCGATGCATTTAGTCTCGTCGATAACGGCGATCGCCGCTTCAGGTTCGGTGCTCGTGGTTTGCTCACGGGGTGCGTCTGAACCCATAAGATCGCGCAGTTGTGTTACCAGTTCGCGCCCACCGGGGGGGCAAAGGTCGATCGCGGCGCCGGTAGCCACGGCCTCGGCGTAAGGCATGCAGCCGGGGTAGCCGCACTGTGCGCATTGGGTTTGCGGCAGTAACGCATCAATCTCTTTGGGTAAACTGTGCTTATCATGGGGCAGTCGTCGGCGCAGCTGCGTGACGGTCAGAGCAAAGGCGACTAATGTGACGATTAATAGAGTCGGGGTTAGAGCATTTGAAAAAATCATATGATCAGGCCTTGAAAACCCATGAAGGCGAGACTCATAAGGCCGGCGCTGATTAATGCGATTGGGGTGCCCTTAAAAGCATCCGGTAATTTTGATTGCTGCAGTTGTTCGCGCATGGCACCAAACAAAACCATTACTAAAGTAAATCCGGCGGCGGCACCGATGGCGTAAAACAAAGTCTGCAGCAATGATAGGTCTTGGCCTATGGCCAGTAAGCTGACACCCAGCACAGCGCAATTGCTGGTGATAAGCGGCAGATAGACGCCGAGCAGCTGCTGCAGCACAGGCGATGATGCTCGTAAGTACACTTGCACCAGTTGCACGAGCCCAGCGATAACCACAATGAACAGAATGATGCGCAGATATTCAAGACCCAAGGGCAGTAATACGCCGTTATAAAGGACATGGGTGCTGACAGCGGCAAGGCTGAGTACGAATGTAGTCGCTAGGCCTGTGGCAAAGGCGGTGTCATAACTCTTGGTAATGCCCATGAATGGGCAAAGGCCAAGAAACTGAGCGAGTACAAAGTTGTTGACGAGCAGAGCTCCAAGCAATATCAGACTTAAATCTGTCATGCCAGTTATGGACCTTTATTACTGGGGGGAGTTACTTCACCACCATGCCAGGGGTCGCCCCGCTGTCCGGTGATAAAAGGAAAATGTCGGCGTCACCGGGTCCCGCGGCCAATACCATGCCTTCGGAGACACCAAAACGCATTTTTCGCGGTGCGAGATTGGCAACCACTATGGTCAGGCGGTCGACCAGATCTTCTGGGGCATATGCGGCCTTGATGCCGGAAAACACCTGACGCTTGTGGTCGCCTACATCCAAAACCAGACACAGTAATTTGTCGGCTCCTTCTACAGGTTCAGCGCTGACGATTTTGGCGACGCGTAGCTCAACTTTGTTGAAGTCCTCGATACTAATGGTGGTGCTTGCCGGTGCCTCTTGTGGGTCGATCTTTTCCGGGGCGGGCTGATCTGGCGTATCGATTAGGTGCTCGACTTGTTTGGCATCGATACGTTGCATCATGGCCTTAAACGGCTTAATTCGATGGCCGCCCAAACTATTTTCTAGGTCTGCCCATTGTAAGGGTGCGACATTAAGGAATTCCTCAGCTCGGCGTGCCGTCTCTGGCAGTATCGGTTTGAGGAAAATCATTAATGCTCGGAACATTTGTATGGCCTGACTGCATACCGGTTGCACGTCGGCTTTGTATTCCGGGTCTTTAACCATGTTCCAGGGTTCATGGGCCGCAATATATTGATTAGCGAGATCAGCCAGGGCGGTAATCTCCCGAACAGCCTTGCCGAAATTGCCCCTTTCGAAATGTTCCGCGATGCTGTCTGCAGCACTCGTGAATTGTTGCATCAGCGCTGGGTCGTGAGGCTCAGTGCTGAGTTCGCCATCGAAGTGTTTGACCAAGAAACCGGCGGTGCGGCTGGCAATATTGATGACCTTGCCGACCAGATCGGCGTTAACTCGCTGCACAAAGTCGTCTAAATTGATGTCCAGATCATCTGCTGAATCACTGAGTTTGGTCGCGTAGTAGTAACGCAAATATTCAGGGTTCAGATTTGCTAGATAACGCTCGGCGAGAATAAATGTGCCGCGAGACTTTGACATTTTCGTGCCATTGACGGTTACGAAACCGTGGGTATGAATACGGCTCGGCGTGCGGAAGCCGGCGCCACTTAATACTGCTGGCCAGAACAAAGCATGGAAATTCACAATATCCTTGCCAATAAAATGATGCACTTCGGCGTTGCTGTCTTCACTCCAGAAGCTCTCGAATTCCAAGTCTTGGCGCTGGTCGCATAGGTTTTGCAGACTCGCTAGATAGCCGATCGGTGCATCCATCCACACGTAAAAATATTTGTCCTCAGTGCCGGGGATCGTAAAGCCAAAGTAGGGGGCGTCCCGAGAGATATCCCAAGGTTTCAATCCGTCCTCGAGCCATTCATTGAGTTTATTCGCGATCTCTGGCTGGACGCTGCCTGATCGAGTCCACTCGCGAAGGAAATCAGTGTATTTGCTCAGGTCGAAAAAGTAGTGCTCAGACTTTCGCAGTTCTGGTGTGGTACCCGAGTAAATAGATTTTGGGTTGCCGAGTTCGGTTGCATTGTAGGTTGCGCCACAGCTCTCGCAGTTGTCACCGTACTGACCTTCGGCTTGGCATTTTGGGCAGTTTCCGACAACGAAGCGATCAGCAAGGAACAGTCCTTTTTCTGCGTCGTACAGCTGTTCGACGTGCTCCGTATAAATCAGCCCCTGCTCTTGCAGCCGGGAAAAAATAAGTTCCGAATAATGGCGGTTTTCCTCTGAGTGGGTGCTGTAGTAATTATCGTACTCAACTAAAAAACCATTGAAGTCGGCCAAATGTGCTTCGCGCACCGCATCCACCAGTTCCGTTGGGGTGACCCCTTCTTGCTCTGCCTTGATCATCGTTGCGGTGCCATGAGTATCATCAGCGCAGACATAGACAACGTGATGCCCCTGCATGCGCAGAAAACGCACCCAAATGTCGGTTTGGATATGCTCGAGCATATGCCCTAGATGAATTGGGCCATTAGCGTTGGGTAGAGCACTGGTGACAAAAATTTGGCGTTGCATGAAGGTCCTAGCTGATCGAATGTCTCAAGGCGCGCGGTCGATTATAAGGTGGATCGTTCCAATAGTGGTGGCAAAAGTGGCGTAGCCGGATATCCGTACAACACAGATAGCTTTATTGAGGCTGGACATAGCTGTCGCGCTTGCGGCTTCGGGCCGATCCAGTGTCGCAAACGGGTAGTCCGTTCTATACCCGCTCAGCGAAGGGCACTACACTAACGCGCTGGCGATAAAGGGCACTGGGGATAAATGAAAGTTGAAGAGTTCACAGATCCGTACCTAGGCAAAACTTGGCAAGAATTAGGCGCGCGAATTTTGGCATCGGGGAATCGTATTTCGGTAACACTGGGTTATCCGGCGAGCGGTCTAGAGGCTGTGCTGCAGGAGCAACTGGCTGGATTTTTGGGCGTTGCCGACGTTGACTTAGAACTGCGTTTTAGTGCAGATCATGGTCGCGCCTTTAATCAGGTGAAAAACATTGTGTTGGTAGCGAGCGGGAAGGGCGGTGTGGGCAAGTCCACCACAGCTGTAAATCTCGCGCTGGCGTTAGATGCTGAAGGCGCAAAGGTAGGTCTTTTAGACGCCGATATCTATGGCCCTAGTCAGGGCATGATGTTGGGTGTTGAGGAAGGTCGGCGTCCCGACATCAAAGATGGTAAATATTTTGAACCTATCCGTGCTCACGGGCTGAAAGCCATGTCCATGAGTTTTATGATCACCGATAAGACCCCTATGGTCTGGCGCGGACCCATGGCAAGTGGAGCCTTACAGCAGATTCTTGGTCAGACGCAGTGGGGTGATCTAGATTATCTTATTGTAGATATGCCGCCGGGTACCGGTGATATTCAGCTGACGCTGTCGCAAAAGGCACCGGTGGCGGGTGCTGTGATCGTGACCACCCCGCAAGATATTGCTTTGCTTGATGCCATGAAAGGGGTGGAGATGTTCGGCAAGGTAGATATCCCAGTGCTAGGCATTCTTGAGAATATGAGCATGCATTGTTGTGAAGCATGTGGCCACATCAGTCACCCATTCGGTGAGGGTGGCGGC
>ERZ802824.278-NODE-278-length-28624-cov-16.7697_pt1 | contig 28624 bp, 25 predicted proteins | sample MGYA00345650_ERZ802824 | MGnify/ENA primary metagenome ERZ802824 (study PRJEB30503, sample SAMEA104212361) | marine metagenome | biome: Westerlies Biome; feature: [SRF] surface water layer (ENVO:00010504) within the epipelagic zone...; material: water... | reverse complement strand
TTTTGATTTAAAGTCTTTGTATGGCAGTTGCTCAAAATTACATAAGGGATCTTTTGGATCTTCAGCACATTCAGAGCTACCCTTATGTTGAAATATTTCAACTAAAGGCTCTCTAGTATTTTGGAGATAGATTTCATCTTGAGTAGGTTTTTCGAACATAAAACCATTACTCAAATTAGAATTGTGAGGAATTACCATATAGTCGCAGTTTTCTTTGCAGTCATTATCAAGCTGATTCCACAATTCACTTCGCGTTGAAGCCTCATAAAAGCTAATAGGTTTGTCGGGAATATTTGAACTTTCAAAAATAACATTTCTGTGCAGGTTGTTCCCTGAATAGGCTGCGCCAGTCCACTCATAGCCTACAAAAGTTGTAAATTGACAAGCCTCTGATCGATCGTAGTGTCGCTCAGCCGCATCGATGGTTTCCTGCCATGGCACTTGAGCGGCATCCAGACAATTTTCTCTATTTTCACCACAAATACCCAATGGTCTTCTCATGCTGGCTTTAGCGTTCATATAAAAATATGAAAGTTTAGGAAAATTTCTGTAAGCCTTGCATTGCAGACTGTTGTATTTTTGAGTCTTAGGATCTGTGCAAAGTCTCACCTCACCAAGCAATTCAGCATGATCTGTAACTGCAGCAAAATCTAAGGGTTGTTTTAATTTAGAAATTCTAGAACTTGTTCCGTCTTCTTTATAAGGCTGCAAATAAAGTGACTGGCCTTTTGCATATCTGTAAGCATCGTCTGGAGTATTCAGGGTGCCTTGGGTATGAGCATCTAATGAAAGTGCGGTGTGAACATGTAAGTCTCCAAACAAAGGTATCCTGTTTACAGCATGCATAACGCAGGGCTCTCGGTCTTCTGTTATGTAGGGTTGTCTGTCATTAGATGGCAAATAAAAAGAAAATACGGAGAGATAGATAAAAAATATTTTTTGCATTTAATTTGTCTTAAAAAAAACGGCAACCTAAGTTGCCGTTTTTAAAATTTCTACTAAAGTCTATTAGAAATTGTAAACGATCGTAGCTCCCATTTGTCTACCCATGTTAGTGTTACCAGCATAAAATTTAGAAGGTAGTCCGCTACCACCAGGCAATGAATAATTAGAGTAATATCCCTGAATATCTGAAAGGTCAACATCATCAGTAATATTTTTGACAAAAAAGCTTACATCCCATACTTCGTCTGTTGATCTCCAACCTAAATAAAGGTTAGCAAGCACAAGTGCTTTAATCTTAAGATCAGGATTTATCGCATTGGTTCGCTCATCTCTCCAGCTAACATTGTATCTAGTGTATCTCTCACCACCCCAATAGGCTGGAACTGAGTGATCTAGATAGAAAGTTAAAGAAGATTCAGGAGCATCGCTAATTGGGGTACCGCTCACATCTTGTGTAGCAGCAGCCAAACCTGCATATGAAGGATCATTTGCATACCCAATGGAGCCAGCATCATATTCAGAATCAGTAGAAGTGTAACTTCCACCAAGCGTAAGATCAGGATTAACTACATATGCATATTCCAGATCTACACCTGAAATCGATGCATCATTGTTGGTGAAGATACCACCCATAACTTGCGAAGTAACTGTTGGTCCGGTAGCAGAATAGTTTCTCACTGTAACGTTATCCCACTTAGATTGAAAACCATCGATAGTGTAATCGTAATAAGCAGCATTTAATCTTAATCTGCCATCCATGAAAGTACCTTTCATACCAAACTCTATCATGTCAGTCTCTTCTTCCCCATACACAGTAAGTGATGGAAGAATTGGTGTTGGTGCTATGGTTGAAGCCGGTCTTCTGTAACCGCTTTCAGTGGTTGCATAAAGCAACACATCATCATTTATATAATGCCCAATTTTGAGGCTACCAGTTGTTGATTCTGGCGATGTTCTTTGCTGTTCAATAGGCATTCTTGGGATTGTAATCCCTTGACCAGGAATAGGAACAGCTGTCACAGGCATATATAAAAGTTGATTGGTGTAGGTTTCAATTTCTTGCTCACGAAACCCTATTTGAACGAAAGTACTATCGTTAATGTTGTATTTAAAGTTTGCGAAAATAGCTTCTGCCTTAGCATCAACAGGAATTCCCATACAACTTAGAAAATTCTGATTTGCAGCAAATATTGTGGGATTTTCCCTCCCAGCAATACAGGCCTGGTTAGGAGTTTTATATGCCAGTCCAGGACCTACTAAATTTTTGAGCAAATGAGGGGCTGCCTCCGTCACGATGTATGATAAATCTAAATCAGCATCAGTGTATGTTTGAGAGTCTCTTGAAAAGAAACCAAGAGTGTATTCAAGCTTGTCATTATCTTGATTGGATATTCTCATCTCAATGGTGTCAATTCCTGTATTGGTTCTAACTTCTTGTGGACGGCCATAAACGAATGCTCCTGCAAAGTCTGTATCAGTTAAGCCCATGGCATCACTTTCAGATGCTGAATATCTTAAAGCTAATGCATGTGAACCCATATCATAATCAATCATAAGATTATGAAAATTGGCGGTAGTATTTTGTCTTGGATTCCCGAAGTGCAAAGCAACTCCATCTTCTGGTGACAATCCATCAGCGGGAATATCTGTATAAGTTGGCCTATGCAAAAATGTAAAATTTACTCCTGCCACTGCAGCAAATCCGTCAGCCATTTGTTCGTAAGATGGGATACCATTTGAGCCCGCCACCGGTTGTGGATAAATAGAATCAACTTCCATTTGTTGATACTTATATCTTACTGATAGTTCGTCTGATGGCTCCCAAGAAAGGCTAATACGAGCAGAATCATAGTTATGGTCTTCGTTGACCCCAGTTCTAATATTTCTTACTTGATTACCTTTGTTACTATTAGTTACACCAGCAAATCTCATTGATAAAGTATCGGAGAAATGGAAATCACTTGCCGCTTCAAGGATTGAAGTAAAATTATCGGCCCATGTAGTCTTAACATAGCCATTTCTTTCACCACTTCCAACTTGTGCAGACCTTGTGTATATATGAAGAGCGCCTGCTGTGCTAACAACACCTTGCAGGGTACCTTGAGCTCCTTTTAGGATTTCAACCCTCTCCGTATCATACATCTGAAGGAATATTTCACCTGTCCTTAAAGGCACTTCATCGATATAACCCTGAATAGGTTGATCAGCTCCACCATCTGGATCTAGTGATTGACCCCGCATAATAATTTTCTGTCTTCTGGGATCTATTTTGGTGAACTCTACGCCTGAAACAAGTTGAGCTAACTCACTTAAGTCTCTAATTTGATAATCATCAATGGTACTGCCAGTTACAGCGTTAACTGTTTGGGCAATATCCTGAACATTTTCTTCTTTTTTCGTTGCCGTTACGACAACCTCTTCAAGAACTAACTCAGAATTTTGCGCAAATGTAATGTTAGGTACAGTCGCGAAAGCAACAATTGTTAATATGCTTAATAGTCTCTTCATGGTTTCCCCCTCCAAATTGAAGAATGTATACATGAAAATATACCATTTTTTAGAGAAACCCCAAACTTTTTGCTAATTTAATAGGAATAATTAATTTAAGGGTATTGCCCTAGATTCTATGATTGAAATCTGCAATTGCATATCTTGCAGCATTTCATTATTTTGCTTTCTGTACAGATCAAAGGCTTGAATTGTTTCTTCCATTAATAAAATACTGTTATTAAGTTCGCTAATTTTATTATTTAACAGGGCATTCTCTTGATTTGATTCAGTAAGCTGATCAAGTAAAACTTTTAACTTTCGCGATTGGTCTCTTATTAAGTTGATATTTTTTTGATCATTTGTTTGCATTAGAGCTATCTCTCTAAGTGCATCTGAATGTTTTTTTACCTCATTGTCTAAATTAGCAATATTTACCTTATTTCTTTTATTACTTAAGTCCCAAAGCTTTCTGATTTCTTTATCGAGAAATTGAAGTTGAGAATTAACATCGGACAAAAAATCAGTGGAAGTAGAATCGGCAAGCTTAAGTTGCTCCTCTAATACCATTAGTCTGGTTTCGACTTTGGAATTTATGTCTCCAGAAGCCTTAGATAACTCACTTACCCACAAACTCAAAGCAAGAATACCTACAAGCAAGAGAACAAAAACTACTCCAAGGAATAACCCGCTTGAATTTTTATTCAAAGAATTATCTTCTCCTTTTGTTGCGGAAATTTTAATAGCCATGAATTACAGAAATCACTTGGTTAAATTGTTTTAAATAATATGTTCTAATATGGCTTTAAATTATAAGCCTTAACTTAATACTATTTAACTATATTATGAATTTAGATTTCTCGAACGACCAAAAATATTTACAAGAAGAAGCTAGAAAGTTCTTTGATAAAGAGGGTGGTCTCTCAAAAGCCAGGGATGTAATGGACAATGCACTCCAATTAGACAAAGAGCTTTGGCAAAAAATTGTTGATCTTGGTTGGACTGGAATCAGGATTCCTGAGGAATATGAGGGCTTAGGTTTAGGTCACCTAGAACTCTGCGTAATAGCTGAAGAACTTGGGAGATCTCTTGCACCTGTTCCCTTCTCTTCTTCTGTTTATTTCTTTACAGAAGCACTCATTAAATACGCCAATGATGAAATAAAGACAGATATATTGCCCTCATTGGTTTCAGGTGAAATTATTGGTACTTATGGTATTGCTGAGGACATGCATCAGGCAACCGAATCGAACCTTAGCGTATCAGTCTCTACAGATAACATAAGTGGCATAAAAATAGCTGTTCCAGATGCAGGCATCGCCTCTCATATGATTGTTGTTGCTAAATCGAGCTCAGGCACAGATTTGAGATTGGTAGATTTGCAAGATTCTTCCGTAACCATCAATCTGCAAAAAAATCTTGATACATCTAAATCATTTTTTAAGGTTGAATTCGATAACACTCCATCAAAACTAATTGGTAAATCTGGTGAAGGTTGGATATACATTCAGCATCTTCTCGACCAAGCTGCCGTTTTGTTTGCATTTGAGCAAGTTGGTGGGTCGCAAGCAGCTCTTGATATGGCGAAAGCATATTCCATGGAAAGGTTTGCTTTCGGCAGGCAGATTGGATCTTATCAAGCAATAAAACATAAACTTGCTGATATGTATATTTCTTTAACCTTGGCTAAATCAAATTGTTATTACGGAGCTTGGGCGCTATCTTCAGAATCTGCCGAGCTACCTTTAGCTTCTGCAACTGCAAGGGTAAGTGCTACCAAAGCATTTCAATTATGCTCTAAAGAAAACATTCAAACTCATGGTGGCAATGGTTTTACATGGGAATACGATTGCCATTTGTTTTATAAAAGATCAAAAGTTCTTTCAATCCTCCTTGGATCAGAAGCAACTTGGAAAGAGAAATTAGTAACCAGTTTAGAAAAAACTAACACTTTAGAAAAAGGATAAATTATGGATTTTAAAGATACACCAGAACAAGCTAAATTTAGAGCCGAGTGCAGAGAATGGCTTGAAGCCAATGCAGAGCTAAAAGAAAATAAATCTGGAAGAAATATTGATTCTTCCCTTGATGATCATTTAAAAGTTGCCAAAGAATGGCAGCAAAAGAAATATGATGCTGGATGGGCAATGCTTCATTGGCCAAAAGAATATGGAGGCATAGAAGCATCCCCGATCGAAAGAATTATTTGGGGTCAGGAAGAATCAAAATTTAATGTTCCCGGAGGAATATTTGAAATTGGCTTAGGTATGTGTGGGCCTGTAATGATGCAATATGCAACAGAAGAGCAAAAAAGTAGGTATTTATCGCCTATGGCTGAAGGAAAAGAAATTTGGTGTCAGCTTTTTTCAGAACCATCAGCTGGGTCTGATGTAGCCGGCCTTAGAAGTAAAGCTGAGAAAGACGGAGATGATTGGATAATTAACGGTCAAAAAGTGTGGACTTCGGGAGCTCATTATTCAGATTTTGGTATTCTGGTCGTGCGTCATGATCCAGATATTGCAAAACACAAGGGATTAACTTTCTTTTTTGTTGATATGAAATCTCCTGGGATAACAGTCAAACCAATCAAACAAATCACTGGTCAAGCTGGAAGTGGAGCCGGTTTTAATGAAGTTTACTTTGACGACGTTCGGATTCCAGATTCTCAAAGATTGGGAGAAATTGGAGATGGTTGGAAAGTAGCAATAACGACATTAATGAACGAAAGGTTGGCTGTTGGGGATGCAAAAGGTTCAGATATTGAAGAAGCTCTTATTCTCTCAAAAACAAAAGATGATGCTGGCGAAGCTATGATTAAAAATGACTCTGTTAGGGAAAAATTAGCTGACTGGTTTTGTGAAGCTAATGGTCTTAAATACACTAAATTTAGAACTATTTCTGCACTCTCGAAAGGTGAGGCCCCTGGGCCTGAGGCATCTATTACTAAAATAGTTAGTGCAAATAAACTGCAGGAAATCGGTAATTTCGGCATTGACTCTGGAGATATGGCTGGAATGCTTATTGATGATGAAGACGGTGTCAGCTCGTTTCAAGGTGCTTGGTTGGGTGCTCCAGGACTAAGAATTGCAGGCGGAACAGATGAAATTCTAAGAAATGTTATTGCTGAGAGAGTTTTAGGCTTACCGCAAGACCCCAGAGCAGATAAAGGCATAGCTTTTAAAGATATACCTACAAAAGTATAAGAGTTATTAAAAATAACTTCGACTATGAATTCATATTCGTAGTTTTGTATCTTATTATTTTGCTAATAATAAAATTTTCTAACTTTGGTAAGAAATCTTTTATATATTCATAATAAATCGATAAATGCCAGTTCACTTCAGCTCCTTCAAAAATCCATTTGCAGAAAAATACCAAGAAGTTAATTGGAAAGATGGTTTCCCTTACTCTGCAGAATATCAAGATAGGTTCTTTCAAGATAATGCAATTGAAGAGATAGAAAATATCTTTATTGAACCTAATAAACTTTTAGAAAGAATAAAAAATGGTTCGCGTATTCACATCGGAGAACTTGGATTTGGTTTTGGATTAAATTTTTTTGTTACCGCAAATTTTTGGTTAAAAAATAATCCTAATTCTAAATCATACAATCTTGAATATGTCTCAATTGATGAGGCGATGCCAACAAAAGCTCAGGTACTAAAAGTTATTCAAAAATTTCCTGATCTAAAAAATGTATGTGAATGTTTTTTAAAAAATTATCAATATTCTCATAACGACATCCAAAGAATTCACTTACCTTCTCTAAAAATCAAACTAACATTGATTCATAATGATGCTGAGTCTGCATTAAAAAATTTACTTGGATTTCAAAATAACCTAATTGATGCATGGTACCTTGATGGATTTGATCCAGGAAAGAATAATGGGATGTGGAGTAATTCTGTATTTCAGAATATTAGTCACCTTTCCTCTGAAGGAGCAACTTTTGGGACCTTTACTTCTGCAGGCTTTGTAAGAAGAGGGTTATCTAAATTTGGTTTTGATGTAAATAAAGTAAAAGGTTTTGGCAATAAGCGTCACAAGCTTATTGGTTCAAGTAACTCGGGTTTTAGAGAACATCAAGATATTGCTAATAAAAAGATAGGGGTTATTGGAAGTGGCATAGCGGCAAGCGCAGTAGCATATGCAGCTGCAAGAAATGGTGCTCAAGTTCATATATTCGAGCATGATATGAATTTGGCAGCAGGCGCGTCTGGAAATCCAGTGGCTGCAATGTATCCAAGATTTTCAGCAAATAATTCTCCATATTCATTCTTAACTGCGCAGAGCTATTTTTTTGCAGAAAAAATATATTCTCAAATGCCTAGAGCTTATAAGAAAACTGGTCTTTTGTTTGCATATTCGAATGATTATCAGCTGGAGTGGATTGAAGACATGAAAAGTTTAAATAGAGAGGATCTGTTTCAGCTTTTAAGTAAGAAAGAAATGAAGAAATTATATGGATGCGATTCCAGCGGACTCTTTGTAAAGCAAGGAGGTTATTTGTTACCAAAATTAATTTGCAAAGAAATGATGACTCATCAAAATATTAAAATCTCTAACAATTACAGTTTTGACAATTGGAGTAAAAATAAATCTAAGATAGATATTACATTTCAAAATCAAGATAAGAAATCTGGCTTTGATGATTTGGTTATTGCCAATGGACCAGGTCTGGAAAAACATTTGCCAGGTCTTAAGGTATCAAAAGGACAACTAGTGGGCTTACGTGGTCAGCAACCATTAGATCTTGACTTACCTCTCAACTCAGCTGGTTATATCTTGCCAAAAGAAAATGATGTAACTTGGATTGGGTCTACTCATGAAAAAGAGTTTACGGATATAGATATATCATATGAAGCTGGTCATGAGCTAATTGAAAGAACAGAAAAAAATTTTCAAATCAGTCTTGCTGGCAAAGAGAATATGTTAATGAGGGCAAGTCTCAGGACAGGAAGCAAGGATAGGCTTCCGTTTGCAGGGAAGATTGAAGAGAATGTTTATGCTATAGGGGCGCTTGGGTCTAGAGGTTTTAGTTTGGGGCCAATACTTGGAGAGTTTATTGCATCTTTGATAAACCAGTCACCAAATCCACTCTCTACTGGAATTGCATTGGCAATTGATCCTTTAAGGTTTAAAGATTAGCTAATAGATTTTCAACTAGTAATTCTGCTGAAGGAAGGTCAACTGGTGCATAGCTTGAACCTTTTCTCCACTTTGTTAATCCAGTCCATAAAGTTTTGTCAGATGTGTCATCCTTAACAGAAATACGAAGAAAGAACTCTGGAACTGAACTAATTCTATCTGGCTCATAACGGTAACTTCTATACATTGGGTACCCATAAAAGCGAAAATCATCGTATTTAACCTTATCCTTAGTGGTAACACTTACGTCTATGGTCAATGGAGCGTCTAGGGAAAATTGATAGCCTATGCCAACTAGATACTCTTTAGCTGCATCTCCAAGATTTTCAATCAGGATGGGGTCCATTTCTACAGGTAAAAGATCTTTATTGACTTGTATTTTAAAGCTTGAACCTTGTTCTAATTGGAAGTTATTTCTGCTGTTTAGCTCTGTAAATGGAGAGGAAGTACAGGCTGCAATTAAGAACAAAAAGCTCAGTGTAAAAAAATGTCTTTTAAGTTTCATAGGTAATAGTAATCTTTGTTTAATACCATTAATATAAGGCATTTATTTTATTTTTAAACCATGTTCGAACTAAAAGAATCAAAAAAAATTGAGCTGTTGGATGTAAATGCTAAAGTTTTCCAGCATTCTAAATTTAAAACTCAGCACATTCATTTGGATGCAGATAATGATGAGAAAGTTTTTATGGTTGCATTCCGAACTATTCCAGAGGATTCTACTGGCGTAGCTCATATTCTTGAGCACACCTCATTATGTGGCTCAAAAAAATATCCTGTTCGCGATCCTTTTTTTATGATGATCAGACGTTCATTAAATTCTTTCATGAATGCATTCACCTCTAGTGACTGGACGGCTTATCCGTTTGCAACCCAAAATAATAAAGATTTTAATAACTTACTGGATGTTTATGTCGACTCAGCTTTCTTTCCAAGATTAGATCCGCTGGATTTTTCTCAAGAGGGACACCGACTGGAAATTGATGATAATGATAAGTTAGAAATTAAAGGTGTTGTTTTCAATGAAATGAAAGGAGCGATGAGCTCACCCACTGATCAGCTTTGGCATGGAATGTCTAAGCATTTGTTTGAAGATACAACCTATCATCATAATAGTGGGGGTGATCCTGAAAAAATTATTGATTTAACTCATTCTGATTTGGTTGCATTTCATCAAAAGCACTATCATCCAAGCAATGCAACATTTTTTACATTTGGAAATGTGCCTTTAGAAGAAGTACACAACCATCTTGAAAAAAATGTTTTCCAAAAGTTTACGCCAGCATCAGAACAGCTAACTATTAAACCAGCAAGAACTTTTTCAACTCCAGTTATGGCAAGTGGAACTTATCAGCCACTTCCTGGTGATGAAAAAAATCATCATGTTGTCATAAGCTGGTTGTTGGGTGATAGTCATAATCCTTTAAATTTATTAGAAAAATATTTCTTATCAAATATTTTGCTTGATAATTCAGCATCACCATTAAGAAAAGCATTAGAGCTATCACCACTAGGTAAGTCCCCTTCCCCATTTTTAGGAATTGAACCTAGCAATAAAGAAATTGTTTTTATGGCTGGCTTGGAGGGCGTTGAACAGGATAAGGCATCTGAAGTTGAAGAATTAATCTTGACTACGCTGGAGAAGCTTGTCGTCGAAGGAGTGTCAGAAGATTTAATAAACTCTTCTTTGCATCAGTTAGAAATTGGTCAAAGAGAAGTCTCAGGTGGCGGGATGCCATATGGCTTGCAATTAATGCTTGGCTGCATGAATGCTTGCATTCATCATGACAACCCCATTTCGATGCTTGATTTAGATGCAAACTTTACAAAACTTAAAGCTTTAATATCTAAAAAGGGGTATCTCGAGGAGTTAATAACGACTAGCTTGCTTAACAATCAACATAGGCTTAATTATGAATTAAAGCCAGATATCAAATTTAATGAAAACCTAGAAAATTTCTTTTCCACAACTTTAAAAAATAAAGAAGAGTCTCTGACTCACTCAGAGAAAGAAGAAATTAATACCCTTGCACATGCACTGAAACAGCGTCAAGAAGCTGTTGATGATGTGGAGATTCTTCCCAAGGTTACTATTCAAGATATACCTGTTAAGCGTGAATATACAAGTGAATCTTTTGCTGTAAACAATAGATCGGTATATGAGGTTGGTACTAATGGTCTAATTTACTCCGACTTTTTATTTCCTTGTGCAAATTTGACTCCTCAGGAATTATTATATTCATCCTTATACACATTTATAATTACGGAAGTTGGCTTTAAAGAAAATACATACGAACAAATTCAAGCGCTACAATCCAGTCTCACAGGTGGGGTTAATGCATCTTTTAAGCTTCATACAACTTCTTTAGATTCTCCTGGGCAGCTATTCTTAAGTATTTCGTCCAAATCATTAGATAAAAATTTTGATGCAATGGAAGAACTAATTTTGAGTACTCTTAAAGAAGCTAGATTTGATGAAAAAAATAGAATTTGGGACTTACTTAATATCTTTATAGCTAGAAATGAAGAATCACTCAATCAAAATGGTCATATTTTAGCTATGAATTCAGCTGCAAGTAGCTTAAATGCATTCTCAGCTTCTGCTTATCAAATGTCAGGATTGCAAATGCTTCACCAATCAAAAGCTGCAATCTCAAAAATGAAAAAAGTTGCTGATGCAAATGAATTAATAGGTACATTGCAAACCATTCATTCAAAAATTATATCAAGTCCATTTAAGATCTTTACTGCATGCTCTCCAAAGGCACTGACTGATAAAACCTTTGAATTTGAAAATATTGAATCTAAATGCGAGCAATCACTAATAGTTCCAAGCAACGAGCAAGTGGCTTGGATAACTGGATCCCAAGTTTGTTATTGTGCTGAAGCTTTTCAAGGGGTATCGAGAGAGGATCCTGATGCTCCAGTACTTTCTGTGCTAGCTACGGTTTTAAGAAATGGATTTTTGCATACTGCAATACGAGAAAAGGGTGGTGCTTATGGAGCTGGTGCTTCAAATGATACTGTAACAAATACTTTTAAATTCTTTTCTTATAGAGATCCCAAATGTTCAGAGACTTTTACTGCATTTAAGGAAGCTATCGAATGGTCAAAAACATCAATCAGCGAGCAGCATCTAGAAGAAGCAATATTAGGAGTTGTATCATCCATTGATAAACCTCTCTCTCCTGTTGGAGAGGCCAAAAATGATTTTAATTTTAATTTAGAAAATATCTCCACCAAGCAGCGATTAGAGATGAGACAGCGAGTAATTAATTGTTCAATTGATGACTTGGTAAGGGTAAGTGAAAAATATCTAACAAAGGACTCTAATAAATCAATTCTAGCTGGGGAAGCATATAAGGATGAAGCTTCTTCGCTGGGGTTAATTTTAAGAGAAGTTTGATTTTAGAAAAAAAAGAATCTTTTCTTCTTAAGCTCTTTTGCACATCCCCAATACTGCTTTTGATACATATTAGATCTAGTCTGCACTCTATCTGCAACCCTTATTAACCATTGCTTTTTTCTATAAGTTTTCTTTTTAAACCCGCCATACCCTTCATGGTATGCAAGATATAAAGATCGAGCATCAGTGGCTGAAAAACCTTGATAAAACCCCTTGCTAGCATACCATCCAACAAAATCAGCTGAATCAGAAAAATCTGTTCTTTTGGCTCGAGAATTCCCAGTCTCGTCTCTATAGTCTTGCCAGGTATCCTTCAAGGCTTGTGAATAGCCCACAGATGATGATGGTCTAAGCCATGGAACAACTCCCAGAAGCTTAGTTCTTTCAGGCTTAATCTTCGCTTGAAAGCTTGATTCTTGATGAATGAATGCCATCAAAACATAGGGCGGCAGTTTCCATCTTTTCTCTGATTTTATTGCTGCTTTGTACCAGTCTCTCTTTTCTTTAAAAATTTCGCAAATATTATCAGGCTTTTCCGGAGGTGAACTCACGCATGAAGTAAGCAACAACATTAATAAGAAAATAAAGCTATTAGTATTTCTTTGGATCATTTATAAAAGCATTAATATCATTTGCATCAACAATTTTAACACCAAGTGTTTTGGCTTTATCAAGTTTTGAACCAGCATTCTCTCCAGCAATTAAAAAATTTGTTTTTTTAGAAAGAGAGTTAGTAACTTTTGCGCCTTTTGACAGCAACAAATCTTTAGCCTCATCTCGAGACATTGGAATTATTTTTCCAGTAATTGCTATTTGCAAACCTGCAAATTGCATATTCTCACTAGAGTGATTTATCTTTGGATTAATGATGTCCAAGCAAGGTATTAATTTTTGGAGAGATTTTTGATTTTCATTGTCATTAAAATAATCTGTAATTTTTGATGCAACCCTAGGACCAATATCAGTAACAGCGATTAAATCTTCGAAAGTAGATTGTTGAAAGTCATCAAAACTTCCAAACCTATTTGCTAGATTTCTAGCAGTTGTTTCACCGACCTCCTCTATGCCCAATGAATAAATTAACTTAAACAAATCAACCGATGCGGAATGCTCAATTGATTGAATTAAATTTTGAACTGACTTTTCTCCAAATCGCTCTAGTTTTACAAGCTCAACTTGATGATTTTTTAAATCATAAAGATCGGCATAATCTTTTATAAATTTTTTGCTTATTAGCGAAAGTAATATTTCTTGACCTAGTCCATCAATGTCCATCGCTTTTCTTGAAACAAAGTGAGTAAATTTACCCTGAAAGATCTCCGGGCAATTGTTTCCTCCTGAGCATTTAATAAAAGGCGTTTCAAGTCTCTCTTCTGATATTTCCAAGGTATTGGACTGACTATTTGCTATAAATTTTTGAGCCTCATAACTACTTGCAAATTTTTTCAAAGGCTTTGATTTTTCTGGATCAATGACTAACCAATCAGATTGAAAATTAAAGACTACATCCGCATTACAACTTGGACATTTTTGAGGAGCTTGAATCATTGAAGCTCGATTATTTTTTTTAGGAATAACTTTTACCATTTTAGGAATTACATCCCCTGCTCTTTTTATAACTGCACCATCTCCAATTCTGGGATCCAATCTTTTTAGCTCATCTAAATTATGCAGAGTGCAGTTGCTTACATTGACACCTCCAACATTTACACTTTTAAGCTTGGCAACAGGTGTGAGAATGCCAGTTCTTCCAACTTGAAACTCTATGTTTTCAATTTCAGTATAAGCTTCTTCGGCAGGAAATTTATGTGCAATGGCCCATCTTGGTGATCTTGCTATCTCTCCTAACTTTCTCTGGAGTAATATTTTATTTACTTTAAAAACGACTCCGTCAATTTCAAAAGGAATTTTTTCTCTTGTTGAATCAATTTCATCAAAATACATGAGGCATTCATCTATGGATCCCACTAATCTATTTAAGTTATTGACCGGAAGTCCCCAGGAAGAAAATACTGAGAACATTTCCTGCAAATCAACAAATTCTTTTCCTTGACACGATCCAATGCCATGAGCAAAAAATGCAAGAGGTCGAGATCTTGTTATAGCTGGATCTAATTGTCTTAAACTTCCAGCTGCAGCATTTCTAGGATTTGCAAATACCTTCTCATCATTCTTTTTAGCTTTTTTGTTCAGGTAATTAAAATCAGATTTTTTGATAAATACCTCGCCTCTCACTTCAAGCAAATCTGGAAATGAATTTTCTGATGCCTTAAGAGAAAGAGGAATAGATCTAATAGTTCTAATGTTAGAGGTTATGTCTTCGCCCAGAGTACCATCTCCTCTTGTAATTCCTCTTGTAAGGATACCTCGCTCATAAATTAATGAAACTGCCGCCCCATCCATTTTAGGTTCACAAAAATATTCTATTTGATCATTGGTATCTAGGTTTTTAAGTATTCGATCGTGAAAATTTCTTAAATCCTGCTCATCAAAAGCATTAGCCAAGGAAAGCATTTGCTTGAAATGCTTAAATGTAGAAAAATCATTTTCTGGTTTGATTCCAACCCTTTGAGACGGAGATTCTGCTGTAATCCATTCTGGATTCTCAGACTCAAGATGCTTTAATTCTTTAAATAAATCATCGTATTCGTGATCAGAAATTGAAGGTGAATCAAGAATATAATATTCATAATCATGCGTACGAATAGACTCCTGTAGAAAAATGTATCGCTTATTTATTTTCTTCATTTTTAGAGAAATTTTTTATAGATTGTAGATGGCCAATTTCTTGAGCTTTGGATTTAAAATGTTCAATCATTTGTTTGCTGAGTGGCGCTCTTGCTGAATTACATATACTTGCATGAAGTTTTTCTGCAATATTTGATGCCAATTCAAGCATAGTTTCAAATGCATTAATTGGATCAGTTACTTGATGCAAATCTATGGCCAATAACAGAACATGAGTTTCTGTTTTAAGTTCAAGCAGGCCAGGATTGATCCCACTTGCAACTCTAAATATCTCGATGCCTCTTAAATCTCTGTAAACAAAGAAACCTTCGGCATGCTTCCCATTTAAATTCTTAAGTAAAGTGAGAACTTGATTCATGTCAAAGTTTGATTTATCCAAGGAAATCAAATTTAAAATAATTAATTCTTGATCTTGAATTAAATCTTTTTCGGACTCAAAACTTAAAGTACCTTGCTCTGCTTCATCTGCAAAAAGCATGGATTGTGAACTATCAAGAGGATTTTGAATTAATTTTCTAGTAAATAGTGGTCTAAAAAAAAGATATAAAATAATTAGAAAAAAAACAGAAGCTCCAACAACTAAAATAATTTGAAGATTACTTGGCATTTTATGAAGCGGCTAATTCAAGCGCTTCTTTTACATCAACTGATACTACTCTCGAAACACCTGCTTCCTGCATTGTGATTCCCATCAGATGGTCACTCTTTTCCATAGAGATCTTATTGTGTGTTATGAAAATAAATTGCACTCGATCAGCCATCTCTTCAACCATCGCAACAAAACGAGTTGCATTTATGTCATCCAATGGGGCATCAACTTCATCTAGCATACAAAATGGAGCAGGATTCAATTCAAATAATGCGAATACAAGAGATAAAGCAGTCATAGCTTTTTCTCCACCAGATAGTTGAGATATAGTTGCATTCTTTTTGCCAGGCGGTTGTGCAGCTAGTGTGATACCAGCATTAAATGAATCACCCTCCATTAATTGTAAGGCCGCTTTTCCACCACCAAAAAGTTTTGGAAAAATTTCTTTAATTTTTGAGTTTACAGCATTAAAACTTTCATCAAATTTAATCTTGGACTCTTCATCTATTTTCTTTATAGCGCCTTGCAACTTATTTAAAGCTTCATTTAGATCTTCTAACTGTGAATCTAATTCATCTATTCGCTTAGACTCCTCGGCAATCTCATCTGGTGCAGCCAAATTAATAGCTCCCAAAGAGATAATGGATGATTGAATCGATGCCAATTCTGATTCTATTTTAGACAAATCTATTTCTTGATAATCATCAGGATTAAGATCACCAATAGAAATACCAGCTTTGTTTAATGTCTGCGAGGCATTATCTAAATTGACTTCAAATGTTCTGAGATCTAACTTTAAATTATTGAGTTTTTCTTCCAAAGAACGGAGATCCAAGGCGGCTATGGATTTTTTATTTTCAGCATCTTGTATTGCGGCATCAACAACAGATTGTTTTTGTCGGATAGCATTAAGCTGCGATTCAGCGGTTGAACTTTTTTCAACTAATTCTGCTAAATCGATTTCTGCTTTCTGCTTATTTGCTTTGGCTTGAGTTAGTTGTTCGGAAATTTCATTCTGTCTAAGAAGATATTCGTTGGTTATATTCTTAGATTGAGCTGAAGTAATTTTTAAAATGCTAGTTAAAAGATCTTTTAATTCGGCAGCTTTGCTTCGAATAAAATCTGCAGTTGAGCCAAAATCTTTTAGGCCCTCAGAAATATCATCTAACAATTTCATTGCTTTTTCTTTTGGAGAGATATTTTCTATGCTTGATTCATTATCCAATGCATCAGAATATTTTTCTTTTACCTTTGAAAGATCTTCTTCATAACGAAGAATTGATTTGTTAATGTTTTGAAGATTGGCTTCAAGCCTAGCTATTTCAGAGCCAATTGAATAAAAGTTCTTTTGAGCGTCTTCAAAGGCTGACAATACAGAGGCATGCTCAGTTTTAATTTGATCGATGGAAACTTGATGGGTATTTACTTCTGCAGACTTTACAGTCACTTGATTATTAAGCTGAGATATCTTTGAGCTTAAAGAGTCTTTCTGAGCTTTGGCATTTAAAGTATTTAATATGGAAATCTTTAATTTAAGAGCTTTTTCTTCTTCTTGTAGTTTTTTATATTTTTCTGCTGCTGTTGCTTGATTTTGCAATCGATTTATAAGTCTCTGTATTTCATCTCTGATGTCTTTAACTCTAGAGAGATTTTCTTTAGTTTTTTTGATCCTTTGCTCAGTTTCTTTCCTTCTTTCCTTGTACTTTGATATTCCGGCAGCCTCTTCTATAAAAACTCTCATCTCTTCTGGCTTGGCACTTACTATTTTTGATACCATGCCCTGCTCAATAATGGCGTAACTTCTTGGCCCAAGGCCTGTTCCAAGAAAGATATCTTGAACATCTTTTCGTCTACATGTGGTGTTGTTTATTGAGTAATTAGACTGGCCATCTCTGGTCATTAATCTTTTGATGGATATTTCATTATATTTTGAATATTCTCCACCTAATTTGCCCATGGAATTATCAAAAAGCAGTTCGATGCTACATTGACCAGAAGGCTTCCTTAAATCTGATCCATTAAAAATAACGTCTGACATAGATTCGCCGCGAAGGTTCTTTGCTGATAACTCACCAAGAACCCATCTAACGGCATCAATCACATTAGATTTACCACAACCATTAGGACCAACAACTGCGACCATATTTGTAGGGAAAGATATCCTCGTGGGATCCACGAAACTCTTGAATCCAGCCAGTTTAATGTGTTTGAGCTGCATTAAATATATCCTTTACCTATTTTAAACTATTGTTGCTTTTTTAACCATTCGTTAGTATAAAAAAAAAGCTTCTCATTATTGTCTTTTGAATACCTTAAATCTATCGATTTAAATGATTGAAACAAGCCATTATCACATTTAGCTTGCGCCTCAACTTTAATAGTTTCTTGTTGCAAAAAAGCTGAAGTAATGTCAAAACCTCTTACCAAAGAGTTTGATTTGTCTAGACTTATAAGCTCATCAATATTTGGTGAAATAATTTCTCTAGCTGCAATATTAATCTCTGGACCCCCCAAAATAGAAACAAAAAATTGCAATGACTGCAGATTGCAATTTGGAGGATTTTCAATACTCAACAAAACTTTTGAATTTGCTAAATCAGGATATTTTGAATCTCTTAAATCAGCTAAAAGATTGAAGATGGGAACTTGAAAATTTTCAGAACTAAATTGGGTGTTCAGTTTCTTCAAAATACTCTCTGCTGAATTAAAAGATTTAAGTTCTAGGGACTTATAAAAGATGTCTGCACCTAATAAAAACGATTTTTCAGCTGAAGATTCGTTTGCAAAGAAGTTTTTTATTAAATCATCATTAAATTCTTCATCAGAAGAAATAGCGTGAAGAATAGAGTCAGATTGGTTGGCATCTACCCAAGATCCTAATAGAGAGTTATTAGAGACAAAATTTACTAAGAAACTGCCAAAAAATAGGAATGTAAATAAAAAGATTAATGATTTTTGTTTTGAGAGTGGGTTAAGCAAATATGAAAGTATAGGCAGTAATAAAATTATTGAAACAGCAATAATAATTAACATTAAGTTCCTCGCTTATAGAAAAACACAGTTAGCATTAATGCAAAGAAAATGAGCGGCCCAAACCACAGAAAATAATTAGCTCCTGCAAGTGCCGGTCTATAATTTGAGAAATCGCCAAACCTTTTTGAAACATATGCCTTTATTTCTTGATCCGAAGATCCTGAAATAATTAATTCATACACTTTATTTTTTAAATCCCTCGATACAGGAACATCAGAACTAGCTATGCTCCCACTTGTGCATTTTGGGCATCTTATTTCTGAAATTAAAGAATAAAACCTCTTCTCCTGCAATGTATCATCAAATTCATAAATCATTTGATCGAAAGCTGGAACAGATAAACTACAAACTGAGAGAATAAATATAAGCTTTTTAAGCATTATGATTGATCTTGATTATTGTTAATAAGTGGAAGAAAGATAGACTCCCATTTTTGTTGATTTATCTCACCTTGAACATGCGCAATAATTTCATTATCAAAAATTAAAAAAGTTTCTGGCGCTCCAGTTACTCCTAAATCGAAAGCCAAATCTCCTCGAGGATCATAGATTGAAAAAATATATGGATTACCATGTTTTTGAAGCCAAGCAATTGCCTTAGAATCAGTATCTTTGTAATTTAAACCAACTATCTCAATATTTTTTTCTGATAATTGAGATAAAAAAGGATGTTCAACAAGGCAGGTAATGCACCAACTTGCCCATACATTTAATATTTTTATACCACTCAGTGATTGAGCTGAAACTTGATTTCCATTTAAGTCTCTCATTTCAAATTCTGGAAAAATTTTTGACTCAAAGTTAATTAATTTATTGTCCTCATCAATTAAAAGAACTTTAGTAAAAAAAACCAATATAAGAATTGGTACGATTATTATTAAAAATCTAAAAATTAGGTTCATGATGTTTTTTGCTTAAAAATTGTTATCAACATTCCCAAAACCATTAATGCAGAGGAGATCCATATCCATTTTATAAAATAATTTATTTTTAACGAGAAGGTCCAACTACCATTTTCTAACTGATCTCCAATGGTTAAGTATGTATCTTTAAGTATGGTGGCTTGAATAGCAGACTCAGAAGTAATTTGACCTCTGGTGATATATTTTCTTTTTTGGGGATTAAGCAATACATTTTTTCCATCTTGCCTTATGGAAACCTCAGCAGAGATAATATCGTGATTAGAGGCTTTGATGACTTTAATGTCATCAAATGAAAATGCTGTCACTGATTCATCAACAGCAACAGTCTGGTCTAAGCTAATATTTAAATTTTTTTCATAACTAAGAATGCTGTTCATAGATACAACAAAGAATAATAAGCCCAATCCAATATGTGCAATTGCACTGCCTTTATTAATAAATCTATTATTAAATAAATTATTGATCACTCGAACAAAATAGCTAGTAAGAATAAGTAAGCCAGAGAAGATACCAATGTAAGCAAGAATAGAGAAAATGCCAGTTGCATACCAAACAACATAAGTAATTATTAGAGAAAATACCGATGGAATAGCTGCGGTTAGGGATATATTCCGTAATGACATTGAACGCTGCCATGCAGCATCTACTGAGATCATAATAAAAATAGAGGCGATAAGGATTATCGGTGCAAAAATTGTATTGTAATAAGGTGGGCCAATGCTGACCTTATCTCCACTTATAGATTCAATAATAAGAGGGTAAGTTACACCAAGAAAAATAGAAAAAATGCTTGTGATCATTAATATATTATTCATAGAAAGGAATGACTCCTTGGATCCAATAACAACTAGCTTTGAAGAATTTAAAGATGGAATTCGATATGCAAAAATTCCCATTGCCAATAATGAAATGAAACCAGAAAAGCCCAATAAATAAAGACCTCTTTCCGGATCATTAGCAAAAGAGTGAACGCTATCAATGATTCCTGATCTTACAATAAAGGCGCCAAATAGACTTAAAGAAAAAATTAATATTCCAAGGAACATTGTCCAAGCTTTTAAAACATTTGATTTAGAGGAAGCAAATAATGAATGCATGAAAGCAGTAGATGCAAGCCAAGGCATTAAAGCAACATTTTCAACAGGATCCCAAAACCAATATCCTCCCCAACCTAATTCATAATAGGCCCACCAACTTCCCAATGTGATGCCTATGGTTAAAAAAATCCATGCTACAAAAGACCAATTTTTTATATCTTGCTCCCACTGCAGCTCAAAATCTCCATTAAATAAATACGCTGTAATATAACTAAAGGCAATCACAAAACCAACATAGCCTAAATAGAGCATAGGTGGATGTATTGCAAGAGCAGGATCTTGCAAGATAGGATTTATATCTGCACCCTCAATTACACCAAAAGGTAAGATTCTCTCAAATGGATTTGAGGTTATAAGCAAAAATAACATAAATCCTAAAATTATTAGACTTAACATTAGCAAAGTTAATCTTTTAAGTGGATGGTTTTTATTAAGCGAATTTAAAAAAAGAATGCTCCATCCTGTTAAGAATACTATCCACAAAAACATTGAGCCCTCATGAGCACTCCAAATTGAGGTCACTTTGTAAAAAACAGGTAATTGGGAATTAGAGTGATTGGCAATGTATACAATTGAAAAATCATCACTTATAGCTAAATAAATATACATTCCGAATGAGATGAATACTAAAAAACATGCTTGGTTAAAAAGTCTTAACGAAAGGGTTAATTGATTAGAGTGGATTTTATTAAAAGAAAAAAAAACGTTAAAAATTAAAATTAAAATTAATAACACAGCAGCTGAAAGTGAGAGAAAATGAGCTATCTCGCCAATCATATTTTTTCCTCTTCAAAAGATAGTTCTGGAGGCATGTAATTCTCATCATGTTTAGCAAAGATTTCTTCGGCTTTAAAAATGCCATCCAAATAATACCCAAGCATTACTACCCCACTATCCTCCTTGAACAAATCTGGTGTAACTCCGTTAAATGTTACTGGGACTTCTTTAACAAAGTCCGTTACAAGAAAATTTGTAGCAGTGCCTTTTCTTTTTATTGAGCCGTTTTTTACCATTCCACCTAATTTTATTCTGTATTCAGGCTTAATATCTGCCTCTAACATTTCTGAGGGAGTATAGAAAAGATCTAAAGTTGAATTTAAAGAGAAAAGAATTAAAAAAACCCCTCCTGAAGACACCAAAAAGATTGTAAAAATTTTCCAAAGACGATTTTTTCTAACCTGAAGCATTGTTAATGTTTATTCTCTTACAAATATTTTTAATTCTCATTCTTGTAATGGTGAAACTGAGAACAATGATTAAAATAGAGATTGAATAAACTAGCCAAACATAAATACCATGACCTTTCATATTTATAATTTCGTCAAAAGTATTGAATGCTATATCAAACATGCTCTAAGACCCATTTTTTGTTCTTTTCTCTATTAAGTATATATAGGCGACTACTTAAAATACCAAGAGATATTAATGTAAATCCTAAGCCGACAATAGAGATCAACAGTGGCATTAGCATTGAAGGATCGATAGAACTGCCTGAAGTTGAAATAGAGGCTGGTTGATGAAGAGTTGACCACCAATCAACTGATTTTTTTATAATAGGAAGGTTTACAACTCCTACAATAACCAATATTGACATTAGACGGTCAGCTTTTTCTAGATTTGAGAATGAACCATGCAAGGTGAGAATTCCTAGATACATAATGAATAGTATAAGAGTGGAAGTTATCCTTGCGTCCCACTGCCACCAAGTTCCCCAGGTTGGAATGCCCCAAATTGATCCTGAAAACAATGCTATAAAAGTTATCATTGCGCCAATTGGTGCTGCAGATTTGATTAAATAAGCTGCAAGCTTTACTCGCCATACAATATGCATCAATGCACAAATAGACATAAAGTAGTAAATTGTTTGCGCAAAAATAGAAGCAGGAACATGCAAAAAAATTATTCTATAAGAATTTCCTTGCTGAAAATCTTCTGGAGCATATAAGACACCCCATATCCATCCAATCATTAGTGTTGTTATGCCAATAAACAACAAATATGGATACATCTGAGCAGTAATCTTTACAAAGCTTTTAGAAGAAGAAAATTTATGGATGAATGCTTTAATCACCTAAATATTATAAACCAGAGTTGATTAATCTATATGTGTTTTTAATGCTGCAGAGATTACTATTGGCATGATGGCCAAGACTATCAAACTGATGCCTGACATAAGGATGATTATTGAGAAAAAACCTTCACCATACTGAATAGTTCGAACTGCGCGACCCAATAAAATAATTACCGGCAAGGCGAGAGGCAGAGAAGTAAGTACTCCAAGCATTGCCCCTTTGTCTATTGACAGGGCATTGCCAAAGGAAAATAGATTAAATAATAAAATATTTGATAGGCATAGTATTGAAAATACTTTAGGTAAATCGTCGAAATCTGCACCATTAGTAATTAAGAATAAAGATCCTATTAGTGCTATTGGAATTCCGATAAAGAAAACATAAATGAGCATTTTTGAAAGAACAATTTTATAAAAATCTTGCTCTAATAGAAATTCCTGCTCGAGAGATCCATCTTCAAAATCCTCCTCAAACATACCCTCAGTTGATATAAAAGCAGTCATCATCAAAGAGATCACTATGATAGAGAAGTAAAATTTATCTAGATCATATTGAGAAATATCAATACTTAAAGGAAAAGCTATTAAGACCAATACTAAAATTAATTGAGGACCAAGCCAAGATTTTAACTTTCTAGAGAGTTTAAAGGATTCAGTTCTGATTAATCTAAGCATTTATCTTTCAATTTCCAAAGTTTTGCATTCAAAGGTTGGTTGAATATGAGAAGTAAAAATAATAGACATATCCTCCCTTAGTTTTTCTTCAAGAAAATTATTTAGTAAATTATTTGTTGCATAATCAAGCCCAACAAATGGCTCGTCAAGAACAATCATTTTCGGGGAAGAAGCTAAAACTCTTATTAATGCAAGTTTTTTTTGCTGGCCAAAGGATAAGTTCCCTGTTAGTTCATCCTGAACATTCTTTAAACCTAATTTATGAAGCCATTCAAAAGCCAGTGCACGGCCTGATTGATTAAATATTAATTCTAAATTTTGAATGGGAGAAAGGTAGCTCTTGATAGCATTTTTGTGTCCAAGATATGAGATTGCAAGGTCTTCATTACAAAAATGAATTTTGCCTTTTGATGGCAAGGTTATTCCGAGAATAATTCTCAGCAGAGTACTTTTTCCTGAACCATTACTGCCTTTTATATAGAGCCCTTCTCCAGTATTTACATTAAATGAAAGATTATGAAAAAGTTTTTTTTCATTAATTGAGTATGAAATATTTTGAGCCGAAATAAGCTGCATAAAATTTTAATTTAAAAGAGATTTTGATCTAATTGTAAGTGAAGGAAGAGGTTTTTGAGGATCTAATCGTAGATAAAATCTTTTAGCAAGTTCAGCAAATGGATTCGATTTTATTTCTCCAAGACCACCAACTGAAAAATATAATGATTTTGTAAAAAAAATCCCCTGTTCTAACTGAGGAACTTTATTTAAAAAAGTATTTATTTTTCCAATATTTTGAATTGCCCCTTTGAACTTATTTCCAAAATGATACCAACCCCAAAACTGGTATTCACTTCTTGAAAAATGTACGAGTTGCTTCCTAGCATTTTTTTTAGGGAATGCACCAGCTGGGATTATCGAGATAGCGATAGAATCTAATTCTGCAATTTTTGAGTCCAGCAATGATGGTAGCTCATCAATATTTAAAAAAGGGCAAAGCAAACACTCTACCCCATCTTCAATTTGATACGATTTTACCTTTGACAGTCTTTCCTCAGAGCCAATAATTATAAAGCTAACATTAGGAAAATCATTCAATGCACTGGACTATTCAGCCTTTGCAAAAGCCTGGTCAATATCAGCAATAATATCATCGACGTGTTCAAGTCCTATTGATAATCTTATGTAGCCTGGACTAACACCACCAGAGGCTAACTCTTCCTCATTAAGCTGAGAGTGAGTAGTACTTGCAGGATGAATAGCAAGACTTCTTGAGTCACCAATATTTGCTACGTGATAGAGCATCTCTAAAGAATTAATAAACTTTTTACCAGCTTCATGGCCTCCTTTAATTTCGAAGCCTAAAAGTCCTCCACAACCATTTGATAAATACTTATCTGCTCTTTCTTTAGGTAAACCAGAAGAGGTACCAGGATAAGCAACCCTTTCAACCATAGGATGATTTTCTAGATGCTCTGCGACTTTCTGTCCATTAGCCGAATGTTCTTTCATTCTTAAGCTAAGCGTTTCTAAGCCTTGGATGAACATAAATGCATTAAACGGACTCATTGCAGCTCCCATGTCTCTAAGAAGAGTAGTTCTTGCTTTGAGAATATAAGCTATGGGTCCTAAAGCTTTAACAGCTTCTGTCCATACAACTCCGTTATAATTTGGATCAGGATTATTAAGCTTTGGCTGTCTTTCAGGATTTGCTTCCCAATCGAAATCACCTCCATCAACAATCACACCACCAATAGAAGTCCCGTGACCACCAATGTATTTAGTTGCTGAATGAATAATTATTGCAGCACCATGATCAAATGGACGGCATATAAGAGGTGCTGCGGTGTTATCAACAATCAACGGAATACCAAGAGGCCTTCCAAGATCTGCAACCTCTTGCAATGGAAAAACTTGAAAGCTTGGGTTAGGCAGTACCTCACCGTAATAGGCTCTCGTTTTATCATCCGTGGCATCAGCAAAATTCTGAGGATCAGACGGATCAACAAATCTAACTTCTATGCCCATATCAGAGAAAGGATTTTTAAATTGGTTATAGGTTCCACCGTAAAGATGAGAAGAAGCAACAAAATTATCGCCATTACTGCATAAGTTTTGAATTGCATATGCTGAGGCAGCTTGACCGGATGCAAGACCGAGCGCAGCAACCCCTCCCTCTAATGCTGCAATTCTTTCTTCGAATACTGCATTCGTTGGATTCATGATGCGTGAGTAAATATTTCCCAGCTCACTTAGAGCAAATAAATTTGCGGCGTGATCAGTACTATCAAACTGATAGCTTGAGGTCATGTGAATTGGAACTGTTACTGAATTTGTTGTCTCATCTTTTCGCCAGCCCGCATGCAAAGCAATTGTTGCTGGATTGGTATATTTTTTTTCAGTCATTCTTTCTCTCCATTTAATATGTATTGTAAAAATTCAGCTAAAAAGAAGTTGAAATTGAAATCTTATTTAGCAAAACTTAATAATGCGCTTGCAAGTAAGTTAAACCAGCGCTCTACAATTATATACTCATTTAATAATTAATCCTTCAAATGCTTTGAATGTAGCGAAACTACCAAATAAATTGCTTATTTAGTCAGTAATTAATGTATATTCTAATTTCATTGACAATTTAAGTGAAATATTTTTCAATTCACTACAAACTTATTTTTAAAGGTTAAAAATGGCAAAAAAATATGTAAATTTTAGAGTGGGTGGATCACCCTACAAGGTTACCGATGACTACTCTGTATGGACTAATGATCTTTTAGGAAAAGTCATTGCCAGTAAAACAGTAATACAACCAGGTAAATCTACAATTGGTCACAGGCTCAGCGATTCAGATGTAGTTTATATGATTGTAAATGGAAGAGGCATGATGGAAGTCATTGAGTACATGAACTCAAAAGAAGGTCACGGAACAGATCCCAGCCAGGGAATTGAGCATCAAGATTCCTTCGAGCTTACAGCTGGAGACGTAATACTTGTCCAGTCAGGTGATTTTGTAAAAGTTGTGAATGAATCAGAGCATGATCAACTCACATATTTAAGAGTATTTGATAGAGAGGGCTGGAGAGTCTAGTTTATTTAGGCGGTTCTGATTCTTTTTTTATCAAAGAGACTGCCTCTTTGATAAGGTAAGTGTTTGTAGCATTTTTATTTAAGTTTCTTATGGAAATTGTTTCCGCTGACATTTCATCCTTACCAATAACTGCCATTAGTGGCACCTTAGCATTACTGTGCTCGCGTATCTTGTAACCTATTTTTTCATTTCTGTTATCAAGCTCGACACGCAAATTAATTCCTTCAAATTTTTGTTTCAAACTTAACGCATAATCATTCACTTCCTCTGTAACGGTTAAAATTGAGAGTTGAACAGGAGCTAACCATAATGGCAGCTTGCCTGAATAATTTTCAATTAATATTCCAATAAACCTTTCAAAAGAGCCAAGAATTGCTCTATGCATCATTACAGGTTTATGTTTTGCACCGTCTTCACCAATATATTCTGCTTCAAGCCTGTCAGGAAGATTGAAGTCAGCTTGAAAAGTTCCACATTGCCACTCTCGCCCAATTGCATCTGTTAAAACAAAATCAAGTTTTGGGCCATAAAAAGCCCCCTCTCCTGCTTCAACTGTATAGGGTATGTCAAGTTTTTTTATTGCAGACTCTAATGCTGCCTCAGCCTTATCCCAAACCTTATCAGAGCCAACTCTTATTTCAGGCCTTGTAGATAATTTGATATCAAAAGATTCAAAACCAAGCTCAGTATAAATTTCAGATAATAAAGATATGAAACCAGCAGTTTCGCTTTCTATTTGATCTTCAGTACAGAAAATGTGGCCATCATCTTGAGTGAAACCTCGGACCCTCATTAAACCATGCATAGTTCCTGAAGCTTCATATCTATGGCATGACCCAAATTCAGCAAGTCTAACGGGAAGATCTCTGTAGGATTTTAGGCCTTGATTATAAACTTGGACATGACAGGGACAATTCATGGGCTTAAGAGCATTCACCCTTTTCTCATTTGCATGCTCCTCATCAATCTCCGTAATAAACATATTTTCACGATACTTATCCCAATGACCTGAAGCCTCCCAAAGTTTACGATCAACGACCATGGGAGTATTGATTTCCTCATAGCCATTAGTCATTTGCTTTTTACGAACATAGTTTTGTAAAGCAACGTATATAGACCAACCTTTGGCGTGCCAAAAAACCATCCCAGGGGCCTCTTCTTGAAGATGAAATAAATCCATCTCTTTTGCAAGCTTTCGATGATCGCGCTTTTCAGCTTCCTCTAAAAGAGTTAAATATTTTTTAAGATCTTTGTCATTTTTCCAGGCAGTACCATAAATGCGGGAAAGCATTTCATTTTTTGAGTCTCCCTTCCAATAAGCACCAGCAATCTTAGTAAGTTTAAAGGCTCCAACTTTTTCTAAACTTGGCAAATGAGGACCACGACATAAATCTATAAAGCCAGTATTACCCTGATTATAAAGTTGAAAATTATCTTCTTGGTCAGACTCTTCTATAATCTTAACCTTGTAATCCTCTTTGAGATCATCAAAATTCTTAATTGCCTCTTTTTTTGTATGGATTGTTTTGATAATGTCAGATTTTTCAGCAACAATCTTTTGCATTTCTTTTTCAATCTTCGGTAAATCGTCTACAGAGACTCTCTCATTAGACAAGAAATCGTAGTAAAAACCATTTTCAATGGTGGGTCCGATTGCTAATTTAGCATTTGGATAAAGATTTTTTATAGCACGGGCCAGCACCTGCGCAGCAATTGTATGCCGCATGATGTCCAAACCCTCATCTGAATCAATTGTAAAAATAGAAATATCAGCATCATGACTAACAACGTCATTTAGGTCTCTTTGCTCGCCATTTACACTATAAGCAATAGCTGCTTTAGCTAGACCGGGGCCAATCATGTTTGCAATTTCAAGCCCACTAACTCCTGCAGGAGCCTGCTTCTGAGATCCATCAGGGAGTGTAATTATGATTTCTTTGCTCATGGTAATGGTCCTAGCGCTTTATTCTAATATTTTTCACTCTAAAGGTATATTTTAACTATAACTTTTCATTACTTATTCTTTAATTTAACATGTAAAAACTTATAAAAATTATGGAGAGTTTTTTATGTCGGTCAGTGTTTTATTAGAAGGTACCTTGAAAGATGGTTTAGTTGAGCAGTTTGAAGAAATTTGCACAGATGCATTTAACGTCACTCGTGCTTTTGAGGGATGTCAAAAAATTGATTTAACCCTTAATGTTGAAAATCAACATAACTATGTTCTTACAGAGGTTTGGGACACCAAAGAACATTATGAAAAATATTTAGCATTCCGCACGGAAGATGGAACTATTGCTGCCGTTACTGAGATGTGTCTGGAACCGCCAAGTATAAGAATATTTGATATAACAGACGCTTAAAAAAAGCCTTCTTAGTTAAACGGATATAACAACTCCCTCCTAAGGAGTAGTTCTAGGT
>ERZ802824.276-NODE-276-length-28648-cov-31.5019_pt1 | contig 28648 bp, 20 predicted proteins | sample MGYA00345650_ERZ802824 | MGnify/ENA primary metagenome ERZ802824 (study PRJEB30503, sample SAMEA104212361) | marine metagenome | biome: Westerlies Biome; feature: [SRF] surface water layer (ENVO:00010504) within the epipelagic zone...; material: water... | reverse complement strand
GCGCTGGATTGTGGCTCCGGAGGCCGTGGGTTCGAACCCCATCGCTCGCCCCATTATAAAAAGGTAAATATGAAAGTAACAATAAAAAAATTAAAAGACTTAGAGAGAAAAATTACTGTATCTGTTCCAGTCGATAGCTATGACGCTAAATTCAGCTCTAAAATAAAAAATATCAAAACCAAAGCAAAAATTGATGGATTTAGAAAAGGCAATGTTCCAAATGATGTTCTTGAACAAAGGTATGGTCAATCAATTCATAATGAAGTTATCAACGAATTGATACAAGAGTCCTATCCTAAAGCAATCACTGATAATGATCTAAGGCCGGCTGCATCTCCGCAGGTATCAATTGATTCTGAAGATTCAAAAAAACCAATTATTTACTCTGCAATAATTGAGGTGTTTCCAGAAATAAAGCCTAAGTTTTCTAGATGGACTAACTATGAAGAATTTGAAATAAAAGTTGATGATACAGATATTGATCTTGCAATTGCCGATATCAAAAAAAGATATGGAGAATGGAAAGATGTTAATAGAGAGGCAAGACTAGATGATCAAGTAATAATAGACTTTACTGGAAAGATTGACGGTGAAGAATTCGAGGGTAACTCTTCACAAGACTTTAAGCTTGTTTTAGGAAGTAATTCTATGATTCCTGGTTTCGAAGATAATATTATTGGCAAAAAACCATCTAAATTTTCCATAGAGTGCACTTTTCCAGATGACTATTTTAAGAAAGATTTAGCTGGAGTTGCTGCAGAGTTTGAAATTAATCTTAAAAGTGTGCAACAAATCACTGAAGCAAAGGTTGATAAAGATCTATTTGAAAAATTACAAATGGAAATAAAAGATAAAAATGAATTTAGAGATGAAATATCTAAAAGAATGCAAAATGAAGTTCTTGCTCAAGAAAAAGAACTTACAAAAGAATCAATTTATGAAACTTTATTAAAAACTAATAATTTTAAATCTCCAAATTCTACAATTAATGAGCAAGCAGACCTCATGAGAAAAGATGCGTTAATGAGAATAGGACATACTGAAGATAATGCTGGGGAAGATTTATTTCCTATTGATACATTTTTAGAAAAAGCTGAAAAAAGAGTTAAGCTTGATCTATTATTTGCAGAATTAATCAAACATTTTGAAATAAAGGTAGAAAAAAAAGATATTGATGCTTTTATTGAAGAAGAGTCGAAAAGATACAAAGATGCTGAGCAATACAAACAATGGATTTCTGGACAACCACAGCAACTTGATCAATTTAAAATGATTGTTCTAGAGAGACAATTAGTTGAAAAACTAAAAAATGTTCTTAAATCAAAGAAGAAAGTGATAAAATTTTCTGAATTAGCTAACAAATAGGTTTTTATTATGACAGATATTCATTCAGCGCTTATACCTATGGTGGTAGAACAGACACCAAGAGGTGAAAGATCTTTTGATATATATTCACGTCTTTTAAAGGAAAGAGTTATTTTCTTATCAGGACCAATCGATGACTATATATCTAACCTTGTTGTTGCTCAATTATTGTTTTTAGAATCTGAGAATCCTGATAAAGATATATCTATTTATATAAATTCACCTGGCGGAAGCATTTCTGCGGGACTAGCAATTTATGACACTATGCAGTTTATAAAACCTTCGATATCAACAATGTGTATTGGACAAGCTGCGAGCATGGGGGCTCTTCTTCTAGCTGGCGGTGACAAGAAAAAGAGGTTTGCTCTTCCAAATTCCAGAATAATGATCCATCAACCTCTTGGAGGATTCCAAGGTCAGGCATCTGATTTTGAAATTCACGCAAAAGAAATATTACATATGAAAAAAATTGTAAATGAAATTCTTGCAAAGCATACTGGTCACACAATCAAGAAAATTGAAAAAGACACAGACAGGGATAATTTCCTTGATGCTAATGCTGCAAAAGGATACGGAATTATTGATAAAATATTAGAACAAAGAGGATAGAATGAAAGTTGAATCACAATCAGATAAATTACATTGTTCATTTTGTGGCAAGTCCCAAGATGAAGTAAAAAAATTGATTGCTGGCCCAAGTGTTTATATTTGCAATGAGTGCGTAGATCTATGTAATGACATTATTGAAGAGGAAATAAAAAATGATGAAGAGTCACCATATGATCAATCACTTTCACCACTAGAAATATATAATCAACTTGACGAATATGTTATTGGTCAAGAAAAAGCTAAGAAAATTTTATCTGTAGCAGTTTACAACCATTACAAAAGACTTAAAAAAGTCAAATCTAAGGATGATGTTGAATTGCAAAAAAGTAATGTTTTATTGTTGGGACCAACTGGAAGTGGAAAAACTTTATTAGCTCAGACTTTAGCAAAAATTCTCAATGTTCCATTTACAATCGCTGATGCAACAACATTAACTGAAGCTGGCTATGTTGGAGAGGATGTTGAAAACATCATACAAAAACTCTTACAAAAAGCTGACTATGATCCTGAAAAAGCAGAATTAGGCATAGTTTATATTGACGAAATAGATAAGATTGCTAGAAAATCAGACAATCCATCCATCACTAGGGATGTCTCAGGAGAAGGAGTTCAGCAAGCCCTTTTAAAGCTTATAGAAGGTACAGTAGCTTCTATTCCTCCGCAAGGTGGGAGAAAACATCCACAACAAGAATTTATTCAAATCGATACTTCTAATATACTTTTTATTTGTGGGGGTGCTTTTTCTGGTCTTGATAAAGTTATTGAGCAAAGAACAAATAATACTGGCATAGGTTTCAGTGCAGAAGTGGATAACACTTCGAATGTTAGTCAATTAAATAAAAATATTGATGATCTTCAACCAGAGGATCTTGTTAAGTTTGGATTGATACCTGAATTTGTAGGTAGATTACCAGTTATATCAAACTTGCATGAGCTTGATGAAGAGGCTTTGGTTAGAATTTTAAAAGAGCCTAAGAATGCTCTAGTGAATCAATATAGTCATTTATTTGAAATAGATGATGTTGAATTATCATTTCGAGATGAAGCACTTAAAGAAATTGCGAAACAAGCAATAAAGAGAAAAACTGGTGCAAGAGGTTTAAGATCTATAATGGAAGAAATTTTAATGGATACTATGTTCGATCTTCCAGATGACAATCTTGATAAAGTAATAATTGATGAAAAAACTGTTTTGTCAAAAACAGAGCCAATCAGGCTGCTAAAGACTAAATCAAAAAAAACATCCTCGGGTAATTGATATTTAATTAATAATCCCTATATTTACTTAATGAGTAAAATAAAATCTGATTTACCCTTAATACCCCTTAGAGATGTCGTAGTTTTTCCTGGAATAGTTACGACCTTATTTGTTGGCAGAGGCAAGTCTGTAGAAGCATTAAATATTGCCATGTCCTCAAATAAGAAACTCGTTTTGGTTAGTCAAAAAGATGCTGCTAAAGAAGATCCAGATGTATCTGACTTGTACGAATATGCATCCATTAGCAATCTTCTCCAACTGATTAAACTTCCAGATGGAACTATGAAAGTTTTAGTTGAGGGTCACAAAAGATGCTCTATTGAAAAGATAATTGAAAAAGATACATACACTGTAGCTAGAGTTACAGAAGAAGATGATTTGCCAATAAAAGAAAGTGAGTCTAAAAATTTAGTAAGACTTATAAAAGCTAAGTTTGAAGATTATATTAGCGTTACAAAAAGAATACCTCCAGAAATTGTTTCAACAGTAGATTCATTAGATGATCTTTCAAGATTAATGGATACCATCACAGGTCATTTGCCTATTGAAACATCCAAAAAGCAAGAAATTTTAGAAACGATTGATTTAAAAGATAGAACTGAGAAAGTATTAACATTTATCGAGTCCCAGTTAGATGTTGTTGATGTTGAGAAGAAAGTACGAGACAGAGTAAAAAAACAAATGGAGAAGTCTCAAAGAGAATATTATTTAAATGAACAAATAAAAGCAGCTCAAAAAGAACTTGGGGAAATAGGTGAAGAGGGTGATGAATTAGAAAATCTTGAAAAGAAAATTCATGAAGTTGGAATGACAAAAGAGGCATTAAAGAAAGCTACAAGCGAATTAGCAAAATTTAAACATATGGCTCCATCTTCTGCAGAAGCATCAGTTGTTAGAACATATCTCGATTGCTTAGTAGATGTCCCATGGAAAAAGAAATCAAAAGTTAAAACAGATATAGAAGCGTCAATGAAAATACTTGAAGAGGATCATTATGGTCTTGAAGAAGTTAAAGAAAGAATTGTTGAATACCTTGCTGTTCAAAAAAGAGTGAAAACAATGAAGGCTCCAGTATTATGCTTGGTAGGCCCACCAGGTGTTGGAAAAACTTCTCTTGGAGAATCAATTGCGAGAGCTACCAATCGTAAGTTTGTTAGGATGTCCCTTGGTGGAGTTAGGGATGAGTCAGAAATTAGAGGACATAGAAGAACTTACATAGGCTCAATGCCTGGAAAAATAATTCAAAAACTTTCTAAAGTTGGAGTTAAAAATCCTTTATTTCTTTTAGATGAAATTGACAAAATTGGAATGGATCATAGAGGAGATCCAGCCTCAGCATTATTAGAAGTTCTAGATCCAGAACAAAATAATACTTTTAGTGATCATTATCTAGAAGTGGATTATGACTTATCAGAAGTTATGTTTGTATGCACTGCTAACAGTTTAAATATTCCAACACCTTTGCTCGATAGAATGGAGATCATTCGAATACCTGGATATATCGAAGATGAAAAAATAAATATTGCTGAAAAATATCTACTACCAAAACAAATGATACGAAATGGACTAAAAGAAGCAGAACTAAAATTTAATAAAAATGTTCTTCTATCTCTGATTAGATACTACACACGAGAGGCCGGTGTAAGAGGTTTGGAGAGACAAATTGCAAAAATACTTCGAAAGGTTGTTAAAGAAAGATTAATTGAAAAAAAATCTACAACAACCCAACCAACTTCTATTTCATCTAAAAACATTGAAAAATATTCAGGAGTTAAGAAGTTTAAATATGGAGTAGCCGAAAAAGATAATGCCATTGGTCAAGTTACTGGCTTAGCCTGGACAGAAGTTGGTGGAGAGCTTTTAACTATTGAAGCTTCTAATATTGATGGAAAAGGACAAGTAATTAAGACAGGATCATTAGGCGACGTTATGCAGGAATCAATACAAGCTGCATTAACAGTAGTTCGATCAAGGGCTGAATCTTTAGGAATAAGTCCAAATTTCTATGAGAAGTATGATGTACATATTCATGTTCCTGAAGGAGCAACACCAAAAGACGGACCAAGTGCCGGTGGGGCTATGGCAATTTCTTTGATATCAGTCTTCACTGGTATTCCTGTAAGAGCGGATACAGCTATGACAGGTGAAATAACTTTACGTGGCCAAATTCTCAAAATTGGTGGGTTAAAAGAAAAGCTTCTTGCAGCTAAGAGAGGAGGAATAAAAAATGTAATTATTCCTAAAGAAAACGAACCGGACCTTCAAGAAATTCCAAAGCAAATTACAAAATCATTAAATATTATTCCTGTTGAATGGATCGACGAAGTTATCTCATCCGCACTTGTGGAAGAACCAAGACCTTCTTCAAAAAAAATAAAAAGTGCAAAATCTAAAACTTCAACAAAAAACGAAAATAATCCAGCGCACTAAAAGCCCTTTATTTACTTGACTTTTAACCTCAAAAAGCTTTTGATAGAGGGGTATTTATTAAATAAATTATCACAGAGGAGTATTTAAATATGAATAAATCAGATTTAGTTGATGCAGTTGCAGGAAGCGCTGATATGTCAAAAGCTGAAGCAGGTAGAGCTGTTGATGCTGTTTTAGATGGAATTTCAGGTGCATTGGGAAATGGTGACTCAGTAGCACTAGTAGGTTTTGGAACTTTTTCAGTTAGACATAGAGCTGCTAGAGAAGGAAGAAACCCACAAACAGGTGCTGCTATGCATATAGCTGCAACAAAAGTACCAGGATTTAAAGCTGGTAAAGGCTTAAAAGATACGGTTAAAAATAGTTAAAATTATTTAACTGGTAAAAGGGTGCTTACGCACCCTTTTTTTTATTCTATAATATCGCCACTATGATGGAATCACTCAGAAATTTTCTTACAGGACCAAGGCTACTAATTGTTGTGTTGATCTGCGCATTACCTTTTGTTTTTTTAGGTACATCTTCATTAGGCTCTGCTTTTAATGCATCATTTGGCACTATAAACGGAGAAGAGGTCTCTGAGCTTGATGTGCAATTAGCTTCAAACTCAACAGTGCAAAGATTTCAAAGTCTATACGGTGCAGATTTCGAATTCGATCTGCTAGATGATGATTTCAAATCTCAATCTATTAAACAAGAATTGATTATTCAAAAAGTACTCCTTGCCGGCGCACGTTCAATGGGGTTTATCAATGAGTCTACAAAACAAGAAATTAAAAAAGATATTATTCAAAGTCCCTTATTTCAAGTTGATGGTGTCTTCAGTGAAGATATCTATGGTGCTCAGGTTAATTCAAATGGATTTACAAAAGAGAGCTATATCGATGTAATGACAGACTTTGCAGCATCCGAACTTTTTAGAACATCTTTCAATTCAATTAATTTTATAACTAAAAATGAGTTATTTGAGTTGGCAAGCTTGTTAGAACAGTCATCAAATATTAATTTTATAAAAATTAATTTTGAGGAATTAAAATCAGAAATTGTTAACTCATCAGAAGAACTTTTAGATTTTTATAATGAAAATCCAAGTTTATTTTTTTCTGATGAAGAAAAGAGTTTCAAATATATTATTCTAGATAAATCAGACTACGAAGATAAAGTTCAAATCCCAGATTCCTATCTTGAAAACTCTTACGCACAATATCTATTAAGATTTGAAGATAGTGCGCAAATCAGAATTTCTCATATCATGGTTGAGAAAAATAACTATGACTCAAGCGATCAAGCTCTTGAGTCAATAAAAAATATTGAAGATTTGCTCACTAGTGGGAATGATTTTTCTTCAATTGCAGCTGAATATAGTGAGGATATTGTTACTAAGGATATTGGAGGCGATTTAGATTATTTTGAGAAAGATATTTTTCCAGTAGAGTTTGATGATGCCATTCAAAGTTTAGAGTTAAATGAATATAGCAAAATAATAGAGCTCGATGATACTTTTCATATTTTAAAAGTTACTGAAAAAAATATCCAAGAACCTCTTTCAGAAGATCAAGTTAAGGATGATTTGATTAAAGAGCTCATTGAAACCGAATCTTTAGCACTAATGCAGGATGATTTTGATGAATCAGAAAATATGATCTTAAATAATAATTCTTTGGAAGAAATCGCATCAGATTTATCCAAAGATATTAGTAATTCTCAACTTTATACAAGTTCTAATTATGATTTTGAATTAACTGAGTCCGAGATTAAGAACTATTTATTTTCACCTGAGTCTTTGAAAAATGTACCTTATGCAATTGAACTTAGTGACAGAGTAATTGTTTTAGCGATTAATGAGGTGAATGAACCAGCTCTTCAAGATTTTGATGTTGTTGAAGAATCTATATCTGACATGCTTTCTCAGTCTAAGGCAGTTGAAAAAATTGTCTTAATGACAAATGAAATTAATGCAATAACAGATAAAGAAGAAATAATGAGTTTTATTGGAGCTTATAATTATGTTGCTGAAGATTCATTTGTTGATGTAAAAAGATACTCATCTCTTTTACCGAGAGAGGTTCTAAATACAATTTTTAATGCAAGTGGAGGAAGCAGAATTAATACAGAGGCTTCAAACGGTGATAATTATATTATTGATGTTGTTGGTTTTAATTATCCTCCTGAATCTGAAATTAATGAGATTATCGAAGAATATAATTCAATTGGGGAAGAAATAATTAACACCAAAATGTCCCAGATTGTTAATGAGGATGTATTTCAATCTGCTCGTGTAAATCTAAGTAATCTTATATTTTAAGGATTTCAAATTATGAAAAATAATTTATATAGCGTTGTTTTAATTTTATTTATTGTTGCAAGCTGCTCCGAAAGTATTAATCCAGTTGATTCAGGATTGGAAAATCAAATTTATCATCATGGAAACGGTTCTGAGCCTCAAGGCCTTGATCCACATATTGTTACAGGAGTTCCAGAGCATCATATTCTTATTAGTTTATGTGAAGGTTTAACAATCCCAAATCCAAATCCAAATGATATGAATGGATACATGGCTGGTACTGCAGAATCATGGAGTATTAGTGATGATGGTAAAGAGTATGTTTTTAATATAAATAAAAATGCTAAATGGTCTAATGGGGAGTCTGTTACTGCGGATGATTTTGTTTGGTCATGGAAAAGAATATTAACTGCTAGCCTAGGTTCTCAATATCCAGACATGCTTTATTATCTTGAAGGTGCATATGAATATCACAATGGTTTAATTGATGATTTTGATCAAGTTGGAGTAAAGTCAATTGACGAACATACATTACAAGTTAATTTAAAGAATCCTACTCCATTTTTTTTAGGCCTTTTAAGTCATTACAGCACATGGCCTGTTCATAAAGAAACTGTTCTAAAGTTTGGTGATATTGATGACAGAAACGGAGAATGGACACGGCCTGGTAATTTTGTCTGCAATGGACCTTTTCAACTAAAAACATGGGAACTTAATAACAAAATTGTTGTTGAAAAAAATCCACATTATTATGATGCCTCGATTGTCCAATTGAATGAAATTCATTATTATCCCGTATCAAATGTAATGACAGAAGATAGAATGTTTAGAGCAGGGCAACTTCATCTGACCAGTACTTTGCCTTCACAAAAATGTCCTATTTATATCGAAGAAAATCCAAATCTAAGAATTGATCCTTACATGGGAACATACTTTTATAGGATAAATACTGAGAATGAAGTTCTTAAAGATGTAAAAGTCAGAAAAGCATTAGCATACTCAATTGATAGACAGTTGCTTGTTGATAAAGTAACTAAGTGCGGACAAATTCCTGCATATTCTTTTACTCCCCCAGGAACTAATGGCTACCAACCAACTACTGAAATCCCATTTGATCCTATTTTAGCTAAATCATTACTTGATGAAGCAGGTTTTTCTGAGGAGAATCCTTTTCCAAAATTAGAAATTTTGTTTAATACCAATGAAGACCATAGAAAATTAGCTTTAGCGATTCAGCAGATGTGGCAAATTAATTTAGGTATTGAGGTTGAGTTGGTAAATCAAGACTGGAAAGTTTATTTAAACAGAGAAATGATAGGAGACTTTCAAATTTCAAGAGCAGGCTGGATTGGTGATTACGAAGACCCAAATACTTTTCTTGATTTAATGAGACCTAATCGAGGTAATAATAAAACCGGTTGGGAAAATATGGAATATGATGCCTTGGTCCAAAAAGCCAACACAATAAATAATCAGGCTGAAAGATATGAGCTGCTTTATAAAGCAGAAGAAATACTTATAGAAAATATGCCAGTAATACCTTTATATACTTATGTAAGGGCTTATCAACTGTCGCCTGATGTTAAAGGATTCAGTCCACACATATTAGATCATCATCACCCTAAATTTATTTATTTAGAAAGAGATTGATCACAAATGTTAACAATCTTTTTTAAGAGAATTTTATTAGCAATTCCAGTATTATTTGCAGTTGCTAGTATTACATTTTTTCTTATTAAGATTGCACCTGGCGGTCCATTTGATGCTGATAGAGCTGTATCTCCTCAAGTTCTAAAAAACTTAAATGAAACATATAACCTAGATGCTTCTAATTGGGAGCAATATGTAGATTATATGTCAGGTTTGATTCAAGGAGATTTAGGCCCGTCATTTAGATTCCCAGGCAGGTCTGTCACAGAAATGATTGCTACTGGACTACCAGTTACTTTTGAATTAGCTTTCTATGCAATTTTAATTGCATTATTAATGGGTGTTTTTTCAGGAGTACTAGCGGCATTAAAAAGAAATACTTTTTTAGACTTTATCCCTATGGCAATAGCCATGATTGGAATATGTGTTCCAACTTTCTTGATGGGACCATTATTAGTTTTAATTTTTGGAATTAACCTAGAACTTTTGCCAGTATCAGGATGGGGCCAATTATCTGGAGATAAACTCCTGCCATCAATAACTCTTGGCTTTGCATATGCTGCGTATATAGCAAGATTAAGCAGAGGCGGGATGCTAGAGGTTTTAAATCAGGACTTTATCAGAACTGCTAGAGCCAAGGGTCTGACCGAAAGAATGGTTGTGATAAAACATGCTATGCAAGGTGGTCTAATTCCTGTTGTTTCATTTTTAGGACCAGCAATTGCTGGCCTGCTTGCAGGCTCTTTTGTTGTTGAAACTATCTTTCAAATCCCAGGTCTAGGAAGATTCTATGTTGAAGCAGCATTCAATCGTGACTATACAATGATCCTAGGAACTACAATATTCTTTTCAGCAATGATAGTTTTCTTTAACTTATTATCTGATCTTGCAGCTTTATGGCTAAATCCAAGATCAAGAGATGCTTAATGAAAAATAATTCTCTTTGGTCTGATGCCTTATATAGATTAAGTAGAAATAGAGCTGCTATGTTGGGTGGCTTTGTTTTAATAATGCTAATAATTTGTGCAGCATTGGCTCCATGGATAGCTCCATATTCATATTCATTTCAAGATTTAAATTTGGGTGCAAGTCCTCCATCGTCAGAGCATCTTTTAGGAACTGATATTTTAGGAAGAGACTTGTTAAGTAGAATTTTGTATGGTGCTCGTATCTCATTGTTAGTTGGATTTGTTGCAACTGGTGTTGCTCTTGTTATTGGAGTTTCCTGGGGGATAGTTGCTGGATATATTGGCGGAAGAGTTGATTCAATAATGATGAGAATAGTCGATGTCCTATATGGACTCCCATTTATTATTTTTATAATCCTTTTGATGGTAATTTTTGGTAGGAATCTTTGGCTTTTATTTGGAGCAATTGGAGCAGTTGAATGGCTTACCATGGCAAGAATCGTTAGAGGCCAAGTAATGGGTTTAAAAAATCAAGAATTTGTTTTAGCAGCGCAAGCTATGGGAGTTTCAAATCTATCAATGTTTAGAAGACATTTATTACCTAATATTTTAGGACCAATTGCTGTATACGCAACCTTAACAATTCCTCAAGTAATGCTTTTAGAGGGGTTCCTTAGTTTTCTTGGGTTAGGTATACAACCTCCAATGAGTAGCTGGGGTACTCTTATTAAAGATGGTGTTGAATCAATGGAGGAATATAGCTGGTTACTAATTTATCCAGGCATTACATTCACAATCACCTTGTTCGCATTGAACTTTTTTGGAGACGGGCTTAGAGATGCTTTAGATCCAAAAACTTCTGATAATTAAAAAGCTCTTATTGCCACTTTTATTATTTGACCTGGCATAAGAGTAGTATTCTTAAAATTATTTATTTCTTCAATACTTCTTATAGACACATCAAATAACTCAGATATTTTAAAAAGATTATCACCTTGTTTTACAGAATAAAGAATAGTTCTTTTTTTTGATTCCATGTTTCTATGGATATTTTTATTGCCAATAGATAATTGTTGACCAAGTTGTAGATATGAATTCTCATCTATTGAATTCATTCTTGATAAATCACGAATCTCAATATTATATTCTTTTGCAATACTCCATAAGGTATCGCCCTCTGAAACTATATACATCTCATATGGTATGAAGTTGTTTGATTTACTTTTGCTTAAAGGAATCAATAGAGTGTCATTTATAGAGAGTAAATCATTATTTAGATAATTAATTTTTTTTATAATTCTTACCTCAGTATCATATTTTGATGAAAGACTCCATAAACTATCACCGCTTTGAACTATATGAGATATCCAATTTATTTGATTGGAATTCTTAAATGGATTATCTTCATTCTCAAATAAGATATATTTTTCAGAGGGGATATAAAACACACTTTCATCTTCAGGAGCAGACGCCCATTTAGTGTAACCAGCATTTAGTTTGTATAAAAGCTCAGGTTTTATATCTAAATATTCACTTAAAGTTAAAACTTCTACCTGTCCTGGAATAGATATTTTTTTAACGACAGGCTCGTATGGTATTTGTGGTAATTTAATTCCATAATTATCAGAATTAAGAATAAGCTCTCTTAGGGCAATATATTTTGGAACATAATTTTTAGTTTGTACCGGAACATTCAAAGACCAGAAATCAGTATCCATTCCTCTTCTTTTGTTTTGGTTTATTCTTCTGTCAAGAAGAGATGGCCCCGCATTATAAGCGGCGAGAGTATGATAAATATTTTGATCAAATCTTTGATATAAATATTTTAAATACTTTACAGCAGCCTCTGTTGATCTAAATGGATCATGCCTGTCCTCGTTCCACCATGACTTATCTAGTTGGTAAAGCCTTCCAGTCCTGGGCATAAACTGCCAAATCCCTACAGCTCCTGAGGAGGATATGGAGAATGGGTCATAGTTGCTCTCTATGTATGGCAGAATTGCAAGTTCTAAAGGCAGATTATTTTTTTCTAATTCTTGAATTACAAAATATAAAAAATAGTAGGAGTCATTTAAATATTCATCAAACTTATCTAAATCCTTTAAATGCATATTCATATATGCAAGAACCTGATCATTTAGAATATTAGTATTCTGAGATGTATTATTTTGTTTAATGAAATCCCAAACATCTTGATATGGTTGAGTTGTACTAATTTCTATGACATTTTCCTCAATCCCAATATCAATATCATTTAATTCAGAAGGATTTTCTTGATAGACTTCAATTTGTTGACAGCCAACAATTAAAATCAAAAGTGGTATTATCTTTAAAAAGCGTCTTTCCATTTTCTTAAAGCTACAAATATTTCTAACTCATTTCCAGTAATGTTAAATTTTTCATTAATTTTATCCCGAACATCTGATATTCCACATCTTAAAAATGGATTTATATTTAATTCTTTTTCTAATGTCGTTGGTAAAGAAGGCTCGTTTGATGACATTAATCTTTCTACATTCTTATATTCATCCTCAAGTTGTTTGTTATTTGGTTCAACTTCTTTGGCAAATTTCAAATTAGAAAGAGTATATTCATGCCCACAATATATTTTTGTATTCCTTGGTAGTCTGGATAGTTTATTTAAGGCCTGATGCATTTGCTCATATGTTCCCTCAAAAACTCGACCACAACCACCCGAAAAAAGGGTATCCCCGCAAAAAAGAATAGGATTAGCATTATTAAATGAATAAAATCCAATATGATCAATAGTATGTCCAGGAATCTCAATTACTTCGAAATCAATGCCTATTAGATTAAATTTATCTGATTGAGAAACTATTTTATTTATTCCATCAATATTATTTTTTGGTCCATAAACATTCAATTTCTTCTTATCAAGCAGGTCATTCAATCCATTAGTATGATCAAAATGATGATGAGTAATTAAAACACCCTCTAAATTAATCTTATTTTTGTTCATCAAATCAATAATTTTATTGGATTCACCAGGATCAACAACTATTGACCCTTCATTAGTTGATACTAACCAAATATAATTATCATCATATGCTTTTAATGGTTCTACACTTAACATATGAAGATTCTAATTTAAATTTATGAAAACAGTAAATATTTATACAGATGGTGCATGTCGAGGAAATCCTGGAATAGGGGGATGGGGTGTTTTAATTGAATATGAAAATACATCTAAAGAATATTTTGGCGGAGAAAAAAATACAACTAATAACAAAATGGAGCTTCAGGCTGCAATAGAAGGACTAAAAGTTTTAAAAGAACCTTGTAACGTAATCTTAACAACCGATTCAAAATATGTGATGGATGGTATTACTTCGTGGATCGATAATTGGAAAAAAAATAATTGGAAAAATGCTGCAAAAAAAGATGTAAAAAATAAAGATTTATGGATCGAGTTAGATTCTTTTGTAGTTAAACACAATGTAAAATGGAGTTGGGTTAAGGGGCATTCCGGACACGAAAAAAATGAAATAGCAGATGAGCTCGCTAATAAAGGAATAGATAGTCTTTAAAAAATGTCAAAAAAATACATAGTACTTGATACTGAAACCACTGGTCTAGAGGTCAAGCAAGGACATCGTGTGATAGAGATTGGTGCAGTCTTAGTCAATGATAGAAAAAAATCTGAAGAACATTTTCATAGCTACCTTAATCCATCAAGATTAATCGATGAGGAGGCTTCAAAAGTTCATGGTATTACAAATTCAGACTTAGAAGATAAACCAACATTTGATCAAATAGCTGAAGAATTTATAAATTTCATAGAAGGATCTACATTGGTAATACACAATGCACCATTTGATGTTGGTTTTTTAAACAACGAACTCCAATTAGCCTCAACAAGCTATCCTAAAATAGAAGATATTTGTGATGTAGAAGACTCATTATTAATAGCAAGAGATAAGTTTCCAGGACAGAGAAATTCATTAGATGCATTAGCAACAAGATTTGATGTATCTGGTTATGATAGGACCTTTCATGGAGCCTTACTTGATGCAAACATATTAGCTGACGTATATATGCAACTTACAGGCGGGCAAAGCAAGTTTGAGTTTATGAATAATGGAAATGCATTATCTGGTGAAAATGTTAATACAGAAGAATTAATTATTGAGCAAATAAGTGACTTGCCATCAATCTCTTCTTCAAAAGATGACATAAATGCTCATGATAAAAGGCTTGCTGAAATCGAAAAAAAACATTCTGTAAATACAATATGGAGAAAATTTTGAGTAAAAAAGTTGTAACTAGATTTGCTCCAAGCCCTACAGGCACTCTTCATATAGGAGGTGTAAGAACGGCTCTTTTTAATTATGTCTATGCTAAACAAAATGAAGGTTTATTTTTAATAAGAATCGAAGACACTGATAGAGAGCGCTCTACTAAAGAATTCGAAAAAAATATCTTAGATAATCTCTCTTCAATTGGACTAAATCCAGATGAAAAACCTATCAATCAATCAGAAAGAAACGATATTTATTTAGCTGCTGCTGAAAAGATTATTGAATCAGGAAATGCATATTGGTGTGACTGCTCTCAAGAAACATTAGAACAAATGCGGAATGAACAAACTGCGGCCGGTAAAAAACCAATGTACGACGGAAGAAGTCGAAAACTTGGTTTAAAACGATCTAATGAAACTGTATTAAGACTTGCAACCCCTGAAGATGGTGAAATCATTGTAAATGATCTTATTCGAGGCGAGATAGCTTTTAGAAACAGCGAACTTGATGATCTTATTCTATTAAGAAGTGATGGTACTCCAACATACCACCTATGCAATGTTGTTGATGATTTTGAACAAAATGTAACAACAGTAATTAGGGGAGAGGATCATATCAGCAATACTCCAAGACAAATTCATATTCAAAATGCTCTCGGATATCCTGAACTGGAGTATGCACACTTACCACTGGTCCTTGGAACAGATAAAAAAAGATTATCTAAAAGGCATGCTGCAACAAATCTTGAAGAGTATAGAGAAGTTGGATATTTAGATTCTGCCATTATTAATACTTTAGCCAGACTGGGATGGTCGAAAGGGGATAACGAAGTTTTTTATTTAGAGGACTTGATAAAAGATTTTAATATCAAGGAAGTTCAGAAGGCAGGAGCAATTTTTGATATTACGAAACTAGAATGGGTAAATTCACAACATTTAGCAAATTTATCACTTGAGGATTTTAAAGATCACTTAGAGCCTTTTCTTAATGAGATCGATATAGATATTAATAACCATTCTAATGTCAATTTAATGATTGATGCACTGCGATCATCAGAGAGCACCCTATCAGGCATTGCAAAGTCATTGACACCATATTACAAAGATGAAATTTCATATGATGAAAAAGCTATAAGTAAATTTCTAGATGGTAAGAAATTTATTTTAGAGGATATTAAGGAGCTTTTAACAGAAGTTGATATATGGGACGAAGAGTCTATTGATGTTGTTTTAAAAGAATATCAATCGAATAATGACTTATCGACCCCAGCTGTAAATCAACCGATTAGAATTGCCTTAACTGGTTCTACGAAATCACCTTCTTTGGGCTTAACTTTATCCATATTTGGTAAAGATGCTTCACTTTCAAGAATAAGTGCACTAATTAAGCATATTTAGCTATATTTTATGTGTAAAATTAACACATATAAAAATAGAAACAAATATGGACATATATTCGTCTTAATGCCTATAATATTTGTTTAAAACATGTTTTTTAATTAGGGGAGATACATGAAAAACTTAAATTATTTACTTTCTTTAATCTTAATTATGCCGATTGTATCGGTTGCTCAAGACAGCTCAGATACTGACGTTGAAGAGGTCGTGGTTGTCGGCTCACAAATTAAAGGAGCTAGCATTACAGCTTCTTTGCCAGTAACCGTTTTATCTGCAGATGATATCGAAGCACTAGGTGTTAGTGACGGAGAGGAACTTGTAGAAGGTTTGGTTGAACAAGGTATGAATTTCTTTAATGAGCAAGAGCGTGCTTCTGGTGGTGTTAACGCTGGTAGGGGTGATACAGGCGCTTATAACTTAAGAAATATGGGAGTTGGTAATACACTTACTTTGTTAAACGGAAGAAGAATGGTAAATAATGCAGGCTACCAAACAGAATTTATCGGTGGCGATTTTGTTCCTACAGTAACTGTAAATACTAACTTAATACCTACAAATGGCTTAGATAGATTAGAAATTTTAAGGGATGGCGCATCTGCTCTTTATGGTGCTGATGCTGTGGCAGGTGTTGTGAATAATGTTTTGCAAACTGACTACGAAGGCTCAAGTCTAGCAGTTAGAGTGACTGGATATGAGCACTTTGATGCTCAAAATTATGATATCAGTTATAAATTCGGTACAGATTTTAATGACGGAGCCACAAACATTTCATTATTTGCAAGATATAGAGATCGTGGGAATATATCTGCAAGTGAAGATGAGCGGTGGTACAGTCAAGACTACAGACGTTATCTTGCTGACGATGATCCATTTAACGTTAATGCAATGCGAAACACTAGTACATTTGGTTGGTTCGGACTTGATTTAAGCGGCAGAGGTGTTGGTGAGGCATGGCATGCTTCTAATGATGGAGAAACTGAAATGGCTGATGCGACTGACCCTAGAGGTGGTGCAGCTTTATGTGCGCTTCCTGGAGCAGTTCTAACAGGTTTTGGAACATGTATGTTTGATACTAATCTCGGCGATAATAGATCTAACCAAAGAGGTATGGGCGACTATCGTGGAGATATGACAAGATCTCAGATTTTCTTATTCACTAATCATGAATTTGATAATGGAGTTGAATTATTTAATGAAGTTGGTTACTACAAATCAGATTCATTTAGAAGAATTTCAGCTGGAAGCTTTAGGTCAAGCATGTATTCAATTCCAGGAGATTACTACTGGTTCTCTCAACTTCCTGAAAGTATTGGATTCCCAACAAATAGATCTGTTGGCATCGATGGCTGGAGACCCTTTAATTTAAATAGAGAAATTAGTGTTGACAAAACTAGTACTAGATTCGTGCTTGGTTTAAGAGGAACAACTACAAATGGATGGGATTGGGAAACTGCTATAGTTAATGCCAATGCAAAGAGTGTTGATGCTGCCGCAAACAGAATTACATATGAAGCTTTATATGAGCAATTTTATGGTGACGTATCAACTACTGCTGACGCTTTTAATATCTTTGATACAAATTGGGAAACAAATAATGGCGATAACATTTTAACCACTATATACAGAAGAGATAAATCAAGCTTAGATATGATTGATTTCAAAATCAGTAATAATGAGTTATTTGAACTGCCAGCTGGACCTGTAGGTATATTGATTGGACTTGAAAGAAGAAAAGAACAATATACCGATGATAGGGACCCATATTTAGATGGAACTATTACAAATCAAGATTGTTGTGGTGTAACTAGTGCAACTAGATCTCATCCATTCACGTCTGGTGTTTTAGGATCAAGCCCAACAATTGATGTTATAGGTGTTAAAAGAGTTTCTTCATCATTTGTTGAGATGTTAATTCCTGTAACAGAAAAGATGGATGCTCAAGTCGCCGTTAGAAGTGAAGATTTTTCTGATACAGAGTCAACAACAGTTGGAAGAATTGCATTAGGTTATACAATAAATGATATTATTAAGTTAAGAGCTTCTGCATCTACAGCATTTAGATCACCAAATATTTTACAGTTAAACCAACCTTACGTTACAAGGTCTGGCACAAGAGTTGACGCTGTTCAAGAGTATAGAATCTTTAAAAATAACAATGATGTAAGACCATCTTCAGGAAATGGATTTGGTTCAGATTATACAATATTTACATTGCATTACAGATTGGGTAATCCTGATTTAAAACCAGAGGAATCCGATAATGCTACATTTGGTGTTGTTATAACTCCTACTGATTCTCTTACAGTTACAGTAGATACTTGGAGTATTGAAAAAGATAATACAATTGGTCTTTTTGGAAGAGCTAATTCCAGTGTTTATGATCTTCTTTTAAGAATTAATCAAGGTATTGGTGGTGCAACCACTGTTTCTGAAATGTTAGCTTTCTGTCAAGGCAAAAATGTTTTAAATACACAATTTGGTAAATATGCTATTGATGGATCATCTGTTTTAAGAGATTCAGATCCTTCAAGTTCTAACAACGAACAGTTTTTTAATGCAGGTATATGTCCTGCTGGTCAACAAGATACCATCTATGAGCCATATCAAAACCTAGCTTTAAGAACAGTTGAAGGAACAGATATTGCAATATATTATGATCTAGAAACATCTTTTGGCGATTTTAAATTCACATTACAAAATTCTACTACTGATAAGTTTGAACAAAAACCAAGTGCAACGTATAACGCAATCAGCGCAGCTTTGGCCGATGGTACACTTCCAGCTTATACTGTAATAGAGGGTTATGGTGACTTGATTAAAAATGAAAACATTGGAACAGATGAAAAAACTACCCTAAAAGTTAACTATAGAAATGGTGATTATGGTGCAACTTTATCAGTTCTTAAATTAGGTGAGCTTTTTGACAATGGTGTTAAAAGTGATGATGGTCAAGTATATGAAATACCTTCAATGACCACCGCCAACCTAAGCGTATACAAAAACCTTACACTTAATGGAAATGATGCAAGATTAAGACTTATGATCAGAAATATTGCAGATGAAAGAGCTCCATTAGCTGATGGATGGTTTGGTTTCTATTCTGATCTCCATAGAGATGAAGGAAGACATTTCTATCTTGATCTAAAAATGGATTTCTAAGAGCATTAATATTTAAAAGGGAGTTATATAACTCCCTTTTTTTTATTCTATAATCATCTTATGGCTGCATACAAAAAAAAGGGTTTTTCAATTGGAATATTAATTTTCTTATTGATGATGTTTTCTCCAGCTCCATCTGGACTGAGTGATGTAGGTTGGGATGTAGCTGCAGTAGCAGTTCTTATGGCTATTTGGTGGGCAACCGAAACGGTTCCTGTTGCTATAACTGCTCTTCTGCCACTTGCTCTATTTCCTCTTCTTGGAGTCACATCATTTGATAACGCTGCACTCCCATATGCTAACAAAAATATCTATTTATTTTTAGGTGGTTTCATGTTGGCACTTGGTATTGAAAGCTCTGGCTTGCATAAAAGAATTGCTCTTAAAATGATAATTTCTGTTGGTTCAAGTGGGAAAAGACTTGTTGGTGGTTTTATGCTTGTTGCTGCCTTGATAAGTATGTGGGTAATGAATACTTCAACTACTCTAATGTTATTGCCTATTGGTTTAGCGGTATGTGGAGTAATGTCAGAAACAATTCCTGGTCTAACTGATAAAGATAAATCCAATTTTGACACAGCATTGTTATTGGGAATTGCTTATGCAGCAACAATAGGTGGAATGTCTACATTGATTGGAACAGCACCAAATATAGTTTTTAGTGCTTTTATGGAAGATACTTACGGTATCAAAATATCAATGTTTGATTGGATGAAATTGGGAGTACCACTCGCAACAATAATGTTATTTGGAGCTTGGGTATTGCTAACTAAATATGTTTTTCCAATAAAATTTATTGCATCTCCAGAGGCTAGGAATGAGCTAAAAGTAATGTTGTCTAATATGGGTTCTTTTACAAAAGATGAAAAGAGAATTGCTATCATTTTTGGATTTGCAGTCTTTGCATGGGTTTTTAGAACACTATTGAATAGGATTGATTTCCTTTCTGGTCTTACTGATGCTGGCATAGCAATTATTGCTGCTATATTAATTTTTATGACTCCGTCAGCTTCAAAAAAAGGTGATCTTCTTCATTGGGAAAAATCTAAAGATTTGCCTTGGGGGTTGTTAATTTTATTTGGAGGAGGTTTGTCCCTTGCTGCTCAAATCAGCTCGAGTGGATTAGGAGTATGGATTGGAAATAGCCTTTTGATACTAAGCACAGTTCCTCCAATACTTTTAATTCTTGCTGTGGCAACCTTAATTATTTTCTTAACAGAAATCACAAGTAATGTAACTACTACAACAACTTTCTTACCTGTTTTTGGAGCACTGGCAATTGCTATTGGAGTGTTGCCGGTTTCACTTACTGTGCCAGTTTGTTTAGCTGCAAGCTGTGCGTTCATGTTGCCTGTAGCAACTCCTCCAAATGCCATAGTCTATGGCTCTAATAAATTTACTATAGCTACAATGATGAAAGCTGGTTTTGCACTTAATGTAATTGGGATATTCGTAGTAACAATATTTGCATATTATTTTGCACCACTTATTTTCTAGTTTTTTATGAGATTTCTAAGCTTAATATTATTTGCTTCATATATACAAAGCACAGATTACATTGACTACCCACATCCATTTCATCCAACAACCAGTTCTAGCGGAATGGTGGTTAGCCAAAGTGCATTATCTTCTGATATAGGTGTAAAAATTTTAGATATGGGAGGCAATGCAGTTGATGCAGCTGTCGCAGTTGGCTTCTCTTTAGCAACAACACTACCAAGAGCTGGCAATATTGGCGGCGGCGGGTTTATGTTGATTTATCTTAAAGATAAAGATGAAGTTTTCTATATTGACTATAGAAGCAAATCCCCAAAAAACTCATCAATTGAAAAGCTATTAGGAACAAAAAAGATACCAGACAGAAATTCAAAACGATGGGAAAGAGTTGACTATACATATTTAGCTTCTGGCGTACCTGGAACTGTTTACGGTCTGTTAGAGGCTCATAAAAACTTTGGTAAATTAGATCTTAAAGAAATAATGAAACCAGTTATTGAACAAGCTGAAAACGGAATCATTGTTTCAAGTGATTTAAACTATGTGATTGAAGTTACTCCCCAATTAAAAAGTGATCAAGAATCTTTATCTATATATTTTAAAAATGGAGAGCCGTTAAAAGAATTTTCAACTATGAAGAGACCGGATTTAGCTAATACATTTAGAGAAATATCAAAATATGGGATTAAGGGTTTCTATGAGGGAGCAATAGCAGAGAAGATTGTTGAAGCAATGAATGCTAATGGTGGATTAATAACATACGAAGATTTAAAAGACTATAAATCATTTTTTAGAATGCCAATCGCAATCAATTATAAAGGTCATAAGGTTTTTACTGCAGCACCTCCTTCAGGAGGGGGTATTACACTTTTAACCGCTTTAAATATTCTAAATAATATTAATATTAAAAAATACAAAAGCGATTCTACAAAAACATATCATTTTCTTGCCGAGTCATTAAGACGTGGACACAATAATCGTTCACATTTTGTTGGTGATCCTGATTATTTTGATGTTCCTATTTCTGAACTTTTATCTGCTAAGCGAACAAAAGAACTTATAACTTCTATAGATTCAAATAAAGCAAGTTCAATAGATCAAGTAATTCCTTATACACCAAGAAAAGAGAGTAAAGACACAACACATTTTTCTATAATTGATAAAGATGGAAATGCAGTATCAAATACTTATACCTTAGGCCTTTCCTTTGGTTCGGGAGTTACTATTCCTGGTACAGGAATTTTAATGAACAGCCAGATGAATAATTTTGCTTATAGATACGGAGATAAAACTGATATTGGAAGAGGGGCAAGTCCAGGAAATAAATTTGAGCCTGGAAAAAAGCCTATGAGCACAATGGCACCAACCATAATATTTGATAAAGATGATAAGCTATTTTTAGTTACTGGTTCACCTGGCGGCTCAGATATACCTGCTGCAATTTTAAGAGTAATAACTGGCGTTATTGATTTTAATTTAGATATTGGTGAAGCAACAATGTTGCCAAGAATTCATAAAGATTGGCCTTATGAGGGTCTCGAGCATGAAAGGGCAGTTAGCAGAGATATTGTAAGAAGATTAAAAGGTATGGGACATAAGACTGAGTATGAAACGACAATCGGAAGTACACAAAGCATTCATATTGTCGATGGAGTTATTAACGGCTTTGCTGATCTAAGAAGACCAAATGCTGGAGTTTCAGTACAATCCAATTAATTTAAATCGACTCATTTCACTAACAGTTGATTTAGTAATATTTAAATAGTTGCATTACCCCAATAGTTATAGCCAACTATTTTTGGTGTGCTGGGTAAATACATTTGTTCAAGATTATTAACCTGGAATCCTGAGCTAGATAAAATAAAAGGTATATCTCTATTAATATTACATCCACCAAATAATTTTCCCCATAATGGGTTAATCCTATCTTGCCACTTACTAACGCTCAAATCAGGCGCTATACCATGCTCACAAAATAAAACCCGGCCATCATTTTTCATAACTCTTTTTATTTCCTTAAGCGCATCATATGGGTTGGGTATTGAACATAATGTATATGTAATTAAAACGGTATCAACTGATTGTGATGGCAGTTTGATTTCTTCAGCCCCATCAATAAGAAAATTTATTTCTACTTCATAGTCACGTGCAGTTTTTTTTGCCATTTCACATAATTCTTCTGATGGATCTAACCCATAAATTTTTTGAATATCTTTTTTTTGATAATAGGGAATGTTTAATCCAGACCCAATACCTATCTCCAATACAGTCCCGCTTGCTATTGGAACAATTTTATTTCTTTGGTAATTAATTGGTTTTGTAGAACAGCATGCATCAAGCATTCGTGGAAGCACATATTTCTCATATGCTTTTTTAATCATCCTTCAATTTCATGAAGAGGCATTGCTGAAATATTAAATCCAGCATCAACATAAGTTATTTCGCCCGTAATGCCGCTTGCATGATTTGAACATAAAAATGCAGCTACGTTTCCAACTTCCTCGGCAGTCACTGTTCTTCCTAATGGAGCTCTATTTGAATGTTGAGTTAACATTTTTCTAAAATTTTTAACTCCAGATGCAGCCAGGGTTTTAATTGGTCCAGCTGAAATAGCATTAACTCTAATATTGTCCTTACCAAGTGATGCTGCTAAAAAACGTGTATTTGCTTCAAGACTTGCTTTAGCAAGACCCATAACATTGTAATTGGGCATTGTTTGACTTGATCCTAAATATGTCAATGTTAATAATGCAGAATTTTCATTTAACATTGGTTTAGCCTCTTTAGCCATTGCGGTAAAACTATAAGAGCTAATATCATGAGCAATTTTGAAACCCTCTCTATTAGTAACATCTAAGAAATCACCCTCTAATTGATCCGCTGGTGCGTAACCAATTGAGTGGACAAATCCATCAAAATTCTCCCACTTATTAGCTAAATCTTTGAAAGAGGACTTAATTGAGTCATCATTGGACACATCACATTCTATTAAAATATCTGATTCACATTGCTCAGCAATAGGTTTTAAGTTCTTTAATAACCTATCACTTTGATAAGTAAAAGCTAATTCAGCTCCTTCACGATGCATTGCATAGGCTATTCCAGTAGCAATTGAGTATTTATTTGCCAGGCCAGAGATTAGTATTTTTTTATTTTTAAGGAGCATAGATCAAGTATTTGTTAACTATTTTTAATATTGTAAGAGAAAAATAGACCAAACGTTAAAATTTAATAACTTAATAAAGGAGATATTCCTGATTTTAATATATATATTCTATTTATAATAGATTATAAATTTATGAAAATAGTTGTAGATTTTTAGAATAAACTCTGAAACAATTACCCTCACATTGTGATTTGCATCTATTTTTTGGTGCAAACACCTAATTTAACAATAACTTACAGGGGAATTGTATGTTAAAAAGAGAAAATTATTTATTATTAATGGCTCTTGTGTTATCAGTTGGGTTTTTTAATCTAAATTTGATTGCTCAAGACTCATCTGCAGATGAAGATGTAGAAGAGGTTGTAGTGACTGGCTCAAGGGTAAACAACGATGAGTTTAGTTCATCAAGTCCAGTTACAATTATTTCTACTGATGATATTTTATCTGGTGGTAATGCAAGTGTTGATGAGTATTTAAAATATACTCCTGCATTTACTGGTTACCAACAAGGAACATCAACTAATAATGGTGGAGATGGTTCAAGAAAAGTTGACTTAAGAGGTCTTGGTTTTAATAGAACGCTTGTTCTTGTTAATTCTAAAAGAGTAATAGGTGATGTCGGTGGTGATGGTGCTGTTGATATTGGTGGCATACCAGAAAATTTGATCAAAAGAGTTGAGGTCTTAAAAGATGGCGCTTCTACTGTTTATGGTTCAGATGCTATATCGGGTGTTGTCAATTTTATTCTAGATGATGATTTTGAGGGTTTTGAAGTAACAGCAGGTTACGGTGAAGGCCTCGAGAATGGTCAAGCATCGAATGAAGACTTTGGAATAAAGGCAGGCTTAGCTGGAGATAAAGGTAATGTTGTCTTTTCACTTGGTTATAAAAATCAAGCTGAAATGCTTCAAGGTGAACAGCCATGGGCTAATGACGCTTTATATCCTCAGATTCAAGCAGACGGCTCGCTACTTGCTGTAGGATCAGGTTCTTCAAATAGTAGAAAAATAAGAGGACCTGGAGGAAACTTCATATATGACAGTACGATTAGTGCTGCAAGAGACTTTGCTGCAGGAGATGTTTATAACTATGCACCTGTAAATGCTCTTATGACACCAAACAAAAGAACTCAAATGGCAGTTATAGGTAATATTGAAATCACTGATGATGTTGAATTTTATTTTTCAGCTATGGCTAACAGAAGAACATCTCATCAGAGATTAGCTCCTGATGCTTCATTTGCTGTTAATTCATCTGTTCCAACTCCAAATAACGGAAACCAATATAATGACTGGGTTCCTGCTAACAACCCTTTTAATCCATTTGGAGATGTTGCTTGCTCAAATACTGCAGGTGATGGTGAGTTAGAAGATGGTTCTGGAAATGTTGTTGCGGCTGGTGGAGCATTATGTGGACTTGATGTCAGAATCAATAGAAGATTTGAAGAATCTGGCGGAAGACTATTTAATCAAACTGTTGATGCTTATAACTTTGTTATGGGCTTCACTTTTGACATGGGTGATTTTAACCATGATATATCAATGACATTTGGTGAAACAGATCAAGTAGACGAAACTCTTAATTATGGTAGATTTGATAGATGGGCCATTATCGTTGATCCAGTAGCTTGTGCCGCTAATTCATCATGTCCTGGAGTTCTAAATCCATTTGGTGAGTTTGGCTCTATAAGTGATGCACAAATGAGTTACTTAACAGCTGGTTCTTTAAAAGATCATTCAGGTGCTGAGTTTGATATGATTTCATATGTTATAAGCAACGATAATCTTGCTGTTGGTATTGAAAAAAGACAAGAGTATGGATATTTTAAACCTGATGAATTTTCTGCAGAAGGATTGACAACAGGTGGTGCTGCTGACCCATTAACAGGTGGTTTTAGTGTTACCGAAGTATTTGGCGAATATCTAATGCAAGTAAGCGATGTTCTTAATGTAGATATGTCATTAAGATACTCTGATTATGATACTGTTGGTGATAGTACTGTATTTAAAGTTGGCGCTGATTACACTGTGAATGACAATGTTAGATTGAGAGCTACTGCTGGTACAGGATTTAGAGCTCCAAATGTTGCCGAATTAAATACATCAGCAAGTACTAATTTTCCAGTTATTGATTTAGCATGTGAATTGGGTGATAGAAGATTAGCTGCTGGCGCAATATCGTCAACCGTTCACAGTAATTGTCAGGCTTTAGGTTATGACACATCAGATGCAGGAGAATATGGTTTTGCTTGGCAGTCATATCATGAATATTATGCTGAAGGCGACCTCGCACCGGAAGAGTCAACTAATTTCTCATTTGGTGTAGTGATGGAAAACATTTTAATGGAAGGCTTATCGATATCTGTTGATTACTGGAATATTGAAATTGATGATGTGATCGCTTTACCAATTGCTAATTTAATCTTTAATGATTGTTTATCACAAACTACAATGGATTTCTCTACAGGAAGTTGTGGTTTATTTATAGATTATGGCATAAATGACGATTCAGATTTTGGTCCAAATGGCCTTCAGTACTATGGATATCCTGGAGATATAGAGACTCCGTGGGGTAACCAAGGAACATTCTCATCTGATGGTGTTGACTTTGCCTTATCCTTTAGTGGTGATATCGATAACATGGAAAAAGTTACAGGATATCTTGTTAACCTTGATGCTACATACCACAATTCATATGAACAAGAATTTGAATTTGGTGGTGGCAGAGATTACGTTGGCACTGCAGATGGATTCGCAGTTTATCCTGAATTTAGATATGTATTATCTATGGGTATTACTGGTGATAACTGGACATCACTCTTGAATATTAGGGGTGTTAGTGAATCAGACGATGTTTGGAGACCTGCAGTTGCTACTGACGATGCTATTGCAGAAAAAACAACATACTTTGATGCTGTAACGTCAATAGATTATGGAAACGCAACTTTTAGGGTTGGTGTTAATAATCTTACAGACGAAGAACCTCCTTATTTCCATAGTAATTTTAATGGAAATACTGAGCCTGGAGTTTATGATGTTATAGGCAGAAGAGTATTTGCTAGTGTTGTTTTAACATTTTAATACCAGAGCAAACATTAAAAGGGTTGCAGCAGCAACCCTTTTTTTATGGGAAAAAAGATAAAAAATACTAAAAAAATAACAAATTAATTTAACCAGAAGTATATTAATTAAATTTTAATTGAAATAAAACTATTAATATAAAATTCATCAATCAATAAATATCTTAATAATAAATAAAAAGTGTTAGAAATTATTGATATTTAAAACATGTATTTTGCTACAATTACTTTTCATGAAAAATTTTAAACTTATAAGAGTTAATACTCTTAGATACTTTTATTCGTTATTTTCAAAAATATTTATATATTTAATGAATATATATATCAAATATCAGATAAAAAAATCATAATCAATATAACAATGTTTAAACTTGTATTTTTTGCATTAGTAATGTTTTCGTTTGATCTTCAATCAAAATATATAAACACAAATGGAATGGAAATTAATAAATCCATAAAAGATTTAATTAGATGGCAAAGAAATCAACAAAAACCAATTATCACTTCAATAGATATCTCTGAGGAGTGGAAAGATATCGATCTAATAAATGATACAAATTATTTTATATGGATTGGCCATTCAACATTTTTAATAAAAAAAGATAATTTTGTTATCTTAACTGACCCTATTTTTTCCAACAGAGCGTCACCATTTAAGAGATTTGGACCCAAGAGGTTAATACCGCCTAGTATTGCATTAAAAGAATTACCACCAATAGACGTTATAACCGTTAGTCACAACCATTACGATCATCTTGATATTAGATCTTTGAAGAAACTCTCTCTTTTAAACCCAAATGTTACTTTTTTAATTCCCAACGGAGATAAAGATATTTTTGAAAAAAGAAATATAAATAACGTTATAGAGTTTTCTTGGTGGGAAACATTAGATTTTGACTCATTCAAGTTTACTTTCACACCCGTTCAACACTGGTCAGCAAGAGGGTTATTTGACAGAAATGAAAGTCTTTGGGGCGGATGGTTTATTAAAGGAAATGAGTATTCTATATATCATGCTGGAGATACTGGTTATTCAAATGATTTTATTGAGACAAAGAAAAGACTAGGATCGCCTAAATATGCCTTCATACCAATAGGTGCATATGATCCAGAATGGTTTATGGCGGCAAGTCACGTTAATCCTGAAGATGCAATAAGGATAATGCATGACCTAGATGCTGAGCAAAGTTTTGGAATGCACTGGGGAACATTTACTCTTACCGCTGAAGATACGCTTGAGCCACCAATAAGATTAAAAGATGAGCTAAAACAGTACCCACTAAAAAACTTTAAAACTTTAATCCCAGGTGAGATTATAAGAATTGAGTAATTAGTGTTTTACTTAAAAAATATAGTTAGGTAACATATTCAAAATTTGGGGCTATAGCTCAGCTGGGAGAGCGCTTGGATGGCATTCAAGAGGTCCGCGGTTCGATCCCGCGTAGCTCCACCATTTAGAATACATAAATCCCTTATATTTAACGTGACCATATAGTGACCAATATTTAAAATGGTTAATAATACTTTATGATCCAGTTACCTTCGTGATCTTCAATAAGCGCTGAACAGCTTTCACACCAATCGCCA
>ERZ802824.266-NODE-266-length-28934-cov-12.6871_pt1 | contig 28934 bp, 38 predicted proteins | sample MGYA00345650_ERZ802824 | MGnify/ENA primary metagenome ERZ802824 (study PRJEB30503, sample SAMEA104212361) | marine metagenome | biome: Westerlies Biome; feature: [SRF] surface water layer (ENVO:00010504) within the epipelagic zone...; material: water... | reverse complement strand
ATATCCTTCTTCTTCTCTAAAATCTCTACTAAATGCACAAAAACCACATTGTTTTATGCAAACATTTGTGAAATTGATGTTTCTGTTTACTACATAAGATACAATATTTCCAACCCTTCTTTTTCGTAATTCATCCGCAACTAGCCCTACTAGGTGGAAATCCATCCCTTTTGTTTTGTAAAGCTCCAATCCTTCTTTTGCAGAAATCTCCTTTTCAGATAAGGCATTGTTTAAAATCTCAGATATAATTGGATCTGCATTTCTAAACAGTGAGTCTATGTTAATTGTCATTTCCAATATTCTTCCTTTACGTACCCGTCTTCATTTTGAATCACTGCTATTTTATCCCTTAACTTTTTACTAATAAAAGAGAAAAATTCTGGATAAATTGGGAACCTGCATTTTAGATCAAATCCTGCTTTCTTTGAATTATCTTCTACTTTGTTAATTTCTGGCCAAGAAAATTCTGGATTAACAAAATCTGGCGTTAATGGTGAAATTCCTCCCCAATCATTAATTCCTACTTGTAAGAAACTTTGGTATGATTTTGGAGAAAGATTAGGTGGAATTTGTATATTCATTTCTGGCATCACAATTCTTGATAATGCTACAATTTTTTTAAAATATTCTTCATTAGTAGATGGGGAATTTTTCATAATTGTATCTGGTTTTGGTTGAAAATTCTGTAAAATCACTTCTTGAATATTTCCATATTTTTTATGAAGATCTTTTATGGCTAATATTGAATCTATTATTTCCTCTATTGTCTCTCCAATTCCTACAAGAATACCAGTGGTCATTGGAATTCCTAATTTGCCTGAGTTTTCTAAAATTTTTAATCTTGTTTGGGGTTTTTTACTTGCAGCTAAATAATGTGGCATGCCCCTTTCTGTTAATCTTTCACTAATGTTTTCTAACATTATTCCCATTGACACATTAGTTTTTTTGAGTTCTTTCATTTCATCATAATTCAAATTTCCTGCATTTGTATGTGGAAATAAGCCTAATTCTAATGCCTCTTCAGATGAATGAATCAGATATTCTACTGTTGATTTGAAACCATTTTCTTTGAGCCAATTTCTAGCTTCAGGATACTTCTTTTCTGGTTGCTCTCCTGTTACAAACAGTGCTTCCACACATGTGTATTTTTTTGCTAATTCTAATAATTCCTTAATTTGTTGTTTAGACATTAAAGAAATTTTTTCTTCTCCTGGTTCTGCCTTGTATGTACAATATGAACAAGTATCTTTACAGAGATTAATGATATTGAAAAATGCTTTTTTTGAAAATGTTACTGTGTTGTTTTTATTTTTAATTCGAAGTCTTTGTGCTGTAAGAAACAATTCATTTGAATTCTCTACTGATTTTTGATAAATATCTATGATTTCTTGTCGATTAATTGATTTATTTTCTAATACATTATTTAGGATCTCTGATTTTAAAACCAAATTAGTCATTAGAAGAATTTTTTAGTAGATGTATTTATGCTTGTATCCTTTTATTTTCAATTTGGTCTTTCTTGAAGAATAATTGTCACATTTGTAGTCCTACCGTCTCTTAAAATTTCTAAATTCATCTCATCTCCAACTGTTTTTACTCTTTGAAGATGGACTAAAATATCATCAATTTTTCTAACATCCATTCCATCAACTGCAACAATGATATCTCCTCCAATGGAATATTCTTTTCCATCCACTTCAATTATTTTATCTGAACCAATTAATCCTGCATCTGCTGCTGGACTATTTTCTACTACTGTTATTATTAGAAACCCTAATGCATCTTTTAATCCTAATACATTTGCAGTATCTGGATCAATATCTCTGCCTGAAATTCCAATCCATGGATGTTTGTATTCTCCTTCATCGATTAAAATTGGAACAATCTTTGCAACTGTTTGTGATGGTATTGCAAATCCTACTCCTGTAAATTCCCCTGTTGTAGATTGTATTGCAGTGTTAATTCCTACTATGTTTCCTCTCATGTTTAACAATGGTCCTCCTGAATTTCCTGGATTGATTGCTGCATCTGTTTGAATAACATCTGGAATTGAATAACCTGAACCTGATGGTAATAATCGTCCCATTTGACTAACAATTCCTGATGTCATGGAACCTGATAATCCAAATGGATTTCCTATTGCAGCAATTGGTTCTCCAACATTAAGATTTGATGAATCCCCTAATGATAATGGTTGCAATAATTTTAAATCTGCATTCACTTTGATTACTCCGATATCTGTATATTCATCTACTCCAATAATTTCTGCATTATATGATCTTCCATCTAAAAATGTAACAATTGTTTTTGTTGAACCTTCTACTACATGTGCATTTGTAATAATGTGTCCCATCTTATCAAAAACAAAACCTGATCCTACTCCTCCTGTTTCATTTACTGTTTGATTTCGTATCGTATTAACTCGCACAACTCCCGGTTCTGCTTTTTCAAAAATTTCCATTAATGATAATGTTAATGATGATGTTTTTGATTCTTGTAAAATCAAATTATTAATTTCATCTATTTGATTTTGTACTTGTAATTCATTTTCATCTATTTGATTTTGAATTGCAGCTTCGTTGGATTCTGCTGGAATGATAAAAAGTATTGAAAATATTATAAATGCGCTGATGCTGCCTACTGTCGCACCTACAAATATCCCTGATTTATCCACGTGAACAATTTCTTCTCATTTGTATGTAAAAGTATTCTTTTTTTCTATATGCTAAGTGAACTTTGAGTGTGATCTTTCATTGAATAACTTCTACCTCTCCATGATACTGATGATGCACCTTTTGCTTGAATTAGTCCTGTGAGGAATCCTAAGGTGACTACTAATCCACCTACTGGAGCAAATAATGCATGAATTAATCTTAATTTTAATCCCATTTTTACTTCAATTACTGCACCAATGTAAATCAGTAGTGATGCAATTGCTGCTGAATAATAGAGTATTTTTGCTGACATTGTTTCAATTGGTATAAAGTTTGTAATTGCAAATATTGGAAATGGGACAAATAGTAAAAATAATACTGCAAAGAAACTTCCTATTGCAATTTTTTCACTTTGTAAATACAGTGGAATCATCAATCTCTTTAATGCCTGCCAAAGTGTTTTAGAATCTCTGGCCCAAACAGCATCAATTAGTTCGTCTCCTCTAACTATTCTCATTTTGTAGCCTGATTCTTTCACTTTTTTACCAAGTGCACCATCTTCGACAATTTCATGTTTTACTCCTTCATGCATTCCAACTTCTTGATATGTTTTTTTTGTAATAATGAAAAAACTTCCAAAAAAATATGCTGCTTTTTTCTTTGGATTGTTAACGTTAATTGCAGAAAACCTAGTATGCAAAAATGTTGATATCATTGGTAGTGATACCTTAGTCAAGAAATCAAATGTTAATAATCTTGGAATTGCCGACAGTGCATCTAATTGTAAACTTAGCAAATGTGAAACTGCTAATGAAATAACTTGGTTTGAATGCTTTGTATCTGCATCTGTAAAAAGTAAAAGCTCACCTTTTGCATGTCTATACCCTTCCATACATGCCCAATTTTTACCCATCCATCCTTCTGGTTTTGAATTAGCTGAAACATGAATAATTTTAGAATTTTTTTCTGCATATTCTGCAATTATCTTTCCTGTAGTATCTTCTGATGAATCATCAATTACTACAATCTCGTAATTTTCATAATCTTGCTCAATTAATGAATCTAAACATTTTGCAAGATATTTTTCTTCATTTCTTGCTGGAAGAATTATTGAAACTTTGGGTGTTAAATTATTTGTATTTTCAAATTTATCTAAATATGGTGTCTTTGTAAATGATTCAATCATTGATTTGATAAGGTATATCCAAGCACCAATAATGCCAATCAATATTGCTGCAATAATGTATGTAAATATCTCAATTAATAATTCCAATTTTATCCCTCAATTTCTCTTTTGATGCTTTGCATTGCTTGTTCAGTTCCACTCTTTATGTGATTTTTAATTACTCCTGTAAACATGTTCATCATTCCTGACAATTTAATTTCCCATGCTGTTTGCATTATGATGTGTTCATTATTGGGTGTAAGTGTGATGATCTTTGTACCATTTAGAATTCCTTTGGTGAATTTTGCACTGATTTCTTTTTTTGGTTTTAATTGAATTTCTTGTAAGCATTTTTGATCTCTAAATGCTATTGTGATTTCTCTTTTTATTACATCTCCTTCTTTTGATAATGTTTTGACTTCTTTTGTTCCCTTCCAAAATCTTGGTTCATTATCTATGTCTGAAATAATTTCCCACACTTTATCCAGGCTAGAGTTTATCTCTGTTTGAACCACAATTGTTGCCATTCTTGTTTGAATTGATTTTTGCATCAAATATATTAGATTCCACTTTAAATTGAAACAGACTGTGATGGGCCAATGCCTAAAATCCAGAACATTAACTCCGGTTCTAATGGCCTTGACCATTCTTCCGTCACAGTCCATTAAAATTTTAAAGAACATGAGATTTACTTGCTATATGGCAAAAATTGGTACTTTTGATGCAGGAACTTTTTGGAAAAATGCATATGCTCACCAGCGTGGAAAATTATTAAAAAAAGTTAGTGTTCCTGATGATCAAATTATTGAATTGGTAAATAAAAAATATCTTGAATTACCTGCTGCCCTAAAATACGAGATTGAAACTAGCGGAATTACAAAAAAAGAGTTACAATAATGCAAATTCATTTTAAGCGGAAAATTGTAGATGTTTTATGAGCACTGTTTCATATGATGATTTTGCAAAACTGGATCTTAGAGTTGCTAAAATTATTTCTACTGAACCAATAGAAGGTAAATCCAGAATAATTAAAGGTAAAATTGATTTGGGTGGTGATGATCAAAGAGATGTAATTATTGGAGGAGCTCAATATTTTCAACCTGAAGATGTTGTTGGAAAAACTGTAATTGTTCTTGCAAACTTAGAACCTAAAACAATGGCTGGTGTTGAATCTAACGCAATGTTGTTAGCAGCGGATGTTGATGATAAACCATATTGGTTAACTGTTGAAGAAGATATTCCTTTGGGCAGTCCTATAAAATAAATAATTTTTAATTAATCGTAAACCATCAAGTCTTTTTCTTCTAATAATGAATGGACATTGTTTACTGATCTGTATACTTCTTTCTCAAGTTTAGCTCCAACACAAACAAGTTTTCCTGATGCAAAAATCAAGATGACTGTTTTTGGGTCAAGCATTCTATGAATTAGACCTGGGAATTGTTCAGGTTCGTACATACTTCTTGGTAATGTTCTTGCTGCTTGCTCCAAGTTGACTTTGCCTCCAAGGTTAATTGAAGACACGATATTTTGAATTGAAACTACGGCGTCTTTTTTAATTTTAATTTTACCTTTTCTTAAAATTTTTACAACATTTGAAACTGCAGTTTCAGCTAATTCTTGTGATTTTGCACCAGTACATACCATTTTACCTGAACTAAATAGCAATGTTGCAGTCTTTGGGTTTTTTAATCTAAATACTGCTCCTGGGAATTGTTCTGGATGATATTCTACATCTGGGAATTTTTTTGTAATGTCTACTAGATCTAATTTCTGATCAATTGTTGCAGATGCAACAACGTTTACAATTGCAATTACTGGTTTTGTTTGTGGCATTATCTCATTCTACCTCTCAATACTCTGATCTAATCTCAGTCCTTTGTATCTATTTCTAATTGTTACTTCTGTTACGTTAGCAGCTTCTGCGATGTCTCTTTGAGTTCTATCTTCGCCATTTTTAACACATGACAAATACAATGCTGCTGCTGCAAGTCCCATTGGATCTTTGCCTGCAGATTCTTCGTGCTCTTGTGCTTCTCTTAAAACTTTGATTCCGTAACGTTTTGTTTTTTCTGAAATTTGTAATTTACTAGCAATTTTTGCAACACATTGTGTTGGATCAACTACTGGCATTTTTAATTCTAATTCTCTATGTAATAGTCTGTAACATCTTGCAATATCTTTTTTCTTAATGTTTCCTGCATCTGCAACATCTTTTAGAGTTCTTGGAGTTTCTGTATCTCTACATGCTGCATACAATGCTGATGCAATTAATGCAGAAATAGAGCGCCCTTTGACTAATCCTTTTTCTAAAGCCTTTCTGTAAATGTAAGCTGCTTTTTCTATAACTGAATCTGAAAGTGAAAGTTTGTCTTTTAATGTGGCAAGTTCGCTTAATGCTTGTCTGAGATTTTTATCTGATGATGCATTTACTTTACTTCTGCTATCCCAAGTTCTAAGACGTTCAATTGTACTTTTCATTGAAGTTGATAATGGTTTTCCAGATGCATCTTTGTTTAATGGATTGATAATTGTTGCAAGTCCTCTGTCGTGCATTGTCAATGATGTTGGTGCACCAGTTCGTGTTGGATCTGCTCCACCATCTTTAGAAAATGATCTCCATTCTGGTCCTGCATCCTGTAAGGTTTCAGTAATTACATACCCACATTTGCCACAAAATCTTTCTCCGGTTACAGTATCTGTAGTAATTCCGTGTTTTCCACAACGACCACAAAGTGTATCCATATTTGCTTCTTGAACCAAAATAATACAGTATTTCACAACGCTATTAGTATATAAGCTATTTCAAATTTATTCAAAAAAAACGACTTTTTAGGACAAATTATCACTTATTTGTGCTTTTTACTAAACATCCCTCAATGAATTTGGCATTTTTAATCTCAATTTCAAACTCTTATTAAAAAAGCAATTTCATCAAATTTTGTGTCTGTAATTGAATTTTCTGAAATTGACCCTTCTGAATGGTTGTCCATTAATCAATTTGCATTTGAATTAAAGGAAGTCAAAAGTCAATGTGTGTCTGTTTACTATCCTTATGGTAAGGGAGAAAACACAATTCAATTATTACAAGAAACCAAAAGATCTGAATCTGTTGAAAAAATTAAAAATAAAATTGAACATAAAATTTTAGAATTAAAAAAAAATCCTATCTCTGTTGGTAAATTTACTAAAACATTATGTCTTTTTGGTTGGATTGTTGATGGCAAAATTCATCTTAAAGTAATTGGTACATCTAAAAAATTACCTTATCTTTACATCGTAAACAAAAAACCCTATGTAAAACCATTTTCTGATATTCTTAAAACTAACTACACTATTTTGATGGTAACAATTGATCAAAAAACTGCAAGAATACAAAAATTCATTGGCAGTCAAATTATTCAAGAATCTAAATTAAAAATTGATTTACAGGGAAGGCATAAAAAAGGTGGGCAAAGTCAAGGAAGATTTTTGCGAGCAAGACAAACAAAAATTCACGTCTTTTTCAAAAAAGTTGCAAATAAAGTTCGACTGATGTCTGATAATTCGGAATTAATTCTTTTGGGAGGTAGCGGTAATGGCAAAACAGAATTCTATGATGAATTGAATTCTGAATTAACTTCTAAATGCCGATTTGTTGATGGCTTGTCTTTTACAACTCCTGTTAAAGACATCCATAAGATAATCATTCATCATCTTTATGAATACCGAAAAAAACACATGGAAGAATTGATGCAAAAATATGAGAAATTAGTTAAAGAAGGACTAACTGCTAAAAGAAATAATGTAATTAATCGAGCACTAAAAATTGGTAGTGTAGAAACCTTGATTGTTTCTACTCTTTTTCATACTAAACCTCAATTCAAAAATATTCTTAAAATGTTAGAAGAGGCAAAAAATACTTCATGTAAAATTGAGTTTGCCATGTCTCCAAAAATTATTAAAAAACTTGAGATTGATGACTCTGTTTTAGCAATTTTGAGATATAAAATAAAATAATTTTTTTAATTTAATCCCCAACTTGTATGATTCTTTGGAATAATTTGTAAAAATGGGGCTTCATTTTCCTTCCATGGGTCGTTTTTTACCCATTGAAATTTTTCATAAAACATTTCATAATATTCTGAAAACTCTTTTCCTGATTCAATAATTTTTACTTGCCCTTGAATACACACCGCTTTGTGATTTCCTGGAATATATTTGTCAATTACAATGCTTGTGTGAGGATTAACTTTGATGTTTTGAAATGATTTTGTTTGATAATCTGTGGCAATAATTATTGTATTTTTATAAAATATGAAAGAAACTGGTTTGACATGTGGTATGTCGTTATTGGATGTTGCAATTCTAGCTTCCTCTACTGATTTTAGAAAACTAATTTCTGTTTCCTTGAATTTTGTCAATTGAAAATTCTTTCACGGATTTCTGGAATGTGTTTGTATATTATGTCTCTGACTCTCATTTGATCTTCTGGAGTGGGTGGTTTTTCTTGTGCACTCAATATTGCTCCGCTCATTCCTAATGCCATACCCATCACTATTCCATAGACAAATTCTTCAGGATTTTTTACTTTTAAGGTGTCATTACTTGCTTTGATTTCTTCAAGATAGCCAGGAATTGTAGCTATTGCACCATTAATTGTCTGTAAAATTATTGCTTCTAGTGGATCTTCACTCATACTATGAAATAAAATCTATGATTAATAAATTTGCGCCTAAGATTTTTAATTAAGAGTTTTTGAAAAGACACATGTTTTCCTTTTTCACTGCAAAAGAAGCTAATGATGCATTACCTGATGTGATTAAAAAATTTGAATATTCATTAGCCAAAAAAAATGATATAACCAAAATTGAGAAAGAACTACAACTAACTGTATCTACTACAGATTCTTTTGAAAAATACATGGAATTAAAACAAAAACTCAATACTGCAATTACTAAATTTTACCAATCAATAGAAATTTTGGAAAGTACTGGAGTTATGATAAAAAGTATAGATCAAGGACTGCTTGATTTTCCTTCAAAAAGATTTGATGAGGAAGTTTGCTTATGTTGGAAACATGGTGAAACTGAAATTAAATTTTGGCATGATAAGGAATCTGGATTTATGGGTAGAAAACCTATTGAAGTTAATGATGAGTCTTTAGTTTAAAAAATCTACTTATTTGATCTTTTTTTATCTCTACACGTTCCACAAAGATATGTTTTTTTGAATTCTTCTAATTTTGTAAAATATTCCTCTGTCTCAAAATATTTTTCACCTGTTTTCATTCCTCCTGGAACTTTTTTTTCACAATTATTACATTTTAATTCTAAATTGAAGTTAATGATTTTCTCATTTTCTTGAATTTCTCCAAACCTCATGACTATCTTTTGAAATATTTTCATATATAATTTGGTTAAAATAGAAACTAACAAATTTTATACTAAAAAATGACATAATCACTTATGATTTCAGTTTGGTTACGTGTGATTAGAGTTCGTTTTCTTTTAGCTTCTGTAATTGCAGTAATGACTGGATTGGCATTAAATTGGTCACAAAATGGTTCTATAGAATATTTTGATGCTCTTTTGACATTTGCAGGTGTAATGGCACTACATGCAAGTGTTGACTTGCTTAATGATTACTGGGATTTCAAACGAGGAATTGACACTAAAACTACTAGAACTAAAATGAGTGGTGGAACAGGTGTATTGCCTGAGGGATTACTCAAACCTTCTTCTGTTTATCGTGCTGGTGTATTTTTCTTAGTACTTGGTGCATTGATTGGTAGTTATTTTGTTATTACATATGGAATTTTGATTGCAATAATTTTGGGTTTTGCAATACTTTCAATTTATTTTTACTCCACAAAGATTGTCGATTCTGGTTTAGGTGAATTTTTTGTTGCTGTAAAGGGATCAATGATTGTCATTGGAACTTTCTACATTCAATCTGGTGAAGTCAATATTGAATCCATTTTAGCTGGAATTGTCATTGGAACTTTGTCCTCATTAGTTTTGTTTATTGCATCATTTCCTGATCATGATGCTGATAAATCAAAAGGTAGAAAAACATTGGTGATTACTGTTGGAAAAGAAAAAGCACGAAAATTATTTTGGATTTTCCCATTATTTGCTTATGGTGTAATTGTAATTGGAGTTATGTTAAATTATTTACCTGTTTTAACTTTGATTAGTTTAGTGAGTCTTCCATTGATAATTAAATCTGGAATTGGTTTACAAAAAAATTATGATTCTGTTGATAATTTGGTCCCTTACATGACTTCAACTTTAAAATTCAGCCGTCTTACCGGAATTTTATTTGTAATTAGTTTCTTGATACCTCTCTAATCCAATGTAAACATACTGTGGGAATTCTCTTACTATATTATCCACTATTAATTGTTGAAATTATTTGGTTAGATTGTGTGATTGGATATTTCATTAAGGAATTGGTTCCAAACACTCTGACATTTTATATTCAGAACATGCCATCTTTGTACATGCAAAATCTTCTATACCATCGGGATTTGTCACAATTGTACATGTATTACATCCATCATACCATACCGAACAGTTGTCAGGTCCAATTTTAGGCAGGGTAGATTTTGGATTCTCTACTTGTATCACATTACTTAGTAACATTCCAACAGTAAAGAGAATTAAAAATATGATTATTGGAAATATGATTATTTTTTTTGGATTCATGCTTTATCAAGTACTTTGTTCTTGATATGATTTTCTCATTTACCTCTCTAGATTGTTTGTTATTTACAACTATTATTTTTCAACAAGTAAAGTCACAACTATCTCAGTTTGATCATTTTCAAGATCATCATCTAATGTAATTTTTTTGTCCACAAGGCTGTATTCTTCAATCAAAGAACCATATTCGTTAAATCGTCTAACTAGTTTGCTTTTTGGAAGAACAACTACATCGCCTGCATTATGATATGTTTCAACTGATTCTCCATTTTTTATTATGATTTTCATACTTTTCCTTGTAACTTACTCTTGATATGGATTTCCAATGGTTGTTTAGTTGGGGGATTTCTGCTACAAACATAAATTTAGTTAATTTATAATCAATTCATGATTTCTGGATATGCCACATCCGAGGGAACAAAGGACTTTTCAAAAAACTCTCAAGTCAACCTAGATAATTTCAAAATTTTTGAAGACTTACATCTCTCAAATGTGGGAATTGGGACCTATCTTGGAAACCCTGATAATCAAACTGATGAATTGGTAAAAAATGCAGTAAAACAATCTGTTTTATCTGGTGTAAATGTTATTGATACTGCCATTAATTATCGTGCTCAAAAAGCTGAACGCTCTGTTGGTAAGGGCATATCTGAACTAATTCAAGAGGGAAAAATCACTCGAAATCAAGTTTTCATAAGTAGTAAAAATGGATATGTAACAAATGATGCAGACATTCAAGAAGATTTTATGGAATATGTTATGCGTGAATTAGGAAAAACTGGCATTGTGAAAGAGGGTGACATAACTTCTGGCTATCATTGTATGACTACTGCATACTTATCTGATCAATTAGATAGAAGTTTAAAAAATTTAGATCTTGAATGTATTGACTTAATGTATTTACACAATGGTATCGAGGGACAAATAAAAGATATTTCTAAAGATGAATTTTTGGAAAAATTAAAATCTGTTTTTGAATTATATGAACAAAAACGTGATGAAGGAAAAATTAAATTTTATGGAATGGCTACATGGGAGTGCTTTAGAGTTAAAGATAATGATCCTCAACATCTTTCCTTAGAAGATATTGTTGAAATGGCCAAAAAAATCGGTGGAGATAACCATGGATTCAAATTCATTCAATTACCATACAACATGAATTATGACCAAGCTCTTTTAGCTAAAAATCAAATAATTCAAAATAAACCTGTCTCAATTTTAGAGTCTGCAGTAACTCTGGGAATTGGAGTTTTTACAAGCGTTCCATTTATGCAAGGACGATTACTATCTCCTGGTGTAATGCCTGAGTTTAGTGATTTGAAACCATCATTACGTGCATTACAATTTATTCGCTCTTCCCCTGGTGTATTGGCTCCATTGGTTGGTCAAAAATCTGCAGAACATGTTTCAGAAAATTTAGAAATAATGAAAATCCCTTCTTTATCAAATGAAGATTTTGTAGAGTTAGTCAAAAAATTAACTTCTTGATGATTTTCACTATGTATTTTTGCTAAATTTCTTTTATGTATGAATATGCAATTCACATAATGTTGATTTCTATTACTGAATCTATAAATAGAAATTAAAAATTAAAAAATTTGTGCCAGTTGACCCTGTTTGTGGAATTGAATTAGATGAAGATATTGCTTTGATTCATGATCATAAGGGCAAAAATTTCTACTTTTGTTGTAATGGATGTAGAAAAATATTCATAAAAAAACCACGAAAATATAAAAATAATGTTTAGATTGGAAATGCTCCACACATTCGACAAAATTTTGAACTCATAACTTCATGCTTACAATAAGGACACTGCGTATTTGCTTTGTCATTTACTGGAATGCCGTATAATTTCTTATAAATTTCATAATAATACATCGATTCTCTGCTTCTGATCACAACATTATCTTCTTTTTTTACTGTTAACTTTTTTTCTACAAAATTCTCTTCATTAATTATCGATTCAAATAAATTAGTTAATCCAACAGTTCCTGCTCCATCTTGCATAGGTGATTTTTTTCTCCATACTATTTGTGGGGGTAAGTATTTTTCAAATGTTTTTCGTAAAATCCATTTACCATACCTAATTTCTTTTTCTTGTTTAATTTTTAAATTTGATGGAATTTTATTTGCAATTTTTATTAATTCCTCATCTAGAAATGGTGATTCGATTTTTATTCCTAATTCTTCCCCAATTTTTTGGCTTGGGAAATGCATTATTGAACAAACTCTTTTTATTTCAGCATCTAATTCCTTTTCAGGTTTGTTGACAAGAAAGTTATACCCTGCAAATAATTCATCTGCTCCATCTCCTGTTATGATTGATTTGTAATCGTTTTCTTTTGCCCACTTTATTGCTAAATACATGACGACATTATTTCTAATTTCAATATCGTTGAAATTTTTTAAAATTTTAATTGTTTTTTCAACTGCGTCAAGAATTTCTGATGTTGTTGCATTGTAAATTGTTAATGGAATGTTTGTTTCTTTTGAAATAATTTGACAATATGTTAGATCTGTTGAAACAAAATCTTTTGAAATTATTGCAATTCCGTGTGCCTTTCTTTTTTTAATAAAATTTGCCAAAATTGAACTATCTAAACCTCCTGATAATGCAATTAACTGTGATTTTGATGAATCGCAAGATTTTTCTAAAATTTGATATATTTTACTAGAATAATCTTCCACTACTTTGATTGTGTTTTGAAATTAAAATAGATATGCCTAACCTATTCTAAGATCTTTATTCTCACTGGAAACTTTAAATTCATATCTTCATTGTTGAAAAATAATGTTACTTCCTGCTGAAATTGAATCTAAAACATTGATTCCCGCACTAAGGGCAATTTTGGCAAAAAAATTGGCTGAAGAACATGATATTAGAGAAGATGAAATATCTAAAATGCTTGGAGTGACTCAAGCTGCTATTAGTAATTACATCAGAGGAACTCGTGGTGATCCATCTCTTATTGCAAAGCTATTGTCTGAAAAACAAGTTGCACAATTAATTGATGAATTATGTGAAAACCTTGCTTCTGATTTAGCTTATACTCCATCTAGTCTTTCAAAATTTATTGGATTATGTAATTACATCAAATCAAGTTTATTGATTTGTGAAATCCATCATAATTTGGAATCTAACATTGATGAACAAGTTTGTAAAGAATGCGAAAATATGCTTCTAAAAGGCCCTGGTAGTGTCTACTAAAATTTATTAATTATTATTTCAACTGTGGATGTCATTTTTCCAATTCCAGCTTTTTCTAATGTATCTAAATTAATTTTTTCAATTTTGGTAACTCCTTTTAACATTTTTTCTGTAATTATGTTTGCTACTGCTACTGCATTTGGAATTGAATTTCCTCTTGCTTTCAAAATAATATTATTTTGATTCATGAGCTTTGAGACAACGTCTACAGCAGTGAGCATTACTGGATCGTTTCCAATGTTTATTTCGGTCTGCTCTTGACCTTTCGGTTCATTTACGTCTTCCATGAGCATTATACAACATTCAAAATTTTTTTGTTCTTTTAAGTTTTATCGATGATTGGTTCTTTAAATGAAATAATCAATTGGAATGTTTTGATAGTCACCATTTGGTAAAACTCTTCTAATTGTAATTGGGATCACTTTCTTTTCTAATTCTTCCATTGAAATGTCTAGAGAAATTCTTGCATCTTTTGGAATTGTGATGAATGGTGGTGCTCCTAATGATAATTGTAATGCTCTTGCACCCATAATTCTGGCTTGCTCAAATCTTGTTAATGTTGGAGGTCCAATAGTGATTTTACCTTTTTCACAAGGAATTTCAACTGGATCATGATCTTCGATTTTTTCTACAACTTCTCTTTCTTCAATTTCTTTAATTCTATTTTCAAGATTTGATTGTTGTTTATCTGTTAATGGTTCTGTTGGATTGTCGGTATTTTTTTCAATTAATTTTCGATAAGTATCTAATGCTTTGTTTAATCCTAAATTGGGATCTGCTTCTGTTTCTATTGTTTCAGATTCTGGTGTAATTACTTTTGGTTCTTCAGCACTGGACAAGTACAAAAATTCTCTTAAAACGTTATATAATCTAATCATTTTTAAATTAAAATTGTCTAATGCTTCAGTCTCCAGAAAACAATTGATTTTGGAAATTGATGGAAAAGTCAAGTTATCATGTGATCTAAAAAGACATCTTTCTCCAAGAACTGTTGGGACTATAATGAGATCACTACCTTTAGAAGGAAATTCTCATTTGTTAGGCCAGAGTATTGTTTATTTTGAAACTGATGTTGATTCTGGAATTGAAAGAGCAAGAACAGAATTTGTAAAGGGTGATGTTGCATTTTTATCATCAACAGGTAGTTTTTGCTTTTTCGTTGGAAATGTTAAATCTGCTAAAAAAATGACTCCAATTGGTAAATTTACTGATGATGAAAATGTATTGAAGAATGTTAAACCTGGAGATGTAATTCGTCTCTATGAAGATACAACTTGATACAAATGGTGTCCTGCATATCCGCCTACTTTCTTAACTGTACCTTTTGCAGTTGATTGTTTTAAGAAAGCATTTGCAGCTGAAATCTTAACACCTGTTTGTCTTGCAAGATCTTGAACAGTTACAACTTTGGAATTTTGAATTACTTTCATGGCTTGCTGTTCATTTAACATAACAGTGATTTCTGCTTTTTTTGGACCGCCTTCTCCTTTGTCCTTCTTACCTTTCTTTGAATCTTTAGAACCACTTGGTTTGTTTGTTCCAGCCATATTCTAAGAAAAAAATATTCCTATTATAAACGATTAATCGGTCGATTTTAGGTTGCCCAAAACTACTTTTTCTAAATATTTTTAAAATTAACAAACTCGTTTAAAATTTTTCAAGTATAAATAACATCTTGATTATAGTAAATTATGGGCATTGTTGCAAAAGGTGCTAAGTGTAATGTTGAAGGATGTGATCAAGATGGAGCTCGTTCATTAAATACCACTAAAGTTGAAAATGCAGGTTTGCGAGTGAATTCTAAGGGCAAAAAAACAATTCTTTGTAAAGAGCATTACAAAGAGTGGAAAAAAGAATCCAAAGATGATCGTGAACTTGAACGTGCTAGATTTAGCAAATTTTAATCTCTATTAGGATTGTCAAAGTAATCTCTACTTAATTTATCATACAGTTGATCAATTTTTTTATAGAGTCTTTTTTTTTTTTTTTTTTTTTGATTACTAAGAACATACAGTGCTAAAATTGGAAATGCAATTGTTGCATCAGCATAAACTGTAATTATGCCTTCATGAGAATCTTGAATTTTCCCCCAACTTTTACCTTCTTGTAATGTTGCACCTGATAATCCTCCTGTATCTGGACGTGCATCAGTAATTTGTATGATGTATTCTTGACCTCCATCATTTCTCTTTAAAATTTGATCCAATAGTGGACCAGTTTGTTGAGCAGTATTTTTTGGAACACCTCCACCCAATTCTAAAATCCCTGATTTTTTTGAATCATATACAATTGCTGCTTGTTCAATAATTTCTCTAACAAAATCTAAGTCAAATTTTTTATCTTCTAATCTATGTACTGCTAAATTCAATGCTAATGATGAATCTTTTATTGTTGAAATGTATACTGGAACATCATAATCATATGCTGTTGTAATGAAACTTTTTTCTGGATGTTTTGCAATCTTCTTACTTCTTTTACCTAACAAATTACAAAATTCTGCAGTTGTAAATGATTTATCCTGAAAATCATCTGCAAACATCTTTTGAATTGTTTGATCCTCTGCTTCTAACGTTTCTTCAAATTTTATGTAAACATCTCTGATACGTACAATTTCATTTTCATATAATTTCATGTCATCAACCTCAAAACTTCCTTGTTTTACTGGTAATCCCAATGCAAAATGATCTTCATGATACACATTTGCACCTGTTGTTACAATCCAATCTACGAATCCTCGCTCAATCAATGTTTTAATTATTCCACCAAAACCAACTGGTGTCATTGCACCAGATATTGTAAGACAAATTGTTGCATCCTCTTCAATCATTTTGGCATATAGTTTTGCTGCTTCTCCTAATTGTCTGCCATTAAAACCTGAATTTGCAAACACATCCACTAAATCTTCAATATTCATTTTTGGATCTAATTTGATGTGAGGGATATCCTTTCCATGAAATTTATGTGGATCCATTTTTACTTGGTTTTCTTGACTGTAAATAATACTTGTGTTATGACTAAAATTTCAATTTGAGACTTACTTTTAAAATAAATTTACTTATCTACCAATTATTTGATAATTTATTGTATGGACATAATTGACTTACATAATCCTGATAGAATAAATAAAAATCCAGATGAGAGAAAATTTTTACTTGAAAATGGAAATTTTATTCAAGATGAATTTGAAATATCTGATATTGAATTACGCCTATACTTAGAAAAAATAGATCAAAAGCTGGGTGCTTACTCGTTGATCACTTCATTTGTTAGAACTAACAAAGGAACAATTGAAATGATTTATGATGAAGGATTTCTAGGCGAGGATGCACTATCAAGAGCATTTACTTTTCTTACAACAAATTTGGGTTTGTCTGGATTGGTTTTAAGATCAATAATTTCAATTCGTCAAAAAATTTCCGATTAATCATTTTGATAATCCTTGAAATATGATTTATTTTTAAATTAATTATGTATGAAGATGCTTTAGTCACTTTAAACAAAGATAAAAAACTAAAAAAAATTATTTCATCTGTTGGTGAATGTAAAATTCGTACTATTTCTAATCCTTTTGAAGCGTTAATTGAAGCAATTATTACTCAACAAATATCTGACAGTGCAGGTAAAGCAATATCTTTAAGATTTAAAAATTTATTTGGTACAAAATATCCCACTGCAAATGATATTGTAAAATTATCTAAAGATGAGATTAAATCTGTTGGATTATCTCGAATGAAGGCAGAATATATTTTTGATATTTCAAACATGATTGTAGATAAAAAATTAAATTTTAAAATTTTTAAAAAAATGTCTAACGAAGAAGTGATTTCTGAATTGATAAAAATTCGTGGAATAGGTAAATGGACAGCTGAAATGTATCTGATCTTTGGATTGGGCAGACTAGATGTATTCCCCTTAGGAGATTTGGGTCTGATAAATGGTATGAAAAAACTCTATGGTTTAGAAAATCCCACAACTGATGAAATTATAAAAATTACAAATAAGTGGATTCCGTATCGTACGATTGGTACGTGGTACATTTGGCGGGGTGTAAAGAATTTTCAATTTGTATGATTTAGGCACAAGATTTTGAATTCTTAGCACAATACTAACGATTTTAAACTGACTATAATTAATTTCAGTCATGCGAATTTTACAATTACATTGTGATAGTATTGAATACACTCCCACAAAAAAAGAGATTAAAAGTGCAGAAGATATTGAAAATCCGCAAACTCAAAGACTTGAAGAATTAGTTGTTGTTTTTGTTGCCATTGAGGATGGTGATGATTCTAGTGTTGCACAGAATGCTATATCTCAAATTAAAGAATCTATGCAAAAAATTGGTTGTAAAAAATTATTGTTATATCCATATGCTCATTTAAGTTCTAATCTTGCCAAACCATCTGTAGCAATTTCATTATTAAAAGAAATGGAATCTTCTTCTTCTGAATTAGATGTTTCTCATTCACCCTTTGGTTGGACAAAATCATACAAATTACAAGTTAAAGGACATCCGTTAGCTGAAAGTTCTAAAGTTATAACTAAAGATTCACCATCTGCAAAACCTGATTCTGAATTAACTTCTGATGCATTAGAAGGTGAATCAAAAATTCGTTCAATTTGGAAAATCATGTCTCCTGATGGCACACTAACTAACATTGGCGATTTTAATTTTTCAAAATATCCAAAATTAGAAATTTTAGCAAAATATGAAGTTGCAAAACAACGTCATGTTGACAAACCTCCACCACATGTTGCACTAATGAAAAAAATGGGTATTGCTGATTATGAAACTGCATCTGATTCTGGAAATATGAGATTCTTTCCAAATGGTCGTTTGATTAAATCTCTTATCGAGAGATATGTAACTGATAGAGTTAAAGAATATGGTGGGTATGAAGTTGAGACTCCAATTATGTATGATTCTGAACATCCAAGTATGGTGAGTTACTTTAATCGTTTTCCAGCCAGACAATACAATATTGATTCAGATGGCAAAAAATTATTTTTAAGATTTGCAGCTTGTTTTGGCCAATTCTTGATGGCTAATCATTTTCAAATGTCATTCAAAAATTTGCCTTACAAACTTTATGAGTTAACTAGATACAGCTTTAGACGTGAACAATCTGGTGAATTAGTAGGATTAAGAAGACTAAGAGCTTTCACTATGCCTGACTGTCATGCATTTTGTGGTAACATGAATCAAGCAATTGATGAAATTAAAGTAAGATTTGATTTATCACAAAGTGTTCTTGAAAATCTTGGAATTGAAAAATCTGATTATGATATGGCAATTAGATTTACTGAAGATTTCTATAATGAAAATAAATCTTCAATTGAAGAATTGGTAAAAAAGAACGGTAAACCTGTTTTAGTTGAAATGTGGACTGAAAAATTCTTTTATTTTGTTTTAAAGTGGGAATTTAACTTTATTGATAATCTTGGAAAAGCATCAGCATTGTCAACAGATCAAATTGATGTTGAAAATGGTGATAGATACGGAATTGAATTTGTTGATGAAAATAATAATAAAAAACACCCAATAATTTTACACAATTCTCCAAGTGGCGCAATTGAGAGAATTATCTATGCATTATTGGAAAAAGCTGCAACTGATTCACATGAAGGACGCAAGCCCCAATTTCCATTATGGCTATCCCCAACACAAGTTAGAATTATTCCTCTAAAAGAAGAATTTTATGATTTTTGTGAAAAATTATCTGATAAAATTTCTGATAACTCTGTAAGAGTTGACATAGATGATAGAAATGAAAGTATTGGTAAAAGAATTCGTGAAGCTGAGAAAGAATGGATTAGATATATTCTTGTAATTGGAGAAAAAGAAGCAAATTCTGAAAATCTTAGTATTCGTGATAGAAAAACTGGAGCCGTAAGAGAATTGGCTTTTGATGAATTTATTACTGAAATCAATGAACAAACAAAAGATAAACCATTTACTGGTTTGAACTTTCCAAAACATATTTCCAAACGTCCAAATCTTATGGTGTAGAAGAAAATGAGTTTTCTTGATTTATACATGAATAGGAATCCGTTAATTACTGGTTCTGATGAAGGTGGTGACCCTGTAGCCACAATTTTTGGAGTTCCTTTTGATGCTACACATTCTTACAAACCTGGTTGTAGATTTGGGGCTGATGCAATACGTGATTCCTTTAATAATATAGAAATTTTTCATCCCGAACTTGGTGTTGATTTAGAAACTGTAAATATTGAAGATTTAGGTAACACTCGTCATACTGTTGTTGCATCTGAAATGATTGATATGCTGAAAAAAATTACTACTGAACTTGTTTCTAAACAAAAACAACTTTTCATTTTAGGTGGTGAACATTCCATTACTTATGGAACCTATACTAGTTTTCCAAAAGAAACTGGGTATGTTGTATTTGATGCCCATTATGATTTACGTGATGAATTTGCAGATATTCGATTAAGTCATGCATCATACTTGAGAAGAATTGTGGAAGAACGTGGTTCTGAAAATATTTTGCATGTTGGTGCAAGAGCATTTGTAAAAGAAGAACTTGAATTTCTTACTGAAAATAAAATTAAAACAATTTCTGACAAAGAAATTAGAGATGGTAAAGGCCCCCAATTAGTTAAAGATCACATATCTACTTTTGACACTGTATACTCTAGTTTTGATCTTGATGTTTTAGATCCTGCATACGCTCCTGGAGTTGGAAATCCAGAAGCTGTTGGTATTACATCTAGAGAATTATTTGATATGATTCATTCCTTTGAAGATACAAAAGTTACTGGAGTTGATATTGTAGAATTAAATCCCTATCATGATAATGGTGCAACTGCTTCATTGGCTGCAAAGATTATTTCTACGATGATTGCCATAAATGTGGCTCAACAATAATTCCTTTTTCAATAATTGTAATTATTCCATGCCTAGATGTTAAATATTTGATATTCTTTTGTAATTAGGTACATTAACTAAATCCAATTTATGAAATTCTGTTATGAGTAAAGATGGATTCAACAAAGATGGATATTGCAAAGCAACTGGAACAAAATTCAATAAAAAAGGATATGATAAAGATGGATTCAGTAGAAATGGATATGATGAAAATGGATATGATAAAGATGGCATTCACATAGCAACTGGTACTTTGGTTAATACTGCTGGATTAAACAAAGATGGAAATTATGAAGCAACTGGAACAGCATTCAACAAAGAAGGAAATCACAAAGCAACTGGAACAGAATTCGACGAAGATGGATTCGACAAAGATGGATTCAACAAAAATGGATATGATAAAGATGGATTCAACAAAAATGGATATGATAAGAGTGGATATAATCAGGATGGCATTCACATAGCAACTGGTACTTTGTTTAATACTGCTGGATTAAACAAAGATGGAAATTATGAAACTGGAACAGCATTCAACAAAGATGGTTTCAACAAAGATGGATATGATAAAAATGGATATGATAAAAATGGATATGATAAAAATGGATATGATAAAAATAATTTTGATAAAGATGGTACTCACCTAGTAACTCATACTTTGTTTAACACTTCCGGATTCAACAAAGAAGGAAATCACAAAGCAACTGGAACAAAATTCAACGAAAAAGGATATGATAAAGATGGTTTTGATAAACTAGGAAAGAATAAACAAGAATTGACGAGTACTAAAGACGAATCATAAAAATAATTTCTAAAATTTTCTGCTTAATTTGGTCGTTAGATGGGTTCGTTTACTACAATCTACTTTATTAGATGGTATTTTGGGTGTAATTTGTGTTAAATAATTTACGTGAATCTCTTCGCCCTGGACTTGAAAAAATTGGAAAAGGATTTGCAGCAACTGGATTGTCTCCAAACTTTTGGACTGTTGTAGGCCTCATCATTGCATTAGCTTCTGCTGTAGTTTATGGAATGGGTATGGAATTTGGATTAATTATTGGAGGTATTTTGTTACTTGTTTCAGGATTCTTTGATATGGTTGATGGTCAGGTTGCAAGAGTAACTGGCAAGACTTCCAAAAAAGGTGAATACCTTGATTCAATGTTTGATAAAATTTCTGAAGTTGCAATATTTTTAGGAATTTTAGTTGGTGGTTATGCAGAACCATATCTTGTACTACTTGCAATCACTCTATCTTTACTAGTTAGTTATGCCAGGGCAAAATCTGATTTAATTAACATTAAACTTCAAGGAATTGGAATTGGTGAAAGAGCTGAAAGACTATTGGTAATTGCAGTAATTGGTATTTTTGGTTTTATGGATTATGCTGTAGTTATTGTAGTAATAATTGCTGGAATTACTTTGATTCAAAGAATGATTTACACTGCAAAAAATATTGATGAATAATACTATCGAAGTTTGCCGCGTTTTCTTCTGTTATCTTCAGATCTAATTTTAAGAATTTTAAAATGAATTGCACATGAAATACAATAATGTTTCAATACTGTTGGTGATGCGATGTATGCACCTTGTGCTCGTAATTCTTTAGCTAATGTGTGCTCAACAAGATTCAATTTGGAAGTAACTTTTTTGGCTTTATCTTTTGGAACTGTTTGTCCGCAGTTTGTACATTGAACTGTTCCTGAAGAGCCCTTTCCTCCTTTTGTACGACCTCTACTTGCACGTTTAAGTGGCATGAATTCCAGCCATTTAGCCTACTTATAATCTTGTAGAATTTACTAAAAATCATACATTTATGCCTAAATTTTGAGAAAATTTACTTTATCTTTTAATCCTAGTTTGCCTAATAACTAATGGTCAAATTGGAGGGATTATGTCATGTTTGTTTCAGCTCTGGTGTAAAATTGCATCTTTCTAAAGGAGTGATACTATGTGATGAATGTCAGAAGAAAGAAAATGCAAAAAACTAAATCTGCTATGTCTAAAAACTAAAGAAATGAAAAAAATAGCAATTTATTCACATTGTGCACTAGATACTATTTCAATTGCAGGAAATTCATATGAGCAAATTGGGGGTGCTGCATGTTACTGTGGACTAATGGCACGTGAGTTAAAATTTGATGTTGATCTTTTTACAAAATATGGTGCAGACTTCCCAAAACAATACTTGAATGACAATAAAATTAATTTAACCAATCCTGATTCAAGCAAAAATACTACTAAATTTTCAATTTCAATTACTGGTAGTGATAGAACTCTAAAAATTGCAAATGAATGTGAACCAATAGAATACTCTGATGTTAATGCAAATGCCCATATTGTTAGTCCCATATTCCATGAAATTTCTCAAGATGTTTTTAAAAAAATTAAACAAAATTCTAATTTTCTATTTGTAGATCCTCAAGGGTTTTTGAGACAAAAGGATTCTGAAAATAATATTTTTCTTCAAAAAACTGATCTTGATTTAACAAATGTTGATGCAATTAAAATCAATCCTGAGGAAGGTCAAAATATTGTAGAAGGTACTAATGATGAAATGATGCTAGCATTACAAAAAAAAGGAATTGAACATGTGATACTAACTAACAAAACTGATGTTTCAATTTTAGTAAAAAATAGAGTTTACTCTTTAAAATTACCAAATAAACGCGTTCATGATACTACTGGAATTGGAGATATTTTTTGTTCTACATTTGCATGCACTATGATAAAGGAAAAAGACTTTCTATGGGCATTTTGTTTTGCTGCAGGCTCTGCACAGGCTGCACTTGAATCAAATAATGTGGGATTGCAAAAAATTCCTAAAAAAGGTGATATCGAAAATAATGGTTCTTATTTTTATAATTTAATAGATTTTCGAGATTTATGATGCATTATTCTTTTATTATTCATTTGAGGTTTGTAGACTAATGCAAATTGGTATTTATGGTTCTGGAACATCTGAATCTGCATCAAAAATTATTAAAAAAATTTTAAATGATTCTAATATTGAATCTTTTAACATTACAAAATCCAAAAATAAACAGGCTGATTGTATTATTGTTTTAGGTGGGGATAAGGGAGTTAGAAATTATTTCCATAGAACTTTTGATGCAACTTCTCCTGTATTAGGAATTAATGAAGGTGAATCAAGTGGATTTTTAGCTCAAATAGAATTAAAAGAATTTTCTTCTTATGTTGAAATTTTAAAAAAACAAAATTTCAGTATTGAAGAAGTTCCTAGACTTGGCGTTAAAATTGATGGAAAAAATGTTTATCCTGTTTTAAATGACGTTGCAGTATTCTCATCTAAAAGTGCAATGTTGATGGAACATACTTTGCGTGTAAATGGTGATGAGGTATGGCATGATAATGGCGATGGAATAATTGTTTCTACACCTATTGGATCTTCAGCATATTCAATGTCAGTTGGTGGACCTGTACTGTTTCAAGACTCTGCTGTTTTTGAAATTATTTCCGTAAACTCCCTTGATGTAACAAGAAGACCGATAATTGTTTCAAATTCTAGCTTTATTGAAATTGATGATATTTCTGCTAGATTACATTGTGAAGTTGTCTTAGACGGACTGGATAGGTACAAAGTAAAAAAAACAGTTGAATGTTCCAAATTTATCCCTCCTGCAAAAATTATTCGTCTAAAAAAAGACACTACTGGAATATCTGCATTAGCAAAAAAAGTTCATCTTGCTGAAGATCTATTGAGTATGCCTCCTAGCTCCAAATTATTGCTAAAAACGTTAGAGTATGAGGGTGAATTGACACAAAAGGACTTGGCAAACAAAACACTACTTCCTGATAGAACAGTAAGATTGGCATTAAGTCATCTGCTAAAAAAAGGCTATGTCAAAAAGAAAGTGTCCATTAGAGATGCTAGACAAAAGATCTATGAAATTTCTAAAATTGAATAATAATTAATTTGCAGATGCCTTGATAAATGCTGAAAATGCTTCTTCAGGAAATCCTGGTCTACTGTTAAATTCTGGATGAAATTGTACACCTAGATAGAATTTATGCTCAGGAATTTCTAACATCTCCATTCTTTTTCCATTATCACTATCAGCTGAAAATATCAATCCATTTTTCTCAAATTCTGGAATGTACTCTTTATTGATTTCATATCTATGTCTATGACGTTTACTGATTGACTCTGAATTGTAAATTTTTTGTGCATTTGTATTTGATTTAATGATTACTTCATTTGCACCTAATCTTAATGACCCACCCATATCTGAAACATCTTTTTGTTCTGGTAGTAAATCTACAATTGGATTTTTTGTATCTGCGTTAATTTCTGTGGAATTTGCATCTTCTAAACTTAGGACATTTCTGCCAAATGCTATTGCTGCTAATTGAAATCCAAAACATATTCCAAGATATGGAATATTTTTTTCCCTTGCATAATTTGCAGTTTGAATAATTCCTTCTGATCCTCTTGTTCCAAATCCTCCTGGAACTAAAATTCCATCATAATCTGATAGTTGATTGTAATCTGTAATTGATTCTGAATCTATCCAATCAATCTTGATTGATTTTCCAATTGATGCACCTGCATGTTTTAGTGCATGATTTACACTAACATAACTATCTGCTAGAGTGACATATTTTCCAACCATTGCAATTCTGACTTTTTGCTCCTCATGATTTACCATGTTTTCTGCAATTTTGTTCCATTTATCCCAATTTGCTGATGCATTAACCATTCCCACTATTCCAAATTTTGTAAATATTGAATCCATTATTCCTTGATCATAAAGCATCTGAGGAACTTCAAAAATTGATTTTGCATCGTGACATGATAATACATCATTAGTTGTTACATTAGTAAACATAGCAATTTTTTTCTTAGTTTTTTCTTCTAATTGTTTCGTACATCTTACTGCCAAAAAGTCTGCTTGAATTCCTATTCTTCTTAATTCCTGAACACTGTGTTGTGTTGGTTTTGTTTTTTGCTCCCCTACTACGTCTAATGAAGGTGCTAATGTAACATGAACAAAAATAACTCCCTGTGGACCTTCTTCTACTCTCATTTGTCTTAATGCCTCTAAAAATGGAAGTGATTCAATATCTCCTACAGTTCCACCACACTCTACAATTAAGAAGTCTAATTTTTCATCTTCAGCAACTTTTCTAATCCTATTTTTGATTTCGTCAGTCACATGTGGAATTATTTGTACACATGCTCCTAGATATTCCCCTTTACGTTCTGCCTCTATTACTGAAGAATATACTTGAGCAGTGGTAATGTTGTGATCTTTTGATATGTCTTGATTAAGAAATCTTTCATAATTTCCAATATCCATGTCACATTCTCCTCCATCGTCAGTGACGAAAACTTCTCCGTGTGCTATAGGATTCATGGTCCCTGCATCATAATTTAGATACGGATCAATTTTGATACATGATACTTTTTGATCTGATAACTGTAATAATTTGGCAATCGATGAAGTTGTTACTCCTTTTCCAAGGCCAGACATAACTCCTCCAGTGACAAAAATAAACTTCGTCTGCACATTATTGAAATAAACATCTAGTTTTTGTATGTTTTGTATGGTGTGGCTAGTAACTGATCATTGAATAATAGTTTGTTTTTTTAGACTCTTTGTAAATGATATAATTTTTGATTCTAGTTCAGTTGACTTTGTTTTCTCAATTAATTTCAGATATGCACTTCCTACAATTACTGCATCTGCTCCAGCTTTGATGTATTTTTTTACATCTTCGGGAGTCGAAACACCAAATCCAATTCCAACTGGAATTTTACCTTTAGTTTGTTTTTTTACATTTTTGATTGCTTTTAATGTATAATTTTTGATACTTGTTTTTACTCCTGTAGTTCCAAATACTGCTACAAGATAAAGAAATCCTGTTGAAATTTTAGAAATTTTATCGATTCTAGTTTTAGATGTATTTGGTGAAATTAAAAATATTGTATCTGCATTATTCTTTGCTGCATCTATGTAGTCCTTTGATTCTTCAAATGACATATCTGGAAGAATAAATCCATCTATTCCTGCATTCTTTGCATCTTTGATGAATTTTTCATATCCCATACGATGTAAAATATTGGTATATGTCATTAGTACGAGTGGAATTTCTGTTTCTTTACGAATTTTTTTCACGATGTTAAAAAATTTTGAAACATTTGTACCTTTTTGAAGTGAAATGGTACTTGCATTTTGAATTACTGGACCATCAGCTAAAGGATCTGAAAATGGGAATCCTATTTCTATTATGTCTACTCCGCCTTTGACTAGTCCTCTTATGGTAGACATTGTAGCTTTTTCATTTGGAAATCCTAACATAATATATGAAATCAATGCTTTTTCATTTCGTTTTTCTAATTCTTCAAATTTTTCTTTAATTCTTGACATTTTCTTTGATCCTTCAAATTTTTTTATTAATTAAAACTGTTTCAATCTTATTGTTTTTGATAATTACCTTCCAGGCCTCTTATATGATCTTTCTTTAACTTGTCCTAATGATGAGGCTTTATTTTCAAATCTTTTACCTGTTGCTTCTTTAGGTTTTTCAGAATTTTGTTCATTAGTAATTTTTACTATTTTTTTGGAAACTATTTTTTCATCCTCAATTTTTTTATAAATAATATTTGTTCCTGGTGGAATTTGACTATTTTTAACAATTTTTTTCTTTTTAGGTTTTTTATCATTACTAGATTTTTTTTGTGACCAATTGATATTATTTACATCTGAAGATGATGATTTTTCAATATTGTAATCTCCTAGTGTCTTTCTCATAATACTTTCATTAATTACTAGTAAACAAATGTACTGGAATTTTTTATTTGTATTTTAGAAATTCTCATACAAATAGTAATGAAATAGACAATACCACAACTGTAACAAACCCTGATATCAAAGCAATTTTTGCATTATCCAATTTGTATCATTTTACAGGAATTTTTGTTATATTTTACTTATTTTTCTAAAACAACATAGTGGTAATTTTATATTATTATTTTTTAGTCATTTTCTAAACATAATCCAAATTCTTGTACCGAACATAATTCCTACAGCTGAAATGATTAATGCGGGTACTGCTATTTCCATTAGTTCCATACTTTTACTAAATATTCATTTTATTTTTTTATTTTGATTTCGAATTCCTTAAATTCAATAAAATTTAAGAGGATGTATGAAAATTTCTAAAAAAATATTGAATTTACTTCATGATCAAATAGCAATGGAAGCAAATGCTTCAAATTATTACTTGTACATATCATCTTGGTGTAAAGTTAATGGATATGATGGTGCTTCATCCTTTTTCCAACATCACTCAACAGAAGAACGTGAACATATGCTTAAGATCATTGAATACCTAAATGATCTTAAAATTCATACTGTAATCCCTTCAATTGAGAAACCTAAACAAAACATGAAATCATTGGAACAAGTGTTTAAGACTTCATTGGCAAATGAGCAAAAAGTAACAAAATCTATTGATAAAATTATTGACACTGCTCAAAATGAAAATGATCATAGAACTAGCATTTTCCTTGAATGGTTTGTTCATGAGCAAATTGAAGAAGAGGACTTGTTTGAATCTATTTTGCAGAAATTCGATGTTATTGGTAGAGATAAACTAGCTCTACATGAGATTGACAAGTTATTGCAAAAATTAACTGAGAAATAATTTTAATTCATAGTGCTAAACGATTATTTTTTTTAAATTGTTTAATTAACAATAAATTTAAAATTTTTTGTGAGCAAAACTGTTTTATTTGATCTTGGTGGAGTTTTAATAAATTGGAATGATGATTGGCTATATGATGAAATTTCGTCTCAATTAGATAAACCGTTTAATGAAATAAAATCAAAATTTAATGATAATCTTTGTAGTTTATTTGAATCTAAAATCAATGAAACTGAATTTTGGGATATAGTTCTTGGTTCAAATAATGATATTGACAAAAAAATAATTAGTAAAACTTTTTTAAAAAAATCAAGCATCAATAGTAAATTCTTAACATTTGCAAAATCTCTTAAGAAATATGGTCATTCAATTGGCATATTGTCAAATTTAACTCCTGAAACCTCTACTAATGTCCAAAAAAATCTCTTAAAGGAGTTTGATTATGAATTTTATTCAAATTTGTTAAAAATGTCAAAACCCAACCCTGAGATTTATGAGCATGTATGTGATCAAATACCTTCTCAAAATATCCTATTCATTGATGATAAACAAGAAAATTTGGATGTTGCAAAATTATTTTATATTGAGACTATTTTATTTACTTATGATGATTATCAATCTGGATTACTTTAAGAAAAAATATTGAATTTTTTGAATTACTTTT
>ERZ802824.257-NODE-257-length-29227-cov-16.15_pt1 | contig 29227 bp, 30 predicted proteins | sample MGYA00345650_ERZ802824 | MGnify/ENA primary metagenome ERZ802824 (study PRJEB30503, sample SAMEA104212361) | marine metagenome | biome: Westerlies Biome; feature: [SRF] surface water layer (ENVO:00010504) within the epipelagic zone...; material: water (ENVO:00002006)... | reverse complement strand
CATTTATTGGAGGAGCTTACTGGTTTACTTCTTCAACATCCTTTGCCAATCCAGCCGCAACTATATCAAGAGGCTTTTCAGATTCTTTTGCTGGAATAAATCCAGAATATATTCTTCCATTTCTAATTGCGCAGTTATTTGGTGGTTTAATTGCATTTTTGGCCTTGAAGCCCTTTAAAAGGTAAAAATTAAATAAAATGTAGCCATGTATACGACTTTTTTGTAACCCTGGAACAGGGAATCCTTCATCTAAAGGGATGAGTGGGGATTGCTACTATTTCCCCTACGGGATGCCAATTTCTTTGAGAACCCTATAGATATTATTTTTACAGGGTTCTTTTTTAGAAATGATTCTAGGTTTAATCTTAAAATAGGTCTTATTAATATACAAAATATATTTTTCATGAGAAGATTATTTAATTATAAAAATTAATGAGAGAGACATGAAAAAAATTATAATTTGCATATTAACAGCAGGATTCATCACAAACTGCTCAGTTGAAAACCCCGAAAATACGAATACTGACATAACACAAACCTACTTTACCGAGCTCATGGCTTGCAAGGCTGGGCCTGATCAAAGCTCAGAAACAATGACAAATATGATTTCTGAGTGGCAGCAACTTCTTGAAGGCGATAGCCTTGTTGGATCATGGGGATATGCCCCAGCAGTTGAAACAAATTCAACAGGAGATACTATTTGGTGGGAATTACAATGGGCATCACAGGAAGAGGCAAATAGTGCATGGGAAGCTTGGACACAGAATACAGATGCTTCAGCATGGGAAGAAAAATATAGTTCTGTATTAGACTGCGATGGTGAAAACAGACAAGCTTATGATGTTGCATATCCAATGGCATCAAATACATATGGCGAGCTACCCGAGACAGGTTACTTCTTTGCTGAAATCCATATTTGTGAATACAACAATGGCGCCTCAAAAGAGGATGCCTTAGGATTTCTTTCTGGATTTAATAATGCTGTAAATAAAGGTGGGTATGAAGAAACCTCATATCATTACGGTAATTATTTTCAGCAAGGAAATGAGAATGGCTTTTTGTGGGGAAATTTTACAAACAGCAAAGATTCCATGGACAAAGCCAATGAAGCATTTGAAGCAAATGTAAGAAGTGAGATGTTCCCAATTTTTAGTGAATTTGCATCCTGTGGAGAGGTTCCTGACTTATATAATGGTTACACCTTGTATTGGTCAGAGGATAAAGATTTTATGCCAACTTTTCCTGCTTCTTAGAGAAGATTTATAGATAAAGATTATTAATTTTTCTTAATAATTCAGTTAGTTTTATTTTTTGGCTTGAGGTACCTTTGAGCTGAATGAGCTCTGAATTGATTGCAAGTAACTCTGTGTGCTTTTGTAGTTGCTCATCTAGATTTTTATCAATTTGTTTTTTTCTGTGTTCGCTTAAATATTCCATATGTCTTGTTTATTGCTTAGTAATTTTTAGTTGTAAAGTTGAACTTGCCTCTTTGATACCACCAATATTTTTTGCATTAATATAACCAATACCCTGTAAAGCCTTTTCAGCTTTACCCGATCTGTTTCCAGTTCTGCAGTATAAATATATTTTTTGGTCCTTGCTCACAGTAGCCATCACTATTTTTTGTAAAATCATATCTAATGGAATATGAATTGCTGTTTCAATATATCCATTATTCCATTCATCATCTGTTCTGACATCTATAAGAATTGGGGTTGATAACTTTCTTGTTTCAATTGTATCTTCAGCAAAAGCTTCAAAGTTTCCGAGGAACAAAAGCATGATCAAGATATGTCTCATATTTGTTTCCAAAGATGACGCAATCCAAAAATTGCTGGTACATAACAAAAGAAAGTAAAGATAAAAACCAGACCAATCACACTTGGATCCTTAAAAGTTAAAAAAAGTGGAGCATCAATTAAGTCAGTTACAAGCCTAATAATAATTAAGATAAATAACATTGATGCATTTCTTAGATAGATGGCAAGCAGAAAAGCCAGTCCTACAGCAAGATTTCTCGCTATATAGAGGCCCAAGCTTAATGTAAGTTCTGACTCTCCAAAAAATGTAGGATTATTTAAAGCTGTATATGGACCCACAAACATTGGCCAAGCTAACATAAAGAGAATCACGACAAACCACCAAGTATATGTAATTTTTTTATTTGAAACTGCCATCATTTTTAATCAACGCGATACATGATGGTTTGCTCACCATCTAAGAAGTTTGCTTCATCTTCTCTAATGGCCTGAACAACTTCTTCATTTGCTCCTCTTTCAAAGAATTCATTTAGAGCTTGCTCATCATCAAAAGTAAGTTCTGTTATGACATCATATTGACTCTTGATACCTTCTGATTCCAACGGCAACGAATCATTAAGCATATTGGATTCAAGAAGATAAGTCCTTTTGTAACCCTTCAAGCTTGGAAAAAGATTTTCAATAAGTGGCACATGATTATTTTCATAATAAGATTTAAAGTCACCCTCAGAGATTGAGGGTTTTTTACAGATTAGTGCAATGAGTTTTGGCATATCTCTTATAATCATAGGATGAAATCTTTACCTCGTACAGCTTTATGCATCGCTACTCTAAGTTTAATAGGATGCGACAGTCAAGACTTTGAAAAAGAGTTTGATTGCAATGGCACCAAGATAAAATTTAATGATTACGAAAGATTTTTTGAGATCGGAGGCGTTGAGTTAAGTGCCAAAAAAGATTTTTTTATGAATCAAATTACTATCTTTGGCAAGTACGAAGAAAATGGCGACGAAGGAACCATGGTGACATTTAATAAAATCAATCACGAGCTAGAATTAAAAAATTCTACAGAAATAATAAATACAAAATGTATTGAGCTTAAAAAAAATAATTGGTGAATCTTAGTCTTCTAAAGGCCTTTTGAATATCATTTCAGCTTCATAGGTTCTTGATTTTCCACTTTCTTCAAATCTGTCTAATTCATAATGAAGCTCAGACAAGATCGTTACGCTTACAAGCTCCCATCCATCCTTGCCAAATCCTTTAATCATTTGCTCTGACTGAGTTGTTCCATCTGACTGAATAGACAATCCAGAGGCAATTGGTAAGGTTACTTTAATAAATTTATAGTCCCATTTTTTCATGATCAGGATTATAACTTGAAAGCCAAAGTGCAGAATATCTAATTTTTTAAAACTTTATTTGTTAAACTTTTGAAATGAAATACTTATTACTTTTTTCGACTATCTTTATAGGAATCAATTGCTCTGCAGACATCGTAGGCAAGGCCAAAATTACTGATGGAGATACCATTGTAATTAATGATGTCAAAATTAGATTTACGGGCAGTGACGCTCCAGAAAGTTATTTTTTTGGTAAAACTCAAACCTGTTTAAATGCAAAAGGGCAGGAATGGGAATGTGGCAAGGCAGCCACAGTTAAATTGAAAGAGTTGGTTAATAATCAAGAAGTAAAATGTTCTGATGAGGGGAAAGATAGGTATGGGAGAACTCTAGGCATTTGTTATGTGGGGGAAATAGATCTTCAAGCAGAGATGGTAAAATCTGGAATGGCGGTCGCATATTTAAGATATTCCAGAAGATACGAAGAAGAACAAAATTTTGCCAAGAGGACCAAGGCAGGGATGTGGAGTGGAGAATTTCTAGAGCCTGAGGTTTGGCGAAAAGAAAATAGAGATTAAGTCTTCTGTAAAAATATGTCATAATTTCATACATATTTTAATTGGAGGATATTATGAAAAATTGGTTATTTGTTCCTTTTGTAATTCTATTTTTGACTGCTTGTGAAAGAACAACTTACATGACAGTTGGCGACGAAGTGATGAGCGTTGAAGCCTATGAAAATGCAGCTATGGCTGAGCAGTTTATTGATCTAGTTCTAAATAATCCCGAGGCAGCCACCGATTTAATGCATGACGATTTTCGTTTTCGATACATGGGCAAGTTACCAATATATGCTCAAGGTGACCAGGTTATTAAATCCTCATACAACAAAGATACATATTTCTCAGAATTTTTAGAAGTTGTTATGAAGCTGGTTCCAGATGGAATTGTTTTAACGCCAATAGATGTTATTGCAGATACAGACAGTGCTGCTGTGGTTATGGTGGGTGATGCTGAAGGTAAATATGGTGAATACGATAACGAGTATGTTTTCACTTACAAATTTAAAGATGGAAAAATTATTGAAGTAGATGAGTACAACAGTGATTATCTTGTTGCAAAAAATTTGTATGGAAATAATTTAGTTCCAGAAAAATATTCAAATCAAATGTTGGTTGAATACATCTGGCATGAAAAAGGCTCAAATTATTCACAAGAAAGCTTTGCCTCTTTGATTAATACTTGGAATGGAATGATTGATGAAATGTCATGCGAAATGAATGGAGCCAATATTCTTACTCCAAGAGAAGAAAATGAAAATTTTGATTTTCTTTGGATGATTGCCTGGCCCTCGGAAGAGGCAAGAGACGATTGCTGGTTCGAATGGTTAAATGGCAATGAGCTAGAATGGAATGAGGCCATTGAAGGGGTCATAGAAGTTAATATCGATAATGCTTTTCTATTTGACACTGAAATTGGCAGATTTCCAAAGTCATGGAGTGAATCTGATAATTTCATTCACTCATATTTTTTCTGTAACTATAAAGAAGGCGCTGATCAAAATACTCTTTATGATTACAGGGCAGATTTAAATGCTATCAATACCCTGTCTGAAAATCATTGGTATGTTTTATTGGATCCAACATTTGTGCCAGATCAAGAGTCAGATTTTGTATGGTTAGATATTTGGCCAGATGAGAGTTCAAGAAATTCTGATCTTGAAATATGGGGGTCTTCAGACTTGCCTGAAAGAGCTGAAGAATCATTTGCCTGTTCAAATGAACTCCAAGGCATTACATTCGACGGTTATAATATAAGATCATGACTATTTGGCGAAATATCATATTTGGATGTCTTGCCATAATAGTAACATTGTCGATATATCAAGATAACCAGACGGATAAAGAGTTGGCAGCCGTCAAAGATAGGTTAGACAATATTCATAAAATTCAGATTGAATCTTCTTATAGAAAATATGTTCAAGATTTTATTGATAATGATTTTGAAGCAATCGCCAGTCACTTCATGCCACCTGTAAATTTTAAATTATATGACTTTGTTGCTGAAACACATGAAGATGTCATGAATCAATACAAGGATATGAAAGCTAATATTCAAGAAGGTTATGCATATAGCTTGATCGACGAGATAGGTATTTCAAAAACTAGCAATAATAACTTCTTGCTTTGTGCTGATTACACTCGGTATGACTCGAATGATAAAAGCTTATTTAAGGGAAGGACTAATTATCTTTATATTTTTAGTGTTGATGAAGGCTGGAAAATAAATTCTTTAGATAGCATTGAGAGAGACGAAAATATTTCTTGTAAAAATCTCTTTAATTAAAAGAATTTTTTTTCAATTACCAAGTGAAGATCAATTAGATCCACTTGAAATGCATCTATAATTTTAAGCAATTGTTTATCTGTCGACTTTTGATTAATTTTTGATATCCCTTTATTTAAAGAAACAAGTTTTTTTTCTAAATCATCTGATTTTGGCAGGTAATTGCTAACAGCTATTAATCTGTTTATACAAAAAGTTATTGACCGTGGGAATTCTTTTAGCTTAAAAATAAAATTTAATACATTAACCCTTCGAAGTTCCTCTTTATTGATCTTTTTGAATGATTCAAAACCATTGATTGATTTAAGAATACTCATCCATTGCAAGTTTTCATAATATTTAGGAATCCTGGCATCTTTTCTAAGAATTTGATCCTCAATTATTCTTGAGAGCATGTCTGCACGTTCAATAAATCTTCCCAGCTTAATAAAATCAAAGACATGATCTCTATGCATGGCGTCTGAAATGGTAGAAAAAAAAGTTTTTGAATTTCTTATTAGTTGCTGAAGAACCTCACTGCTATGATTTTTTTCATCAAATAATGAAAATTCTCTGTGTAAATTATTAAATTGTTCCCAAGCAGTTTTTGGAAGCATTGTTCTCAAGTATCTTGCATTCATTTTTGCTACTTCCAATGAATAACTTATTGAACCTATGTTATCTCTGTTATAAATCACAAAATCTAAGACTATATTTTTCATGACTGAGGTACTTGCGTTATAAAACATTTCTTGTTCAATAAGGATTTGATTAAATTGTTCTAGATCGCTTGTTATTTCTACAAGATGAATGATGTCAGACATGTGGTCATGAGGAATATCTAACAACAAATCAAAGTTAACATTTATAAGCCGAGCAGTATTTTCAGCTCGTTCAATATATCTTGAGAGCCAATAAATTTTTTCTGCATTGCTTGATAGCATTAATCTGCGATCCAAGTATCTTTGCTGCCGCCACCCTGAGATGAGTTAACAATTGTTGAGCCCTTTCTCATTGCAACTCTTGTTAGACCACCCTTGGTTACAAATGATTTTTTGCCGGATAGGATAAAGGGCCTAAGGTCTAAATGACGAGGAACAATATTTTTTCCAATTAGTGTGGGAGCGGTGGAGAGCTTAATTAATGGTTGCGCGACAAAATTTCTTGGATTGTTAATTATTTTTAACTTGTATTCTTTTAATTCTGATTTTGATGCTTGGGGCCCAATTAAAATTCCATAACCTCCAGATTCATTAACAGGCTTGAGAACTAACTGATCAATATTACTTAAGACATAATCTAAATCTTTTTTTATTGCACATACATAAGTTTTAACTTGAGAGATAATTGGCCGTTCATTTAAGAAAAATTTAATCATTTTTGGAACGTATGCATAGACTGCTTTGTCATCTGCTACTCCAGATCCTGGTGCATTGACGATTGCGACTTTCTTACTCTTCCAAGATTTATAAATTCCTTGAATTCCAAGCGTCGAGTTTTTCAGCCATGTTTTAGGATCTAAATAAATGTCATCAACTCTTCTATAGATGACATCAATTTTTTTTGGGCCATTGATAGTCTTCATTAAAACATTACCACTTCTTGATACATACAAATCAGAAGCTTCTACAAGCTCAACTCCCATTTGCTGCGCTAGGTATGAATGCTCAAAATAGGCTGAGTTAAATACCCCAGGTGTTAAAACAACAATCGTTTTTTTTTGATTAGTGCTAAATGATGCATCACAAAGGCATTGATAAAGTTGAGATGGATAATCATCTATAGGATTAACTTCATAGCTGTTAAATAGTTCTGGAATGACTCGCTTCATGATATTTCTATTCTCAAGCATGTAAGCAACTCCAGATGGAACCCTAAGATTATCTTCTAAGACAAAAAAATTCCCATTATGGTCTCGTATCAAGTCTGTTCCACAAATATTGGACCAAACTTTATTCTTTGGAGATATGCCCATGCATTCTGGCAGAAAATTTGGCGAGTCCAAGATAAGATCTTTCAATACAGGATTTTTATTAAGGAATTCCTGTTTGTTATAAACGTCATTTATAAAAAGGTTTAGAGCATTAACTCTTTGACTTAATCCGCGTTCGATTGTTTCCCATTTGTTTAGAGAGATAATCCTTGGAATTAAATCTAATGGCCATAGTCTATCTTTAAGTTCCTCTGCATTGAGTTGGAAAGTAACACCCATCGAGGATATAGAACTTTCACACAGTTTTTTAAAATAAATTTTCTGTGAGCCAGTAAGAGATTTAAAAAAACCAATTGATCTTTTGAAGCCCTTTCGAGGGAAGCTGTTATTGGTTATGTACTCATCAAAGAAACCATTTGATTGATAAGTTAATTTTTTATTCATTTTTTATCCAACTAATGCAATAATTATGCCAAACGAATATGTGAATTTTTAATACATATAGGCATACATAATGACATACTGCATTGGAATGAAAACAACTGAAGGACTTGTGTTTGCTTCTGATTCAAGAACCAATGCTGGTTTAGATAATTATTCTACCTATAAAAAAATGTTTTCTTATGCGGTTGGAGACAGATGTATTGTTTTGCTTACATCAGGCAATCTTTCTACATCTCAATTTGTCTACAAAATAATTAAGGAAGATCTTGATTCTCAAAACCCTATTACGAGCCTTAATACTTGTAAAAATTTTGATGAGATTGCAAGCTACATCGGCATGCTTTCATGGCAAAAATCTAATACAGATGGCATTTCTGTAAATACTAATTTAGGATCAAACTTCATTGTCGGCGGCCAAATCAAAGGACAACAAACTGAAATGATGATGATTTATCCAGTGGGAAATTACATTAGAATATCTGAGATCAAACCATTCTTTCAGCTTGGAGAGACAAAGTATGGCAAACCTATTTTAGATAGGCTCATTAGACAAGAGCTATCTCTCGGGGATGCCGCTAGGTGCGCCTTGGTTTCTTTTGACTCAACCATGAAAAGTGATCTCACTGTTGGCCCACCCATAGATTTGGTTATTTACAAAGCGGACTCTTTTGAAATTTCACAAGAAGATCAACTGCAATTTAAAACCCCATTTTTTGCCGACCTATCCAAAAAGTGGTCCGATGGATTGATGAATCTATTTGGAACTCTTCCAAAGTTTGATTGGGAAGAAAGCGATTAAAGAAAACCTATTAATCAGTTTTAGGGAAGTCTGCGCTGAGTGTGATTTTCTCAAACTCATCAATCTGCGCATTCAGTTCTTTTAATTTTTCTTTATAAGTTTGTAGAACTCCAGCACCCAGCAATAATTTATTTGGAGGATTGAGGTTTCTAGAAAGTTCAAATATTATTTTGGCTGCCCTTAGGGGGTCACCAGGTTGTTTACCATCGATAGCACTAATCATGTCAATTCTTTCTTTTACATGTTCCTTGTAATCAGGTATTTCATTTTTACTTCTCTTCATCGATCTGCCAGACCAATCAGTTCTAAATGCCCCAGGTTGAACAGAAGTCACAGCAATATTTAGTGGCCTGAGCTCTTTATCCAAGGCTTCCATTAAACCCTCTAGAGCAAATTTTGAAGAACTGTAATAACCTGTTCCTGGATTTGCCATGATTCCTGCTTGTGAAGAGTTATTAATAATTCTGCCAAACTTTTGAGATCTCATTCCTGGCAAGGCGGCTTTTGTTAACTCTAGAGCCCCAAAAAAATTGGTCTCAAAAAGCCTCCTGACTTCTTCATCTTCGCCTTCTTCAATGGCAGCGAGGTATCCATACCCTGCATTATTTACAAGAACATCAAGACCGCCAAACGTTTTAGTTATCGTTTCAATTGATTGATTTATATCCTGCTTTTTTGTTACATCTAGAGTTATTGCAACAGAGGTTTCAGGATATTGATTGCAAATATCTTCTACATCTTCAATCTTTCTTGAAGATACACCTACAAAATCTCCCATTGAGAGTGCTTTTAGGGCTAATTCTCTGCCAAAACCTGAGGAGCACCCTGAGATTAACCAAATGTATGGAGGATTTTTGATTGCTTGCATTAAATTAATTTAACTCAGTTCTCCAGCGATAACTTTCTCGTCTTTGTTTTAGTTGAGACTCACGCTCCTTAGAAGAAGTTTTATGATTTTCATCAACTTCTTTTAAAGCATCTCTTGTGAGCATGAGAGTAGATTTAACATACAAATTTTGGCCGACCACCTCATTTGGAAAACCCGACCACCTTAAAGTTAAAATACCTTCTGTCAGATTAGAGGGATCAAGCCAATTAAAATTACCTGGATCATTTACACTCAAGATAAAAGTATAGGTCCCATCAGCATTAATTTTTGATTGCGCATTGTTAAGGCTGCCATTCCTGGAGACAATATTATTGGTTGTGCCCCATATATTAGTTATTGGTGCGATAAAGTATTTAGCTCCATCCAAAAAAACATCTAGTTTGATGCAATGATCAAAAGAGGGCAAAGCAAAATGCCCGAGCAAATAAACTTGATTTCGAAGAGCGCCATCTGTGTCCCTATCAATCTTGAAACTAAATTCATTTACCGGTTTTGATAAAGCCTGTTGATTCCATCTTGTCGTATTTGCAGCCCATTTATGCATATAGTTTTTTACAATCTCAAGTTTCATCTTGCCATCAAATTTTTGATCAGCTCTGGAACTTGGAATGATCTCTATATCTAGCAAATTAGGCCTATCATTTAACCAGTCAATCATTGTGTCTCGAATATAAAACTCTTTTGCACCAGCAGATGTTTGAATGTGATTTTTTTTACCTTTGGAGCTATTTGGATCTACAAAAATCTCAAAACTACCATCTTTATCAACTGCAATGCTGTTTCCTGATAGCAAGCCTATTGTTTTCATGTTTTCATCCCAGAGCGTGAAATGATTTTCATTGAATAATTGCTTTCCTAACTTTCCTCGAATGACATAAGACTGAGAGTCACCGATTGGAATAACCCTATAAACTGAATCTGGATTATCTATTCCCCATCTAGAGCCAGGAATTTTTTGATTGTTAAGTTCATGCGGCACTCTGCTAATTGTAATAACTTTTGGATAATTTGGATCTTGATTGAGCGCCCAAATTGTAGCTCCAAACATTACCTCTTCAAATGCGTGTTCAAAACAACTAAGCATTACTTCTGAAGGCTTTACAAGATCTAACCAGAAAGATCGAACTTGTTCCTTATGCTTTTGAATTTCTTTGAGATTAAATATTTCCAGAGCCTCAAGTTCATGTTTGATCTGAGCTCCACTGTTGATTGGATTATTGACAATTTTCATCTAAAGATCACCTTCAATTAATAATATAGTAGTTCTACATTAAAAAATTACTTATTCACCAAGAAGAATTTTTGCAGCTAATTGTGTATCCATATATTCCTTGAGTTGCATGATTTTTCCATCTTTAATGATAAGCAAGAAATGATACTTATTATTATATTCATGCCCTGAGGCATGAATTGCCTCACCGCTTATTTCAACAGCCACTCTCTCATCCTCGGCAGTAATGCCTGTGATATTAAAAGAAATGCCGTTTGGAAAAGCAGCTAGAATTCCTTGAGCAAACTCTACAATTTCTTTTTTTGTTCTTCTGCCACCAATTGCATTCTCTCCAGCAGTCCAAATAATGGACTCATCTGTGTAAAAGTCTAAGTAGGAATCCGATCCAGAACTTAAAGCCTCAAAAAATTCTATGGCAATTTTTTTATTTTCAATTGAAGTTGTATTCATGATGTATATTTTTTTAATTTCTTAACTATAAATAATATATCAAGTTGTTATTATTAATGAATGAATAATATATCTACAAAAAGTCTTTCAAAGAAATACATAGAAGTTTTAGGCAAAAAAATGGCCTATTGTGAAATAGGTGAGGGGGACCCAATCATCTTCCAGCATGGCAATCCAACATCGTCGTATTTATGGAGAAATGTTATGCCGCATCTAGAAAATAAAGGGCGCTGTATTGCAATAGATTTAATTGGAATGGGTGATAGTGAAAAGCTTGATGATGAAGGTGAGAACACTTATTCATACCATGTGCATAAAAAGTATTTTGATGCTTGCTTGCAGGCTCTTAATGTAAGCAACAATGTAACTTTGGTAATCCACGATTGGGGCTCAGCCTTAGGTTTTAATTGGGCTCAAGAAAATCCCGATAAGTTAAAAGGAATATGTTACATGGAAGGCATTGTTACGCCACTAACATGGGATGATTGGAATCCAGATGGCCAAGGAATATTTCAAGGTTTTCGTTCTGATGCTGGCGAAGATTTGATTTTGAAAAAGAACCTTTTTATTGAGGCAGTGTTGCCAGCATCAATCATAAGAAAGTTAAGCGATGAAGAAATGAATGAATACAGAAGGCCGTTTATGGAAGAAATTGCAAGGCGTCCAACTTTGGATTGGCCAAGACATATCCCAATTAATGATGAGCCACCAGAAATGGTCTCAATAGTTTCCTCATATGAGCAATGGATGTCTGAAAATGAAATTCCTAAACTTTTTATTAATGCAGAGCCGGGAACGATATTAGTAGGCAGGCAAAGAGAGTGTTGTAGAAAATGGAAAAACCAACAAGAAATCACGGTTACAGGATCTCACTTTATTCAAGAAGATTCTCCGCATGAAATAGGTGAGGCGATAAATACATGGATGAATGAGCTAGCCTAAAGATAGACTTCCCCAATTATAAAACCACACACAAAAAAGGCCACAGACCAAGAAGGATAACTGTTGCAAAAATCAATAACTCTACTTAAATATTCAATCATTTTGACTCCAATAATTACTACATAGATAGCAATTCTCGTGCCAAATATTTAAAAGGCTATATTGTTATTGATTTAGGTTTTTAAGCAGGCTTCTTGCGGCAAAAGTTACCAAGATTGCAAAGGGAACCCCGGTAACAATTACTGAAGTCTGAAGAGCTCCAATGCCTCCGCCCGCTAAAAGCACAATGGCTATTACACCCAAGGATATTGCCCAGATAATTCTTAAAATCATCGGTGGCTCATCTTTGGTATTTTCTTTTTTAGCCGCTGTTAGCATCGAAGTTACCAATGCTCCTGAATCAGAAGAGGTAACAAAAAAAGTTAGGATTATGACAATTGCTAGCCCCATAAGGAATTGTGAGAATGGAAACTGTTCTAAGAAAACAAAAAGTGAAACAGCTATATCATTGTTGATTGCAGTAGCCAGGGAATTTGGCTCGATGAATTCTTGATACAGAGCGGCATTTCCAAAGACTCCCATCCAAAGAAAAACAATTGATGAGGGAACAAGTACAGCACCTATTAAAAATTCTTGAATTGTTCTGCCATAAGATATTCTTGCAATAAACAATCCTACAAAAGGGGACCATGCAAACCACCAAGAGTAGTAATAGAGAGTCCATCCATTTTGCCAGGATGAATCCAGATACCCTTGAGTATTTGTTGAAAGGCTTAATAAATTTTGTAAATAAGAGCCTATGTTTTGAACCAAGCCATCCAATATGTAGCTTGTTGGACCGCCAAAGAAAATAATTGATAACAAAATGGCACATAAAATTATGTTGAGCTGGGATAATCTCTTGATGCCAACTTTTAAACCCAAAACAACGCTCACCAAACCCATTAAGGTTATAACAATGACAATCCCAACTGTGCTTATAAAACTTTCTTCTAAAACTTCCATATACCCAAGACCTGAGTTAATTTGATTTGCTCCTAGACCTAGTGAAGTGGCTATGCCAAATATTGTTGCAATAATAGCAATCACATCCAATGAAACTCTCCCCCAAATATTTTGCGTCAATCGGCCAGAGAAAAAAGAACTCACTCTAAAGGGCAAATTTCTATTGTAAGTAAAATATGCAAAACACAATCCAACCACCCCATAAATTGCCCAGCCATGAAACCCCCAATGAAGATAAGACAGATTCATAGCAAGATTAGCTTTATCTGAAAAAGAGGCAGCATTTTCATGGATTGAATCGGAGCTAAAGTGCAAAACAGGTTCAGCAACTCCATAAAACAATAAGCCAACTCCCAAGCCAGCACTAAATAGCATGGCTATCCAATTCACATTTGAAAACTCTGGCTTTGCGTCTGGCCCACCTAAGGTGAGGTTTTTATGTTTACTAAAAGCAAGATAGATGACAAAAACTAAAAAACCATTCGCAAGCAAAATGATTAGCCAACCAAGACCATCGGAGAGTTGCTGTTGAATTGCAGCAAATAATTTATCGGCCTCGCTAAGGTTAAATAGCGTAATCCCTATAAATGCAGAAATTAGTATTATTGAGAAAACAAAGCGTCTCGGAGCAATATTCGTGAACATAATGGGTAAAGTCTACTTAATAAGGCATTAAAATACCCTTTTTCTAAAATAAAGGGTGTTTTTTTCATATTTACTTATAATTTCAATTTTCATTTGTTATGGTTTAAACATGTCTTTAAACAACTTAAGTCTTAACTTAAGCAAAATTCAATACAGAAGTGCAATTTGTGCGCCTTCTTTTCTGAAATACAACTTTAAATAAATTGATCCTTTGGGGGGAATCATGCTAAATACTATTAAAAAAATGACAATCAAGGCTTTAAAAAGCAAAAGCTTTGAGAATATTGGTGGCAAAATTGTTTCGGCTATATCTGCTTTGGCAATCATAAATGCTTCTGCATACAGCGGTTATATTTCTGCTCAATCGCAAGCTACCATCGAAGAGGTGGTTGTTACTTCAAGAAAGAAAAGTGAAAGTCTTCAAGAGGTCCCTCTTTCAGTTGCTACATTAGGGGAGCAAAATCTAGAAGAAAAAGGAATTAATGTTTTCGAAGATTATTTACTACAATTACCTGGTGTTACAGCCGGTGGCTCTGGTCCTGGAACAAGCACAATTTATATCAGAGGTCTTGCATCTACCACACCTAATTTGACTACTGCTGGTGTCGGTGGCTTAGCACCAAATGTTTCATTTTATCTTGATGAGCAGCCATTAGCTCAACCAGGAAGAAATCTTGATGTTTACGCTGCTGATGTATCACGTATCGAGGTTTTATCAGGACCCCAAGGGACCTTATTCGGTGCTAGCTCTCAAGCCGGTGTTGTTAGAATGATTACTAATAAACCAGTTATTGGAGAATCAGCAAGTAGTTTAGAGGTTGAGACTAGATACATGCCAGAAGGTGATCTGGGTTCAAAAGTTGAATACATGTCTAACATTCCACTTAGTGATACCTCTGCTTTAAGATTTGTTGCATACAGAGATAGAAGAGGTGGTTACATTGATCAAGTTGCAGGATCTGTTGATGTAAGTATGTCAGGTGCATGGAGACCTGCTGGTACTATGAGATCAAATGGTTATCCAGTTGGCGCTATAAGAGACGGTTGGAGAGCTAATGCGGATCTAACAAATGTTATAATGCCTAGTGCTAATGCGCTTGTAGAAGAAGATGTAAATACTTCAACTTATGAAGGTTTTAGGGCTAGCATTAAGGCTGAGCTAAATGACAATTGGGATGCATTAATAAGCGTTTCAAACCAAACAATTGAATCTGATGGTGTCTTTTTTACAGATCCAAAACTAGGTGATCTTGAAATTCAAAGATACCACGATGATCATCTTGAAGATGAATTTGACAATGTAAGTTTAACTCTTGAAGGCTCCATTGGCGACCTTGAAGTCGTTTACGCAGGTGCATATACAGACAGACAGTCAGATCAACGTGTCGATTACACAGATTATCTTTTTGTTGGTGGTTATTTGCCATATTACATATGTGATTACTATGTAACATACACTGCTTTTGCCCCTGGTAATGTTCCAACTGGTGACTGTGGTGCTCCAGATTTATATGTTGATTCAGAGACTGATACAACAGTCCAAACTCATGAATTGAGAGTTAATGCTCCTCTTAGTGACACAATGAGCTTAACAGCAGGAGTCTTCATGAGTGATCTAGAACTTTTAGAGCATAATATGTTCACTTACCCAGGTTCGGCCGTAAGTGATATTGGATTTGGGTTAAATTATGCCCTTACTGACATTTCAGTAACAGGCATTCCCCTTCAGGGTAAGACAAGAGAGCATGCAGGTGCAGGCTGGCATTCTGGTAGAGGCCCATATTCACCTCCAGTAATGTTTATTAATGACATTAAAAGAACTGATAAACAACAAGGTATATTTGGTGAGTTAAGTATAGATGTTTCAGATACATCTGAGCTTACTGTTGGAGCCCGTTGGTATGATATTGAAGTTGATCTTGAGGGAAGTGCCAATTCATCATTTAGAACTGGTTTTATACCCGCCGGGGCAGCACATAGAGATCAACAAGGATTTGGAACTAATTTATCAGTTCAATTTAATGGGCCTGGAGGAAACTCAGGTAATCCAACTCTAGATGCGATGGATTATCCAGATAAGGCGGAGACTGATGGAGTTATTGGAAAAGTAACCTACTCCTGGAACCCATCAGAAGACCTTATGTATTATTTAACATGGTCAGAAGGCTTTAGGCCTGGTTTATTAAATCGTCCTGCAGGATACCCATCTACAGATGGCAGTTATATTGTTCCTGCGACCACTGAATCAGATGAAGTAACAAACTATGAGTTTGGTTGGAAGTCTGTATCAAATGATGGGCAATTAAGGTTCAATGGAAGCTTATTTAGAGTTGATATCTCAGGACTACAAACATCAATATTTGATCCAAGTATTGCTAATTTGTTCTTTTCAGACAACGCTGCAGATGCTGAAATTACAGGTCTAGAAGGAGACTTCGTCTTTTATCCAGATGTTGATGGTTTAATGGTATCAGGGGCCTTTTCATTGTTAGACAGTGAAATTACTAAAACTCTCACATCTTCTACGGATGTTAAAGTTGGAAAAGAGTTAGCTTTTGCACCTGGAATGCAAGGGAATGTTGCGCTTAGAAAAGAGTGGGGCTTGTCTTCAGGAAATATGGGTCATTGGCAAGCTCAGCTGATTTTTTCAGATAAAAGTTATTCTGATATTATTGAACCTAACAAAGCACAACAAGATAGTTATAGCTATTTGAACTTAAGAGCTGGTATCAGTAGTGATATGTGGTTGGCAGAACTTTACATTGACAACATTACTGATGAAAGAGCTGAGATTAGCAATAACTATGTTTTTGATAGAATGCGAGTTTCAGTAATTAGACCAACTACATTAGGTTTAAGATTTAAAAGAAACTTTTAATTATTATAAAAAAATAAAAAGGGAGCTTATGCTCCCTTTTTATTTTATGCGAAAATAGAAACTAACATTATGATCAAAACATGAAAGAAGTAAAAACATTTAATTCTAATGAGGCAACTCTTTCAGTTGATTTAAGTGAAGCAACTCAAGCTGTTAAAGAAAATAGGTTTGAAGATGCAATTAAACTATCAGAAATAATTCTTAAGGATCATTCAGATAACATTGATGCTTTATACCTTGCGAGTGTCTCATCAAGATATTTAAAAAATTTTGATGAATCAAAAAAATTTATTGAACAATTAATGGGAATTGCTCCTGATATGGGTCGCGCATACCAAGAATTAGGTCATATTTATCGTGACATGGGAAATATGGAAAAAGCAGTTATACATTACCGACAAGCTTGCGAGCTTAATCCCGCTCTTCTAGCATCATGGAACCAACTTTATAAATATTTTACAGAAAATAAAAATCAACCTGCCTCTGATCATGCTAAAGAACAAATTGAAAAATTAAAATCCTTACCATCAACTTTATTGTACATAGATCAAATTATGAATGAGGGAAGATTAGGCGTTGCTGAGACTCAATGTAGAGCATTTTTAAAAAATAATCCTACACATACATATGCTATGTCACTTTTGTCTGAAATTGCTAATCGGCTTGGTTATTTTGATGATGCAGAACTCTTACTTGAAAAAGCAGTTGAGTTTAAACCAAATGATGGTGATTTAAGGATGAAATATGCTCAGATTCTTAGAAAAAAACAAAAGTTCGCCAAAACTTTAGAGCAAGTCAATATTTTATGTGAACAATATCCTGATAACCACATTTATCAAGCCCAAAAGGCAAGTGAGATTATGCAAAATGGAGACCATGAGGGGGCAATAAAATTATTAGATAATATTCTTCAAAAGAATCCATATAACTTTAGTTCATTTACCTCAAAAGGCCATGCTCAAAAAACTCTTGGTCAAACTGATCAAGCAATAAAGAGTTATCAGTCAGCATACAAAATCAAATCAGATCATGGAGAGGCATTCTTTTCACTTGCAAATTTAAAAACATACTCTTTTTCTTCTGAGGAGTTAAATGGAATGAGAGAACAAGTTAAAAGAATAGATTTATCATTAAGAGATAAGTCATATTTTCATTTTGCTCTTGCTCAAGCTTGTGAATCAATAGGTGAATTTGATGAAGCTTTTTCTCATCTTGAAAAAGGCAACAAAATAAAAAATGATCAAAGTAAATATTCTATTGAGCGAATGGATGCTGAGCTTCAGGCTCAAATTGATGTATGTGATGAAGATTTCTTTAGTGATCTTGGAATTGGAGGACATATGACAAAAGATCCTATATTTATATTGGGCCTACCTAGAGCTGGCTCGACTTTGATTGAGCAAATCTTAGCTTCTCACTCCATGATCGACGGCACCCTTGAGCTGCCGAATATTCTCTCGATTGCCCAAAGCCTTCGAGGTGATGATATTTATGGCAAGTTAGGCAACTATCCCAAAAGCATGAAGTCACTAACATCAATGCAAAGAGATGAGCTAGGAAAAAAATTCATTGATGAAACAAGAATGCATAGAAAAAATGCTCCAATGTTTACAGATAAAATGCCCAACAACTTTAGACACATTGGGTTAATCCACTTGATAATGCCTAACGCAAAGATTATTGATGCTCGGCGTTACCCCTTGGATTGTTGTTTTAGTATGTTTAAGCAGCTTTTTGCTCAAGGCCAGGAATTTTCTTATGGCCTCAAAGAAACAGCAAGTTATTACAACAGCTATGTAAATTTGATGGATCATTGGGATAAGGTTTTGCCAGGTAAAATTTTAAGAGTTAATAACGAAGATGTTATCGAAGACCTTGAAGGCCAAGTCAATAGGCTGCTTAACTTCCTAGATTTACCTTTTGAAGAAGGTTGTATTTCATTCCATGAAACAGATAGATTAGTGAGAACGGCTAGTTCTGAGCAAGTTAGACAGCCGATTAATAAGAAGGGCATGGGTCGATGGAAACCCTATGCAAAAAATCTTAAACCATTAATAGAAACCCTTGATAATAAGTTATTAATTCAAGAAGATATTTCTCTTATTAATTAATCGATTAATCCCAGTCCAATACTCATGCCTATAATCAGCGCAAAAAACTTAATAAAAAAATATCCTAATCCAGAGAAATCTGGAGAAACTTTTTTTGCTGTGAAGGATGTTAATTTAAATATTGAGGAGGGTGAGATATTTGGCTTGCTCGGACCAAATGGTGCTGGCAAAACCACTACACTTGAGATGCTAGAGGGCTTAAATAATTTCGATGAAGGCTCTATTGAGATTGATGGCATCGATGTGAAAGTTAACCCTTACGAGCTAAAAAAGATTATTGGTGTTCAATTGCAATCAAATGAGTATTTTGACCGTTTAAATTTATCAGATCTTCTTAATTTATTTGCTGCCCTATACTCAACTTCTATCAAACCAGAAGAAATTTTAAGTAATGTTCAATTAGAAAATAAAATTTCTGCATTGCCTGATGAATTATCCGGAGGTCAAAGACAACGATTTTCAATAGCTTGTGCTTTGGTTCATAACCCCAAGATACTTTTTCTTGATGAACCCACCACAGGATTAGATCCCCAGGCAAAAAGAAATCTTTGGCAACTTGCTAAGACATTAAATGAAAATGGAATGACAATTGTTATAACCACGCACAACATGGAGGAAGCTGAGTTTTTATGTGATCGCATAGCAATAATGGACCAAGGCTCTATTATTGCTCAAGATACTCCACAGCAGCTCATTGCAGACCATGCGGCTGAAATACCTGAGAGACGATTGCAGGGCAATCTTGAAGATGTATTTTTAAATTTAACTGGTCTTGGCTTGAGAGAGTAATGACAGTATTTACTAAATCTCAGTTATATCTGGCAAGTGTCTTTATTAAAATCTATTACAGAGATAGGCAGTCGTTGGTATTTAGCATTCTTTTTCCTATAATTTTCATGGGAATATTTTTATTTTCTGATGGAGAGCCCAATCGAACAAATATTGGTTTAGTCAATCAATCCCAAAATGAACTCTCTGTCCAATTTTCAGAATCGTTAAAGCAAAAAGAAATTTTTTTTGTTCAGGAAGGAGCTGAAGATGCTCTAAAGGAGAGCCTTATTGCTGGCGATATTATTGCTTTAATCATTATTCCTAAATTTTTTAACGACTCAAACACAGGAAAGCTGCAGTTATTGTTAGATGCTTCTCAGGTTCGTCAGGTTGACTCCATTAAGGATTCAATTGAATCTACGTTGTTATCCATTGAAAGAGAGATTAGAGGCAACGAACCAATGTTTAAGCTGGAACTTAAGGATATAAAATCTAGACCTCATAGATACATAGATTTTCTTCTTCCAGGAATTTTGGCGTATATGCTAATGAACTTATGCATTGCTGGCAGTGGCTATAATATTGTTGAGTACAGAAGAAGGGGAATTCTAAAAAGATTATTTGTCACCCCCATTCAGCCGAAAGATTTTATTATTTCAATTGTATTAGCAAGAATGTTTATTGTTCTGATTCAGCTTTCAGTAATTCTAGGTTTGGCAATTGGGCTCCTTAAAATAAATATTATGGGAGGCTTACTATCTTTATTTAGCGTAATAGTCTTGGGTGCCTTTATCTTTTTATGTATTGGATTTTTTCTTGGCAGTCTTGCTAAAACACAAGAAGCGATTCAGCCTATCGCGCTTCTTTTTACATTCCCCCAATTAATATTATCTGGGATTTTTTTCCCCATCTCATCTTTGCCCGATATAATGCAACCCTTGGCTCATGCATTGCCCTTAAGTGTAATAGCTTCCGCTACAAGAAGTATTGCAAACGACGGAGCTAATTTAGCGGGACTAAATTTCAATTTCCTTGGAATTTTAATCTGGATGCTAATTAGCTTTGTAATTGCTACAAAATTCTTTGATTGGCACAAAGTTAATTCATAGAAATTTTTAAATTACTTTTTAAATGTTGCAATTCTTTTTGAGGAGACTCTGCTTATGACTTTTCCATAAGGTCGAGCCTCTTCAATAAACCTTGCAAAAGCATCTGATGCATAAATTTTATCCATTCCTTCCATTAACTCAGTATAAGAATTAGCTCCAACTAATACGTTGTGCGTTACTGGAGATGCTCCCGCATAGGATTGAGATAGCCAAGATGATCCATTAGGGATAAGGCTGCTAGTTTCTTTGGTCATTTTAATCCAAGCTTCAGCATATTTACTAGGATTAGTAACATTTATGCCAATTGCCATAAAATAAGAATTCTTTTCCCAGTTTTCCTCGTTGTTTGTTGCTAGTATGAAATCTTGTCCATTAGCGACAGGTTTAAAAGAAAGCTCATTTAAAGTTACATACCATGAGAAGCCAGCTTGGGGATCTGCCCCGCTTGTTGCATCTATTGCTTTTTGATATGCATCATAGTTTTCATATTCGTTAATGATTAAATGTGTGGAAGGGTCGTTACCATCAATTAAATTTTGGTATACATAAACACGTTTACCCATATATTTGCCTAAAGGCCCATCAAACATAGCTTTTATTTGACCCAATGTACTAAAAGGTTTGTCTGTGGTTATTGCCAAAGCATTATGTATTTTCTCAAGCGCACTAATATTCAATGTAAGCACCAATGCACCAAGGCTTAAAATAAATTTCATTGTTTCTCCAATAAATTAAATAGTTAAAAATTATACATATAATAGTGTTGCCATTTTACTTTTACCAATATTTTTATTGGTTTTTTTTGCAATAAAATTCAAATATACTTTTGCAATGAATCAATTTGATATTTCTCGAGTTATAGAGATGGCATGGGAAGACAGGACACCTTTTGATGCTATTGAGCATCAGTTTGGATTAAACGAACAGTCGGTTAAGGATTTAATGAAAACAAACTTAAAGGCATCTTCTTATAAACTTTGGCGCAAAAGAGTCCAAGGAAGATCAACAAAACATTTAGCCAAAAGAGAATTTACGGTCGGGCGACATAAATCATATGATCAAAATAAGCTATAGATAAAAATGAATACTCGTTCTAGCTCTATTTTTGTAATTGGAATTATTTTCATACAAATATTAATTACTGGCTGTCAGGTAAAAGAATTAAGTCCTTTTGAAAAAGCTAAGAATCCATATGGTCATCTTGGAGTTGAGGGATACATGGGCAGTGCAATGACTACTTGCTTAGGAATGTCTTACTCTGGAGCACCCGTAGGAAGAGCAAAAAAAAGTGGGGGAGTTGTTGTAAATGAGCAGTTTGGAAGTGAAAAAGAAAGCTATTTTGATTGTGTAGACGAGCAAGTTCAAGAAGTTGAAAAAAATATCCTTGATGAAAATGATGAATAAAATTTTTGATTAAGTTTTCCCCGACTTTTTCCAACGAGTTTTAGCTTTAGATCCTTTCTTTTTATTTTTTGATTTCTTTGACTTCATCTCATTAGAAGTTTTGCTAAATTTTACTTTGATTTTTTTACCTGGCTTGCCTTTGCTAAAGCTAGATTTTTTACCTTTAAAATTTCTTGTTTTAGATTCATTAGATGGTTTTGCTGTTGGTTTAAAACCTTCTTCAGTTTTTTGTTCAATCTTAGATTTAAGCAAATCTTCTATGCCCCTTAAAAATTTCTTCTCATCGATGCTCATAAATGAAACGGCGGTTCCCTCTTTACCGGCTCTTCCGGTTCGCCCAATTCTATGAATATAGTCATTGGGATAGGTGGGCATATCGAAGTTGACAACATATGGGAGATTGCTAATATCAATTCCCCTAGCTGCAACATCGGTGGCAACCAAAACTCTGACATCTTTTTCTTTAAACTCCCGCAAAGCTTTCATTCTTGCTCCTTGAGTTTTATCACCGTGAATAGTCGTGGTCTGAATATCAGCAGCGTTTAATTGTTTAGCAATTTTCTCGCAGCCATGCTTGGTTCTTGAAAAGACTAAAGCTTGGTGCCATTGTTCAGCGTGCATTAGGTGACTTAATAGGTTCGATTTTTGACCTTTATCGACGTGGTAGACAACCTGCTTGATTGCACTAACAGTTGTATTAGGAGATTGAGCAGCAATTTCAACAAGGTCGGAGCCAAGAGTTTGAGCTAGTTTTTTAATTTCCGTGGAAAAAGTTGCAGAAAAAAGAAGGTTTTGTCTATCAGGAGGCGTTAATGCAATGATTTTTTTAATGTCATGAATAAAACCCATATCAAGCATATGATCGGCTTCATCTAAGACCAGTATTTTGACTCTGTTAAGCTTTACTGATTTTTGATTATGTAAATCAAGCAATCTTCCTGGAGTTGCTACTAAAACATCCAAACCTTTTTTTAACTTTGATTTTTGTGGAAAAATTTTTGCTCCACCAAAGATAGCTGCAGAAGTTGTTGAAGTGAATTTTCCATAAGTGTATACACTCTCCCTAACCTGAGCTGCGAGTTCTCTGGTTGGGGTAAGCACCAATGCGTGAACATGCTTATTGTATGGTTTTGGCTCTTCCTGCAATAATTCAATAATGGGCATAACAAAACTTCCAGTTTTGCCTGTTCCTGTTTGCGCAGCTGCCATTAGATTTTTGCCTGCAAGCACTATAGGAATTGCCTGTTTTTGAATTTCTGATGGTTCAGAGTGATTTAAGTCTCTTAGAGATCTTAAGATTGGATCGGATAATCCGAGTTCTTTAAATGACATTTTTTCTAATATCAGAATATTTGAAGTGAATCTGATGACTGCAGGTTATAGACTTAGTTACTCAGGGTCAATGCAGCTTTAAATATATATTCAATTTATCTTGTTTACTGGGGTATTTCTTTTTGTATATTCTCGTATAATCCCCCTCAATTAACGCCCATCATGAACAAAGATAAACTTAGAAACATTGCAATCATTGCGCATGTCGATCATGGTAAGACTACTTTGGTTGATAAGCTATTACAGCAATCAGGTACATTGGATCGCAAGAACATGACAACTGAAAGGATCATGGATTCAAATGATCAAGAGCGTGAAAGAGGGATAACAATTCTCGCCAAGAATACTGCAATAAACTGGAAAGATCATAGGATTAATATTGTTGACACTCCCGGTCATGCCGATTTTGGTGGGGAGGTAGAAAGGGTGCTGTCCATGGTTGATTCAGTATTGCTTTTAGTTGATGCGGTGGATGGACCAATGCCACAAACAAGATTTGTGACACAAAAAGCCTTTGAAAAAGGATTGAATCCCATTTTAGTTATCAACAAAGTTGATAGACCTGAAGCAAGACCACATTGGGTACTTGATCAAGTATTTGAATTATTTGATAACTTGGGAGCAACTGATGAGCAGCTAGATTTTGATGTTATCTATGCCTCTGCAATTAATGGCTTGGCAGGCCATGAACCAGATGAGTTGGCAAATGATATGACTCCCTTACTGGACATGATTGTTGACAAAGTAACGGCACCAGATGTTGATCAAGAAGCGCCTCTAAGAATGCAAATATCAGCCTTGGATAGTAATAGCTATGTGGGAGTAATTGGCATAGGCAGGATTACTGGGGGCAGCATCAAACCCAATGATCGGGTTGTTGTGGTTAACAAAGCAGGAGAAGAACGCAAAGCCAAAGTGCTTCAGGTTCTCGGCCATCATGGGCTAGAAAGGGTGGAGACTGATAAAGCCATGGCAGGAGATATAGTTTGCATTACTGGAATAGAAGCACTAAATATTTCAGATACATTATGTGATGTTGATCATATAAATCCCTTGCCGCCGCTATCAGTTGATGAGCCAACTGTTAGCATGGTATTCCAAGTCAATGATTCACCGTTTTGTGGCAAAGAAGGGAAATACGTCACCTCAAGGAATATCAAAGATCGATTAGAACAAGAGTTAATTCACAACGTTGCATTAAGGGTTGAAGAGGGGGAGGGTCCAGACCAATTCAAGGTCTCTGGTCGCGGAGAACTCCATTTATCTGTATTGATTGAAACCATGCGAAGAGAAAATTATGAACTGGCTGTCTCAAAACCTCAGGTTATTCAAAAGGAAATTGGAGATGAGATTCATGAGCCTTACGAAGTGGTTGTAATTGATATTCAAGAAGAGCATCAAGGCCCAATAATGGAGGAAATGGGAAACAGAAAAGCAGATTTGCAGTCTTTGGTTATAACTGAAAATGGGAGAATGAGGCTCGAGTTTATGGCTCCCTCGAGAGGGCTAATAGGATTTCGTTCTCAATTCCTGACTCTTACCAGTGGCACTGGCATTTTAACAAGTATTTTTGATCATTACGGGCTTGCAAAAAAAGGCGAAATTGCAACCAGGCAAAATGGGGTCATGGTATCGATGATTGATGGTAAAACATTGGCATACGCATTATTTAATCTTCAAAGTCGAGGTCGAATGTTTGTGGGCCATGGTTTAGAGGTTTACAAGGGCCAAATAGTTGGCTTGCATTCTAGAGACAATGATTTACCAGTGAATCCGACCAAGGCCAAGCAACTAACAAATATTAGAGCAGCTGGAACGGATGAGAACCTCATCTTAACGCCTCACATTCAACACACCTTAGAGCAGGCATTAGAGTTTATTGAAGACGATGAGTTGGTTGAGATAACTCCAGAAAGCATTCGACTAAGAAAAAAGATTATTAGGTAGAAACAATATTAATTCATAAAAGTTGTTTCTTTTATCAAATACCCCTTAATATTGTTAGAAGTTAGTTTACAAAAATATAAGGCGCATTAAATTACATTGAATAATTTCATATTTGCATTAATTGTCTTAATGGCAATCCTTGCTGGCAACGCAGCACTATCTATTTTTTTAGGAATAGCTTTTACTTTTTTTTTCAAACCCTCATCTATATTTCTTTCTAGACGCCTCGGAACCATCCCCTTGCAGATAGGGATAGTGATTTTAGGGGCAACAATTAGCTTGCCATATGCAGTTAATGTAAGTTCAGTATATTTACCTTGGATTTCATTATTTGTAATTCTTTCTTTTTTTACAGGATTAATAATTGGCAAAATTCTTAAAATTGAAAATCGTTTGGCCTTTTTAATTTCATCGGGTGCAGCCATCTGCGGAGGTACTGCCATGGCAGCCATAGCCCCAATTATTAAAGCTAAGCCTCAAGAGTTACTCATAGCCCTAACAATTGTTTTTTTGTTTAATGCAATTGCGATTATTCTATTCCCAATTGCAGGTAATTATCTTGAGATGAGTGATTTTGAATTTGGCGCTTGGTCAGCTTTGGCAATACACGATACAAGTTCAGTTATAGGAGCTGCTTCAATTTACAGCAATGAATCTGCCCAAGTTGCTGCGACATTAAAATTGGGCAGAACAATATGGTTGATCCCCTTAATTTTATTAACAAATTGGGTATTCAATAAGAATCTTCAAGCAGCTCAATTTCCCCGATTCATTATATTTTTTATATTAGCTATCTTGGTAAATACTTTTTTTAATTTTGATGAGATTACTTTGAATGTTTTGCAGATAATTAGCCAAAGTTTTCTAATGTTTGGATTGTTTTGCATTGGCAGCCAATTTGACTCAGATCAGTTGACATCCATAAGCAGTAAACCACTTATCTTAGCTCTTCTGCTTTGGATGGCTGTGTTGCCCTGGGCATATTTTTTAGTTAAATATTTTTAATTCTCCATAAGTTCATATACTCTTTGAGGATGTACTTTGGAGAAGGAGAATAATGAAAAATTTTGAAAATAAAGTTGCTGTAATTACAGGCGCAGGAAGTGGCATTGGTCGTGGTATAGCCGAAACTGCTGCAGATCATCAAATGCACCTAGTGCTTGCTGATGTAGATGAAACTGGTCTGAATGAGACTCTTGAGATAGTTAAGAGCAAAGGCATTGAAGCAATAGCCAGAGTGACGGACGTTAGCAAACTTAACGAAGTAGAAAATCTTGCTAGTCAAACTTATGAGACCTTTCAAAATTGCCATCTTTTATTTAATAATGCTGGTGTCTTAGGACCTGCTCCAATGAATCAAGTCACCAGAGAAATGTATGATTGGTTAATTAATATTAATTTAGGTGGCTGTTTTAATGGAGTTCATTCTTTCCTTCCTAGGATGCAATCCTCTGGAGAAGATGCACACATTATAGCAACATGCTCTACCTCAGGATTTATCGCTTATCCTATGCTTGGACTTTATTCAGCCTCTAAGTTTGGCATCAGGGGTTTAATGACATCTCTTAGAGCAGAATTAGCTGGTTCAAATATTGATGTGAGCATAGTGTGCCCAGGTGAGGTAACTACCAACATTGTAAATAGTACATTTGATAAGCCCTCCAAGAAAGCAGTTGACCAAGTCAAGCAAGATGCAGATCCTAAAGCTCTTTTAGAGGTTGCAGCTGAAGATGCTCAAAATACTTATCCCATATCGCCCTTAGAAGCAGCGCAAGCTATTTTTTCTGGAATTCAAAATCAAGATTTTTATATATTTACTCATAAAGGTTACAAAAGACAATTGGAAGATATTTCAGCTGATTATCTTCAAGCTTTTGACCAGGCAATGTTTCAATAGGCAAAATGTTAAATAAAATATTAATTTCACTTGTTTTCATTTGTCTTGTCGTTGCTTTGCTGTATGGCCCAAAGTTTTTGAGAGTTTATAAAATGATTCATCTATATGATCAAGATAAAATTGCATTTAACTTTGTAAATATGGATAAAATTTTTCAAAGTGGTTCAATTATTCCAGCATCAGATAATCCTTTTAAATTTAAATCTAAAGAATTTGATCTTCCTGAAACATACGTTTTTGAAGATAGCAATCAAAACCTGATGGACGCTCTCGAATATTACGAAACTGATGGCTTATTAATCTTAAAAAATGACACTATTTTGTATGAAAATTACTGGCATGATAACGATCAAAGCTCAAAGCACATCTCATGGTCTGTCGCAAAATCTTTTTTATCCGCCTTAATTGGAATAGCTGTTGAGAGAGGGCAAATAGAAAACATCAATGATCCAATCACTAAATATTTAAAGGATTTTGCAGATACTGGCTACGAAAATGTTTCAATCAAGAATTTATTACAGATGTCTTCTGGCATTGGATTCAATGAAGATTATGCTGATTATGATTCTGATATTAATAGATTTGCGAGAACTATTTCTTTCGGGACTTCAATGAGAGAATTTGCAAGATCATTGAAAAATGAAAAACCACAAGGTACTTACAATCATTATGTAAGTATAGATACTCAAATGCTTGCAATGCTGTTGGTTGAAGTAACCAATAAATCAATTTCAGAAAATCTCAAAGATGAAATTTGGCTTAAGATTGGAATGGAAAACGATGCTTATTACATGGTCGATGATACTGGTATGGAGGTCGCTTTAGGCGGTTTAAATGCAACTTTAAGGGATTATGCTAAGTTTGGCCTGCTTTATCTAAAGCGCGGTTTGTGGAATGGTCAAACGGTTATTCCCAGTCATTGGGTGGATGCTTCGCATAAGATTAATGATGCGCATCTTATGCCTGGAGAAAATGTGAATTCATCAAGTACTTGGGGATACGGATATCAATGGTGGATACCTGGCTTTCCAAATGATGAATATATGGCATCAGGGGTTTACAATCAGCATATTTTTATTGACCCGGTAAATCAGGTCGTGGTTGCAAAAACTTCTTCAAATTACAAATTCACTCAAGAAAAAGATCGTTCTAAAGATGAGCATGTTGCTATGTTTAGAGCAATAGTAAGTGCAATAGCGGCAGAAGGATAGCGATGCAACATGCAAAAAGATTAATATTTTTTTGTTTATTATCTTGCTCAATGAGCGCAAATGCCTGGTGGGAAACTGCCCACATGATGGTTTGTGATAAAGCATATGAATTGCTGAACCCATCAGCACTAGAAATTGTGGATCCTTTAATAAAAGTTCATGGATCTTTTGGCAGATCATGTCTTTGGGCTGATTGGGTTAAGGCTGAAGATAGAATAGACACAAGATCTTGGCATTACATCAATCTTCCTGATATCGAGCAAAATATTTATACCGCAAAATGCCCAGTGAATGGATGCCTCATTTCTTCGTTCCACGAACAAATAGAGATTTTAAAAGATGAGTCAGCTTCAGCGAGACAAAAACAAGAGGCACTATGGTTTATTGGCCATTTTGTTGGAGATATTCATCAACCTATGCACGTTGGTTACCCAGAGGATAGAGGTGGAAACGATCATTTACTAGAATTTGTTGATGGACGTAAGACGAATATGCACAGTTTATGGGATGGGCAGATTATTGAACACATGGAATCAATTCATGGTCAAGATTACCTCTCAATCAATGTGTCAAAAAAAATTAACGAATTCTTAAATTCTTACCACTCTCATGAAATTGAATCATGGGGTCAAGAAAGCAGAAATCTTGCTATGAAACAGTCAGTAGGTTATAGAAATAATCAGTTAACAACTATTACCAATGAATACATGGAAGCTCACTTTGATATTGTTCAGGAGAGAATTGCGCTGGGAGCAATCCGATTAAGCAAAACATTAAATAGACTTTTTTCTGAGCAGAGTT
>ERZ802824.256-NODE-256-length-29229-cov-21.2892_pt1 | contig 29229 bp, 24 predicted proteins | sample MGYA00345650_ERZ802824 | MGnify/ENA primary metagenome ERZ802824 (study PRJEB30503, sample SAMEA104212361) | marine metagenome | biome: Westerlies Biome; feature: [SRF] surface water layer (ENVO:00010504) within the epipelagic zone...; material: water... | reverse complement strand
AACAGCAATTATTGGAATGGTTCTGACTTTCCCGCAAGCCAAACATGTAAGAGTAATAAAAATATTGGAAATCGGCCAAAGAAGAGGCCCAGCACCAGAGGCAATAGCGTTATATGAAGACCTTTCACCAATAATCTCAGAGTCAAATAAACAAGATAAAAACAAAGATGTGGATTTTGAGAGGCGTGAGACAGGAACGGGTAGACCTACGAAAAAGCAACGACGAGAAACAGAGCGATTAAAAGATAGCTTTGTGCCATAAGCAAAAAATAAATTTCAAAGAATAAATCTAAGGAGAATGCTGTGATCGAATTTCTTAAAAACTGGGTATCATCAGATAACCCGAATCCGCATGAGCAAGATGATAATCTTGTTGAAGCTGTTTCAGCATTGCTCTTAGAAGCGGCAATGATAGATGGCCAAATTGATAGCGCAGAAATTGAGCAGACAAAACACGCCATTTGCAGCTTTTTTGATATATCTGAGGCGCAAGCAACCCAGACAATACAAAAACTGAGTGAGGATGCAGGGCATAAACATGAATTTCATAGTTTAACAAAGCAGATTAGAGAATCTTGTGATTATGAAGAGCGGATATATATCTTATCTATGTTGTGGCAAATTGTATTAGCAGATGACGAGATTGACCAGCTGGAATCAAACTTAATGAGAAGACTATCGGGGCTGTTATTTGTATCGGACGTAGATTCTGGAAAAGCAAAACAACAGGCAAGAACACGTCTTGCCTAAATTACAGAGATGTTTTATGCGATATCATAGTACGTCTTAGAATGTGAATGAGGGTAAAATGACCTATATTGTGAATGATAAATGCATATCGTGCAAATATACGGACTGTGTTGAAGTGTGCCCGGTAGATTGCTTTTACGAGGGTGAAAACATGCTTGTGATACATCCAGACGAATGTATTGATTGCGGGGTTTGTGAGCCAGAATGTCCGCCAGAAGCAATCCTTCCAGATACCGAAAATGGCGCGGCTGATTGGGTGCCGTTTAATTTGGAGAAAAGTTCAATCTGGCCGAATATTACAGAGCGGCGTGATCCCCTGCCTGATGCGGATGAAAATCTAGATAAAGCCAATAAATTCAAAACCCTTTTTATTGATAAACCAGCTTCCCAAAACTAGCCTTGCGGCACTAGAACAAACAATGATTTGTAAAATGGTTCAGATTATGGTATTGTTTTAAGAGGAAAAAATATCAAAAATTACCAGTTTTTGATTAGGGCGATTACGCGCTTAACACCAATAAAGAGATAAAAATAGCGCTTAATTAAAAGTGCATTTGATTTGGAATAATGACAAAAATTAAAGAATTTACGTATCAAGATGGGGACTTCGTAGTCTATCCAACACACGGTGTCGGCAAAATTTTGGGAACAGAAAAATCCCAAATAGCTGGGATGGATGTTCAGCTTATGGTTATTAGGTTTGAGCAGGATCGTATGACACTTCGGGTGCCCTTGGAAAAAGCGCGAACATTGGGATTGCGCACATTATCGTCCAGAAAACATATGGATGATGCCATTACCACGCTTAAAAGCAAAGCAAAGATTCGCAGGACCATGTGGTCTCGCCGCGCTCAGGAATATGAAGCAAAAATTAAATCAGGAGATCCGGTTTCAATTGCTGAAGTAGTGCGTGACTTGCGGAAACGTGATCCGCAAATCGAGCAATCTTATTCCGAGCGTCAAATGTATCAAGCCGCGTTAGATAGGCTGGCTCGTGAATTTGCAGCAATAGAAGAAATTGATCAGGAATCAGCAGCTACAAGATTAGAAGATCTTATGGATGCTGCTTAAATTTCGATAAGTGCCGAAATCGCTGTCATTTAAAAAACCATCAAGAATCTTAAGATAAAAGTCGAATTTTGATTTTTACAGATTATCGATGATCTGTATTGAATATCCGTACGTAATGATAAGTAACAAGTATGGAGCTTACGATGTCAGACGTATCAGACCCGGTTAAAACCTCGGAAAACAGGTTTATTAGAAAAGCAATGCAACTCCCTTTGTTGGAGCGTGAGTTTGAGGTCGAACTTGCACGCAAATGGCGTGATAATAACGATCATAAAGCAATGCATGAATTGGTAATGGCCTATGCTCGCTTGGTCGTAAGTGCCGCGTCCAAATATAAACATTATGGTCTGGCAAATGCCGATCTGATACAAGAAGGCAATGTTGGATTGATGCAGGCTGCTGGCCGATTTGATCCTGAAAGAGGGGTTAGGTTCTCAACCTATGCTGCTTGGTGGATTAGAGCTTCTATCCAAGATCATATTCTTCGCAATTGGTCTATTGTGAGAACAGGTACAACAGCCGCCCATAAATCGCTATTCTTCAAATTGCGCAGACTACGCGCACAGATTGGCGAGGCTGATGGCGGCGCGCTAACCGATGAGGGACGACAGAAAATAGCAGATACCATTGGCGTTACAGTCAAAGATGTGATTGTTATGGAACAACGACTTTCAGGTGGCGATCAGTCCTTGAACGCGCTGTTAACGGCAGACGCAGAAACCGAAGCAATCGATTTTGTTGTTGATTCAAGACCCACACCAGAACAGGTTACAATTGCAGGGCATGATAAACGCGTAATGTCGAAATGGTTAAATGCGGCCCTTAATGAGTTATCAACAAGAGAGCGTTTTATTATACTCAAACGCCGTCTCAAAGAGGAGGGAACGACCCTCGAAGAGTTGGGCAATATGCTTGGTGTTAGTAAAGAGAGAGTGCGCCAGATTGAACATCGTGCGCTTATTAAATTAAAACAATCTTTGCAATCTAGTACCGAATCCCATAAAGATTTGCTGGAGTCATCATTAGTGTAAAAATACACGTCTAATAGGCAAGGCAAATTTATGCGTCAGGATTACGATTCAGCTATACATCTTTTTCCTGCTATAGAGCCCTTTGATAGTGGTTTCTTTGAACGGGATAATCATCAAATATACTATGAGCAAACAGGCAATCCTGCTGGCAAGGTTATATTATTCTTGCATGGCGGGCCTGGCGCTGGATGCTCACCTGCTCACAGGCGACTATTTGATCCTACAAAATTCAGAGTAATTTTTATAGACCAACGTGGCTCTGGTCGCTCAAAACCTTATGGTTCAACAGTTAATAATACAACCCAAGATCTGATATCGGATATTAATTATCTGCGTCAATCACTCGAGATTGAGAAATGGGCCTTGTTCGGGGGCTCTTGGGGCAGCACGCTAGCCCTTGCCTATGCGATAGATAGCCCGGCTTTTGTCTCTGCCCTCATTCTAAGAGGAGTTTTTTTAGGTACCGATTCAGAAATTAACTGGTATTTATACGAGATGAAGCGGTTTTTCCCAGAGGCTCATGAGCGTTTTGTATCCTTCATACCAGAAGAAGAGCATCATGATATATTATTGGCCTATCACAAAAGATTAACCAGTGATAATCAGAAAATTCGTAACGAAGCCGCGAAATTCTTTGCATCTTACGAGAATTCTTGCGCCACATTGCATGCTGAAACACGTGATGCTGGGCAGTCAGCTATTAGCATGGCGGTTCTGGAGGCGCATTATTTTATGAATAATTGTTTTATGCCTACAGATCATATTCTCAAGAATGTTCGATTTATCCAGCATCTGCCTTGTTACATTGTTCAAGGCCGACATGATGTAATTTGTCCCCCTATAAGTGCGTATAATTTGCATAAGATATGGGGGCGTAAGTCTAAGCTAACATTGGTAGATGACGCAGGCCATTCTGCTTTTGAGAATGGCACATTACGCAATCTAATGTTGTTCTTGCAAGCAATCTAACCTACAAGTTACCATTTCAGATGAACCATATGTACCAGCATTAATAGAATTTGTAATCTTGAAGGATATAATTTGAGAGTATATCAGCATAACCTTATTGAATGCCTTGCAAATTACAATTCACCTCGGCTAAATATAGTAAGGTAATTGTGAGATTAAAATGGAAGTAGAAAACGAAGATAAGAATTTCCGAGTTACCAATAATAATGCTATCGATATGCATGTTGGAAAACGCGTGCGTCTTAGGCGAACATTGCTTGGTCTATCACAAGAACAGCTTGGGGCTGCTCTTAACATAACATTCCAGCAGGTTCAGAAATATGAGCGAGGCGCAAATCGTATTAGCGCATCTCGATTATGGGACATATCCCAAATTCTTGACGCCTCAATTGGATATTTCTTTGATGATATGTCTTCGCAGACAAAACTAGCTTCGCCCAGAAAAATAAGTCGGGATACGCAAAAAGCACCTGAAGATGATTTTGAGCGTGACCCGATGGCAAGGCGTGAAACACTTGAATTAGTGCGCACCTATTATTCAATATCAGAGCCAAATGTAAGAAAACGACTAGCAGAATTGATAAAATCAGTTGCTGGTACGATTAATGACGAATAAGATACCTAAAAATCATAACCATTTTTGATATAAAGAGTGAACATTAAAATGAGCGCAGAGGCCTCCTCACTTACATTCGAACAGGCACTTTCTGAACTTGAGCAAATCGTTCAAAAGTTAGAAGCAGGAGATGCGTCTCTTGATGATGCGATTAACGCCTATAGCAGGGGTATTGAGTTAAAAAACCAGTGCCAGCAGCGCCTTGAATCAGCACGGTTGCAGGTTGAGAAAATTCAATTCCCAACAGATGGTTCAAACGCTGTTACTGAGCCCTTCGATAACGAATAATCAATGGCTGAATCATTGGAATGGCTGTTATCTGATGCAAAAGCTGTAGATGGCTGGATAAAGAAGTGGCTCTATCAAAAATCAGATGAGGCGATTTTGGCGCCTAGGCTGCTTGCAGCCATGGAATATGCAAGTCTGAATGGCGGCAAAAGAATGAGAGCTGGCCTTGTATGCGCCTCTGCTAGAATGGCACATAAATATTCACACAAAAACACAGCAGACGCCGCAATTGGCGTTGCTGTCGCAGTTGAATTCTTGCATGCTTATTCACTGGTTCATGACGATCTTCCCGCAATGGATGATGCAGACTTAAGGCGCGGGATCGCATCTACTCACAAAAAATTTGACGAGGCGACAGCCATATTAGCAGGAGATGCATTGCAAACAGCTTCATTTGAGGTTCTGTGCGAGCCTCAATTAGGATTATTGGCTGAACAAAGAATGGAGCTTATTGGGTGTTTATCGATGGCAGCAGGCGTTTCTGGCATGGCAGGAGGTCAAATGCTTGACCTTGAGGCAGAAACCAAATCATTTGATATAACTGAAGTCACCCAAATGCAGGCGCTCAAAACAGGCGCATTAATTACAGCTTCAGCTGTTATGGGCGGCATTGTTGGTGGCGGCGATAAATCACTCATTAAGGCTTTGTCCAACTATGCGGAAAACCTAGGAATTGCGTTTCAAATAACAGATGATTTACTTGATTATCAGGGAAGTGAAACCCAGCTTGGAAAGCCAGTTGGGCAGGATAACATTCGAGGTAAGGCGAGCTATGTGGGGCATTATGGTCTGGATGGCGCTGCTAAGAAAGCACAAGAATTTGCTGAAAAAGCATGTGATTCTTTGCAAGACTATCAAGAGCATGCTATTCAATTACATTTATTAGCAAAGTTTACGATAAACAGGACACATTAAACAAAAATTTACGTTAATCAGGAGACTGTACCTTTTGTCTGATTTACAAACACCTTTATTAGATAAAATAAAAACGGTAGATGATTTACGTCAATTGCCTGAGACAATGTTAAGTCAATTAGCGAGCGAGCTAAGAGATGAGACAATTGCAGCTGTATCGCAAACAGGGGGGCATCTTGGGGCAGGACTAGGTGTGGTCGAGCTTACGGTAGCGCTGCATTATGTTTTTAATACACCGCATGATAGATTAATTTGGGATGTAGGTCATCAGGCTTACCCTCATAAAATTCTAACAGGCAGGCGTGATAGAATGAAGACCCTGCGCCAACAGGGCGGATTATCGGGATTTACAAAAAGAAGCGAGTCTGAATTTGACCCGTTTGGTGCTGGACATAGCTCTACGTCCATTTCTGCTGGTTTCGGGATGGCTGTGGCGCGCGACGTTATGAAGCTGCGCAATCATGTTATCGCTGTTATCGGTGATGGCGCAATGTCTGCTGGAATGGCCTATGAGGCATTGAATAATGCAGGCGCATCACAATCTGATATGATAGTGATTTTAAATGATAATGATATGAGCATCGCACAACCAGTTGGCGCGCTATCAGCCTACCTGTCTGAGCTTATTACTTCTCGCCCGTACCATTCTATTCGCGATCTTGTCAAAGAAGTTGCAAACAGATTTCCCGATGAAATTGGACAAGCCGCCAAAAAAGCTAAAAATCTAGCGCGCGAGATAACAGGTAACCAATCCTTATTTTCAAAACTTGGTTTTTTTCATATTGGGCCGATTGATGGGCATGATTTAACGCATTTATTGCCTATCCTAAAAAATTTAAGAGATAGAGATATAACAGGCCCGGTATTGGTGCATGTCGTAACTGAAAAAGGTAAGGGGCATCCGTTCTCAGCGTCGAATAGTGAGAAATATCACGCAGTACCAAAATTTGACATTATTACAGGTGAGCAGAAGAAACCAGCAGGTAATCTGCCAAGCTATACATCTGTATTTGCAGATACGCTTACCGGCCTTGCCGAAAAAGATAAAAAAATTGTAGCTATTACCGCTGCGATGCCATCTGGCACGGGGCTTAATAAAATGGCTAATGCCTGCCCAAATCAGGTGTTTGATGTAGGGATAGCAGAGCAGCACGCAGTAACCTTTGCTGCTGGTATGTCAACTGAGGGAATGAGGCCATTTTGTGCGATATATTCAACGTTTCTTCAGCGCGGATATGACCAACTTATTCATGATGTTTGTCTGCAGAACCTGCCTGTAAGGTTTGCAATTGATAGGGCAGGGCTTGTTGGGGCAGATGGCGCAACACATGCTGGTATTTATGATCTTGCCTATCTCTCGTGCCTTCCGAATATGACTATTATGTGCCCTTCAGATGAAGCTGAACTTGTGCATATGACCTATACGGCTGCCATTTATGATGATGGGCCTATAGCTGTTAGATACCCGCGCGGTACTGGAACAGGGGTGGTGATTCCAGAAAAGCCAGAACCCCTTGCTATTGGCAAAGCGCGCATTGTCACTGAAGGAGAAACCCTTGCTATTGTTAGTATCGGAACCATGCTTGCAACCTGCGAGGCGGTAATCGCACGCCTTTCTAAGAAGGGTGCAAATTGCACGCTTGTTGATGCCCGATTTGCAAAACCAATAGATACAGATCTATTAGATAGGTTATGCAAAACGCATTCAGCATTGCTTATCGTTGAAGAGGGTGCCGCTGGCGGGTTTGCAGCTCAGGTAATGCAGTATCTCGTAAATGCAGGTCATATGGATTCGAATGTTAAGGTGCGTGCGGCTACTCTGCCAGACAGCGTAATAGATCATGCAGAACGTGATTTTCAGCTAGAAACTGTTGGCCTAGACGCTACCAGCCTGTTACAGCAGGCAGAGAGTCTGATTTCTGATAATATTAATATGGCAAATAGTGCACATTCGTGAAAGACAACGTGTTGATATTGTAATGGTTGCTCGCGGTTTAGCGCCTAGCAGGCAAAAAGCGCGTGATATTATTTCAAATTCGTCTGTCATGGTAGATGGAAAACCAGTTAAGAAGGCAGGCCAGCTGATTAGAGCTGATGCGCCTATATCATTAGATACAGATATTTTGAATTATGTAAGCAGAGGGGGGCTTAAATTAGCAGCCGCACTAGATCACTTCAAGGAAGTCGAGATAGCAGATAAAATTTGCCTTGATCTTGGCGCAAGCACAGGAGGGTTTACAGATGTGTTGCTTCAACGCGGGGCCGCCATTATTTATGCAGTAGATGTCGGGCATAGCCAGCTATCCGAAACCATCAGAAAAAACCCTAAAGTGCGTAATCTTGAAAAGACAAATGCAAGACAGCTTAACGAAAATATAATCGATACACCGCCTTCGATAATCGTATGTGATGTCTCTTTTATCTCTTTGCAACTAGCGCTTCCTGCTGCATTAGCACTCGCATCACCACAGGCGGATTTACTCGCGCTCATTAAACCACAATTTGAGGTTGGAAAATCCTTTATTGGTAAAGGCGGTATTGTACGTGATGAACATGCCAGAAATCTGGCAGAAAATTCTATATGTAACTTTTTACAAGAGCACGGGTGGCATATTAGAGGCACCTGTCCATCCCCTATTGAGGGCCCTGATGGAAACCGCGAAACTGTGGTAGCTGCATTTCGGTAACTATTTTTTATGCATCAGGTAAAATAGTAGTCTGAGCATGATGACGCATTAGAAGATCGAGCAGAACACAGGCCATCATAGCCTCAACTACAGGAACGCCTCTAATACCAACACACGGGTCATGCCGCCCTTTTGTCATTAATTCAACATTATTTCCATCTGTATCAATGGATTTGCGTGTTGTTAAAATAGATGATGTAGGCTTGATAGCAATACGAGCTGTTATAGGCGCTCCAGACGATATTCCGCCTAAAATTCCGCCCGCATTATTAGATAAGAATTCAGCTCTGCCATCTGACATTTGCATCTCGTCACCTGCAACCTCGCCCGGTACCTCAGACAATGAAAATCCAGCGCCTATTTCAACAGCCTTAACCGCATTTATAGACATCATTGCAGATGCGATTTCTGAATCAAGCTTGCCATAGAGAGGTTGTCCAATACCAGTTGGAATGCCTGTTGCTATTACTTCTAGAATAGCACCTGCTGAAGATCCGCTCTTGCGAATATCATCAAGATAATCTGCCCATTCAAGTGCTGCTTTTGCATCGCCGCAGAAAAACGGATTATTATTAATCTCATTCTCATCAAACCTGTCAGCATTGATTTTATGAGGCCCAATTTGGACAACGCTGGCCTTTATTTTATAAGAATCCCCTAATATTCTAGATAACGCAATATCTGCAATTGCCCCTGCTGCAACTCTTACAGCTGTTTCGCGTGCAGATGAGCGACCGCCACCGCGATAATCCCTAATGCCATATTTTTCAAAATAGGTATAATCAGCGTGGCCTGGCCTGAATTGTTTTGCAATATCACCATAATCTTTTGAGCGCTGATCTGTATTTTTGATTAACAGACAGATAGGAGTTCCGGTTGTCATACCCTCAAAAACACCAGATAATATCTCTACCTCATCTGCTTCTTTGCGCTGCGTTACAAAACGATTTTGTCCAGGCTTTCTTCGGTCTAAATAAGGTTGAATATCGTTTGGTGCAAGGCTAAGCCTAGGGGGAACCCCATCAACAACGCACCCAATTGCAGGGCCATGGCTTTCACCAAAACTGGTAAAGGAAAATAGTTTTCCGAACCTGTTATCAGTCATCTGATTTCACAACAGATATGTCAGGTGCATCCACTGCTTTCATGCCAACAACATGATATCCACAATCCACATGGTGAGTTTCGCCAGACACTCCAGAGGAGAGAGGCGATAACAAATATAATCCAGCACCCCCAACATCATCTAAAGTCACATTGCGTTTTAAGGGGGAATTATACTCATTCCATTTTAAAATATATCGAAAATCGCCAATACCTGAAGCTGCTAATGTTTTCATCGGACCTGCTGATAAACCATTTACCCGAATATTGCGCCCGCCAAGGTCAACAGCTAAATATCGAACAGAGGCTTCAAGTGCTGCCTTTGCAACGCCCATTACGTTATAGTGAGGCATCACACGCTCAGAGCCATAATAGGTCAAAGTCAACATTGCGCCACCATCATTCATCATTTCAGAAGCGCGTCTGGCAAGTGCTGTAAAAGAATATACTGAGATATCCATTGTACGATTAAAGTTATCCCGGCTTGTATCAACATATAATCCGGTTAATTCCTCTTTGTCAGAATAGGCAATCGCATGAACAAAAAAATCAAGGCTGCCCCATTCAGATTTTAATTTTGAGAATAACGAATCCATTGATTCTTCACTAGTCACGTCACATTCTAGCGCAAGGTTACTGCCAACAGACTGGGCAAGCGGCTCCACCCTTTTTTTCAGAGCATCCCCTTGGTAGCTAAATGCCAGCTCTGCGCCTTGGGCGGCAACTGCGGACGCAATGCCCCATGCAATAGAACGGTTATTGGCAACGCCCATTATCAGGCCTTTTTTACCTGCTAATATTCCCTGTGAGTTGTTCATTATATCTGCCTAAGCCTCACTTTAGTTTATAATTTTATATCTATAATCATCAGATAGTAACTAATAATAATACTATCTATGTACAGTAAACCTAAATAAGGCCGCAAGAACTGATATATTTAAATCACTCTTATTTATACTTATTGAAGCGAATAATTTACTGTTTTTGTGACCGTAATTTGACTTCCAGGAAGATACTTTGTTTGTGTGTTAATATCAATCATTTTGCCGTCAACATTAACGGTAAGCCGGTATCCAATAACTTCTTGAATAGTTTGCTGGTTTACGGTTTTTACATTTTCGCAGGAGCGTGTTCTATTATATCCTACTATTTCTTGGTTTTTCTTACCTACCTCATCTGCTGTCTTTTTACCAAGTATAGCGCCAGCAACGGTGCCCGCAGCACCTGCCCCTCCAGAGTCTGACATTTTATTTCCAATAGCAGATCCAATAATCCCGCCGATAATCATAGAACCGAGATCGTTATTCTGTTGTCCATTACTGCCATAGACAGGCACATCTTTATCTTCACATACGCGCTCTGTTAAAGGGGTTTGCCTGATTACTTCGCGGGTTCTCTCCATCACGCTTATAACCTCACCCAAAACAGTTTCAGAAGAAGTGGTAGCGCTAACCGGACCAGAGCTTAAGAACAGCAATGCAGCCGCAGAAAAATATATCGCTTTGATCATCTAGATTTCTCCATTGAGTTTACTTCTTATTTAAACATACTGTTATATATAATTATGAACCTATTTATGGCAATAGTATGGCAACGGGAATTTGCATCGTTGAAACAGGCAAACATCACTCTAGATATTAGATAGATATTGACCTGAGGTGAAACAGGTTTATTTGTCTAATTCTGTGAATACATTCAATGAGTAGAGAGCAAGTTATGAGCAAGATTCAAGAAGGCGTTCTTCATAATGATACCCTTGATAAAAATCCATTTGAATTGTTTGATGAATGGTATAAAGAAGCTGAGGCCAGCGAGCTTAATGACCCAGATGCTATGGCAATTGCGTCTGTAGACAAGAATGGCATGCCTTCTGTGCGTATTGTCTTGCTGAAACAATGGTCACAAGCTGGGTTTATCTTTTTCACAAATTATACAGGCCGAAAAGGCCAAGAACTCATAGCTACTAAAAAAGCAGCTGCCTGCTTGCATTGGAAATCTTTGCGCCGGCAGGTGAGAATTGTCGGTGATGTAGATAAAATAAGCCCTTCCATGAGTGATGCTTATTTTGCGACCAGAGCGCGGGGAAGTCAGATCGGTGCGTGGGCCTCTAATCAATCACAGCCGCTTAAGACAAGAGCCGAATTAAGCCGCACTGTTGATGAATATGAAAAAAAATTCGAAGGTGAAACGGTAGCTCGCCCAGAACATTGGGGCGGATTTATAATAAAGCCAGTTGAAATTGAATTCTGGGCAGATGGTGCCTACAGACTTCATGACAGGTTTCAGTTAAAACAAGATGCTGAAGGCAGTTGGAAGTCAGTAAGGCTTAATCCTTAAAAAACACTATACATTTATTGCCATTATTTAGTTTTGGTATTTATTTTTAGTCTCAATAATTTTTTGGCGACGTTGGAGGGCATGATATTCCCCCTAACCATTTATTTGCCTGATTTATGGTATTCAAGGTCGTATTGAAGCGATTTGCTATGCCCCGAAATTGTTTATTTTATAAAATAATAATAATGTTTAGTTAGAGCTCTGTTGGAGCTGGCATCTGGGGAGTTGCGGATATGAGAACACATGCACGTGTGGTTGTGATAGGGGGCGGTGTTGTCGGTGTCAGCACTTTATACCATCTTGCTAAAAAAGGGTGGAGCGATTGTATGCTTGTTGAGCGCAAAGAGCTTACCTCTGGGTCTACATGGCATGCCGCTGGCCTGCTTCCCTTATTTAATATGTCTTATTCTGTTGGTCAGCTTCATAAATATGCGCTTGAGTTATATCGCACATTAGAGGCTGAAACAGGCCTTAATCCTGGCCTCTCTCAGGTTTCTAATATCAGGCTTGCAGATAATCAGGACAGAATGGATGAGTATATGCAATATCGAGGTGTTGCAAGCACGATAGGCGTGGATGTTGAGGTGCTTACTCCAGAACAAGTTATCGAAATCTGGCCGCTCGCAGTTAAAGATGGGTTAATTGGCGCAATCCGCAATCCAGGTGATGGCTATGTACAGCCTGCAGACCTTACCCAGTCATTAGCCAAAGGGGCGCGTGATTTAGGTGCAGAGATAAATCGTAATACAACTGTTTTATCTATTACCAGAACCGTAGCAGGTGAATGGCGCGTAGAGACAGATAAAGGCGATATAATCGCAGAACATATTGTGTCTGCAACCGGAAATTTTGCACGGAAAACAGGGGCTATGGTTGGCCTTGACATCCCTGTTATTCCAGTTGAACATCAATATATTGTCACAGAACCACACCCTGCAATTCGCGAAAGGCACGCACAGGGATTGCCAGAAATGGGCGTGCTTCGTGAATCTGACGGCTCTTGGTATATGAGAGAAGAAAATGGCGGCTTAATTCTTGGCCCTTACGAAGTTGGAGCCCCTATCTGTTATCCAAACGGGCCTGATGATGACAGCGAATATGAATTATTTCAAGAAGAGCTCGAGCGGTTAATGCCGCATATCGAATCCGCTATTCGACGCGTTCCTGCCTTTGGTGAAGTAGGCGTTAAAAAAGTTTATAATGGCGCAATTGCCTATACCCCAGATGGAAACCCAATTGTGGGGCCTGCATGGGATGTGCCAAATTTCTGGCTTAGTGAGGGGCATAGTTTTGGCATTACCGCTGCTGGGGGTGCTGGGTTCCAAATTGCAGAATGGATTGTAGAGGGTGAGCCGACAATTGATATGAACGGGGTTGAGCCAAGGCGATTTGGGGATTATGCCACCAAAAGCTATCTTACTGTTAAAAACGAAGAAGCCTATGCACATGTCTTTGTAACCCATTTTCCAGATGAGGAGCGTCCAGCTGGCAGGCCGCTTCGCACGCCACCTTGTTATGATAGATTAAAAAATATGGGGGCTGTTTTTGGCCAGAGATTCGGATGGGAGCGTGCTAACTGGTTTGCACCAGAAGGGGTTGCGCGCGATGATGACTGGTCATTTAGAAGATCTAACTGGTTTGAGCATGTTGGAAATGAAGTTAAGCATGTAAATCAAAATGTTGGTGTGCTTGATATGTCCGCCTTTGGTAAATGCCGTATTTCTGGCTCTGGAGCAGATGCCTTCCTTGAAAAAATGATAGCTAATAAACTACCCAAAAGTAGGGGAAGAATAATTCTGGCGCATTCTTTATCTGTCGGCGGTGGGGTACATTCTGAATTTACTATCATGAAAGAAAAAGAAGATAGTTTTTATCTTGTATCAGCAGGCGCAGCGCAACGACTTGACCATGACTGGCTGAAAAAACAAATGCCAACAGATGGTAGTGTGCAATTCACAGACCTTACCAATAGCATGGGTGTATTAGTAGTCTCCGGGCCTCAATCACGAGCGTTATTGCAGCGTGTGACAACAACCGATATGTCAAATGAGGCGTTTAAATGGCTTACCGCAAAGAAGATTGATGTGGGATATGCGCCTACGATTGCTGCCAGAGTTAACTTTGTGGGTGAACTGGGATGGGAGTTGCATCATCCCATTGAATATCAAAATCATATTTTTGATGCTTTATTTGCGGCAGGCAAAGAATTCAATGTAAAACCATTTGGGATCAGGGCAATGGATATGATGCGTCTTGAAAAATCATATCGTATGGTAGGCACTGAAATGAGTATTGAATATTCGGCCCTTGAGTCAGGGCTTCATAGGTTTGTTAAACTTGATAAGCCTGATTTTCTGGGTCGTGAGGGGTTGGTTTTATCCAATGAGAAAAAGGCTAATAATCAATTTGTAACGCTTCATGTTCGGGATATAACGGATGCGGATGCAATAGGGGGCAACCCAATTTATAATGGTGAAAAGCTGGTTGGCCGTGCTACATCTGGCGGATATGGGTTCAGGGTTGGCTTTTCAATTGCCTTAGCTATGGTTAAGCCAGAACAGGCGGCTATTGGTACAATGTTAGAGATTGATATATTGGGTAAAAAATATGGTGCTGAGGTGATAGAAGAAAGCCCGTTTGACCCTGAAAATGCCAGACTAAGAGCTTAAAAAATAGGAAGAGCTTATGACACAGCAAGATAGTAACAAACCCTCAAGGCGCGGCGGCGGCAGAGCAGCTAGGCGGTTGGCTCGTGAGAGTAGTCAGCAAGAAACCCAAGCTTATATAACCCGCAATATTCCGCCGATTGATATTTTGCACGATGAGGCAGCTGAGTTAATAGAAGCAAATGCTGACATTGTCTTAAGCGAGATAGGTATTGAGTTTAGGGATGACCAAGAAGTCTTAACCTTACTAAAGGATGCTGGCTGTGATGTTGATGGAACCAGAGTAAGGTTTCCTGAAGGGCTGGCACGCAAACTTGCCTCAACGGCACCACGCCAATTCACCCAGCATGCACGAAACCCTGAAAGGTCTGTTGAAATTGGCGGCGATAATATTGTTTTCGCGCCTGTCTATGGGCCGCCTTTTGTCCGGGGTCTTGATGGGGAGAGACGATACGCTGAAATCGAAGATTTCATAAATATGGTTAAATTGGTTTATATGCTACCAGGGCTGCATCATTCTGGAGGCACCTTGTGTGAGCCGGTTGATTTACCAGTCACAAAACGTCATCTGGAAATGGTTTATGCACATATTCGTTACTCTGACAAACCATTTATGGGTTCTGTTACTGCCCCATCTAGAGCAGAAGATACAGTGGCTATGGCGCGCTTGTTATTTGGGGAATCATTTGTTGAGAATAATTGCGTTTTAGTATCTCTTATTAATGCAAACTCGCCTATGACTTGGGATGATACCATGCTTGGGGCCTTGAAGGTTTATGCACGTGCAGGACAGGCCTGCATCGTCTCGCCCTTTATATTGGCAGGGGCAATGTCGCCTGTTTCCGTGGCAGGAACGCTTACTCAGATTCTAGCAGAAGCAATGTCGGGAATTGCATTAACACAAATATTAAATAAAGGCGTCCCAGTTATATTTGGAAGCTTTGCTAGCTCTATTTCAATGCAGACAGGTGCGCCCACATTCGGCACACCAGAGCCAGCAAAAGTGTTGTATGGATGTGCAAAGCTCGCGCGCCGGCTTGGAGTGCCATTTAGATCTGGTGGCTCTCTTACGGCTGCAAAATCAGCAGATGCACAAGCAGCATACGAGTCAGCACATACTATTCTTCCAACAGTGATGGGAGGTGTAAATTTTGCACTTCACTCAGCTGGATGGCTTGAAGGTGGGCTGGTATCAGATTTTGCTAAGCTTGTCCTTGATGCAGATCAGCTAACTATGATGAATAGCCTAGTATCCGGAATTGATATTTCTGAAAACGGATTGGCATTAGATGCCCTAAAGCAAGTAGGACCTGGTCAGCATTTTCTTGGTTCAGATCACACGCAAGCAAATTTTGAAACAGCGTTCTGGCGTTCATCAATGGCAGATTATACCACGTATGAGCAATGGTCTTCAGAAGGCGCACAAGATGCAGAATTAAGAGCACGGACTAAAGCACGACAAATGCTTGAGACCTATAACGCGCCAGATATTGATTTGAGTATTGACGAGGCGCTTAGAGCATTTATTGAGCAGCGTAAAGAAGCACTTCCTGATTCTGATTATTAACAGCGCTTATTAAATACCAGCACTTGCAGAAATGCCAAATTCAAATCCAGCATCAAGGCACCAATCTAAAACATATTCAGCAAAGCTGGTTCGGCAGATGCAGATAAACGCATCCTCCTCCAGACATATCAATATAACATTGGCTAGTGCAAGATCGCATTGTGCAGACTGGTTTTTGCTAAAGCTGTCTGGATGCAGATCAATCGGACATCCTTTTGCTAACAGATCGCGCACTTTTTTTCCAGAAAGTGATAGCGCGCAAAGCGCATCAGATACGTTTGTTACAGCAATTTGTTTGACGATATCACTTGAGTTTAAGGTTTTCTCTAATTGAATTTCACTTCCCTGCTCTGCAAGAATTAAATATTCGTCTGGCCCTAAGCATAATGCAATACGCCCAGCCTTGCTGTCTGACTGGTTTGGCTGCAAAGACAGATTACATTGCGTAAGCTTGCTCACCATATCTCTGGTTTTTGAAGTACAACGTATATTCAACTTTCCCAAATGGCGTATTTCAGATAATTCAATTTGAGGTGTTTTTAAAGATTCTGGTTTTTTAATAATTGGTAATATTCTGTTGCTAAAAGCAGAATTACCAATAACCATGTGAGGGGATGTATCAGCCACGTAGCCTATCTCCTTGTTTGTCGAAAAAAACAGGGTCAACAATCTTTGCCTTTATTGGTTTCTGCCCGTCTAACATTGGAATATAGACATTCTGTCCTTTTCGGTTTAAGCCACCTTTCAGCAGAGCCATTGCAATCGAACGCTTCAGATTAGGTGAATAGTAGGATGAAGACACATGTCCTAGCATCGCCATCGGTATTTCCTGATCTGGGTCTAAAACAGCATGCGCCCCTTCTGGGATAACTTTATTTGGATCTTCCGTGAGCAACCCCACAAGCTGTTTTCTGTGAGGCTCATCCATAGAGGTGCGCTCTAATGCGCGTTTGCCAATAAAATCAGGTTTTTTCTTAGAAACAATCCAATGCATATCCAAATCATAGGGGGTTACTGTGCCATCTGTTTCTTGGCCAACAATTATAAACCCTTTTTCCGCTCGCAGAACATGCATAGCCTCAGTTCCGTAGGCAGTAAGGTTAAATTCCTTTCCAACGCGCATTAGATGAGACCATAAAGCAAGCCCATATCGTGCCGGAACATTGATTTCAAATGCCATCTCTCCGGTAAAGGATATTCTGAAAATACGTGCCGGGATTCCAGCGATAAAGGTTTCTTTCATTGTCATAAATGGAAAATCATCTGCACTATTCTTATCTTCACTCATACAAGCCTTAAGAATAGTTTTTGCATTAGGCCCAGATAGAGAAGCAACAGACCATTGCTCTGTTACAGAAGTTAAATACACATTTAGATCTTGCCATTCTGTTTGAAGAAGTTCTTCAAGCCATGCCAGCACCCCAGCAGCACCTCCGCTGGTTGTTGTCATATAGAAATGATCTTCTGCAAGGCGCGTAGTAACCCCGTCATCAAATACCATACCATCTTCTTTGAGCATTAGACCATATCGTGATTTACCTATCGGCAAAGTAGCAAAGTTGTTGGTATAAACGCGGTTAAGAAACTCTGCAGAATCAGGGCCCTTGACGTCTATTTTACCAAGTGTGGATGCGTCAAGCAAACCTGCATAATGTCTGGTTGCATGCACTTCACGATTAATTGTTTGCTGGAAGTCCTCTCCCTCTCGCGGATAATACCACGCACGCATCCACTGCCCAACATGCTCAAATGTTGCCCCGTTAGCGTGATGCCAGCTATGCATTCTAGTTGTTCTAATCGGATCGAATAAACTGCCGATATTTCGGCCTGCGATAGCGCCAAGACTTGTTGGTGTATAAGGCGGGCGAAAGGTTGTTGTTCCTGTCTGTGCTATTGATTTATTCAACGTATTTGCCAGAATCCCAATGGCATTGATGTTTGAGGTTTTACCCTGATCTGTCGCCATGCCAGTAGTAGTATATCGTTTTACATGTTCAACCGAATGATACCCCTCTCTTACTGCGAGTTTAATGTCTGCAGCGGTTGCATCATTTTGAAAATCAACAAAGGCAGTTTTGTTTGAAATATAAGGCTGGCCTGATTGCACCAACCAGACAGGAAGAGGAGCCCAGTTTTGCTTGTTTTCATCTGTTTCAGGTATTGCAACTGGTTCTTGTACTATAATCCGCTTATTTTCTTTTGCGAGTTTCGTTACAAGCGAGCTGGTTATTCTGGTTGCTTGGGCTAATGCTCTGCCAAGTTGAAAAGTGCCATTAGCAGAGCCGATTGAAACCCAGTCATCAGACTTGTTTTCAGGGCGGTAACAGGATGTTCGCTCGTCCCAAACAAGTCTTCCCTTGCGCTGAGAGTGCAGATGAACAACAGGGTTGAGACCACCAGACATAGCTAAAAAATTACAATCCATATGAACAGCATCTGAGGTTGGCCCCCCATTTTCAGTGTCATATTCGGCAATATCAACAGAGGCGATATGACGTGTTCCGTGCGCTGCTATTACGGCATGACCTGTTCGAACATCGATGCCTAATTTACGCATGGTTGTGATGATTTGTGATTTTGGATTATCTCTTAAATCAACAATACACCTTACAAACCCGCCTGCTTGATGTATCGCAAGCGCAGTATAGTAGGCATCATCATTATTGGTAAAAATAATGGCCCGTGTGCCAGCAAGTACATCATATCGAAAGATATAGCTTCGAGCCGCAGAAGAAAGCATAACCCCAGGCAGGTCATTTCCAGAGAATATAAGAGGGCGCTCGATAGCACCTGTTGCTAAAATGACTTTTGCGGCACGCAGTTTCCATAGGCGCTGTTTTGGCAGATGCGCTTCTTTGATGCTTAAATGCTCTGTTACCCGCTCTGCCATGAGGATAAAATTATCATCCATGCTAGCGGCAATAGTTGTCCGCACAAGACAGGTGACATTTGGCATTGAATGCAGTTTTTTTATAACAGTGCTAGCCCAATCCATTGCTGGTTTCTGGTCAATGTTAAAATTATTATCTGTAAGAAGCCAGCCTCCTAATTCAGATTGCTCATCTGCAATAATAACTCTAGCGCCAGCATTTGCTGCAACCAAGGCGGCCTGCAATCCAGATGCACCGCCGCCAGCTACTAATAGATCGCAATGGGCATATTTATGCTCATACCTATCAGGGTCATGATGGTTTTTGGAAACCTTGCCAAGACCCGCAGCTTGGCGAATGAACCTCTCATAAAACATCCAGAGCGACGCTGGCCACATAAAGGTTTTATAGTAAAAGCCAGCGGGGAAAAATCGTGCAAACATGCTATTAATGGATAAGAAGTCAATGTTAAGGCTTGGAAATCGATTTTGTGATTCAGCGACAAGACCATCATATATTTCTAGTTGAGTTGCTCTTAAATTTGGCTCAGCATTGGAGGGGTGTCGCACCCGAATAAGCGCATTTGGCTCTTCGCTGCCACATCCAAGAATGCCGCGCGGGCGATGATATTTAAAGGATCTGCCAACCAGATGCACGCCATGCGCAAGTAATGCAGATGCAAGAGTATCCCCCTCAAAGCCAGTATATTGTTTGCCATCAAAAGTGAATTGAACCGGTTTTTGTCTATTAATAGCGGTGCTATTCGCACGCAATCTGTGACTTTGCTTAGGGCTCATTTTACGGTCCTTTTGGCAGGTTTGCTTGCTGCCTCAGCTTTGCTTTTACGTCGCCAATTAGCCTGATATGCTTTTTTCCCCTTGGCTGTTTTTGGCGTTTGTCCCATTGGGTAAATTTCTATTATTTCATGACTAATCGTATCTCTTGCAAGATTAAACCAACGCCGGCATCCACTTGTGTGACACCAGCGCTCCAGAAAAACACCTTTTGGGTTATCTCGCATAAATAGATATTCGCTAAACGCTGTATCGGTTAGTTTGTTATCTGCAATCGGGCGCGCAATATGCGCCTCGCCGCCACAGCTAAATTCAGTTTCATCTCTGTTGCCACAGATAGGACAATTAATTTTTAACATTTAATGTCTCCCCTGCTTTTGACATTTAAGTGATAGCAAGTAAAACAAACAAAACCTAATGTGCAACACCGGCCGCTCCATGCTCGTCAATTAGATATCCAGTCTCAAATCGTTTCAGGCTATAAGGCAATGCAATAGAATTTGGTCTGTCATGAGCTATTAGATCTGCAAAAACATGACCCGATCCTGGGGTGGATTTAAAACCGCCAGTACCCCAGCCGCAATTAAAATAAAGCCCCTTTATATCTGTTTTTGATATAATAGGGGAGGCATCAGGACAGGTATCTACAATACCGCCCCACTGACGTAACATGCGCAAGCGCGATAAAAACGGGAATAAATCTACCGCTGCTGCTACCATATGTTCAGGTACAGGCCAGGATCCTGTCTGCGCATAGGAGTTATATTTATCAACACCTGCCCCTAATACCATCTCCCCTTTATCAGATTGGCTGATATACATATGAACTGCATTTGACATAATTACGGTGTCTAATATGGGTTTTATGGGCTCAGATACGAGTGCCTGTAATGGTCGGCTAGCAATGGGAAGTCTAATATTTGCCATATCTGCAAGAACACTTGAATGCCCCGCAACTACGCAGCCAACTTTGGGCGTTTTGATGAAGCCTTTGCTTGTTTCAATACCGGTTATTTGGCCCCCGTTACGGCGCAGACCAGTAACCTCGCAATTTTGAATTATATCAACACCCAAATCATCAGCTGCCCTTGCATATCCCCATGCAACCGCATCATGGCGGGCTGTTCCCCCACGCTTCTGAAGAAATCCCCCCATCACTGGATAGCGGATATCTGGACTGATATTTATTGTTGGCACGCGTTTTTTAATTTCTGCAGGGGTTAGTATATCTGAATCAATACCATTTAAGCGGATTGCATGAACCCTGCGCGACATGCCTTTTAGCTCATGTTCAGAGTGGGTAATTGTAAGCACCCCTCTTTGGCTAAACATCACGTTGAAATTTAAATCCTGCGAAAGCCCCTCCCATAATTTTAGGGCTTGCTCATAAATGCCAGCTGACTCGTCCCACATATAGTTAGAGCGAATTATCGTGGTGTTTCTGCCAGTATTGCCGCCGCCTAGCCATCCCTTTTCAATCACAGCAATGTTAGTCATTCCATGTATACTTGCCAGATAATATGCGCTCGCAAGCCCGTGTCCGCCGCCACCAATTATCACAGCATCATAAGCAGGCTTTGGGTCTGCGTGGCGCCAAGCCTGTTGCCAGTTTTGATGATAGCTAGCAGCATTTCTGGCAAGCGAAAAGATAGAGTAGCGCTTTGATTTTTGTGTAAGCGCTCTGCTTCCTCTATCCAAATCTGTATTAGCCATTGAGTAGATACTCCTTATTTAAATACCAATCCTGACAGTACATTAACCTTTATGCATTCTACTATTCAGGGCCCTATCATAACTGTAGAAATGATTTTTAAGAAATTCATGTGTTACCTTTAGTTGGTGTGCCGACAGGTAAAAAAAATATATCTTGATACCGTCCTCACATAATCTCAATTCGACACAATATTAAAATTAAGTGTTGAAATTAAGTCTTTTATTGTCTGATACTTGACCGTGGAAAAATTCCTTCCAACTCGTATCAATAAGATGTAAAAATTAATAGGCCTATAGTGGGTTAGCGTTAAGGATAAGATATGAAACAAGGTCTATTAGTGTTGTGTTTTTTAGTAGTTGGACTTGTTACTGTTTTTGCAGGCTTGTATATTTGGCAGATGCTTGGCCCTATTAGCTTATCTATCCATGGCTGGCTTGCGATAATTGCGGGTGTAGTAGGCTCTTTTCTGCTTGGCGGCGGATTAATGGCGCTTAGTTTTTATTCAGCAAAGTCAGGTCATGATGACAAGGTTGCTGAATATGACCCATTTCAATCTTCAAAGTAATTTTTAATACGTTTATTAGATTGACTCAGTTTGCCGAATCATTCAAAACTTTAAAAAGAACAAAACATGAACAAACTACAAGCAAAATAGAGTTTTAAATGAATAAACAGCAAAGGTTTGAAACATTAAAAAATGAGATATGGCAGAATTATTTTTCTGCAAGTAAAGCTCAAAAAGCGATTAGCTTAGATGTATCTGAGATTGATGATTGTCTGGATGGTGGATTAACTATTGGCAGGGTTCATCTTATTACAGGTTCTGGTTATTCAGGGGCTGTTCGCGGATTTACACTGGCAATTCTACGCAAAGTTATGCATGAAAAACCATCTGGCTACATTGTCTGGTGTACTAATCTGAATAGTTCTGATGGCATATTATATGGTGCTGGATTAGCGGCAATAGGAATTGACCCTGCACGCCTTATTCTGGTTGATGAGTCACATCCATTGCGCGGTGTGGCCGCAATGGAGGAGGCATTAAACGCCGCTAGACAAAATGGCGAAGCAGCAATCAAGATAGCTGCTGTAATAGGAGACTATGCACAATTAGCTAATAGCCCAGATCTTTGGCACAAAACAGCTAGGCGTCTGCAACTTGCAGCAGAGCAGGGTAATGTCCTAGCGCTTATGACAGGCATAACAGCACGCATAATTCCAGCCGCTGGTTTTGAGAGTTATTGGCAGGTATCAACAGCTGTTAGGCAAATATCTTCAGAACAAATAGTATCAGATAATCGCTTTTATGATAGTGCGTCATGGCATGTTAAATTATCTCGCACCCGTTCTGGGCGCCAGTGGACAGGTAATCTTAGTTGGCAATTTTCAACAGGCACACTATCTCACAAGCCAGCTGTTAATGTCCAAACCGGCTATCGGGTGCCAACACGCCAATTCGTATCACATGTTTCATGATATCAGCTGAACGGTACCTGTTATATTATGTCATCGTCTAATAGTGAATTCATCTATATATGGTTTTATGATTTGCCAGTCAGGCTGGCCTGTCATCAACAAGGCTGGCAGTTAGATGCAACGGTTGCTATTTACCATATTGTTAACACACGGCACATCATTTGCTATGCTTCACATACCGCAAAACAAGCTGGCATTTTGATAGATATGTCTGTTGCAGATGCACAAGCCATTCTGCCAACATGTCACTTTCGCTGCTATGATGATATAGCTGTAAAAAACTGGTTATCCAGAGTTGGTCAATGGGCATGGCGCTATACCCCGCTCACCGGCATTGATTCAGAATCCCTTGGAATTTGGATGAATGTAACAGGTGCAACCCATCTAGTAGGCGGGATTGCTGCCATGTGTGATGCCTTACAAATAGAATTTAATCAAATAAGCGTATCTGCCCAGATAGCAGCAGCGCCAACTTATGGAGCTGCTTGGGCTTTTGCACATTTTTCAGAATTTATTGCAAGACCAAGCTTGCAACAAAACAGACCTGTTATTATGTGTGACGAGCGTGCTATTCTACGCCAAAAATTACAGCCTTTACCAGTGGCGGCTTTACGTATTTCAGCAGATATTGAAGCAGGTCTAAGGCAGGCAGGTCTAGAGCAGATATATCAGCTATCACCTATTTCTGCTATTAGCCTGACAACTCGGTTTGGTTCTGAGTTAGTACAGCGTCTGGGACAAATTATTGGTGATGTAAGCGAATTACAAAAGCCGCTTATAGTACCCACACCTTTGATGGCTAGTAAAAATTATCTAACACCGTTACTTGGCGTTGAGGCTATTCAGAAAATGATAGCAGATTTAGTGCATCTTATCTGTATCCAGCTTGCGCAACGTCATTTGGTAACCCGGTATCTTGTTATTGCTGTACAACGGGTAGATTCGACTATCATAAGGCGTACCATCTCGCTATCGCGTCCCAGCCGTTCAGAAGCATTACTACATCGTCTTACAGCACATATAGCAGCAGAAATTGATGTTGAATTTGGGATTGAACATAGCTGGATTGAAGCTAAAAAACTAAGTGCTGGATTACCAGTTAATCAGGCATTTGATTCTAGCTTATACAAGGATGATAGCAAAGATACGTTAATTGATTATCTGACAGCGCGCCTTGGTCACAATAAGGTGCGTCAATTACAGCCCATAGATAGCTGGCAGCCAGAATCTGCACAAAGGGTACAGCCTGCACAGCAAACAATTAGACAGCTACACACGCACGCATCTAACAGACTGCCATATTGGCAATCACAAGATCACTCAGAGATATCAGATAATATTAATTTGATATCCTTTTCTGCTAGGCCGCTTAGTTTACTAACACCAGCTGTGCCAGTGGATGTAATTGCCTTGCTGCCAGATCATCCGCCGTCAATGATACGATGGCGTAAACAAAATTGGCAGATATATCAAGCAACAGGGCCAGAACGTATTGGCCCATCTTGGTGGCTGCAAAGCACGCAGACCAATAAATATACAAATAATGGTAACTATTCAAATAACAGTAAATATTCAGATAAAACCAGAGATTATTACTGGCTGGAAACACAGTCAGGAGAGCGCTTGTGGGTCTATCGTGAAGGACTTACCGAAAGAGGGGAGAGCGTGGAATGGTTTTTACATGGGTTTTTTGCTTAGGCGGTATCGTCTCTCAAGATAGCGCGTAAGATGTATAAACAAGATAAGGTGAAGGGGGATTATGCAGCACTTGGATGTATGAGTAATTTTAGTTTTCTGCGTGGCGCAAGTCATCCCCATGAGCTGATTGAAACAGCTGCAGCAGAAGGTTGGTCATCTTGTGGTATTGCAGATTATCATACGATTTCTGGATTGGTTCGCGCCCATCAATCTGCAATAGAACAATCTGTTAAGCTGTTATGCGGAGCACGGCTTATTATTGATTGTTCTGAGCAGATAGAACAATCAGAACAACCTATAGAAAAAGATAGAATAGAAGTCATAATTTATGCAGCAAACCGTGCGGGTTATGAATCACTATGTCAGCTTCTCAGTCGTGTAAATATGGCTTTAGCCCATATACCAGCTATAAAAAGAGCTGCAAATTTATATATCCATGTAAGTGAATTAGCACGTCTTGGCCAAGATGTTTTTGTTATTATTGAGGCTCCAGAATTAATTAAAAATTATGTGGCTGGACAGTGCCAGCAAATTCAAAAATTCGTAACAGCCCCTTTATTATTAGGCTCTGCTATTTACCGTGATGGTAATGATAAAAAGCGTCTGAAGTATGTATCTGGTCTGGCAGCTCGTCTAGGGCTTGGCTTTGTTGCGTTAGCAGCTCCGCTATATCACCATCCCTCACGTCGTCCATTAGCAGACGTCTTATATTGTATTCGCACTAAACAAACGCTTGCAACAGCAGGCAGGGGCTTGTCTCGTAATGCAGAGCGGCATCTGATGAAAACCTCAGAATATACGAGATTATGGTCAGAATATCCAGAAGCAATTATAGCCGCAAGTCAGCTTGCACAGGCATGTACTTTTTCACTGTCGCAATTATCATATGAGTATCCAGAAGAAATTGTGCCAAATGGACGTTCTGTTATGGATGAGTTGATTTATCAGACTTGGCAAGGGGCAGAAAGACGATATCCAGATGGTATCCCAGATGAGGTAGATGGCTATCTGAAAAAAGAATTGGCTTTGATCGCCAAGTTAAATTATGCCCCTTATTTTCTAACAGTATTTGATATTGTAAGATTTGCCCGTAGCCGGAATATTCTGTGTCAGGGGCGAGGATCTGCAGCCAATTCTGCTGTGTGCTATTGTCTTGATATTACAGCAGTTGATCCTGCTAGATCTAGCCCATTATTTGAGAGGTTTGTTAGTGAAGCACGCGCAGAGCCTCCTGATATTGATGTTGATTTTGAACATGAGAGACGCGAAGAAATCATCCAGTATATTTATCATAAATATGGGCGTCATAGAGCAGGTCTTGCGGCTAGTATTGTAACCTATCGTAAACGAAGTGCCTTAATTGAAATTGCCAAGGCATTTGGCCTGAGCCGAGATATACAACAAGCCTTGTCAGCCCAAGTATGGGGAATAAAATCAACTTCCCCTGATTCAGAATTATTACATGCCGCTGGTTTAGATCCAGAAGATACAAAGCTACAATTAATATTAAAACTTGTTCGCCAGCTACAGGGCTTTCCAAGGCATTTATCACAGCATGTTGGTGGGTTTGTTATTGCCAGAGATAGATTGGATTCGTTATGTGCTATTAGACCTGCAAGTATGGATGGGCGTACCATCATTGAGTGGGATAAGGATGATTTAGAGGCACTTGGCCTTTTGAAAATAGATATTTTGGCGCTTGGTATGTTGAGCTGCCTTGGGCGCGCATTTGATTTGCTCAAGCGGCATTATCATCTGGCGGTTACGTTATCTTCCATTCCAGCAGAAGATATAGATACCTATAATATGTTATGTAAGGCTCAGTCTGTTGGTGTGTTTCAAGTAGAATCACGTGCTCAGATGTCTATGCTGCCTCGTTTACAGCCAAGATGTTTTCATGATCTTGTGGTTCAGGTAGCTATTGTACGCCCCGGACCAATTCAAGGCGATATGGTGCATCCTTATTTACGTCGCAGGGCAGGCCATGAAAAAATAATCTATCCTTCAGATGAATTAAAGCAGGTATTACAGCGCACGCTTGGGGTGCCGTTATTTCAAGAACAGGCAATGCAGATAGCCATTGTTGCTGCCGGGTTTAGTGGCTCAGAGGCAGATCAGTTACGCCGGGCAATGGCAACCTTTCGCAAAAATGACTTAATTCATAAATTTCGAGAGCGCATGGTGAAGGGGATGGTTGAACGCGGCTACCTAGAAGATTTTGCCATTAGATGTTTTCGTCAGATTGAAGGTTTTGGCACATATGGATTTCCAGAATCGCATGCGTCAAGTTTTGCGTTACTGGTTTATGCTTCTGCTTGGATAAAATGTCATTATCCAGATGTTTTTATCTGTGCGTTATTAAACGCTCAGCCAATGGGTTTTTATGGCCCAGCTCAATTAGTTGCAGAAGCCAAGCGTAGCGGTGTTGAGGTAAGACCAGTTGATATTAATAACTCACAATGGGACTGCAGCCTAGAGTCAACAGACCATGCGCGTCATGCGTTGCGTCTTGGAATGCGTCAGGTAAAAGGATTAAAACGATATGAGGCTGAAAGGCTAGCAGCAAGTCGTCATACAGCTTATCACGATATTAACGACCTTATGCGTAGCTCAGACATCTCTATATCTGGATTAGAATCGCTTGCCAGAGCGGACGCCTTTAATTCGATTGGCCTTACAAGTCGTCAGTCATTATGGGAGATAAAAAAGCTCGCTCGTCAGCAAAGCTCGGGGCTACCCTTATTCTCATATGCAGAACAACGCCATAAAACCATTATGCCAACAGAGCCAGCAACGCCTCTGCCAACAGCCAGTGTAGGTGCTTTGGTAGCGCAGGATTATTTAGCAACCGGATTATCTCTTAAAGCGCATCCGGTAAGTCTGTTAGAGCCGTATTTTTCAGCAGATAGCTGGCAGCCCTGTTCTGTTGCCATAGATAGTATGGATGGCAGGAAGCGTCAGGTAATTGGCCTTGTAACAGGCAGGCAAAGGCCAGGTACCGCAAAAGGAACTGTTTTTATAACATTGGAAGATGCGCATTATTCCCTGAATATTATAATCTGGCCAGCGATTGTGGATGCGTATCGTGCCGCCTTACTTGGTGCGCATTTATTAGGGGTATCTGGCAGAATTCAAAAACAGGGTAGAATTATACATCTTATCGCAGATAAGCTGGTTAATTGTGATGTTTATTTGCAGCATCTAAAAACCTCGGAGCTAAAAATACCAGCATTAAAAAGCAGAGACTTTCATTAATATAGATGAATATGCTGATATCGTGAGTGTGACGCTGATAGAAATGGTATTTATGATGCGCTGGCGCTCGAAATTATCTCCGGCAATGCAAAACAGGCATTTCCAGACTGGTATAACTCGACACAAGCAGCACGGGCGCTTGGCTCATCAAGCCCTTCAAACCTAACCCGCCATAAGGGTAATTCGCCTCGCATTACAAGGCTTACCTCTGCTGGTATCATTGCCAAAACAGAGGCAGCAGAACGTCTGGCTTTGATTGCTGCTTTATGGGCACTGATTTTTCTAGAAAAACTGCCTATTTGAATAGACCAAGCATCGCTGGTTGATGCTATCTGGTTTTCTTCAGAATTGGCGGGCATAGAGCGAATAATAATCTGTGGCTTAGAGATTGGCGGGACAACAGAGGCAAGTCTACTACTAGAGGCTGTAAGCTCTTTGTTTTCTGGCCTTGGAAGCGGCGTTGCAATCGGAATCGAAGCAACCCTAACAGGTTTTACCACCTTGAACTGGTTGGTGAGTAACTTAATCATATGTAGGTCACGGCTTTTACTCGTTTTGCCACCAAATACAACACCTATAAGACGCACACCATTTCGCTCAGCAGAAGCAACAAGATTAAAGCCAGCGGCCCCTATATAACCGGTTTTAATGCCGTCCGTACCTTCAAAAGCAGTCAATAATCGGTTGTGATTTCGATAAGTTTGGCCTCTAAATTTAAATGATTTATTGCTAAAATAATGATAATATTCAGGAAAGTCTGTTCGAATTGCCATGCCAAGTTTTGCCATATCTCTGGCTGTACTTACCTGAGCCCTATTGGGAAGGCCAGACGCATTTTTAAAAATGGTGCGTGACATTCCAAGCGCCTTTGCTTTGCGGGTCATTCGCTTGGCAAATTCACGTTCTGATACTGAAATTTTTTCGGATATAGCCGTTGCAACGTCATTTGCAGATTTCGTCACTAATGCAAGTATAGCATCTTCAACAGATATCGTCTCACCTGGTTTTAGATACAGTTTAGAGGGGCTTCTACTGGCTGAAAGCGATGATATAGGTATCTGTGAGTTTAACGTTAAGTTCTTACTCTGTAATTCTTCGAATACTATATATAACGTCATGATTTTTGCTAATGATGCAGGATATAGCTGCTTATCTGCATTTCTGGCATATAAGACACGCTTTGATACTTCTTCCATAACAAAAGATGCATATTTTGTATTAGCCTGCGCCTCAGATGATCCCAATATATTAAACGTTGATAACATCCCGCCAGAAAGCCAAAAAGCTATCATAAAGCTGATAAAAAGTTTTTTTAAGCTGGGGATAATATTCTGTATTATTTTGGTAAAGGCACCACATAATTTGTTTTTGATGATGCCTATCATTATTTTTCTGAGATTATCATACATTTTATTAATAGA
>ERZ802824.254-NODE-254-length-29302-cov-18.5288_pt1 | contig 29302 bp, 27 predicted proteins | sample MGYA00345650_ERZ802824 | MGnify/ENA primary metagenome ERZ802824 (study PRJEB30503, sample SAMEA104212361) | marine metagenome | biome: Westerlies Biome; feature: [SRF] surface water layer (ENVO:00010504) within the epipelagic zone...; material: water... | reverse complement strand
TTGTCAGATGCTTGAAATGGGAAATCCTCCAAAAGCTCTTTTAGAAACACAAAATAATTTAGATCTGCTGAAGGCTTTTATACAGCTGCGCCCTAATCTGACCTCATTATTATATCTTGCAAAAGGGTTGGTAATGCTGGCCAAGCTTAGATTTGCTGGTGTTAAGCGGATTAAAGCAGTGAGAGATGTCCGCATAAAATCCAAGGGTAACGCACATATTATAGAATTTAGTAAAGTAGGGACGAAGAGCCAGATTGAAGCTGAAACGGTGCTATTACATGCTGGCGTGCATCCCAATATTCAGATCACGCAAGCACTTGGACTCAAACATGATTGGAGTCAAGAAAATCACTGCTTTGAGCCACGCACGGATAAATTTGGTCGAACTAGTTTAAAAAATATTTTTGTGGCAGGAGATGGCATTAAAATTCTAGGGGCTGATGCGGCCAAGATTTCAGGAAAGTGTGCTGCTCTTGCCTTGCTTGCTGATAATGGTTTTTTGAATGCCAAAGCTGACTTATCTAGAACATATAGATTGCATCAAAAATATGTTCAAATTCGGAAATTTTTAGATGTTCTATATGCACCAAAGGATTGGTATAGCTGTCCGACAAACAACATTGTAATCTGCAGATGCGAAGAGGTCACAGCAGGCAAAATACGAGAAGCTGTCAAGATAGGCTGTCTTGGCCCAAATCAGCTTAAAGCATATTCCAGATGCGGTATGGGAAATTGTCAGGGCAGATATTGTGGTAATATAGTTATTAATTTAATCTCTGAAATGGTTGGTCAAACGCCTGAAGAAACAGGTTATTTCCGTATTCGAAGTCCAATTAAACCAGTCAGTTTAGCTGAAGTTGCAAATCTTGAGACAATCATCTGATAAAGTAAAGTTGAGCATATAAATAAATATCTATGACATAAAATTGTGTTTAAACTCAATTAAATAAATCAAATGGGGTTTAGCCACATTTGTATAGTCATAGTTTCAAGTTCAATTTCGTAAAGAAAAAGATATACTATTTTTTTAGATATTTTTTGGTGATAATTGTTGCAGACCAACGGGTACTAGCAAGATTATACCTATTATCATCGTGTTTAAACCAGGAGCTATGAACATTAAAGAGACTGCCCCAGTGTACCAACGTGCCCAATTTGGCATTGATTTAATTAGATATCCAGTGAAGGCTGCACCAATCAATCCAATTCCACACAGCGCTCCTACAAAAGTAACGGCAAATATCTGCCATGAAAATCCATCTGCAACTAGCAATAGTGCAGGCGAATAAACAAATACAAAGGGTACCAGAGCTTTGGCAATCCCTAATCTGAAGGCGGTATTTCCAGTTTTAAAGGGATTTGAACCAGAAATCCCAGCTGCCGCGTAGGCTGCAAGGGCTACAGGGGGTGTAATATCGGCTAAAACACCATAATAAAAAACAAAAAAATGGGAAACTAACGGCTCCACACCCATCAAAGATAATGCAGGTGCCGCGACTGCCACAAGAATGATGTAAGTCGCAGTTGTAGGGATACCAGCTCCCATAATGATGCATGCTATAGCAATCAAGATTAGAGAGAAGAACAAAGCTAATTGGTCAACGCCGAAGATTGATAATGGCCAGATCCCGCCAAAAAATATTCCAATATCATTAGCAGTCTGTACAACTACATAACCAAGTCGGAAACCAACGCCAGTAAGAGTTACAACTCCCACAATAATGCCTACACAAGCTGCTGCCGCACCAACAGCAATAGTATTTCTGGCTCCAACAGCTAAACTTTGATAGAGATCACGAAAATTTAGCCTATTTTCAGGTTGTAAAAACCCCACGACAACGCACGCAATTATTCCATATACTGCAGCAAAATCAGGTGTCCTGCCAGAAAGAATAAAATAGACTAGTATAATTAGTGGTGTCAGGGTCAGCAAATGCTTTTTGAGAACCAAAAATAAACTAGGTAATTCTTCAGATGGTAGACCACGTAAGTTTAACTTTTTTGCCTCTAAATGTACCATTACAAATATTCCAAAATAGTGCAATAAAGCTGGAAATAAGGCTGCGGCAAGAATATCCCTCAGGGGAATTTCTAAATATTCTACCATAATAAAAGCAGCGGCTCCTAATATTGGTGGTGTAATCTGACCTCCTGTTGATGAAGTTGCCTCAACCGCGCCCGAGAAGTGTGCAGGATAGCCTACCTTCTTCATCGCAGGAATCGTTAAAGCTCCGGTAGTAACTGTATTAGCGATTGACGAACCTGAGATTGTACCCATAAATGCAGATGAAAAAATAGCAACTTTGGCAGGCCCTCCTGAAAATCTTCCAGCTATGACCATTGCAAGGTCTATAAATAGTTGTCCAAGTCCAATTCGGGTTGCTAAAACACCAAAAAGAATGAAGAGAAAAACATATTGAGCCATCACACCTATTGCGACGCCGTAAATTCCTTGGTTAGTTAGATAAAGATGATTTACCAACCCTGCAATGCTTGTACCACCATGCTTTAACGCTCCAGGCGCATAAGGTCCAAAAATTGCAAAAGCAATAAATATAATACTTATTAAAGGTAGGGTGAAGCCAATAGAACGGCGAGAAGCTTCAAGTGTAAGAATAATTAGCGCTGCTCCGACAATTACATCCACTCTTCCTGGGTTACCCACTCGTTCTGCAACAAGCTCTGCTGGCAATAATGGTAAATACATTGCAGCACCGACGCAGCTTAAAGATAAAAAGATATCAATTATTGGAATACCTTGAATTTGAAACCAACCTTTTTTTGTAAGTTGTTTCGATGTTTCATGTTTGGGTCGACGTAAACCAAATAATAAAAATGCTAATCCTAAAACGAATGAGATGTGAATGCCGCGATGCACTAGCTCCCGTACCAAACCAAATCCAGACGCGTAAAAATGATAAATCGACATAGTTACTAGGAAAAAGGTAACAATTGATGCTAAAATCGGGCCGAATTGCCTAAATGATGTTTCAGGGTCAAAATCTTGCTCTATTTTTGCCAGTTCCTCAGGGCTTAGTGAAGTAGAGTGCGATCTGGTCATCAAAAATGGCCTTATAAGGCTAAATAAATTAAATTGAATGAGGATTGAAAATTAGTTTGTTTTTAATCCCTATACTTCTTTCATAGAGTATAGGGATATCAATGTTTATGAATGCTATTTTAGAAGTCCAGCTTCTTTATAGAATCGTTCAGCTCCGGCATGTAACGGCACACCAACACCTGCTAAAGCACTTTCTGGAGTGATAGTTTTGCCTTTAGCATGTCCAACATCCATCAATTTTCGTGACTCTTCATTCCACAAAGCTTTCGTGATGTTGTAGATGAGCTCTTCATCCTCTTTTGATGAGGTGAACCACTGAGCGCCAACTGCAACTGTCGAAGTAGTGTTTACACCCTCGTATGTCCCAGCAGGGATATCGCTTTGTGCAAAAAACCCATGATCATCTACTAGTTTCTCAGCTCCAGCGCCTGAAATTGGTACCAGTTTGATTTCAACTGCTGAAGCTAGTTCTACAACTGCTCCAGTTGGATATCCTGCGACAACAAAAAAAGCATCAATTTTGCCATTTCTCAGTGCTTCTGATGCGGCATTACCTTTCAACGCTTCCGCCTTAACATCATCGACTCCAAGACCATTGGCTTCTAATATGAGTGTTGCGTCAACTCTTGTTCCGGAACCTGGCTCATCTAAGGAGACCCGTTTACCTTTTAAATCAGCCACCGAATTAATCCCGCTATCAGCAAGAGCTACAAGATGAATATGCTCTTGGAATAAAGCTGCAATAGTCCTAAGTTCTTTTGCGGGTTCTTTGCCGTCCATAGTTCCAGTTCCAGTGTAGGCCCAGTATGCAACGTCTGATTGAGCAAAACCAGAATTACGTAATCCAGAGAGTATTGCATTTACGTTGTCTACTGAACCACGTGAAGAAACTGCGGATGCTATTAATCCGTCAACGCCACAGCTTCCACCTTTTCCACATTCACGTGATCCCGGGGGCTTTGATATTGCGTTGGCGATCATTCCGCCAACAGGATAATAGGTATAGGCAGTACCGCCTGTACCTATTGTGAAGAACTTCAGCTCAGAAGCACTAACACTTGTTAGGTAGCTTACTGATAAAATACCAGCGAATGCTAACGATTTTATTGTTTTGAATAACATTAATAACTCCTCCATTTTCGCCTAATGATTACTTAACTAAACAGCTAGGTCAAGTTTGGACTTTAAGTGTTACCATCCTGAAGGATGGGTGATTAATTTGACGGGATAGAAGTGCAACCCTACAAAGCGTCTTGCAAGGACGATGGATTCCATTTGCTCGAAGGAATGTGCCTATTTAGATGAAATTAGTTATAATAAACTGAAACGAAAAATTCTTCGTTGAGTATGTAACAAAAGGCCAATTGGTGTGAAAAAATTAATAAGTGATATTTATCTTGTATCAACTGCTCTATTTAAAGTGATGATCCCATTGATTATTATTGTTAAAATTGCAGAAATTCTGGGGTTTGTTTTCTGGCTTACCATTCTATTGGAACCTGTTCTTAAATTTATCGGGTTGCCTGCGGAAATGGCAGTTGGTCTTACTACTACAATTTTAACAAACCCTTATGCAGGTTTGATTGTTTTTGCTTCAACTCCCGAAACGATGCAATTGACAGTTGCCCAAACAACTATAATTGCCTCATTTATGTTGTTTACGCATAGTCTAGTTTTGGAAGCGGCTATTTCTAGTAAGGCTGGCTTGCGAGCTATAACGACTATTACATTGAGATTATTTTCGGGATTATTATTCTGTGCATTATTGCATTGGGTATTTGTTTTTTTCGATTTGTTTTCTCAGACGGCAATATTGAATCTGCCTAGAATGACTGAAAATCCTGACTGGCTGCAATGGAGCAGGGACCAGCTGATGGGATTATTTTTTATTCAATTGGTTATAATTCTACTTATGGTAGGACTTGAGGTTTTACGCCTGCTTGGTATTGAGAAACTCATTCACAGACTAATGAGCCCGTTCTTAAAATTACTAAAAATTGGAGAACAAGCATCAACTATCGTTGTTGTGGGTTTTACGCTTGGTTTGGCGTTTGGCGGTGGCCTGCTCATGCAAAATGTCAAACAAGGATTGGTGCCAGCGAAGTCAGCGGCAGGCGCCCTTATACTTATAAATTTATTTCACTCCTTGTTTGAGGATACAGCAGTATTAATGTTATTAGGCCCGTCCTTGTTTGTAATTTTGTTAGCAAGGGGTATATTTGTATTTGCCATTACTTGGGTGATAATGAGATGCCTAAGCCTTGTTAATGATAAAACATTTCAAAAACTGATATTTAATTCGGTAATTCTTCCCGATAATAGATAAAACAAATGTTCTTTAAGGAAGAAATCCCAGCTTGATAATATTAGGTGATACAATAAGGGGTGTTAAACCAGTATTCTTCGAGATTTTTATCTAGGGCTATTCGGTCAATTACAGCAAATATTCCTGGGGCTTTAAGAGGTGTTAAAACTCCATGCCAAGTATTTTTATGAAAATTGATACCCATATGCACCTGCGTTAGGAATGCAACTGGTATGTCTGGCACGCCGCCATTATCTTCAGCTACAATAACCAAAAAGGGTTGCTCATACATTGGAATAAAGGCCTGACTTCCTTTTGGATGACGCTCCATCATTTCTAATTTGTAGGGCAGGCTTCGCGGTTTAGCATTGAACAGGCTAATTCCTGTCTTGCCGCCATCCTCGAAATCAATATCCGCTAAGTTATGATGTCTCTCGCACATATCCTGATTTATAAGCATGTCCGCAGTATCTTTGAGCTGAAGCAAATTACCAAAGGGTTTGAATAGTTCAGCAGTGATTTCTATAGGGGATATAGAATGCGCATCATTGGCCATTAAAGTGCATCCCTATAAATGAAGTGGCATATGCCTGTTTACATCTTTATATAATAAATAGCGGAACGGTATATTCCCAGCCGCATAACAGGCTTGTGGGCAGAAGGCACGAAGCCACATATAGTCGCCTCCTTCTACCTCACGCCAATCGCCATTTAAATAATAGGCACCTTTGCCTTGGAGTACGTAAAGGCCATGCTCCATCACATGTGTTTCAGCAAATGGGATAACACCTCCAGGCTGAAAAGTTACAATATTTACATGCATATCATGGCTAATATCAAATGGGTTGACGAACCGACTGGTTTGCCATGCCCCATCTGTATCTGGCATAGAGACAGGTGTGACAGCCTTGTCTGATGTGATAAAAGGCAGCGGCCTGTCAATCCCACTAACATCGAGATATCGCTTTCTAATCCAGTGAAAAACAGCTTTTTCAGCGCTGTTATTATGTAACCGCCAGTCAAGCCCAGCTGGCAAATATGCATATCCGCCAGTCTCTAAACTATGGGATTTGCCGTCATATTCCAGCTCTATTGAGCCATCGACAATAAATAACACGTGTTCAGCGGCACTATCATCATCTGGTCTGTCTGACCCTCCTGCTGCTGATACTTCCATAATATAATGCGAAAAAGTCTCCGAAAATCCGGTAAGGGGGCGTGCGATTACCCATAGCCGCGTATTCTGCCAGAAAGGCAAAAAACTTGTCACAATATCGGTCATCACTTCGCGCGGGATAAAGGCATATGCGTTCGTAAAGATGGCACGATCTGCAAATCGTTCTGTTTGAGGTGGAAGGCCTGCTTCAGGCAAGGCATAGGTATAGTTTGATTTAAGAATTGTCACGTTAATCCTCTGAGGCTTATTTAGCTTTTAATCTTCAAATTAACATAGAAATCTTTTCAAGTGCGATTTTTTCAATTTGACGACAATTCTCAGCAAATTCAGTCATATAATCAGATTCTAATCGCTCTCGCAGATTTTGAAGCACATCACAATTATTAGCATCTGTTTCTGATAATGTATATTTAAAACCGAATTTCGCAGAAAATTGCTCGTCCAGAGTGCGCGCGATATCTTTGTTTTGCTCTGAAATAAGTTTTTCAAAAATCATAGGCTTTTGATGCCCGCCGCTATGCGCCTCAACCAACTTCTTTCGCGTCTCATAGCGTGCACTTCTGAATATTCGGCATAATGCATTATGAAGTCCAATTGCCGTATTATGTGATGGCCCAAGCTCTAAATTATAGGCCCCCTCAGCAATCCATCGGCCATTTTCAAATATTTCTGAGAATTTCTCGATAAAATCTTGCTCTGATAGACTGGTTACTCTGCTTTGCCATGCGGACATATCAAACGGATAGTTAGTATGCCAGTAATCAGAAATATCTATCCTGCGAGGATACCAAACATCACTGAAGCCTTGAATGTAGGATAGAAATTTAATGAGTGATTCGATGCGCCCTGGTCTGCCGATTAATCTGCAATGCAAGCCGATCGAAAGCATTTTTGGTTTTCCGTTTGTGCCCTCACGATACAGACTATCAAAACTATCTTTTAAATAAGCAAAAAACTGATCCCCAGAATTAAATCCTTGGACATTTGCAAATCGCATATCGTTCGCATCCAATGTGTAGGGGATAATAAGATGTGGCTTGTCCCTATAAATATGCCAGTAAGGCAGATCATCTGCATAGGAATCAGATATATAGTCTAGCGAGCCTTGTTTGCACACAAGATCAACAGAATTCATCGAAGCTCGTCCAGTATACCATCCTTTAGGGGGCTCGCCAGTAACAGACATATGAAGCTCGATAGCTTTTTTAATCAGCGCCTCTTCCTCGTGCGGGCTAAGGTCTTTATGCTCAATCCATTTATAGCCATGGCTGGCTATCTCCCAATTCGCAGATTGCATGGCATGCACCTGCTCTGGGCTACGGGCAAGGGCTGTTGCCACCGCATATACTGTTATTGGAATAGCGTGCTGGGTGAATAGCTCATATATTCTCCAGAATCCGGCTCTTGCGCCATATTCATAAATACTCTCCATATTCCAATGGCGCTGATTTGGCCATGGAACCGCCCCTACAATTTCAGATAAAAACCCCTCTGATTGTGAATCGCCATGCAATAGGCAATTCTCCCCGCCTTCTTCATAATTAAGAACAAACTGCACTGCAATTTTTGCGTCATTAGGCCATTTAATTTGTTCTGGCTGACAAAATTTACCGCTTAGGTCACGAGGATATCTGTTTGGGCTCATTTCTTTTCTTCCAATCTTGCCTCATTATCATAACACAAGGATGCCAGTCAGATTAAGTGAATAGTAATTATAACGAATTTTGCATAATAAAGAATTATTAACGACACTTCTGATAGTTAGCGAATGATTTGCCTGTATCTACCCTAAATTGAAATAACACGAGCCCATTGGTTTTTACCCGATTTTAGCGCTATTAATAGGTTTTCTAGTGATGCAAAAAAGTTTGCATGGTAATGTAAAAAAACGCCTTTCTACTATCACAGTGTGATGCTACCACCTGTTATCAGATCGGGGTATGTGACGTAAATGAAGTAGAAGAGATTGGCCGGCTTGGGATGGACGGAATAAGACCACAGACTGTGATGCAACGCGCAAACGGGCAGATAAAATTCGGTCTTAATGGGTCACGGGTAACAAGGCTCTATCAGTCTGGCAGCAGTAAAATATTACTTCCTAAAACATATGGCGCTATGCGAGAGGCGGTTTTGCTTAATACAGCTGGCGGTGTTACTGGCGGTGATATAGTTGATATAAGCATAGAGGCATCTGATTGCAGATTAGTTGCCACTAGCCAAACAGCAGAGCGTTTATATAAAAGTTCCATGCATCCAGCTAAGATCTCTATTGATTTAAACCTTGATAAAGCCGCAACTTTGCACTGGCTTCCCCAAGAAACAATAATTTTTCAGGGTGCTGCGGTAGATAGAACCATCAATCTGAATATGTCAGCAGATAGTAGTTGCCTTATCGCGGAAACAATAATTCTTGGGCGCCAAGCAATGGGTGAGAAGATTGAAAAATGCTACTTCACGGATAATTGGAGATTATATAAAGACGGTATCCTGTTTCATGCAGAATCACTGCGAATAAGCGATGATGTTGAAGCATTAATAAACGCAAATGCAGGCATAAATGGCGCTAGAATGATATCTACCATTATCTGTGTGGGCGCAAATACAGAGTATTTAAAGCCCATTATTGAGAACAACCTAGCTTCGGAAAATTCAATCTGTGCAGCAACTTATCTTAACGAGAAGCTGATAGTCAGGCTTGTTAGTAATTATAGTGCCGGGGGAAGAACAGATTTAAATAAGATTCTATGTGCTCTAAGAGGGCACCCAATGCCAAGAGTGTGGCAGACATAGTAAGTCGGATATAATTAGCAAGGAGAATAAACGTGAAACTCAGTCCAAGAGAAAAAGACAAATTGCTTATTTCTACGGCAGCAATGGTAGCTCGAAACCGAAAAGACAGAGGGGTAAAATTAAATTATCCAGAGGCTATCGCGCTTATTACGGATTATGTCGTTGAAGGCGCCCGTGACGGTCGCACTGTGGCAGATTTAATGGAAGCAGGTGCAAATGTTATAACCTGTGATGATTGTATGGACGGAATTGCAGAGATGATACATGACGTTCAAGTTGAGGCCACATTTCCAGATGGAACAAAATTGGTCACTGTCCATCACCCAATACGATAAAGGAGAAGTTGCGATGATACCAGGCGAGGTAATAACCAAGGATGATGACATCTTACTGAATGCAGACCGAAAGGCCATTCGAGTGCTAGTTGCTAATTCAGGTGACAGGCCCATACAAGTTGGAAGTCACTATCATTTTTATGAAGCGAATTCTGCATTGGTTTTTGACAGGGCTGAAACTCGTGGCATGAGACTTGATATAGCAGCTGGAACCGCTGTCAGGTTTGAGCCTGGACAAGAGCGAGAAATTCAGCTTGTGCCTTTGGGCGGTAGGCGGGCTGTTTTCGGGTTTAATCAAAAAATCATGGGGGCGTTATAATGCCAGTCTCACTATCAAGAAAAATTTATGCAGATATGTATGGCCCGACAACAGGCGATAAGGTTCGGCTTGCCGATACGCAGCTATTCATCGAAGTTGAGCAGGATTTAACCACCTATGGAGATGAAGTAAAATTTGGTGGTGGTAAGGTTATTCGTGATGGCATGGGGCAATCGCAGGTATCAAGAGCTGATGGCGCTGTGGATACTGTTATTACCAATGCCTTGATTGTGGATGTTAACGGAATTTACAAAGCTGATATAGGGCTTAAAGATGGCTTGATTCATGCCATCGGCAAAGCAGGAAATCCAGATACACAGCAAGCGGTGGATATCATTATTGGTCCATCAACTGAAGCTATAGCAGGAGAGGGCCAAATCATAACAGCGGGCGGTTTTGATAGCCATATTCATTTTATTTGCCCGCAACAGATTGATGATGCGTTGCATTCCGGTCTTACCACAATGCTGGGAGGCGGGACAGGCCCTGCCCATGGAACGCTTGCCACCACCTGCACGCCTGGTGCATGGCATATTTCAAGAATGCTTCAATCAGCAGATAGTTTTGCAATGAATTTAGCGTTTGCAGGGAAAGGTAATGCAGCGCTGCCTATGCCGCTTGAAGAGCAAATAAATGCTGGAGCCTGTGCATTGAAACTGCATGAGGATTGGGGAACTACGCCTGCTGCGATTGATAATTGTCTGTCGGTGGCAGACGCAATGGATATACAGGTAATGATCCACACAGATACGCTTAATGAAAGTGGGTTTGTTGAGAATACGGTCGCCGCGATGAAAGGGCGCACAATCCATGCGTTTCACACAGAAGGCGCAGGCGGCGGTCATGCGCCTGACATTATCAAAGTGTGTGGCGAGAGGCACGTTATTCCCTCTTCAACAAATCCTACACGACCCTATACAGTCAATACGCTTGAAGAACATCTTGATATGTTGATGGTTTGCCATCATCTCGACAGGTCCATTCCAGAAGATGTAGCGTTTGCTGAAAGCAGAATTAGAAAAGAGACCATAGCAGCAGAAGATATCCTTCATGATATGGGGGCATTTTCTATTATTGCATCTGATAGCCAAGCTATGGGCAGGGTTGGAGAAGTTATTATACGTACCTGGCAAACCGCTCATAAAATGAAAGTGCAACGTGGCAGGCTTGCTAATGAAACAGGAGATAATGATAATCTAAGGGTGAAGAGATATATCGCCAAATATACTATTAACCCTGCAATTTGCCATGGAATTTCTGAACATATTGGTAGTATTGCGGTTGGCAAGCGTGCCGATTTGGTTATGTGGAATCCTGCTTTTTTCGGTGTTAAGCCAGAAATGGTGCTTCTTGGGGGAAGTATTGCTGTTGCTCAAATGGGAGATCCCAACGCATCTATCCCAACACCTCAGCCAGTATTTACACGTCCAATGTTCGCATCATTCGGGCGTTCTGTTGAGCAGTCGGCTATTTGTTTTGTGAGTAAAGCTGCGCAGGATAATAATATTGGCTCGGAACTAGGATTAGCAAAACAAACCCGCGCCGTGCAAAATACCAGATCTATTTCCAAAGAAGATATGGTTATGAATAATTATATGCCTGAAATAGAGGTGCATCCTGAAACCTATGAGGTGCGTGCCGATGGAGAGCTTCTGACCTGTGAGCCAGCGCAAGAATTACCGATGGCACAACGTTATTTTCTGTTCTAATCAGAAAAAAGGGGAATATAATTATGCATATTTCACAACAAATCGAAGCTAATATCAAAGCGCAGAATGTAGCTGATACGATAACATTGGATTATGAAGCACGGTTTCTGAGGCGTAAGCGTCTGGTATCAGATAGCGGAGAGGCCTTCCTTGTAGAACTGCCAGAAACACGTTCTTTATCTGCAACAGACGGGTTTGTGCTTGATGATGGGCGTATCATAGCGATACATCCAAAGCCTGAACCAATAATGAAAGTAACAGATGCCAATCTTGCCCGCATAGCATGGCATATTGGAAATAGGCATACACCATGTCAGATAAAAACAGATTATTTGCTTATTCAGCAAGATCACGTTCTAGAGCATATGCTGCGATTATTAGGGGCTCAAATTGAAAAATTAGAGGCACCTTTTACCCCAGAGGGCGGTGCGTATGGCCATGGCAGAACCCATAGTCACGAACACAATCACGAACATAGTCATGAACCCAGTCATGAACCCAGTCATGAACATAGTCATGAATATAGTGACGAAACTAGTAAATCAGAGCTGCTTATCAAGCACGCTCATCATCACTGAAATACAATAATGAATTCGTATCATAATGACATAATGGTTCTTCAGGCTTGGTTTTCACCTGCTTTTCCAACAGGTGCTTTTAGCTATTCTCACGGTCTTGAAGCTGCAATTCAGCATGGCTTGGTTTCAGATAAAGATAGTTTAACCCGGTGGATAAGCTGCCTTCTTACTAGTGGTTCTGGTTGGAATGATGGTTTGTTTTTGAAAGCGGCCTATGAGGGCATAAGTGATGTAAATAGCTTATGTCTTGCTTTATGTTCAAGCAAAGAGAGATATCAGGAAATAATTGAGTTGGGTAAGTCTTTCAGCCGTGCTGTTAATGGCAGCTATGGCGCCGAGTTAGCGCAGGGTCTTGCTTATCCTGTTGCTGTAGGCATGGCCGCTAGAAGAAGAAACATAGATATTAAGCTTACAACTCAGAGCTATTTGCAGGCCTTTGCTGCTAGTCTTATTTCAGTTGGTGTTCGTATTATCCCGATCGGTCAACAGGCTGGACAGGATTGTCTTGTAACGCTGTGTAGAATAATAGAGCAGGTAAATAATAAGTTGGATGTAGCAGGGCTTGAACAGCTTGGAAGTGCTTCATTTATGTCAGAAATCATGTCTATGATGCATGAAAAATCAAATCCTAGGATATATAGAACATGACAAGAGATAGATTAAAATTCGGCCCGCTTAGGGTAGGTATTGGTGGGCCGGTTGGTGCTGGCAAGACCAGTATGACAGAGGCATTATGCAAAATACTTGCTTCAGATGTTTCTATGGCTGTCATTACCAATGATATATATACCAGAGAAGATGCTGATTATCTTGTTCGCGCTCAGGCATTATCTTCTGATAGAATTTGCGGCGTTGAAACTGGTGGATGCCCCCATACCGCTATTCGTGAGGATGCATCTGTTAATCTAGCTGCAATTGATGCGCTAAAAAACCGTATACCAGATTTAGAATTGATACTTCTTGAATCAGGCGGAGATAATCTAGCAGCGACATTTAGCCCAGAGCTGGTAGATCTTACAATCTATGTAATAGATGTTTGTATGGGCGCCGACATACCGCGCAAAAAAGGGCCTGCATTAATGAAATCAGATATGCTTGTTGTCAATAAAATTGAGCTTGCAGAATATGTTGATGTGGATATTGAGCAGATGCGTGAGGATACTAAACAGAATAGGGGTGCGCTTCCGTTTATTTTTGGCTCCATGAAAAAAGGGGTTGGCGTTCCACAACTTGCTGAATTTCTAAGGGTTCAGGGCGGATTAGTCTAAAAGTGTCCCCCCCCTGTAACCGGGTATATATTCCAACCTAGCAAAAATAGGTTTGAAAAAAAACTTTGTGATTAATAGTTGTTTCACTTAATTGTTGTAAATAGGATTTCACATTTATGATAATGGTTTTACGCATGCTATATCAAGGCTCTTTGCCAACATGAACTGTTACAGCGTCCATGATTGGTGCCTCCAACAATTATAAATAGCTCATTTACCCTGATACTCTAGCAAAGGAGGACATAATGACTGAATTATTTCAGGATAATGAAATGGATATGATTCACATTAAATGGTCAGATAATTCTGACAGCTCATATCCGTTTCTGTGGCTTCGTGAAAATGACCCTGCTGGGTTTCATAAAGATACAAATGAGCGAATGACGGACTTAACGTCAATACCGCTTGATATCACCCTAACAAAAGCATTTATCAAAGATGATGTTCTGATGTTAAATTGGAGTGATGGTACGAATTCCACGAGATATAATCTGGACTGGTTGTATCATCACAAGCCAGGCAAAAGAGCATCTGACCCTGCGGCTATTAAAAAAAGATGTTGGCGTGGCGGTATGGGCACAGACAAACTACCAACCGCTAAAGCCAAGGATTTGCTTCAGGATGATGATGCATTAGCGACATGGCTTGAAAATACGCAAAGTTTTGGATTGTCGTTAGTCACGGGACTAGATGCAAGACATGATGCTGGTATGGAGGTGGCAAAGCGAATAGGGTTTCTTCGCGAAACGAACTTTGGCACTACCTTTCAGGTGCAATCAAAACCTAATCCGAATAATTTGGCCTATACTGCAGTTGCCTTGCCGCCACATACCGACCTTCCTAATCAAGAACTTCCCCCTGGGTTTCAGTTTTTACATTGTCTTGCGAATGAAGCAGAAGGTGGCGGGTCAACCTTTGCAGACGGCTTGGCAATATCAACAGATTTGCGTGCCAACGATATCGAGGCTTTTAACATGTTATCCTCTGTATCAATTCCATTTAGATTTTATGATGAAAATACGGATATCAGAAGCAGAAAACATGTAATTACGCTTGATCTAGATGGCAAGATTAACGAGATTTGTTTTAATGCTCATATTGCTGACTTTCTGGATATAGATCCAAAACTCATGAAGTCCTATTATAGGGCTTATAGCAAGTTTATGAAGATGACGAGAAGCAATGCTTATCTCACTAGTCTGCGATTAGCAGCTGGGGAAATGGTGGTGTTTGATAATCGCCGAATTCTGCATGGAAGAGATGCGTTTGACCCGGAAACTGGATTTAGACATCTTCATGGTTGTTATGTCGATAGGGGTGAGTTTGAGAGCAGGTTGCGTGTTTTAAAACGGCGTTCTGGAGACGCCTAAGAAAGCAAATTTTGGGTTCGCTATTTTGATTTGCAATTTATTCATCTAGATAGAGACGAATGGTTTGTTCTATTCCATTCTCATAAATGCTTTTTAGCCAGCGCTCAAAAGCAGATGCAAAGCTATCCTCATTTATAAGATTTCCGTATATGTGTTCCATCTCCAGCCAATTTTTTGGATTATGACGCGCTGCTTTGGCATGTTCATGCAAATATGACCAGTCAGGATCGTTTGCTTCAATGATGGTTCCATCTTCCCGTGTACCCTCGCACATGCGTGCCCATGCTGCTTCAACTAAGGCAAGTCCGTTTAACGAGCCTCCATTGCGCAGATTGTCATAAATAGAGGGAAGAATAAAACCAGGGTGCCTCGAGCTGCCGTCAAAGGATACTCTTCTCACCGTATCCATAACTGATTTATTAGCAAACCTGCTACTAATAAGCTGTAAATATTCTAGCGTCGATAAATCTGGTAAATCACTAACATTTGGTAAGATTTCTTCTTGTTCAACTTTGCTGAAAAACTGTCTTATTAGCGGGTTAGCCATTGCATCGTAAATTGTGGATAAGCCAAGAATTTCAGCCGTATTTGCCAGTATCTGATGCCCGCCATTTAGAATTCGAATTTTCTGGGTTTCATATTGATATACCTTATCGGAGAAAGTAGCGCCGACTAATTCTAAATCTGGCCTTCCAGCACAGAAATTATCCTCTATAACCCATTGCCGAAAATTCTCATGCGTTACGGGTACGGCATCATTTACACCAATGGATCGAACCAGCTCTTTCTCTGCCGCGCCTGTTGCAGGAACAATACAATCAACCATTGAGTTTGGAAAAGAACAATTAGCATCAATCCATTCCGCTAATTCAGGGTTACTTAACGTTGCTAGACCCAAAATCGAAGCATGCAATACAGTCCCATTTTCCTGCAGGTTATCACAGCAAAGACCTGTAAAAGGACCATACCCATTCTGTCTTCTGATTTTTAATGCGGCAATGATTGCGCCAAAAACAGTTCGCGGTGTATCTGGATTTTGCGAGTCATGAATAATATCAGGATGTGTTGAATCTAATTTCTTTGAAATAGGATCCTGATAATAACCCCCTTCTGTAATAGTCATAGATACAATTTTGATTTGTGGGTTTGCCATGATTTGAATAAGGGATTTATTATCCTCATCAATGGGAACATAATCTATCATTGCCCCCACTATTTCTGCATGGTTATCCCCATTTGGATCTAGCTCTATTAATGTTGTAAGAAAATCTTGGGATAACAGCTTATCTCTCATCTTAGAATCTTGCTTGCGAACGCTACCGCCTATGATGGACCAATTATTAGCCAGTCCTCTCTCAAGCAAGCGATGAATATACCAAGATAAATGAGCACGATGAAAATTGCCAACACCAATATGAACGATACCAGCATTAAGTTTGCTTCTATCATAATTTGGAACATTTATATGCGATGGTAAATCATATAAGGTAGCGTTGTTCAGCTCTAAAAGATTAATCTTAGATTCGATATTTTCCGTTAATTCATCCATTGTCCACCATCAACATTATAGGTTTGTGCAACAATATAATCGGCTTCACTGGTAGCAAGAAAAATAGCCATTCCTGTTAGATCTTCTGGCTTTCCCATTCTGCCAAAGGGCACCATCTGGCCAATTTCGGTTTTTTTCTGACCAATTTCTTTGTTTTCATATTTAGCAAATAGTTTATCTACATTATCCCAATGCTCACCATCCACTACCCCAGGGGATAGTGCATTTACGTTTATTTTATGCTGTATCAGATTTAGCCCAGCCGATTGGGTAAGAGAAATTACAGCTGCTTTGCTTGCGCAATATGTAGCAACTAAGGGCTCTCCTCTTCTGCCTGCTTGACTTGCCATATTGATGATTTTACCAGGCCGTTTATTTTCAATCATATGAGCTGCAACTGCCTGCAGTGTAAATAATGTTCCAGATACGTTGATATCAAATACCTGCTTATAATCATCACGGGTGATTTCAGTGATAGGGGCGGCGCTAAATATGGCGGCATTATTTATTAGAATATCAATATATTTAAATTGATGTGTTACTTGCTCGATGGCATTATCTATACTTGCCTGACTGGCAACGTCCATTTCTATGGCAATCGCATTTTCGCCTAATCTATCGGCCAATAAATTTGCATCATTAATATTAATATCACCAATAGCCACTTTTGCACCTTCTTCTATAAAGGCACGTGCGAAATGACTGCCAATTCCTCTAGCAGCTCCCGTAATAAGCGCAACTTTCCCGTCAAGTCTGCCCATGAGACCTCAACCCGTTTGCATCAAACTTATGTAACTGGTCTGTATCTGGCGTGATATATAATTTCTCGCCATATTCAACTGATAGGGCACTATCTGCACGCACGGTAATGGCTTGCTCGAAATGTGCGCAATGTAAATGCACAAAAGTGTCTGAGCCAAGTCTCTCTGTAACGCCGACCTTGCTTTCCCATAAACCAGAGTCTTTTTCGATAGTGAAATGTTCTGGGCGAATGCCAATAGTGTGCGCACCCAATTTTTCTGCTTCGCTTCCAGATAAAAGGTTCATTTTTGGCGAGCCAATAAACCCCGCAACAAATGTATTTTTTGGGTTGTGGTATAAATCAAGAGGAGAGCCAACTTGCTCAATCACGCCAGCTTGAAGAACCACTATTTTGTCAGCCAGCGTCATTGCCTCTACCTGGTCATGTGTCACATATATCATCGTCGAGCCTAGGCGCTGGTGAAGTTCACTGATTTCCAATCTCATTCCCACACGCAAAGCGGCATCTAAATTTGATAATGGTTCATCAAACAAAAACGCTGTTGGCTCTCTTACGATGGCTCTGCCAATAGCAACACGTTGTCTTTGCCCGCCTGAGAGTTGTCCTGGACGTCGTTCTAGATAATCTGTGAGATTTAGTGCTTTTGCGGCTTCCTGAACACGCCGAGCCCGCTCATTCTTATCAAGACCTGCCATTCTAAGCGGAAAATCAATATTTTTTCGGACTGACATGTGAGGGTAGAGAGCATAGGATTGAAAAACCATTGCAAGCCCGCGATCAGAAGGGGCGAGTTGGGTTGTATCTTTCCCGTTAATAAGAATGTGTCCTGACGTTACATCTTCTAATCCTGCGATAAGTCGAAGCAAGGTGGATTTTCCGCACCCGGACGGCCCAACGAAAACAACAAATTCCCCATCGTTTATCTGCAAATCTAAGGGTTTAATGACCTCAATATCCCCGAAATGCTTTGCTACTTGTTTTAATTCAATTTGTCTCATTTGATTTACCTATTTAACGGCGCCAAAGGTAAGACCTCTGACGAGCTGTTTTTGACTAAACCATCCCATTATTAAAATAGGGGTAATAGCCATTACCGATGCGGCGCTTAATTTGGCGAAGAATAATCCCTCTGGACTTGAATAGCTTGCAATAAACGCTGTGAGCGGTGCTGCTTTTGCGGCGGTTAAATTAAGTGTCCAGAACGCCTCATTCCAAGCAAGAATAATATTAAGAAGTAGCGTTGAGGCAATCCCCGGCACCGCCATGGGAGTAAGTACATATAGAATTTCTGAGGTTAGACTTGCGCCATCCATTCTTGCCGCTTCCAGAATTTCAGCTGGTATTTCTCTGAAATATGTATAAAGCATCCAGATAATAATTGGCAGGTTCATGAGCATTAATATAACCACCAGTCCTGTCCTACTATCTAAAATGCCAAGTTCAATAAATATCAGATAAATAGGGTAGAGAACGCCTACCGCAGGAAGCATCTTTGTTGAGAGCATCCACATCAAAATACCTCTGGTACGTTTTGATGGGACAAACGCCATTGACCATGCAGCAGGCACGCCAATTATAATACCGAGTACCGTTGAGCCAAGAGCAATTATTACCGAGTTTGTGAAATGTTTTAAGTAATCTGATCTTTCTTGAACAATTGAATAACTCTCTAACGTCCAAGCACTTGTTAATACCTCTATCGGAGTTCGAATTGCATCCCCCTCGGTTTTGAATGAGAGAACCAGAATCCAGAAAATTGGGAAGAAAATAATAATAGCCAATGTCCAAGAAAGGGCAGTATTTAAAATTTTTCTCTGTGCTGTAACCGTTCTTGCCATGAGCTAAACCCTAATTGTCCAAATTTTTGCCGACAATTCTCATTAAGAAAATCGCGACTATATTAGCCAAAATAATGGCATATACTCCGCCAGCAGAACCAAGCCCTACATTTTGGCTTTCTAGCACTCGCTGGAATATAAGATAGGTAAGTGTTTTTGTTCCAAAAGCGCCAGCCGTCGTAACAAAAATTTCTGCAAAAATGGATAGCAGGAATATGGTTTGAATTAGAATTACAACCGTGATTGCGCGTGCTAGATGTGGCAGGATGATAAAGAAAAAACGTCCAATCGGCTTCGCACCATCCATTTCAGCTGCTTCGAGTTGTTCTGAGTCAAGCGACTGAATTGCGGTAAGCAGAATCAAGGTAGCAAATGGTAACCATTGCCAGCTTATTATCGTAACAAGAGAGGCAAGGGATGCATGGCTTAACCATTGTACGGGATCAGCGCCAACCGCCCGCCAAAGATGCGCAAGGAAACCATTTGTTGGATCCATAAACATATTTTTCCAAATCAATCCAGATACGGTGGGCATGATGAAAAACGGCGCTATGATCATAATACGCACAATACCCTGTCCCCAGATGGGCTGATCTAAGAGTAATGCGATTAAAATACCTAATATGACTGTAATAAGTAAAACACTGCCGACGATAAATATCGTGGTGCCAACCGCTGGCCAAAATGAGCTGGAGGACAAGAAGCGTGAATAATTTTCAAACCCCACCCATCCAAGGTCACCGCCGCGAAGTGGCAAGTATTTTTTAAAAGAAAAATAGACAGTCATAGAAAGTGGAATGAGCATCCAGACAAGTAAGGCAAAAACCGCTGGAGCGACCATTATTCGAGCAAGAGATCTTGAGTGCTTGGTAGACACGTTACAGGTTCCTATCGAGCAAGAATAAATGAAGTGCTTTCATATGAATTGAGAATCCAAGGGGGGTAATAGGGAGAATAACCCCCCTTGGCATTAAGGTTTTCTTAGCGGTAGCCAGCAGCTTCCATTGCATCATTTGTCAGGGCTTGAGCCTTGGCAAGTGCTTCTGCAATTGACTGTTGACCTGCATATGCTGCAGAGAATTCCTGACTTACGTCAGTTGCTATGCCAGCAAACTCTGGGATTGCCGCAAACTGAATACCAACATATGGACTTGGGTCTACAGTGGAGTTGTTTGGATCTGCAGTTAAGATTGATTCCAAAGTCATCTTAGCGAAAGGAATATCCTTGTAGTTTGCATTTTCATACAGAGATGTTCTTGCGCCAGGAGGTACATTTGCCCAACCTTCGTTTGCAGCTACAAGCTCAATATATCCATTTGAGGTTGCCCATTCGATAAACTGCTTTGCAGCTTCTTCTTTTTGAGTTCCTGCTGGAATTGCAAGAGCCCACGCCCAAAGCCAGTTTGAGCGAACGCCCATTCCGTTATCTGGTGCAAGCGTAAAGCCTACGCTGTCTGCTACAGTTGAGTCCTTAGGATTTGTTACGAAAGAAGCAGCAACGGTTGCATCAATCCACATTCCACATTTACCTTGTTGGAATAAAGAAAGATTCTCATTGAATCCGTTAGTTGCAAAACCAGCTGGGCCTGCATCTGACATCATATTATAGTAGAAGTTCAATGTATCTGACCATTCGCGTGTATCGAACTGTGCATTCCAGTTTTCATCAAACCAGCGTGCGCCAAATGAATTTGACATAGCCGTAATGAATGCACCGCCTTCACCCCAGCCAGCTTTTCCGCGAAGACAAATGCCGTTAATATCATTATCACGGTCTGTCATTTCACGTGCTGCTTTGGCAATGAATGACCAAGAAGGCGCGTCTGGCATAGAAAGACCAGCTTTTTCCATTAGGTCTGTTCTATACATAATCATGGAGCTTTCGCCGTAAAATGGTGCCGCAAATAAGGTTCCATCATAGCTCAAGCCGCCTGCCATTGCTGGTAGGATATCATCAGCATCATAGCCTTCACTTAAGTCATCAAGTGGCACTAACCAGCCATTTTTGCCCCAGATTGGTGTTTCATACATGCCGATAGTCATAATATCAAAGGCACCGCCTTTGGTTGTGATATCGGTTGTTACGCGCTGGCGAAGTACGTTCTCTTCAAGCGTAACCCATTCTACGGTATGGCCCGTTTTTGCAGTAAAATCGTCGGTTAGACCCTGCATACGGATCATATCACCATTATTAACAGTAGCTATCGTTAAAGTATCGGCACTTGCCAAACTTGTAGATAATAATGTTACGGACGCAGCCGCAACAACAAGTTTTTTTAGTTGCATTTCATTCCTCCTAAAAATTGCATTTAAAGAGGAACAGAAAACTTAACTCGCGTCAATAAAAAATTTACGCGCGTAAAAAATATCAGTTTATTAAGGTGAAACTATTTTCTTGATTAGGCAGAATCCCGCATAATAAGCCGCGCGGCGAATAGTTTTTCTTCTCTGTTATTAAAGCGTCCACCTGCTTCTATTAGTTTAAAAAGAGTGTCTACGCTTTGGCTTGCCACTGATTCGTAATCATGGGCCGCGGTGGTAAGAGAGGGGCACGTAAACTTTGAATAAGGATGGTCGTCATGTGATGCTACTCTTAGCTCACTATCCTTTTCTCTGCCGACACGAATACCAAGCTCATAGCATGCTGATAGAAGCCCGATGGCTAACCGGTCATTACTGCATAATATCGTATCGGTTGGCAATGCGTCTTGCTTTAGGATTTTTAAGGCACCTGCATGACCAATTTCTTCAAACTCCCATCCACTTCCCTCTATCTGAACCATATGTGGTTCAAGCCCGAGCTGTTTCATCATGGCTAGATAGGCATTTCGCCGTTTATTTGCATTTGGGTTAGCAGGATCACTCATTTCAAAGAATGTTGGAGTGCTTCCTGTTCGGCTTAAATATTCAACTGTTTGTGAGACAAAGCTAAAATTATCTGAGCCAATAAAGGCTTCTCCCATGCCTTCAATATTACTATCGAACAAGATAGTTGGAACATCTCTGCAGAATTCTTCGATATGCCTTTTGTCAGAAGCTCTTCCAAGTGGAGCAAGCAAAACGCCTGCGGGTCTTAAGGAGCGCAGCGTATCCAAAATTGTTTTTTCAATTTCTGTATCACCATGGGCAGAAAACAGAGATGGCGTGAATCCAAAATCCAAAACACGGCGCTCAAGAAAACGAGCTATTTCTGCAAAAAAGGGATCTGCTAAATAGGGAACAATAATACCTATATTTTTTGTCAGCTTACGGTTTTGATTAATCGCATAAATATTAGGGCGATATTTATATTTCTTTAGCGCTTCCTCAATCTTAAGTCTTGTAGTTGGTCTTACGCTATCTGCATCATTAAAATATTTGGAAATTGTAGGACGGGAAATACCAACAATACTAGCAAATTCATCCATATTTTTTATATCATCTACATCCATTTCTGTTTAGTCCCAGTTCACGAAAAAATTTCATCGGTCGAAAAAGCTCCTTATTATAAAGCATTAAATTTTACGCGTGTAAAGAATGGTGTAAAGTTTTATGTAAATATGTACGCTATATTATTGGTTATAGAAGCTGATTTGTTCGCATGGACAATGTTCATCTGGGTAATGATACATTAAAAGAACGATTTCAGTATAAAGACAGCGGCTTATCTCAGATGCCATCCCTTCTAAGGGCAGTCTTTTTTGCCTTATTCCAATATTTAAAAAAACGCTTAAACTCAAAGCTGTCATCAATCTGGCTAAAGCTCGGTTGATACACAAACTCAAGTTCAAACTGTTTGGAGATATCTTTAAATATATTCTGAATTGGAAGGTCAGCTGTAAACGAAGTGATGATTTTTGTGGGTGCTATCGTCTTTATCACATCGCTTGTTGTTCCATAAATAATTTCAACTGGCATGGAACATAATGTCTCATATATAAAAACAAGTCGTTTTAAAGAATAGCCTCTCTGTTTGTAGTAAGCATCATCCCATATAAAGATAGCTTTCGTCTCAGCGTTAATTCTAGAAAAAATAGGGTGATTACTGCCAAGCGCCTTATCATGAATATAAAGTAATTGCATCGCTAGAATTCTGTCTTATATGGGAATAATCTTTGTGTAAGCACGTCATAGCTAAAATTTAGGGGTTGATTATTTTCAGCTGACGTATCCACTTGACCTGAAAAATACGTATCAACATTTTCCAAATTAAAAATATAGGGCTTATTGCTGAAGGTGCTAGCTACCCATTGCCAGGAAAAATTATTGCTGGCTTCATCCCCATCTAGGAGATGTTTTAGGAACCAATTTGCGCCTGCTTGCCATTTTATGCGCCTGAAGTGAACAATATAGCTTGCGACATACATTCGTGCATGATTATGCAAATAGCCTGTATTGAGTAACTGCTCAATGAATGAATTTATACAAGACAGATCTGTTTTTGCGTTTAATATGTCTTCTGGTAAATCCTCAGAATAATCTGAGCTATTAAACCCGGTTTTATATTCTTCTACATCGCTCCATACCCATTCAGGATATCGAAGCGCCATTCGCTGCCAGAAATCACGCCATCCTAATTCCTGAATAAATTTTTCTATCTGCTTTGTTTCTGAATTTGACTTAAGGGCATGGTTTCGGACTTCATTTAAGCTAATAATTCCGTGATGGATATAGGCAGATAGGTGTGTCACCCTGCCATTTCCAAAATTACGAGTTCTTCCATATTCGATGGGATCAATTTGGTCTAATGTTTCGTAGGCTTGTTGTGTGCCGCCAGCTATGTGCGATGCATCACCTTCTGCCCAATCAGATAATGTTTTTACATATTCAATAAGAGAGGTTCTGTCTTTGAAATTTTTATTTAGTTGTTTCATCATTCGCTTCCTGTCGACCTTTAATTAGCGTGTTTTAGAAACTTAACCAGTGGGACAGTGAAATTTTATATTCAGAAATAACCCGAAATGAATACAGATTTTGTATCAGCGAACTATATAGAAAAGCGCAAACAGAAATCATTTTAAGTAGGGTACAGCAGATGATAAATGTCGTTTGGTTTAAACGAGATTTGCGTGTTCATGATAATGAGGCACTTGTAAGAGCCGCAAAGACGGGTCGCGTATTGCCGCTCTATATCTATGAGCCTTCTCTTTGGCGGCAGGAGGAGATGAGTTGCCGGCAACATGACTTTTTAAAGGTGTCTTTAGAGGAATTAAACAGCGCACTTCACGAACTTGGTTGCAAACTGATTATTAAAACTGGTGATGCGATAGATATTCTGCGCGATTTGCATGTGAGATATGGAATTAGCCACGTTTATTCTCATCAAGAAACTTGGAATGGGTGGACTTATCAGCGTGATATAAAAGTAGCAAGATGGCTTAAATCTCAAGATATTAAATGGTTTGAAGTAAATCAAAATGGCGTAATACGAGGGTTGAAGGACAGGAATGGCTGGGCAAAAAAATGGCAAACACAAATGGCAGCCCCACAGTTTTTAGCGCCTAAAGGGATTGAGTCTATAGGCGAGCCTTCTGATGCAATAGAGGCTCATCCTAATCGTTCCAATAACCCGGCAGAGATACTACTGAAAGGCGGGCGCAAAGAAGGCATTGGTTTGTTAAATAGCTTTTTAAATAATAGAGGCGAGTATTATACAAAAAAGATGTCCTCTCCGCTCACTGCTTATGATAGCTGCTCATTATTATCTGCACATCTTGCTTTTGGAACCTTATCTATAGCTGAGGTATTTCAGGCAGCTGAAAATCGAAAAATAGAAATTCAAACTCTGAAAAAATCGGAAAGAAGTAAATGGCCAAGCGCCTTAAATTCCTTCCTTGGTCGTCTTAGGTGGCATTGTCATTTTATTCAAAAGCTGGAAGATGAGCCGCGTATAGAATTTGAAAATATGCATCCAGCCTATAATAGCTTGCGCTGTGATACTTTTAACGAGGATCATTTTGTAGCTTGGAAAACAGGTAATACGGGTTATCCAATGATTGATGCGTGCATGAGAGCTTTAATCCAAACAGGCTGGCTTAATTTTAGAATGCGGGCAATGTTAGTAAGTTTTTCGAGCTATCATCTTTGGCTACATTGGAGGCGCCCTGCGATATATCTGGGCTCCTTATTTGTAGATTTCGAGCCTGGCATTCACTTTAGTCAAATGCAGATGCAATCTGGCACTACTGGGATAAACAGCATTCGTATATATAACCCAGTTAAACAAAGTTATGACCATGACCCTGATGGCGTGTTTATTAGAAAATGGGTGCCTGAGCTTGCTCACCTCAACAACTCAGAAATTCATGAACCATGGCGTGCGAATATAAATACGAGCTATCCTGCACAAATTATAAAAGAGCAAATCGCACGAAAAAAGGCGGCAGATAGTGTATATGGACTGCGCCAGAATAATGCGCACCATCACTCAAAGTCACAAGAGATTGCAAAAAAGCATGGAAGTAGAAAATCAGGTTTAAGAAACATGCAATTTAACAAACAAAAAAAGCAGCCTCTGTTTGATCCAAATCAATTAAAACTGCCATTCTAAGGCCTATTAATCTCTATCATTGCTATCTGTTGAAATTAGTTAATTTAATATTTCGCTAAGGTTTTTGGTGTGATATTATTAACAAATGATTAACAAATCTCCAAAACGCTTTGAATGGTCAGATGGTTTTACAGTAGCTATGCAAGAAGCATTTGAAGCTGATGGTTTTCTGGTTATTGACGGATTTGCATCACCAGATAGCTGCGATAAGCTACGTGCGCAATCCAAAACATTAATAGATGGGTTTGATGCCAATGCACATAGTGTTGCCTTTTCTGCAACTGGGCAAACGCATGCTGCGTCTGACTATTTTACAAATTCTGCGACCGAGATATCATTCTTTCTAGAGGAAGAGGCTGTAGATGATGCAGGAAACTTATTAAAACAGAAACAAAGGGCAGTGAATAAAATAGGTCATGCGTTGCATGAACTTGACCCCGTTTTTGCAGATTTTTCCTATAGCAGCGATATAAAAGCTCTCGCCAAAGGCGCTGGGCTAGAAAAACCGTCAATGGTGCAATCAATGGTTATTTGCAAGCAGCCTTACATAGGAGGCGAGGTAAATACGCATCAAGACTCTACGTTTTTATTCACCGAGCCTGAAACTTGTGTGGGTTTCTGGATAGCTCTTGAGGACGCAACCGTGGAAAACGGATGTATGTGGGCAGCGGCAGGAGGCCACCATTCCTCACTTAGGCATCGTTTTAGAAATAATGGGCAGAAAATGGAGATGATAACCTTGGATGAAACGCCAATGCCACATTGTGATACAGCGCTTCCTGCACCCAAAGGAACGCTTGTTGTTTTGCATGGTCGCCTGCCGCATCATTCGGCGCCCAACCGCTCGGCAGTATCGCGATATGCATATGCGATGCATTTGATTGATGAGACAGCAGAATATCTAAAAGATAACTGGCTACAGCGCCCAAAAGCATTTGGAAGCAGACAGCTTTAATTACACTTTTTTAGCTCAATGGCTATTTGTGCGGCAAGTTTAGCATTGTTTTTTACCAATGAGATATTGGTTTTAACGCTTCTCCCTTTTGAAGCAAGACGAATATAATCCAGAATAAAGGGGGTAATTTCCTTCCCCGTGACTTTCTGGGATTTTGTTTCATTCAAGGCGTCTTCTATCCAAGCGCGAACTTGCAACTCTGGGATTTCATCCGCATCTGAGACAGGGTTTGTAACCAATGCTCCCCCAGCAAGTGGAAATCCCCATTTAAGATTCAAAAATGACGCTATTTCAGAAGCAGTTTGATAGGGAAGAATTCCATATATCCCAGAGTTTCGAGACCAAAATGCAGGTAATTCTGTCGTTCTATAACCAAGAACAGGCACGCCATTTGTTTCCAGATATTCCATCGTCAGATTAAGATCCAAAATTGCTTTTGGTCCCGCACATACTACGCACACATTTGTCTTAACCAATTCCTGCAAATCTGCTGAAATATCAAAACTTGTCTGAGCGCCGCGATGCACGCCCCCGATACCACCCGTGGCAAAAATCTGAATATTAGATTTTGCTGCAATAATCATTGTTGCTGCGACGGTTGTAGCACCATGACCGCGTGTTTGAATAATATTTGGTAAATCACGCCTGCTTATCTTTTCGACCTGTGATTTAGGGTCTGCCAGAATTTCTAGATCTTCTGTTTCTAAACCAACTTTTATACAGCCATTTATAATTGCAATTGTCGCAGGAACAGCGCCTTGTTTGCGCACTTCTTCTTCTAATGCTATCGCGGTCTTATGATTTTCTGGAAAGGGTAGGCCATGCGAGATGATGGTCGATTCCAATGCGACAATGGGTTTTTTGTCCTGAATAGCCTGTTGAACTTCAAGGTTTGTTGTTATATCAATCATATTAAATTTTGCCTAACGCGGCGATTTCAGGGTTTACAGGCCCGTTAAATCTAAGCGCTGTTTCGGCCGCCTTAAGTGCAAATAAAGAGGCTTGGTAACTATTTTCACCCCTGCTAATAGCATATAAGAAACCAGAAAATAAAGCATCCCCTGCACCAGAGCTATAGCTTTTTGCAAGTTTTGGGGCAGAAAAATGCTTAAATTCGCCGCCGTTCGCTACTATAAAACCAGCATGTGAGTTTGATATGAGGGCAGTACCAACACCTGTTTTCATTAATCTCTGGGAAATTTCTTCTACAGATTCTATGGATTTTATGGAATCTAGGGATAGGTTGTTTCCTGCCGAAACAAGAATGCGAGCCTCTGCCAGGTTACATTTTAGATAGTCAATTTTTGATAAATGAGGAATAAAGCGCCTCGCTTTTGCGGTAGATACGCTATCAGACGCGATAACAGAATTATTGCCATATATTTGAAAAAAATCATCTAGAACTTCTTCACTCAGATTGCCATCTAAGATTATTAAATCGGCAGTTGTAATCGCGTTTGCTATAGTATGGGCATTTAAAAAATTCTTGGGCAAGCGCTCAACAAGCCCCATATTATTTACAGCTGAAATAAGCTCGCCTTGTTTATTGTGAATTGCCAAATATAAATCGCTGTTGCTGCTAGGTGTCCGCATGGAAAGGCTGATTGATGCGCCAGAAGATGTTAGCGAGCGCTCTAACATTATTGCAAAATCATCCCCGCCAAAATGACCAATAAACTCTATTTCTGCGCCAAGATGCGCTAAGTTCTCTGCTATGTTTCTTCCGACACCGCCAGCATGAATGCTAATATGCCCAGGATTAGAGTCAGCAGGTGCTTCTTGTTCTACCGCAATTTGCCCATAAAGGTCAGCATTTGCACCACCAATAACGATAATTTTAGCGCTCATTCTAAAAATGTAATTCCTCTTTTGGGGTTATCCAATCACATACTTCACTATTCCATTAAATACTAGGATTATCCAATTTTTTACTATCCCCAGACCTTACATCATATGAATAGAAAGGATTTTTTTTATTCATTCCAGAAGTGAGTATTCTCCAGAAGTCAGTATTTTATTGTGGTTTTGATAGTTAACGATATATTAATATAGGGCAATAGATAGAGGCGGGTGTGAGGTGAGTGAAGATAAGGTATTTAGAAAAATCGCCGTGATTTTTGTTACTGATGTTGTGAATTTCTCAACGCTTATGGAATCAAACGAAGAGCTAACCTTAAAAAATTTAAAGGCATGCCGGCAAATTTTGGACAATCTTTTCAAAGAGCATAGCGGCAGAATCTTCAATACAGCAGGGGATTCTGTATTGGCTGAATTTCATAGTGCCGTCTCATCTGTGATTTGTGCAAGCGAGTTTCAGAAATTAATTTCTCAGCGCAATGAGTCTGTTTCACCATCAGAGCAGCTTACCTTTAGAATCGGTATTAATATGGGCGATGTTGTTGTAGAAGGCACCAATCTATATGGGGAAGGCGTAAATGTAGCTGCCCGCCTTGAAGCTTTGTGCAAACCAGGAGGTGTTTGCCTTTCTAATAATGTGCATGATTTTGTTAAGCAGAAAGTAGAATTAAGTTTTTTGGATTTAGGCTCGCAGCAAGTTAAAAATACCATTGTAAGAGCATTTGAAGTGGTAGGTAGCGACGGTGCCGCCGGAAGCGCTCCTCCTGTTAGTGCAAATAATGAGCAAGAAACAGAGGCAAGCAAACCACCTACAATCGCGGTACTTCCCTTTTTGAATCTCAGTAATGATCCTGAGCAAGATTATTTTGCGGATGGTATATCAGAGGACATCATTTCCA